>ERZ1370068.8786-contig-7613_pt1 | contig 85404 bp, 136 predicted proteins | sample MGYA00561227_ERZ1370068 | MGnify/ENA primary metagenome ERZ1370068 (study PRJEB38410, sample SAMEA6850437) | metagenome | study: Metagenomic assessment of the ecological functions of the soil: analysis of the soil microbiota associated with the...
CCATACAGCTGCCCTCACCCCGGCTCAGGATCAGGGACATCGAATCGCTTCGGACTGCGGCGCCGCGTCATCGAATACAAGACGATGTGCCGGCAATGATGCCCATCGTCACTCCAGTTGGCAATACTTGTGCCACGCCGGCGCAGAGCACCGACACGATTCTCTCCGGCGAACAGTTGCAACGGACCCGGCACCGGCCTTCACGATAGGTCAATACACCGATGCGGTGCCGGTCGGCACAGTTCGGTGAGGGGATCCGAGCGATCAACGAGCGTGGCGAATCGGCCACCGGGTATGGTCAATGCGCGCTGATTGATGTTCTGGCGATGACGTGATCGTCAGCTGCGAGAGGAGTCACGCGGTGTGATCCGCGCAAATACGAGATTAAGAAGGCGGCTACATATCATCACTGCCGCGAAGGCCCATGACTTTCGTAGCGGAGAATGATATCGCCGGCAACACATCACGGATTACGTCGTTCTCGACGGCGCACGGTTTCGCCTGAATGCTGTTCTTTCCGCCGGGGTAAACCGTCGCCGGTCTTGCCGCGCCAGCTTTGATCGGCCTAGTCGTCGGTCAAGGAAGATCGCATTCACGGATGTCCGTTAGTATTTGCGTCAGTGCCAGTATCGAGCGCCGGCGACGATCGCGATTATCGCATCAGCCCGCGAGCACCGAAGGCGCGACGCGCTGATTACCGATCCGCTCGAGACCAACATCGTGATAGCTGGCTGACGCCGCTGGCGGCAGGTCATCGCGGCACGTGCTGTGTTCCCGACACGCCCATAACTGACGTGACACGCGACGAGTGCGAGCAGCCGCCGCGTCAATGCCACCGTTGCGATTGTCGAGTTAGTATCGATTGCCCAGGCCTGTCGCCGTCGCCCGATCGCCATCGTCGCCAGCGTTGCGGTCATCGTCGCCACCGTCGGCGATACTGATCCGGCGTTGTCTTTCCGGCGTATTCTCCGTCTGATCACAAGAAGCGGTCGTTACTGCGCTGGTGATCGCGGTCAACGATCCGCGATCGCCGCCGATGTTCATCGGCCGCGGACGGCATCGTCACGCGCAGATTACGTTGCGGCAATGCACTCATCGGAGCATGCCGGGGCGTGGTTATCGGGTGCGTGATCAACGGAATCACGTCGTTGCTCGCCGGTTATATCGCCATCGACGAACAGTGCAGTGTTCATCAGCGCGCGTCGGTGAGGCGCAGACATCGCCTTTCACGCGTGTTACGGCGGCGAGCATCGACACCCCGGTTAATCACGACAGATGCTGCGTATTGAGTGTCTACGGTCCGCCTGCCGTGTTTCGCCAGGTAGTTTCATCCTGGCATCAAGCACATTATCATGCTGCTACTACGCCGCCTGTTTTCGATCTGGGCAGTAGGATCAAGCAATCTGCCCACGGTTGTAGGCGGCTGTCGCGTGAAGATCAATACCTGAGCGAAGCGTTGGATGCGAAAGCGCGTGGGGCGGTGATCGCATGGCGCGAGAATCTCATCTTCGAACACGCGTCTGACACGCCACCATGCCCGTCGCCGCCTGCCGCGGCAACGCGATGACGACATTTGCCGCAGGGGTCGGCGATCCGGGCACAGCCGTGCATTTACGCGGTTATCCGCGCCACATCGCCGCCGGATTAGCGCGTGCTGTCGACGAGTGCTGCGTGAGCTGTGCGGCACACAACAGGCAGACCGCCGATTCCATTCGACGAGTGACGGCGCGTCTTCAGCGTTGCATTACTACAATGACGTCGATTGGGACACGATCTCTTCCGAGCACGACGCTGGTCAGCCACGCGCAAAGCCACCGACGACGCAGAGAGATTTAAAGACAGCGTGGAGACGACGACGGCAGCCGCGAAGCGCCAGGTCACGTTGAGTTAATCGCCCCCGCAGGTCAGCCGATCTATTCAGCTGCGTATCGGCGGAGGCGATCAGAAGATCGTCAACGGTCTCTCGATCAGCAATATCCTCGTCAGGTTAACGCACGGCCGACGCGAATTGAATTACCGTCAAACCAGCTAGCTTTCTTTCCGAGATCGGTTCAGACGCGCGAAGGATGGACGCGCGAGGTGTCGATTTCGGCACATTACGCCTGCGGTTAACTGATCACGGCACGCAACGAACGCAGCGTGCTCACTGAGGATCATACTGGCGTACGCGCCTCGACGGTCGCAGAAGGTCGACACTAAACCGCAGATTTTCTGACGCCAGCGGCGAACTGATCGCAATCCTGGCCGATTTCCCAGCGAATCGATATTACGGCGACTATTGGCAGCCGCCAGACTCGCTGCCGATCACAGGCCGAATAGAACTCGCGAGATCAGCCGCCTACGCTGAGGCTTATTCGGCATCTCTCACGCCAGAAATCAAGAATAGTATCGGGCGGCTTCGTCGCGCAGGTGAATCGCGAGACGAAGGAAGCCGGAAGAGACGTCCACGGCGAGCGACGAAGGATCGAAGTCCGCTGAAATCAACGTCGCCGCCGACGACTTAGAGCTGCCGAGTCGAGCACATGATCAATGACGCCAGCCTGTGATGACGCAGGCGAATGTCGACTTCCGTCAAACGTGCGACTAGTAGCCATGGGTGGGGACTTCTGCCATCGCCATCTCCGGCGCCGTTCATGCGCCAGCTGATTGTGGCACTGCGCGTTCGCCGTTGACCGCGCAGAATCTGAACGTGACGCTGCCGATCAGTACTCCGGTGAAGTTCGCCGAGACGGCGTCGCGATGGTGCCGTGCCGCCACAGCTTTCTTCAGCCGACGGCGCGAATCTCCCATCTTCGATTGCACAGCAGAACGGCGACACGGTTATGGGAATCCGCGACAAGAAATCGACAATGCAGGTTGCTGCGCTGCCGACGGCGGCGTGAGTCGATAGCCAGCCAAAAACATGACGACCTCGAGCGAGTGTTTGAGAAGCCGTTCACCATGAACGGCGCATTACATCGCCCGTCGCCAACTGAGCGTGCGGCTGCGCTCGACATCGACGACAGCTGAAATGGCTTCCGATCGATTTAGCTTGCCGCGAGCGGACTGACGGCGTTCATTTCACCATCCATTTCGGCGACGGGTTTTCGATATTGTGCCAGGTTCATTTCGGTTCTTACGGCGTCAACGTTAACTTTGTCACGATGTCTCCTACGAACGGATCGCCGCAGAAGGATCGCTCGAAATATCTGGTGCCCGGCAGGTGGAAATATCTCGAGGCCGACTTCGACCAGGTTGAGCAAAGATCGTCGGGGATGACGGCCCAGATCGCTCGGAGACAGGAAGACGACTGGCGCAGGCGGGAGCCGACACCGAATCAGCGCGTGGTCGTGCGGCTTATGGCGGTGAAAGTGGAAAACGACGCCCAGTGATGTCTACTGAGCCATCGGTCTGTGACCTGACGCGAGCGCCGTTCTTCGTCAGGCCCGCGAGGAGGTGTGGGCAGGCGCAGGCTGGCGGTGACTGTCGCCTCGCGACGACGGGACACGCCGATCACAACCAGTTGTTCATCCTCTTTCGTCATCGTCCGTGTCGTTGCCATCCTCCGGTCTCACCAGCCGTCGTGCCAGGCCGCGCGCCTGATGCGATCGCCAACCTGAGGTGTCCGCGAACAGACTTGTCGCCGCGGTCGGCGTGACTTTCACCGTCAGTCGAAGACTCGCGGTCCAGAGGTGATATCCGACCGGGAATTCACGCTTGTTGTTGTCGGCGCGATGGTGGGATGCGCGTTGGGCCGTTGACGGTGACGCACAAACCTATCACGCTGATCACGTTAGCGATAGTTCGCATTGGTTGTGTCCAGCGCATCGGAAGGTGACTTCGGCCGTTGGCGGCGGTAATGGTTCCGACGATGTTCACACATCGTTATCACCGAACGACTCTGATCCGGGAGGAGACGTTGCCGCTGATGGTTCTGAAATGAGGCCTCCAGCCATTGCTGTCGCCGATTCAGGGCCGCTGACCGGCGACAGCGTGGTTGCCGCAGGCCAGCCGTGAAGATGAAAATCTGGTCGATCGAACCGCGGACATTCCCTCCAGACATCAGGCGCTTGCCTGGTGTCAGTACTGACTCGACAGCTGAGGATTTACGAGGCCCTGCAGCTGTGGCGAGCACAGCTACACGAGATAAACCTCCGCCTCAAGACGCTGCAAATCTGGAAGAGCGGCGAGAAATTATCGCGGTGAAATGCCAGTGCCTGTCAAAGGAGGCTGTCAGCGCAGTTCAAGATCGGCGCACGTAGGTGCGCATCCAGCCGGCATCACATGCCGCCTTCGACTCAAACTCGCAACCACTGTTCCTGTGTTCCCGGGGCCTGATTTGTTCACTTTATCGTAATTGCCGCGGCCACCCGGTCAGCCACTGGTACCGACTGATTACGCATCGCCTGACATCGCCACCGCGCAGGTCGGCCTCCGGTTCAGGAACTGGTCCCAGGCCACGATCGAGGTCATGATGTTGTCATATCACCACCTGCAGCACGCGCGCATCTCGCGGCGCTCTGCTATTTCCTCCGCGGCCTTATGCCGCAACATTGGGAGGCGGTGGTCCGATTAGCGGCATAGGCCGCGAAGAGAAAGCCGACAAACGCCGCGAATGCGCGCGTGCCGGTGCGATCGCGTGCACGAGTGGAACGGGTACATCCAGACACCGATGACGAACATCGTGACCTCGACGACGATCGTGGCGGGGACCGAGTTCCACAGACCGAGGCCCACCTTGGCGCTGCCCGGATACAGCGGCATGTCCGGACGATGCGTAATCCAGTCGAGCACCCAGTGGCTGACGACCAGCGCGAACACGACGAGCCACACACGCGGCGATCGCAGTCGACGCCCGCGCAGATGGCGCCAAACAGAAGCGCCCCAGACGACACAGGAACAGCAGCGAGTGTGAGTGCGGATACGAGACGAAGTCGAGCGGCGTGAAGGCGGTGATGCCCGGCTGGATGCGCACCTGCTCGATGCCGAGCGCAACCAGCACCGGCCACAGGAGATCCGCGAACTGCGCGGCAGCGAAAAGCACCGCCAGCGACAACCGCGGCGCGGCGCGTTTCGCGGCGAAGCCGACGGCGAAATGGCCGATGAACATCGCCGCGCATCTTAGCGCTGTTTGCGGCTGTGTTCTTCAGAGCGGAAGTTCTTACATCCTCGCGTGGTAACCCTACGTGTCTCGCCGCAACGCAGGGCCTCGAGATCCTCGAAAAACAGCCGAGTCCAACCGGGGTGCTGACCGGAACAAGGCTAGCTGGATGGCCAGAGCTCCCATTCTGGAGGAATGTCCATGAACGCCGTTCGGTCGAACGTTACGGTTTTCGCGTTCGTGTTCACGGCCGCTTTCCTCGGGGCCTGCGGCGGAAACGCCGCGCTGTCGCCGGTCGGGCCCTCGTCGGCGTCTGCAGGCGCATCGATTTCCGGAACCATCAGCGGCAGCGTCTTAGCCCCCGCGTCTCGCTACCGGATCAGAGTCGTTCAGTGTGCTTGATGCGCGCGGTGTGACGGTGACGATCGTCGGAACCGGCATTTCCACCACCGCCGACAACCAGGGACAATTCACGCTGAACAACGTCCCGTCCGGGTTACGCTGCAGTTGAATTTCACTGGACCTGGCTCCAATGCAACGGTCACGCTGACCGGCATCGGGCCGAACGATAGAGTGTACAGATTGCGGTCACCGTCAACGGCAACAGCGCGCACGTCGATTCGGCAACATCATTCCTCGCCCGACAACAACAAGCGTGAATTCCCCGGCCGGATCACCTCCTGATTGATTCGACCCGCGAAGTCTTTCGCGATTCCGGGACTGACGGTGAAGGTCACGCATCGACCACCGTGATTCGCCACGGCGACAAGACGATCCTGTTTGCGGACCTCAAGGTTGGCGATCACGTCCAGGCGCGCGGTGCGAAGGACGGCACGACGCTCACGGCCACCGAGGTGAAGGTCGAGACCGAGGATGGCGACGACGCGGGGAAGACGACGACAGGGACGAAAGCGGAGCTGAGCGGCGTGATCTCGGATTCAACCGGCACGTGTCCCGCCGTCGTATTTACGGTGCAGAGCACGAAAGTCACGGTTAACACCGCGACCACCTACCCACACCACCTCCTGCGCGGACGCGACGAAGAACGGCGCTCGAGTCGAGGCTCACGGGCACCAGGCAGACCGATGGTCTCGGTGCTGGCGACGCGCGTCTCGCTGGACGACTAGCCTATTTCCCCGTCGTTTTTCCTTCGGCAGCGCCGCCGGTCGCCACGACCGGCTGCGCTGTCCGGTTCGGCGTCGGTTCCGACCTTGCCGACGCGATGCACGCTCGCCGGAGTCGATCGTCTTCCCTGTCTCCGTGAGCGTCTGGAAGTACAAGTCATCCCCGACGATCTCGACCAGCATGAAGCGTGTAGCCCTGGTCGAATCCCTTGGCCTCGAGATCGCGACACGCGCGATGTTGCCCGCGCGCAGCTTCGCCGAGCTGCCGGCGATGAAGTACGCGATCCCCTTCTGCGGCTTGATGCGCTCGTAGAAGTGCTCGTGGCCCGTGAAGCACGACGTTGACGCCGTGCTTCACGAAGACCGGCTCGACCTGGTCGCGCAGCGTGGTGTCAGAGCCGTGCGTCTCGCCCGACGAATACGGCGGATGGTGGAAGAAGCAGATCTTCCAGTCGGATCCGCTCGCCGCCAGCTCCTCGTCGAGCCATGTCAGCTGCTTGTCGTCCATGTAGTTGCTGTCGAGCGCGAAGAACCGGACGCTCGAATTGGCCGGCTTGAACGTGTAATAGCGCTCGCCGTTCATGTTGAACGGCTTGTAGAACCGCTCGCTCGGGTCGTCGTGGTTGCCGAGCGAGGCGTAGAACTTCACGCCGCCGTCGAGCAGCGGCTTGTGACGGCAGCGCGAACTTCTTGTCGTAATCCTTCGCGGAGTTCCCGCCGTACAGGTTGTCGCCCATTCATGATCACGAAGTCGAACGGGAACTTCGCGCGCGGAGTCGTTGAGCTGTTTGGCGACGGCCTGCTGGTGCGTTGTCGCCGGTGCCGGTGTCGCCAATGACGGCGAACTTCACCGAGCCACTTCTTCATCGGGAGCGTCACGTTCAGGTTCTGCGCGGTCGACGTGGCCGCCGTCGCCAACGCGAATGCCATGATCGTCAGCACGAACAAGAGTGAGCGGCGCATGATCACGGCGTGAAACGAGCGTTGCATGGTCAATCCCCTGCATGCCTACTGAATCGCGTTCGGAATGAAGTCGACGATGATGTTCGCCTGCACGTCGCGCAGAATCAGGTTCTTGTCGACAATCCGGTACTCGAGCTGCTCCGGAAGCTTCGGCAAGCTCATCAGCACGTTCGGCGGCGTCGTCGGCAGCGGGTTGCCCTCCGGGTAGGTTGCGTTGACCTTCAGCAGGACCTTCTTCCGGAATCCCTTCATCCTTCTCGTGGACGTCCTCTTCCAGCTCTTCCTTCGTCTCGCGACCTGCGGTCCCCTGCACCGACCGGGATACATCAAGCCGGCGGAACTTGTTCCTGATTTCCGGCGTGAGGACGTCGCCCGGCTTCGCACTCGGCTCGCGCCGCGCGGATCTTCGCGCCGAGCGCCTGCTGCGCGGCTTTGATTTCAGCGGGATTATTGGTTTCCTTGATCGGCAGCGAATCCTTCGCGGCGGCCTTGCTGAATCGCCATGTACGCGTCGACGCGCTTCTGGAAGTCGGCCAGGACGAGCGCGTCCGGGTTCGCGTTGTCCTCTGCGGCCTTCTGCCGCGTGGCGTCAGAAATCTGCGGTTTGGGCGGCTTCGGCGCCGCCTGCTTCTGCGCGGCCAGCAGGGGCCGCGCCGAGCGCACACGCGACACCAAGCACACCGAACAAACGGATGACGTTCATCTGATCCTCCTGAACGACTGAACGCGCGCTTCACGTTACGTGCCCAGCGAGGGCAGTCAGGCGAGTGTCAGGACGGGAGCTCGACAGTTAGCCGCAGGCGTCGATATTGCCGAAGTGATCGACCTCGCGCGTCCATCCTTCGCGGCCGAGCGCGTCACGAACCTTGGCCCACCAGACGGCTTTCAGGCTGCTGGACGACGGTGAGCGCGCATTCGTCCGAGCTCTGCTTGTCGGCCGTGCAGTAGCCCTGGCTGGGGATGTATTGCTGATCGGAGACGCCGTTGACCCAGATCTTCCAGTCGCCTCCGCCGACATTACGCAGCAGATAGATCGGCTGACCCGGCGGGTACGACCAGGTGATTGGCTCCAACGCGTGACCTGGCGCTTCGCGGTCGCCCGTCCGACCTTCGTCGTCGTCACCACGCCGGTCAGCGCCGTCACCGTGTCGTTGAGCGCCGCGTGAAACGCAACCGGCGCGTCGTCTCGCCGATCGGTGTGGAGATCGGTGTCCCAGTCGACGGTCCATTCCCGGTATGTGCAGCACTGGAAGGGACACGCGCCGTCCTCGTCGAATGGAATCGGCGGTCCTGCCTGTTGCGTGGTCCCGCCGCAGGAGCCAAGCGCGAGAACGGTGAGCGTGAACAACAATCGACGCAGCACTGGCCGATGCTAGCACGCGCTAATCACGGCGGCGATGACAACAGCGACCGCGGACCAGAACACGACCGGCGACCACGCGTAAATCGGATACGGCGCCGCGCGGCTGATGTAGATGCCCGGATCGCTGCCGACGCGCGCGGCCGTATCGTCTCGCTGCTGCGGAGCCCATCGCGCCGGCACGCGCGAGGCATAGTTTGGCGTGTCGAGGACGGGCCGCGAAGAAGCGCTCGAGAATGACGGTTCTCGCGCCACGCGGTAAACGGATCCCCGGCGCCCCACGCGCGGTTTCGCTCCTGCACGTGCCACAACGCTTCGCTCAGGTAGTGATCTTCACGCGACAGCCGCCGCAGCCGCGTGGGCGCCGCCGCGCGCCAGCGGATTGCGCGATCCGCACTTTCCGCTGTCGAGCTGGGTCGCGTCGTAGCGCGACCAGAACATGCCGATCCCGGGTTCGTACAACTGATGCCCGAGATGAACCGCCTGAAAGAACACGGCGAATGCGAGCAGGACCGCGCTCACGCCATAGGCGATTGGACGTGCCACCGCGCGCTCCAGCGTGATGCGGACAACCGGGGTGGCGGATCGATGCTCGCCGCGAAGCACAAGCCGCAGCCAACCGCGACCGGCGTTGAGGAAGATGTCGTGCGCCTCGCCGACGCGCGCGGGAATGAACCACTGCACTGATTCGTCGATGATGCCGACCAATGTGCCCGCGAGCAACGGCCAGATGATGGTGGTTCCGTTGTCCATCGGCCGCCACGCGCGGTAGAACAACCACGCGAGGATCCGCACTCGATGAAGTGCGACGTGCTCCACCACATCGACTTGCAGATTGCCCGTAGCGACAATCGCGCGCATAGCGACCGCGCCGCCGACCGCGACGGCCAGGCCGGTGAACCGCCATCGGCGGCGATCGCGGATCTTCACGACCGCGACCAGCAGCGCAACGATAACGACTGCCGCAATGGCGCTCGCGATGATCAGACGGAAGTTTACGCCGGAACAGGCCGTGATGAGCGCGGATCGAATATCGCCGACAAATGGCGACGACAGAATGACCGCAACGCTGGCGACGATGGCAGTCGCCAGGCGACGGCGATGGAGCCTGGGCAATCAGGAGCATGCTAACTCGACCGGCTGCATACGCAACAGTCACGGCTATCGCCGACGCAGTCGAGCAGAACAGAGGCGGCTTGCTCGCACTCGTCGCGCGTAACGTCGAGATGCGTGACCGCGCGACCGATACGCGCGCCGAACGCGACAATCAGCACGCCCCTGGCGCGTGCCGCGATGACGACTGCCGCCGCATCGGGGGCGTCAGGCGCCAGCGAAAAGATCACGATGTTGGTCTCGGGCGGATCGGCAATCAGCGTCACGCGCCGATTCGCGCGGAGACGTGATGCGATGAGCTTCGCATTGTCGTGATCGTCCGCCAGGCGCTCGATGTGGTGGTCGAGCGCAGCACAGACCCGCGGCCGCAAGAATGCCGACCTGCCGCATCGCGCCGCCGAACATCCGCCGGTGACGGATGCAGTCGCGCATGACGTCGCGCGGGCCCGCGAGCATCGTCCCCGCCGGTGCCCCAAGTCCCTTCGACAGCGCGACTGAGGCCACGTCAAACGGCGCGGCAAGCTCAGCGACGGTTTGCCCTGACGCGACGGCAGCATTCCAGAGCCGTGCGCCGTCGAGAAACGACGTAATCCGCCGCTCGCGCGCGGCCGCGCAGATGCGCGCCGCTTCCGCCTGATCGATCACGATCCCGCCGGCGCGATTGTGCGTGTTCTCCACCTCGACGAGGGTCGTGGGTGGATACAGCATGTGCTCGCGCGGCTTCACGGCTGTGACGAATTCGCGCGCCGTGAACCGGCCGCCTTCGCCAATCTCCGTGAACTGCACGCCGGCGTTGGCGCCGCCGCCACCCATCTCGTGCCACACGGCGTGACTCTCGCGGCTGACGATCACGTCGTCGCCGGGACGTGTCAGCGCGCGCAGCGCGACCTGGTTCGCCATCGTGCCCGACGGCAGCCACAGCGCCGCTTCCTTGCCGAGGAGTGCGGCGATTCGCGCCTGCAGCTCGTTGACGGTCGGATCCTCGCCGAACTGATCGTCGCCGACCGGCGCCGCGGCCATCGCCGCGCGCATGCCGTCGGTGGGACGCGTGACCGTGTCGGAGCGGAGATCGATCATGGCCGTGCGCGTCCGAACGACCGGCTCACCGTTGCTGACTGTTCGCGGAAGAACACGGATCATGTCGGTGCTCTGCGCCGGCGTGGCGCCAAGCTGGCGCAGCATGGTGGCCACCTGGCCGCGGTGATAGCTGCCGTGATTGACGACGTGCACGATCATCTGCCAGTACGCCGAGCGTCCCGGCTGGCCGTTCATGGTCTTGTACTCGATGGTGCGCGCCAGTCCGGCCGGCCCGAGCTGATGCCGACGAAGGCTCGAATCTGCCGCCTCGGAGGATCCCATGCGTCGCGGAGCGCGCGACCGTGGTCGACGCAGGTGGCCTTGTCGGGTCCGCGGATGGCGAGCGTCCTCGCCATCGCTGGTACCAGATCCACTCCGCGAAGTGCATGTGAACCAGCGTATCGAGCACGGAGCCGAAAGAGCTTCCGAGGCTGCGCGTCAAGCTGCTCCGGCGAGAGCTGGTCGGCGGACGCGAGGGTGCGATCCCGAGCCCAGTAGTTGTAGTCGATCAGCGTTTGGATGTATTCGGGCGTCATGCGGTGAATAATATCGTCATCCCATGAGCGCGCCCCTGGCGTCGGCCGTTCGGTGATCGTGCTGACGGCGGCGATCTGCCTCGCGGCGGTCGTCGCCGCCGCGCAGTTCGGACGGCGCGGGCTTCGGCGGCTTCAGGGCGAGCTTCGCCACCGCCAAGGACTTCGACGGCCACTTCCATTTCTGCCGGTGGGTCTACCAGTCGCGCGCTCGACGGCGACGGCGGCAACTGGAACGCCGGACTGGCCGCGCGCGGACATCAACCTGTCGATTCGCCTGTCGGAGCTGACGAAGGCCGACGTCAGCAAGGATCCGACCGGCGAGCCGAACCATCTGCTCGTTCGCTTCACCGATCCTGAAGTCTTCGACTGCCCGTTCGTGATGGCGACCGAGGTCGGCCGCACGTTCATCACCGACCAGGACGCGAAGGCGATGCGGCTCGTATCTCGAGAAGGGCGGCTTTCTCTGGGTGGACGACTTCTGGGGCAGCTACGCCTGGGACCACTGGGTCGGCCAGCTTCGCAAGGCGCTGCCGGCCAACGAGTTTCCCGATCTTCGATCTGCCGCGCGAGCACCCGCTGTTCCGCACGCAGTTCGAGGTGACGTCGGTCCCGCAGATCCCGAACATCGGGTTTTACCTCGGGCACCGGCGGCGGCACGTCCGAGCGCGAGGTCGGACAGCGCGATCGCGCATGCGCGCGGCATCAACGACAAGCACGGCCGCCTGATCGTGCTGATGACGCACAACACCGACCTCGGCGATTCGTGGGAGCGCGAAGGCGACAGCCCCGAATATTTCGTCGCCGTCGGTCCGCGCGGCTACGCCTTCGGCATCAACGCGATCCTCCACGCGCTGACCCACTGATTGGGGTCGGACGTCGAGTGACGCGATCGTGTCGCGAGTCAGAGTCCGGTGATGAGCCGACTCAAGGTTGCAGAATCTTGCAGATGGTGTCTGATCGTGTTCCAGTTGCGCGTCGTCGCGACGCCGAACTGCTTCTCGATCGCGGCATTCGGATAGAGCGGCTCTCCGCATCCCCGGCTCACGGCGCCAGACGCTGGCGACCAGCTGGTCCGGCAACGGCGACCACCTTCACCTGCCACGTCGTCATCCGGCGGGACGATCAGCGGAAGGTCACGGCGACCCTGCGCAGCCGCTTGAGCATGCATCGGTCGCAAACCGCTGCTCGTTGGGCCGGCGGACGCGCGCGCCGAACGGCTTCGCTGCGCGACAAACGCGATCAGCTCGCGCCCTTTGACGATGATGATGTCGGCGTCGAAGGCGAGTCGCTTCGCGGATCTCGGCAAGCAGCGGCGGCCTGGCGCAACGGCGTCGCGGACAACGAACGTGCCGGCGGCGCCGATGTTCACGCGTCGAACGCGGCGAGATCCTTGGCGAGCTGCGCTGGCAGAAATCGCTTGTGTCGCCCCACGTTCACGCCGCGCAGAAAGACAACGAGAGCCATCAGAGCCGTGCAGCTCGTAGCGCGACACGTAGTAGGCGCCCGACCTGGCGGAAGCTGTGCAGCCGGAACCCGAGCCGCTCGTACGAGCCGCGCAGCCGCGGCGCTCTCGGCATCGCAATCGAGGCGCAGGTATCGCTTGCCGAGCGATCGGGCGCGCTCGACGGCCCATCGCAGGAGCGCCGTCGAAATGCCCTGACCGGCATATGCGCGGCGCACCGCGAGGCCGATGCACGAACGCGGAATCGTCGCCCGTCGAGGTCGGGCCAGAACAATCGATCCTCGAGCTGGAAGCGCATCGCGCCGACGATGTGTCCGTCGACTTCAGCGACGACGAAGAGTCCCTGCCTCGACCTCGGACCTGACGCGATGCTCGTCGAGCTCGCCTTCCACCCACATCGTCGTCCCGTCCAGCTGCTCCTTACCCAGTTCGCCGCTTCGATCAGCGTGTCGACGAGCGCAGGCGTGTCGTCAACCGTCGCCTGGCGAATCAACGTCCGTCGACGGACGCTGCGCGATGATGCTCGCCAGGTCAGTGCATCAGACGACCAGCGCCATCGGCGAATCCCGTCGTAGCCCTTCGCGCCTACCGTCTGCACCATCGTGGCCGTGACGCGCGAGTCCGACGGACAGCCGCTCGGCAAAACGGCGAACACCCTTGATATTCGCGTCCTCGCTCGATGCGTCGATCACGCCCGCCCTTGCGCACGACGTTGTCGACGATGATGACGCTGCCGGCGTGAGCCAACTTGACGGCCCAGTCGAAGTATTCGGCGAGATTCGTTCGATCGGCATCGATGAAGGCGAAGTCGAACGGGTCCTGCTTCTCGACCGCCAGTTGCGGCAGCGTCTCGAGCGCCTTGCCGAGGCGTATGTCGACCGCGATCCGCCACGCCGGCCCGCGTGAGTTCGCCCGGGCAATGTCGGCGTGCATCGGGTTCGCTTCCAAGCGTGACGACGCGGCCGCCGGCCGGGACGGCGCGCGCGAGGCCAGATGGTGCTGTAGCCGGCCGAGCGTGCCGATTTCCGGGATGCGACGCGCGCTCCTGAGCGCGGGCCATCAGGTGGAGCAGCTTTCCGTGAGCCGGCGTGACGCTGATCGGCGGCAGCTGCGCGGCCACGGCCGCCTCTGATGCTGCCTCGAGCGCCGCATCGCCGCCGACGGCGACGTTGTTGATATCCTGGTCGACCGCCGGTCCACAGTTTCACTGGCTCCATGGCCTGCCGCTGTGGCTTCTGTCTGCCTCTTGTTCCAGGTGAAACCGGTGGATGAAGCGGTGGAACATCGGCGCGATGAGGATGCTGGCAGCGACGAGCACGACCATCCCGGCATAGAGGGCGTAGATCCCGGCGAACAGCTTCCCGCCCTCGGTCTGCGGATTTTCGACCGGTCCCATGCCGCCGAGCAGCATGGCGGCGTTGAGGAAGGCGTCGAGCCACCGCAGGTGCTCGAAGTACCAGTAGCCCCACATGCCCCAGGCGAGAGAACCGCCGATGACGAGCATCGCGAGGCCGAAGTTGGTCGCGACGCGGCGCATAAACTGCGCGCGCGTGGCAAGCCGCGCGTGACGACGCTCATGCATCCACACCCGAGGATGCGTGGTCCGTCCGCGCGTCAGCTGCCGGCGATTGTCCACGGGCCGCGTATTTCACGCACCGCAACGGGACGCCGATGAACGCCGCGCTTTCCGGCGTCCCAATCGCTATCTCTCCCGCGCTCTGAGATCGAAACAGTGCCTTCCCGAAGGATGCGCCCATAACCTTGCGTCGGACACTCCCGCGCTCTGCCGCTCGAAGTCAGCACAGAGCTGGTAGGTCCGATCGGTGACGGTGCGGTAGACGCATTCTGTCCGCTGACCGGATCTTTCGTGTCGGCGATGACTCGGGGATCGCGCATCAGTTCCGCAATCGACTGCGGGACGCGAGCCGCGAACGCGCCAATACTCGTCGACGGCACCCGCAAGACCCTGAAGCGCGCGCACGCGACGCTCGTCCAGGCGACGGGCACGCTCGTCGGCCGGCGAACCGATGACGGCAAGCCCGATGACGATCGCCAGCAGAACGACGGCGACGCCAATGCCGGCTACAACAGTGCGAGGCGCCATGGCCTAGGTCTCCGGCTCTTCTCCTCGACGCGAAGGTCAGACAGGTAATAGCCGAACGCCGTCCCGGCGATAGCTCCGACGGTGATCACTTTAAGGACGAAGCGAGTCGTCAGCTCGCCGCCCGAGAAAGCTGTACACAACGGTGATCACGTCTCCGATCAGCACGCACGCCGCAACAAACAGCGTGATGTAGGTCAGCCGCCGCCGAATCCTGGAGGCGCGCTTGGTCGGATCGGCCCGCACCAGCCGTGCGATCAACCAGGCCATCCACAGGAAGATGGGAAATGCGACGATCAGCGCCGATAACGCCCAGCGAATCGACTGAAGCGTGAATGCCTCGGCCCGTGGTGGAGACGGGATCTGGGAACCGGCGATCGATGATGCCGAAGAGCAGGTCGCCGAGATTGTAGCGCGCTGACAAACAGCGTGGCGAACATGAGCACGTACATGAACGCTTCACGCGCCGACACGGTGGGGATCGGCCGCGGAACAGGGATGGCGAACTCGATGTCCGCGGAAACCGGCCAACGCGCGGCGGACCTGTTCAGGAGGCCAGCCGGCACGAAGAAGAACCGCTTCGATGTCAGAGCGTGCGAGTCCGCGCTGCAGGCCGTCTTTGACAAACGCGATCAAGTCTTGATTGAGGGCCATCAGCCGCCTCCCACATGATCATCGACGAAGACGCACGAGCAACTCTTCTGAAATCGTCTGGCAGCGGCGCCTCGAATCGCATCTCGCGGCCGTCGACCGGATGCTCGAAGGCAAGCCGATACGCGTGCAGCGCCTGCCGTGGAAAGTCGATCGGGCGGAGCGTCCCGGGCCCATAGACGTACCGGCGCTCGCCGACGAGCGTGTGTCCGCGCAGCCGTGCCTGGATCCGAATCTGGTTTCTCTTTCCCGTCTCGAGCCGCACTTCGATCAGCGAGACGTCGCGGAACTCTTCGACGACGCGATAGTTGCACACCGCTTCGGCGCCTTCGGGATCGCGAGGGTGCGTTCGTTTCTGGATGAGCGCCTTGCGATCCCACGACGAGGTGATCGCGCCACGTGCCCGTCTTCGGCTGGGGGCGACCATAGACGAGCGCAAGATACACGCGCTCGGGCTCGCGGCGGATGAACTGCTTCTTCAGCGCCTGCTGCGTCCGCGGATCCTTGGCAAAGACGACGAGACCGGACGTGTCGCGATCGATGCGATGGACGACGAAGGGACGCCGGCGCTGCGGACGCAAATAGCGCTCCGAGATGTTCGTACATCGACGGCGCGTCCTGCTTCCGCGGCAGCGGAACAGAGAGGAGGCCGGCCTCCTTGTTCAGCACGATCACGAGTCTGTCTTCATAGACGACGTCGAGCTGCTTCGCGCCACGGCGCGCGCGCCGACGCGCATCCGGGCCGTTGGACGCGCTCAAGGCTTTGGCGCAAACACGGGCGGCGCTTCAGGGATGGCTTCGCCGTCATGTCTCGGCTCGGAGCCGGCAAAGTGGACCCCGGCACCGTCGCTCATGACCGCCTGGCCGTAGCCGAAGGTGCCGCTGCGTGGCGCGACGACGGTGATCTGATGGCCAAGCGTGGGGAGTTCGGCACGCGTCTTTGCAGGGACAAGCGCCTCGACGTTGACGTCGCACCCGTCGAACGAAATCTTCGTGAAGCGGCCCGCCTCGAGCGCCTCCTGCACGTCGAGGCCGAAGTCGACGACGTTCGAGACGAACTGGGCGTGGGCCTGCGCCTGGTTGAAGCCGCCCATGATGCCGAAGCCGATCTTCACGTCGCCCTTCGACATGAACGCCGGGACGAGCGTCGTCAGGGGACGCTTGCGACCCGCGAGCAGGTTCGGATGGCCGCTCTCGAGTGTGAACAGCGCGCCGCGGTTGTGCAGCATGACGCCCGTATCAGGCGCAACGATGCCGCTTCCGAATGAGGAATAGAGACTCTGGATCAGCGAAACGATGTTGCCGTCGCGGTCGATGACCGACAGATATATCGTGTCTCCTCCGTTTGACGACGTCAGTCCCGGCAGCGTCGATGGCTGGACGCTGCATGCGGCCTTCCGTGGATCGATCAGGCGCGCGCGTTCGATCGCATGCGGCTTGCCGAGCAGCGGCGCGATCGGCACGTTCGAGAAATGCGGATCGGCGACGTAGCGGAGCATGTCCGCATAGCGCGAGCTTCTTCGCCTCGATCATCACGTGCATCGTCTTCGTGCTCTGGAAGCCGTATCCGCGAGCGGATAGCGCTCCATGATGTTCAGCATCATCAGCGCCGCGATGCCCTGCGTGTTCGGCGGCAGCTCGTAGACCGTCCACCCGCGATACGTCGTCGAAATCGGATCGACCCACTCGGGTCTGTAGTCCTTCAGATCCGCGAGCGTCATCGCGCCGCCCTTCTCGCGCGAGATGGCGACGATCGCTTCGGCGGTCTTCCCTTCGTAGAAACCGGCGCGCGCCTTTCTGCGCAATCAACCGCAGCGTGCCGGCGCAGCCTCGGGTTCTTGAAGATCTCGCCGGCGCGCGGCGCGTGTCCGTTCGGCAGGAATGTCTGCGCGGCGAGCGGTTCCGCCGCAAGCCTTGCAGCGCCGCCAGCCCAGTAGTCGGCGATCACGTCGGTGACCGGAAATCCCTCGTCGGCGTAGTAGATCGCCGGCGCCAGGAGATCCGCCATCGGCAGCTTGCCGAAGCGGCTCGCGCATCGCGTCCCAACCCGCGACCGCGCCCGGCACGGTGACCGTGTGAATGCCGCCGCCAGGCATTCGAGTGATGCCCTTTGATTTCAGAAACGCCGGAGTCAGCCCGGCAGGCGCCCACCCGCCGGCATTGAGGCCATAGAGCTTGCCCGTCCTGGCTTCGTAGTAGATGGCAAACAGATCGCCGCCGATGCCGTTGTAGTGCGGCTCGACGAGCCCCATCACCGCATTGGCCGCAATCGCGGCGTCGATCGCGTTGCCGCCGCGCTCGAGAATCTGCACGCCGGCCTGCGCAGCCAGCGGCTGGCTGGCCGCGACGATCCGCTACTTCGTGGCGACCTTCGACCGGCCGGCGACGATGGTGGGTTTCGCGGGCGGCTGTTGCGCGGGGACGGCAATGACGAGCGAGACGAGTATCGCGAGCGATAGCAGGAACCTCATGAGGAGGGATTATGTCGCAGAGTGCCAAACCGATCGCGAGTACTCTGCGGGATGAGGTCGCCACTTCCTGGACGGCGCGGCATCTGCTGGCCATTGTCGCCATCTGTGCCCTGACCAGCGCGGCTGCATACGCGCAGTTCGGCCGCGGCGGCTTCTTCGGCTTCGGCGCCGGACGCATTGCCACCGCACAGGATTTCGACGGCCGCTTCCACTACTGCCGCATCGTCTACCGGCAGTCTCCGACGGCAGGGACGGAAGCTGGCGCACGGACTACCCTCGCGCCGACATCAACTTCTCGATCCGGTTCTCCGAGCTGACGAAGGCAAACGTCAGCTTCAACGCGCAGCACGAGCCGAACCATCTGCTGGTCAATCTTGGCGGTCCGGAGCTGTTTGGGTGTCCGGTCGCCATCCTGTCGGCACCTGGCGCAGTGTCGATCAACGACGCGGAGGCGTTGAACCTCCGGACATATCTTCTCAAGGGCGGGTTCCTATGGGTGGACGACTTCTGGGGCTCGTATGAGTGGGAACACTGGGTGCGTGAGATCCGACACGCCTTTCCGGCTGACGAGTATCCGATCTTCGATGTCCCGCCGGAGCATCCGATTTTCCGCACGCAGTTCGAGGTCGAGCGACGTGCCGCAGATTCCGAACATCGGCTTCTACATGCGCTCGGGCGGCCGCACGTCGGAGCAGGGTGCCGACAGCGCCGAGCCGCACCATCCGCGCGATTGCGGATCGCAGCGGCCGCATCATCGTCCTGATCACGCACAACACCGACATCGGCGACTCGTGGGAGCGCGAAGGCGACGACCCGGGCTACTTCATGGCGTTCGGGCCGAAAGGATACGCGCTCGGGATCAACGCCTTCTCTACGCCCTGACCCATTGATCGCCGCCGGCCGCGCCCTGCTCGCGCGCAGGACTGCCGCTGTCTGCTGTCCGTACGCGGCTCGGCTCTCGCGCAGGCGTCCGACGACACGCGAACGCAGTATCCGCGGCTCCTTCAGAACTCGTATATCGCGATCAACGTCGGCGCCGATCGATCAGCCGTTCTCGCAGGCGCAGCTGCAGCCGGGATTCCAGGCGGCGTCGATCGACGTGCCCGCGATCGACGTGCGCGTGATGCTGGTCGGCCACGAGTTCAACCGGCTTCTCTCGGCCCAGGGCAGCTACATGCGGCCGGTGAACTACGTCGACGTACACGAGCGTCCGGCCCGGGCGACACCGACGCGCATCACGTCCGTGTCAATTTCGGCGGCGTCACGCTGAAGGCGCGCGCGCCGCTCGGCGGCCGATGGTCGGCGTACGGCGAAGGCGGCCTCGGATTCACGAGCCGCACGGGCTTTGATATCGGCGACACGCCGGTCGTGACTGACGCGCACTACGCATCGCCGCTCGTCGGGGGCGGAATCGAATATCGGATCACTCCCGCGTGGGATCTGACGGCGCGGCGTGACGTATTCACCTGGCGCGCCAGCGTCAACCAACCGCGCACCGTGTTCTCGTCCGGCGGCTTCCGGTACACGATGCGGCCGCTCCCGCCGGATCGCGTCGAGGCCAACCGCGACGCCGGCTTCATCTTCCCGCGGCAGATCGTGCAGGTGGAATATTCATCGGGCACCGGTTACGCGCGTGAACAACTTCGTGTCGAGGAAGGTGCCGATCTTCTGGGGCGGCCACGCGAAGGTCGACTTCGGGATCGCGCCGCACTACGAGCGCAACGTCTTTCACACGCGCAGGGTCTTCGGCCTCGACGTCGGCGCCAGCGCCGGCTTCTACAAGACGCGGCAGAACAACGACCGCTTCTACACGCTCTCGGTCTACCCGCTGTTTCGATTCACATTCCTGCGCGCACGCGCTCGCCGACATGTATTTCGCCTACTCGCTCGCGGGCCCGACCCACATCTCGAAGATCGTGCTCGATGATCTCGATACCGGCCGCCATTTCACGTTCCAGGATTTCATGGGGATCGGATGGTTCGCGGGAGGAGCAGGAATCTCAACATCGGCGTGAAGATCAACCACTACTCGAACGGCAACATCTTCACGCAGAACGCGGGCGTGAAGATTCCGCTGACGTTCAGCCTCGGATACGCGTTCTAGCGATTGCGATGTCTACTGAATCAGCCTGAATGGGTTTGCCGGGCAGCTCGGTGGCAGCGAGCGCGCCGAACCAGCGGATGACCAGGTCGCGCGCCGCTTCATCGCAGTGACGGCCGTCGATCACGGCAGGGGCCGAACGCAGCGCCGCCAATCGCGTACGTGAAGCCGACGGCCGCGCCGCCGATGGCGACCGACCCAAGCGCGAATCCCCCACCGACAGGCCGAGTCCCAGCGCCGCACCGCCGAGTGCGCAGGCAAGGCCGATCGAGAGTCCGCCGATCGAGATCGAGGCCGACCGCAAGACCGCCCATCGCGAGACCGCCGAAGGCGATGTTGCCGATGGCGATGACGCCTTTCGCCGCTCTTGGCCGCATGGTGACCGGGTCGATGCCGGCACAGATGTGCAGGAGCGGCCAGCCGCCGATGGTCGCCGGTGACTTGTATTCGAAGCCGAGGACAACCGGGCTGCGCTCTACGCATTCCCGGCACGCAGAGACGAGGCGCGTCGCGACCGACGCAGTCATGACGAGATGGCCTTCTGGCAGATCGCACAGATGCCGACGGCGGGCCGGTTGCCGTGCGTGTAGCAGTTCATGGCTCGGCGGCGATTCGTCCTGACCCCTGAAGAGCGCCGCGGCACCCAGGCAAAGGCGATAACCAGCAGGCCGACGCTGCAATAGAAGACGGACCGATACCAGGCGGCGCCCCAGAAGATGAACACGCCGATCGAGCCTGATGAACTCCATGCGCCATCGGCATGTGCCTGCGGACATAACGCCCGAGTCGGCGATGTGCGCCAGCTTTCTCGACGTTCGCGAACTGGATGACGAGCAACGAGGCGATGATCGGCGGCGCGAGGCCGATGGCGTTGCCCGGAGCAGGTGTTGCTGCCAGAGAAGTACGGCTGCGACGATCGCGGACGACCACGTCAATTCTGAGCTTCGCCGGATGAACCTGGTGATACCGCAGCTTCTCGCGCAGCGTCATTCGTGTGCGGTCGTCGAGGATCCTGTCGATCACCTTTTGATCTCTGCGTCTCTGCGTCTCTGTGGCTCGTCATCAGTGAACGCTGCATCGCCCTACGTAACAGCCTTATCGGTGATCTCCAAGCCGCGATCGATGATCCCGAAGGCTTCACGCAGCTGGTCTTCGGTGATGATCAGCGGCGGGTTGGTGAAGAAGTAATTCCACCGGACGATCGTAAAGAGTCCCTCCTGCCGGAAGAACTTGCGCGAGCGCGGCCATCTCCGGCGCCGCGCCGTTGAAGGGCGCCATCGGCTGCTTCGTCGCGCGATTCCGAATCAGCTCGATCACGCCGAAAGAGGCCAATCGAGCGCACGGCGCCGACCGACGGATGGCGCGTCGCCAGGTCCGCCATCAGCTGCGCCATCAGCTTGCCGGTCCGCTTCGCGCGCTCAATCAGTCCGTCCTCTTCGTAGACGGCGATCGTCGCCAGCGCCGTCGCGCACGCAAGCGCGTGGCTGCTGTACGTGAGGCCGCCGGGAAACATCTTGTCGTTGAAGAAATCCGCGATCTTCCGCCGAATCCCGACGGCGCCGAGCGGGACATACGAGCTCGTAATCCCCTTCGCCATCGTCATGATGTCGGGAACGACCTTCCAGTGATTGATCGCGAACCACTCGCCCGTTCGTCCAAAGCCGGACATCACTTCGTCGGCAATCATCACGATGCCGTGCTTGTCGCAGAGCGCGCGCACACCCTGCATGTAGCCGTCGGGTGGAATGAGGATGCCGTTGGTGCCCGTCACCGGCTCGAGGATGATCGCCGCAATCGTCTGCGGCCCTTCGAGCATGATCAGCTCCTTCGAGATTCCGCACCGCGATCGTCCGCGGAGTCCTGCTCGCGATCAACGCCGTGGTACCAGTCGGTGAAATGAACCATGCCGGGCAGCGGCGGCTGCGCCCCAGCTGCGCGGCTCGCCGGTGGCCGCCATCGCTGCGGCGGTCGCCCCGTGATACGACCGGTATCGCGACAGAATCTTGTAGCGCCCGGTGTAGGCACGCGCGATCTTGAACGCGTTCTCGTTGGCCTCCCGCGCCGCCGTTGGTGAAGAAGAAGGCGTCGATATCGCCCGGGGTGATCTCCGCAAGCTTCGCGCCCAGCTTCGCGCGAGGCTCGGTCGTCATGCCGCCGGGCATCACGTAGCACAGCTTCGCGGCCTGCTGCCTGGATGGCCTTGATCACCCGCGGATCGCTGTGGCCGATGTTCACCGACATCAACTGGCTGTTGAAGTCGATGTAGCGCTTCCCGTCCGGCGTGTAGAGATAGATGCCTTCCGCTCGATCGATGGGAAGCGGATCGACGGCGCCCTGCACCGCCCATTCGGAGATCGTGTGCTTCTTCGAGAGCGCAGCGATCTCTTCGCTGGTCATCTTCGCCGTTTCGATGGTTCGTAACAGTGCGTCATCGTGACGCTCTCTTGATGAATGATCCGGATCCCGCTCGTCCGACGAACTTGCCCCCGTCGATCACGACGCGGCCGCGGGAGATGACCGTGTCGGTCGCGCCCGACGACCTCGCGGCCCTCGTATGGGTTGTAATCGACCTTCATGTGCAACGTCTTCGCGGACAGGCGCACCTTCTTCTCCGGATCGAAGATGACGATGTCGGCGTCCGAGCCGGGCGCGATCGTGCCCTTCCGCGGAAACAGGCCGAAGATCTTCGCCGGCGACGTTGACGTGAGCTCGACGAAGCGGTTCAGCGAGATCCGCCCGGTCCGCACGCCGCCGTCGTAGACGAGGCTCATGCGCGTCTCGATGCCCGGCGCGCCGTTCGGAATCTTGGAAAAGTCGTCCTTGCCCAGCGTCTTCTGCTCTTTCATGCAGAACGGGCAGTGGTCCGTCGAGATCGCCTGCAGGTCGTTGAACGCCAGCCCGCGCCAGAGCCGCTCCTGCGTCTCTTTCGGCCGCAGCGGCGGGCTCATGACGTAGCTTCGCGCCTTCGAAGCCCGGCTCCTCGTAGTTGTCGTACGAGAGGAACAGATACTGCGGACACGTCTCCGCGAACGCCGGCAAGCCCGCGGTCGCGCGCCTCGGTCACCATCTCGAGCGCTTCGGCCGCGGAGAGGTGCACGATGTAAATCGGCACGTCGGCGATCTCCGCGAGCGCGATCGCGCGATGCGTCGCCTCGGCCTCCGCGCGCGCCGGACGCGTCAGCGCGTGATACTTCGGCGCGGTCTTGCCTTCCGCCAGCGCCTTCTTGACGAGCACGTCGATGACGCCGCCGTTCTCGGCGTGCATGCAGATCGTGCCGCCGTTCTTCCCGTCCGCAGCAGCGCCTTGAAAATGCTCGCGTCGTCCAGCATGAACACGCCGGGATAGGCCATGAACAGCTTGAACGACGTGACGCCCTGGCGGACAAGCGCGTCCATCTCCTGTTCCACCTGATCGGTGAGCTCCGTGATGATCATGTGGAAGCCGTAGTCGATGGCGGCCTTGCCTTCGGCTTTCTTCATCCACGTTTCCCACGCGTGGTGAAGCGTCTGGCCTTGTACTGGATGGCGAAGTCGACCACGCTGGTCGTCCCGCCGTGCGCGGCGGCGATCGTGCCCGACTCGAAGTCGTCGGCGGATGTCGCGCCGCCAAACGGCATGTCGAGATGCGTGTGGACGTCGATGCCGCCGGGAAGACGTAGCTTCCGCTTCGCGTCGATGACGCGATCGGCGTTCATCTTCAACGACGATCCAATCGCCGCGATCTTCTCGCCGTCGACAAGGACATCGCCCTCGTAGATATCGCGTGGCGGTGACGACGATGCCATTTCCGGATGAGGAGAGTGCTCACGGAAGCTGCTCGGCCATCGCGTCTGTACGTCTCTGGTCGACGGTCGCGATAGAACTGCCACACGCGGCGGACCTCTTCGATCATGTCGAGATCCATCTCGGCGACGACGAGCTCGTCCTTGTCCTCGGAACCAACCGCGAGGAAGTTGCCGCGCGGATCGACGAAGTACGACGAGCCGTAGAAGCGCCCGATGTTCCACGGTGCTTCCGTGCCGACGCGGTTGCTGCACGCCATGAAATAGCCGTTGGCCACCGCGTGCGCCGGCTGTTCGAGTTTCCACAGCATACCGCGACAACCCTGCGACCGTCGCGGACGGGTTGAAGACGACCTCCGCGCCGTTGAGCCCGAGGAGCCGCGCGCCCTCCGGAAAATGCCGGTCGTAGCAGATGTACACGCCGACCTTCGCATAGCGCGTCTGGAACACGGGATATCCAAGGTTGCCGGGCTTGAAGAAGTACTTCTCCCAGAAGCCGGACGTATGCGGGATGTGGTTTTTACGGTATTTCCCGAGATACGTGCCGTCGTTGTCGTAAACCGCGGCGGTGTTGTAGTAGACGCCCGCCTGCTCGCGCTCGCATCACCGGCACGACCATCGCCATCTTGTATTTCTTCGCGTAACTCGCCCATCAGCTCGGTCGTCGGCCCTGGCACTGACTCCGCGATGTCGTACCAATGCGCGTCCTGTGACGGACAGAAGTTACGGGCCGTTGAACACTTCCTGCAGGCCGAGGACCTGCACGCCTCTGCGTCCGGCTTCCTCGATGAAGGGGATGTGCGCGTCGATGGCGGCCTTGCGCACCTTGTCGATCGGCGCGGACGGATCGGTGATCGGCGCCGCCGCTTGAATGAGACCGCCAACGAGTTTTCGGGGCATGCGTGATTCTGCTATATAGTCACGGTTTCCCAAAGGGGGCGCAATGCCCGCACAGCTCGCGACCACGTTCACGGGCCTCCGGTTCGAGAACCCGTTTCTCCTGTCGTCGGCGCCGCCGACCGAGTCGGACAGCAACATCATGCGCGCATTCGACGCCGGCTGGGGCGGCGTCGTGACGAAGACGATCGGTCTTCATCCTGTCGTCAACGTCGATGGTCCGAAGACCAAGTTCATGCGAGCCAGCGCCGACTCGGCGCGGCTCTCGATGCAGAAGCGGCCCGGGCGCGATCGCTTCACTCGTCGTGGAACTGGGAGCTCATCTCCGACAAGGCACTCGACTGGTGGGTGCCGAAGATCGCGCGCATCAAGCAGGCATATCCGACACACATTCTTGTCGCGTCAATCATGGCGGGCTCGGGCAGCGACCAGGAGCTGGCCAACTGGCAGACGCTCGCGAAGGCATGCCAGGATGAAGGCGCGGATGCGCTCGAGCTGAACCTGTCGTGTCCGCACATGGACCGCAAGGACATGGGATCGAACATCGGCAAGGACACGGAGCTCATTTCCGTCGTGACCGAAGTCGTGAAGGACGTCGCACGGGTGCCGGTGTGGGCGAAGCTCACGCCGTCGACGACGGACATCGTCGTCGAGGCGCGCGGCGCCTTTCTCGGCGGCGCCGACGCGATCGTCTCGTCCAATACATTCCCATCGCTCCCGCCAATCGATCCGGAGACCCTGGAATTCGAGATGAACGTCGACGGGCTCGTCTCGAGCGGCGGGCTCGGCGGCCCGGCGATTCTGCCGCTCTCGATGGCGAAGATGGCGCAGCTCACGCAGGCGTTCCCGGACAAGTCGTTTTCAGGCATCGGCGGCATCGCTGACTTCTCGCACGCGCTCAATTACTTCCTGCTTGGCTGCGGTACGGTGCAGGTGTGCACGGCTGCCATGCTCGATCACGCGATCGGGCCGAACGTGATCAAGGCGCTCATCGCCGGGATGCGCGAGTCGATGGAGCGGCACGGCTGGAACACGCTCGATGACTTCCGCGGTATTCGCCGCGATCGCGTCGTCACGCACTCGCGGATCCGCAGGCCCGACGCGAAGGACTATCACGGCGGCTACGACGCGGAAGGCTACGCCGCCGAGACCGCGACACATTGACGAAAATGGGGTCGGAGGTCATTTCTGGAGGACACCTTCGATCGTCGGCAGCCAGTGTCCTCGAAAATGACCTCCGACCCCATTTTCGTCGAGGTCACCGAAGACCTCTCAGCAAGCCCGCTCTGGAACCCTGATCTCGCGCCGACGCCGCTCGCGCGGCGCACCTGGTCCACCTATCACATCGCCGCGCTCTGGATCGGCATGAGCGTGGTCATCACGACCTACACGCTCGCCTCGGGCCTGATGCAGCAGGGCATGACCTGGTGGCAGGCCATGATGACGATTCTGCTCGGCAACGTGATCGTCCTGCTGCCGATGATCCTCAACGCGCACGCGGGCACGAAATATGGCGTCTCGTTCCCGTGCTGTGCCGCGCGAGCTTCGGCGTGCGCGGGGCGAACATCCCCGCCATCCTGCGCGCGCTGGTCGCCTGCGGATGGTTTGGCATCCAGACGTGGATCGGGGCGCTTGCGCTGAACACGCTGCTCATCGCCGCGTGGCCCGCGTGGGCCGGCATTGCAGCCGGCATCTGGATCTCGTTCGCGATCTTCTGGGCCATCCAGGTCTGGATCATCGTCAACGGACTCGAAGGGCATCAAGAAACTCGAGGGATGGTCGGCGCCGCTTCTGCTCGGCGGCGGCGCGCTGCTGCTCGGATGGGCCATCGTCCGCGGCGGCGGCCTCGGTCACATCCTCAGCGAATCGGTGCGGCTGCAGCAGACGCACGTGCCCGTTCTGGCGGCTCTTCCCGGCCGCGCTTACCGCGAACGTCGGCTACTGGGCGACACTCAGCCTCAACATTCCGGACTTCACGCGCTACGCGCGAAGCCAGCGATCCCAGGCGCTCGGGCAGGCGCTCGGCTTGCCGGCGACGATGACGGCGTTCGCGTTCATCGGCGTGGCAGTGACCAGCGCGACGATCGTGCTGTTCGGCGAGGCGATCTGGGATCCGGTCGCGCTCATCGCGCGGATCGGCAGCGCGCCCGTCATCATCTTCGGCGCGCTCATCGTCCTGCTCGCGCAGCTGACGACGAACATGGCGGCAAACGTCGTGTCGCCGGCGAATGACTTCTCGAGCCTCTCACCCCGCCATATCAGCTACGTCACCGGCGGGCTGATCACCGCGGTCATCGGCATCGCGATGCTGCCGTGGAAGCTCTACGCCGACGCGGCCGCATACATCTTCACCTGGCTGATCGGCTACTCGAGCCTGATGGGTGCGATTGGCGGAATCCTGATCGCGGACTACTGGGTCCTGCGACGCCGCGAGCTCTCGACCGTCGATCTGTTCAAGCTCGAAGGACGCTACTGCATATTCGCGGCGGCGTCAATCCGCGCGCCGTCATCGCGCTCGTGCTCGCGGTCCTTCCGGTCGTGCCCGGGTTCCTGCATGCGGCGATGACGCCCGGCGGCCAGATCGCGAATCCAACCTTCCTCGATTCGCTCTACACCTACGCGTGGTTCGTCACCTTCGGCCTCAGCTTCGTCCTTTATCTCATGATGGCGCGCCGCGATCGCTGATACAGGCCTACCGGATTCCCGTGTCGAACGTCAGCCGCACCACGGTAAGCATGCCGGTGTCTGCGACGGTCACGGGTTTCGCCTGCGAGGACCCCAGATGATGGGCGCGTCGGCGTTCGGCACCACCGTGTAGGCGCCGGGCGCGAGAACACGGTGAACTGTCCCGACGCGTCGGACTGAAATGACGCGACGCGCCGGCCGATCCCGCTGGACGGTGAAGCCGGCGCTGAACGGCGCATCGCACGGAACATCGACCCGGCAGACCGGCGTGATCGGGCCGCGCACGACGACCCCGTCAGGCCCGTCGTCGGCGACGGTCCCGCCGACGCACACGCCATGCTCGCCGTCACGATCGCGAACAGCCAGAGTCTGCGGCGATTCATAGCCCCCACGATGGTAGTATCCGCCACGACCCGCCAGCGAGAGGAGTGGCGCGATGGCCCGCTCGGAAAGACTCGAAGCCGAACAGCATTCAACGCCGCGAATTTCTCCAGAAGGGGCGCTCGCGGGCGCCGCCGCGATCGTCGGCTCGAGCGTGGCCGACGCTTCCGCGCAAACGACCGCGTGCGGCCCCTCCAGCCTCTCCCGCCCTTCCAGCCCAGCCCACGACGCCGATCATGACGGCCGCGGGCGAGGCGATCGGCCCCGGCGAGGTCCAGGTCATCGGCGACAACCAGCGCGGCGGCTCCGACTTCATGGTCGACGTCTTCAAGTCGCTCGGCTTCGAATACGTCTGCGCCAATCCCGGCTCGAGCTTCCGCGGCCTCCACGAGTCGATCATCAACTACGGCGGCAACCACGCGTCCCGAGATGATCACGTGCATGCACGAGGAATCGGCCGTCGCGATGGCGCACGGCTACTACAAGGCCGAAGGCAAGCCGATGCTGCGTGGCCGCGCACGGGACGGTCGGCCTGCAGCACGCGTCGATGGCGCTCTACAACGCGTGGTGCGATCGCGTGCCGGTCTACATGGTGATCGGCAACTACAACGACGCCGCCGTGCGCGCGCCCGCCGAGTGGTACCACGGCGTGCAGGATGCGGCGCTGATGGTGCGCGACTTCACGAAATGGGACGACACGCCGTGGTCGCTCACCCACTTCGCGGAATCGGCGGTGCGCGCCTACAACTGTGGCGGTCACGCCGCCGATGGCGCCGGTCGTGCTCGTCCTCGACGGCATCCTGCAGGAGCAGGGCGTCGACATCGGCAAGTTGCCCGTCGATTCCGAAGACGCCGGTCCCAGCGCCGCCGCAGGGCGATTCCGGCATCAGTCGAAGCAGGCGGCGCGGATGCTCGTCGCCGCCGAGAACCCGGTGCATCGTCGTCGATCGGCTCGCGCGCACGCCGAACGGGATGAAGCTGCTCGTCGAGCTCGCCGAAGCGGTGCGGCGCCGGCGTGATCGATCAGACGAGCCGCATGAATTTCCCGACGCGCCATCCGCTCAACCAGAGCCTGCGTGCCGCGGCGGCGATCGGCGGACGCCGATCTCGTGGTCGGCCTCGAGGTCGCGCGACTTCTGGGCCAGCGTCAACACGCTGCGCGATCAGCTGCACCGTTCGACCGAACCGCGGACGAAGGCCGGCGCGAAGATGATCACGATCACCACCGGCGATCTCTATGTCCGCGCGAACTACCAGGACTTCCGGCGTCTGCAGGATGTCGACCTCGCCATCGCCGCCGACGGCGAAGCGCACGCTGCCGTCGCTCATCGAGGCGGTCAAGCGCCTCGCGACCGGCGATCGCAAGCGCGTGTTCCAGGAGCGCGCGCACCAAGCTCGCGGATGCGAGCCGCGTCGCCGCCGATCGCGCGCGCGTCAACGCGAGCTACGCGTGGAATGCAAGTCCGGTCAGCACCGCGCGGCTCGTCCGCGGAGCTGTGGGCGCAGATCAAGAACGAAGACTGGTCGCTCGTCTCGAGCTACTACACGAGCGATCTCGGCGGCTGGCCGCGGCGGCTGTGGAACTTCGACAAGCCGTACCAGTGGCTCGGCCACGCGGGCGGCGGCGGCATCGGCTACGGCGCGCCCGCGTCGGTTGGCGGCGCGCTCGCGAACAAGAAGCACGGCCGGCTCTCGGTTGCCATCCAAACCGACGGCGACTTGATGTACGCGCCCGGCGTGCTCTGGACCGCCGCGCATCACCGGATCCCGCTTCTGAGCGTGATGAACAACAACCGCGCCTACCACATGGAGCTGATGCACGTGCAGCGCATGTGCAACGCGCGCAACCGCAGCGTCGATCGCGGCGCCGATCGGCAGCCAGATCACCGATCCAAACATCGATTACGCGAAGCTCGCCATCAGCATGGGGGTCTACGCCGAGGGACCGATCGACAACCCTGCGGATCTCGGGCCCGCGCTCGAAGCGCGCAATTGCCGTCGTCAAGCGCGGCGAGCCGGCGCTCGTCGATGTCGTCACGCAGGTGAGATAGGAGGCTGAAATGTCTCTGCGGCTTGTGACCGTCATTGTCGTTTCGATGGTGGTGACGATTGCTGCGCAGGTGAGGTCCGACGCCGCAGGCACCGCCTCGAAGGACGGCGCCCCAGCCGCGCACGGCTCCGCCACCGAAGCGCGAAACCCCGGAGCCGTCAGAGACGAAGCCTACGCCGGATCGCGGACCCCAAGTGTCCGCGCCGCAGGTGAAAGCAGCCGATGCGACTCCGTCAGATGCAGGCGCGGCGCTCTACAGGAAGAATGGTTGTTACGAGTGCCACGTCGAACGACGCGCAGGGCGGGGCCGCAGGGGCCGCGTCTCGGGCCCAACCCGATTCCGCTCCCGCGCTTCGTGGCTTACGTGAGGAATCCGACTGGCGACATGCCGCCCTTCACGGCGAAGGTGATCTCCGACCAGGATCTCGCGAGCATCTACGCGTTCCTGCAGGCGCGGCCTACGCCGCCGCCGGTGAAGGACATTCCGCTGCTGGCGCCCTAAACGAAGTGCGAAGGTCGAAGGTTGAAGTTCGAAGTAAAGCACTTGGACTTACTTCGACCTTCGAACTTCGCCCTTCGAACTTCAGCTAATTCGTCTGCAGCCTTGCTGCCTGGGGCAGGCGGCATCGGACGCGACGAGACGTACGGCGACGATGTTGACGAAGTCCTCGTTGGTCAGCTTCGCCACCACCGGCTTCATCAGCTCGGCCCACTCGCCGTGCCGCGCGCCACCTGGATGTCGTACATCTGGCGCGCGAGATAGCTCGGTGAACGGCCGGCGATGCCCGGGCACCGGGCCCGTTGCCGCGCAGATCCGCGCCGTGGCAGGTCGATGCACGCCACGGTCTTGCCGTTGCCGCCGGTCGTCACCAGCGCCTCACCCTTCTTGACGGCTGCCCACCGGCGCATGTACGCGATGAATCCCGAGCGCGGGTTGCGCAGCGGCTCGGTCTGCTCGTCGTCTTCCGGCGTCTCGATGATGCGCATGCCGATCGGCTCCATCCCGCCGCCCGGGCGCCTTGAAGAAGATCGACCCTTCGGCCTCGGTCTTCGGCACCATCTGCGTCTCGACGACGCGCACCCACTGCGTCCACGGCGTCGACGCGAGAATACTCGGCGGCCGCCGTCGCATCTCGTCCGGCGTCATGTTCTTCGCGAACGCGATCATCTGGTTGACGTTCACCTTGCGCGGATCGCCGGGCTTGCGCAGATCGTTCTTGAAGTCGCTGCAGCGTCTGCAGGATGTAGGAAACCGGCAGGCCGGCGACGCCGCCGTTGCTCGACCGTCCCTTGCCGTTCGGGTAGTGGCAATACGAGCACGAGCGCACCTGTCGGCTGGCGGCCGACGGCGACGATCGGGGGCATCGCCGGATGGTCCTCCGGAAACCAGTCGGCCGGGCCTCGAGATCGGCAATCTGCGCGATCGTGAACGCGCGCGTCGTGCCCGGAACGTGTTTCACCTCTTGTCCTCGGGAGGCGCCGGCGGGCGCGGCGCGCCGGGCGGAGGCGGCGGCGTGATCGCGTACGCCCACGCGGGATAGCCGGGCCCGGATGGAGCGACGGCCGCGGCGGCGTCCGCGCCACCGCGCTGTGCCGCGACGGAAACGACGACGGTGAATGAGCAGATGGCGGTGATGGCGAGCAGTTTGTTGGTCATCAGAATTTGATCATGGTGCTGCGCGTGAGCGTCGTCGCGGCGGTGACGACGTTCGGGTCCGCCCTGTACATGTGCCACGCAGCATATTGCTCCATGCACGGGTCTTCGGAGGACATGCAGTCGACGGGAACGATCACCTTGTAGCCGCGCTGCGCGGATCCGCTGCCGGTGCCGAGGACGACGCCCTGCGCGGAGGTCCCGCAGACGACGACGGTCTGGATGCCTTTCGCCTTGAGCCGCGCCTCGAGATCCGAGCCGAGTGCATCTGTCAGGGCCGCGCGTATTCGCCCATTCGCCGTCCTTTGGCGCAAACGACGGATCGATGAAGTCCTGCGGCGTGCTCGTATAGTAGACCATCGCCCCAGCGGCGCGAGCCGCGTCGTGAAGCCGCTTCGCGTTAGGGACGCTCGCGACGCACCGCGGCCGCATCGCGCAGGTGCCTTTGCCGAGGTCGAGGAGGAGAGCGCCGTCGTCTTCGGATCGAGCGTCACCGCCTTGAGCTTCGGGCCTCGGCGGCACCTTCGCGGTGCCCCACTCGTCGATGATGTCGCTGCCGAATGCCACGGCGGGACACAGCAGCAGCGCGAAACACAGGATCGTTCTTCATTTGGATCGCTTGCTGACGCCCTGCGTCAGCGTCTGGACCTTGAACACCGCGCCGGCGCCGACCATGTAGAGCGTCTTCTTGCCGGGTCCCGAGAACGCGAGGTTCTGCGGCTTGCTTCAACATGAAGACGTCCCCGCCCCAGATCGGCGGGAATGACGCCGAGCGTGTCGCCCTTCGGACTGAACACTTCCACGCCGACGTTGGTCGCGACATACACGCGTCCGTCGTTGTCGACGGCAAGGCCGTCGGCGCCGTTGTCTTCGGCCAGCAGCGGGTCCTTGCTGTCCTTCTGCGTGACGCTCTTGTATGCTTCGCGAAGTTGCGGCGATTGGCGAGCGTCCCGTCCGCCTTCACATCGAACGCAAGCAGGTATTCGCCGTCCTTGTTGTTCGCGTAGAGCGTCCTCTCGTCGGGACTGAGCTGCACGCCGTTCGGATTAGGGATGCCTTCGGCGACCTTCGTGACCGTTCCGCCGCCGGCGGGCAGGTAATACACGCCGTTGTGGTCGGTGAAATACACCGCGTCGCGCGAGCTCACCACGAGATCGTTCAACGCCTCGAACGGCTTGCCATCGGCCTTATCGGCCAGCGTGGTGACCGCGTCAGGCGGATACAGCACGCCGACGCGCTCGTCCATCGGCTTCCGTTCGACGGCAATCAGGCCGGCCCTTCGTATCGAAGCCAAGCCCATTGGCGCCGTTCGACACCTCGACGAACGTCGAGTCGCGTTCCCGGCCGCATCGAGTCGCGTAAGGAAGTTGTTGTTCGTGAAGACAATGCCGCCGTCGGGCATCGCGACCGGGCCTTCGGTGCCGGCGGACAGTCGCCCTTGACGAGCACGATCTTCGTGCCCTGGCGCGATGACGCCGGGAATGGCCGGCGCCGCGATCTCCGCAGGCGCGGCGGTGCAGCCCGCGCGCGAGCGCGACCGCCGCTGCAGCGAGCGCAGGCGCAGGAGGCGGCGACGACGGTCACGATCGTCGCAGACTCGCTGCCTCCTCATTTCTGACCGCGTCCGCCTGGACGTTGTCGTGTGCGACGTGGCTCGACGATATCGAGTTCAGCGGCAGAGCAGTTCGTCGGCGTCAGCTGGTCGCTTTGCGTCGGATCGCGTTACTGGCCCACGTAATTCAAGCCAAGCGATCTTTCCGTTCGGCAGCAGGACGGAGATGACGCGTCCGACGGGCTGCCCGCTCTTGACCGGTTCGAGCGTCACGGTGACCTGATCCCCCGCCTTGAACGTCCGCTTGCTCCAGCCTCGCTCGACCATGTCGGCGGCGTTGCTGGTCTCGACTACCCAGTTGACGACCTTGCCGCTTTGATCCTTGACGTCGAACTTCAGCCAGCAATGCGGGTTGGCCCAATCCCACTCGGTGACCGTTCCGGTCAGTTCCAGTCTCTTGCCCGCATCAAAGGCGGCATTGCCATGATGGGCAAACACGGGAGTCGACACCACCAGACCGGCCAGCAGCACCCAAAGGAAGGTCTTCATGCGCTTCTCCTCAGAAGATCGATTCGAACCGAACTACTTCTTGACGATACCGCTTGCCGGATCGCCGAAATCCTTGCTGCCGACTCCATGTCGGACGGCGCGCAAAGCATTTCGATGATGTCGTAATCGGGCGAATGCAGTTTCATCGGGAATTTGTCCATGGCGACCCACGGGCCTGGTGAAGAATTTGGGATCCTCCACGGTGACCGTGATCTCCATGAGACTCGAGTTGACCCGGTGGAACCGCTCCTCGACCTTCATCTGATCGCTCATCGGCCGGCCGGTCTCGTCCAGCCAGACTCGTGGCTCTCCGAGCAGGCCAATCGTGTTGACCACAAACGTGGTGTTGTCCGCCCACTTGCCGACGGAATAGCCGTACCACCGGTTGTCCGGAAGCTCCTTCGGGAAATCGCGTCCGTCGGTCCAGATGACGCGGTACCGCTTGTCATACTGGTACAGGATGACGACCTTCGTTCGGATTCTGAAGAATTTCCGTGTGACGCAGTTGATAAAAATCGGCACGCGGAAAGCCGAGCGGATCACAGTGATTCCGGGGATCGTTGCTCAGCGAGGGCAGCACGCTGCGGTAGCCGTAGAGCGCCTTATGGCTGTCATAGGCGGCCTTGCCTGCAGGCGTGAACGGCGGCTCGTGTACGCCGTCGCTGGGCATGGAAACAGGCCCGTTGGCCTGAATGCCCGCGCCTGGGCCGTTTGCCGGTTCCCAGTGTCCAGAAAGATCGTGAATCGGAGCTGGTCCCGGGGCCTTTCCTCCGGCCAAGCGGGTTCTTTACCGGGTTACCCCAGCCATCAACAACGGTCAAATCTGCTGTGGACTGTACCCGCGTCCTCCGCCACCGCCGCCGCGCGCCTGCCCGCCACCCTGCCCCCGCTGCCGGCTGCTTCCCCTGCCGCCGAGCCAGTGCAACAGCTGAAGCCAGTACTATCGCCGCCACGATCAGGTGCCATCGCTTCATTGAGAGTGCCTTTCCCTCAGTATTCCGTTTGATCGGAGGCCTGCCGCACTTTGATGCACCGCCTCAGAAGTCGAACTGCAGGCTGACCTTGGCAAACCGAGCCGGCATGATGGAGGACGGCTGCAGCCAGGCAGGGCCGAACGTGCTGTTCTGCGACAGGATCGTGCTGACGTTGAGCATGTTGTAGAAATCGACGCTCACCGTCGTCTTGTCCGCGCGAATTTCAACAGCTTGCCGATTCGGAAGTCTGACCTGGTTCAGACCGATCCTAAACATCGTATTCGGATCGATGAGCGCCACCGCCACGTTCGCGGCGCCGCCCGAGCAGCGGCCGGCCAAGCGTCTGTGCGGCGGCCGCCGTCGTCAGGTTGTAGTTGGCGAGGAGCGGCGGCCCAGGAAGATTCTGCAGCGTCCCGCTCACCATCACATCGATGCGCCGGAATCGTGTACGAGCTGAGAAACTTGATCTGCGTGAGCCAGCTCGTTGCGTTGTGACAGAACTGGAGCGGCCTGACCGCCGCGGTCGTGATAAGACCGGACGTGGCGCGCGATTCCGCCGGTTCCGGGCACTTCGCGATCAGGTCGCAGTTGTCGGTCACCGTGCGGTCCGCTGCTCGTGCCGCCCTGCAGGAGAAGTCCGCGCACGAAAACCGCATCGCCACGTTGACGTCGACCCCGTGCCAGTACCGATCTGGCCGCCGTAATTCTTGGCGAGCGTGACCAGGTTATCCGGATGGCAGGCCGAACTTCGCGGGATTGAGGTTGTACATTCCGTGGACGACGTAGCCGCCGCCGTTCGGCAGGCGCGGATCCAGCGGTGCCGTGACATCGAACTTGTCGAAGTCGGCGGGGCCGAGCGCGCGGTTATCCGTCACGCGGAAATTGCCGTACGGAGCGGCGGAAATAGCTGACATCAATCGACGTGCGCGGCAGGATTTCGTGCTGGATGCCGGTGGAGAATTCCCAGTTGTACGCGCGCTTGCCCCAGCCGTGCATTAGTGCCGGATCGAAGACCGCACCGGGCACCGGCAGGCCGAAGTTGGGGTTCGCCATCGCGCCGCATTCGAGGTTGAGCGCCGGATTCTTGAGATCGCAGTCGGGCACATAGTTCTGGTTCGCGTCGTTCCACGAGCGCGTCGTCTGGGTGATCAGGCTGCTGAGAGGATTGGGATCCTGGAACATCGGCGCGCCGGCCGACAGCACCTCGAGATACTTGTTGAGGCTGACCTTCACCGCAGTCTTGCCGGTGCCGAAGATGTCGTAGGCGGCGCCACGAGGTGCGGCGTCAGATCATGCCAGGTCAGGAAACCGTGTTGGGCCGGGAAGTCCAGATTGCGCGTCGGCGTCAGCGGCGATGGCCCGAGATGCTGGGCCGGCATGCTGCCGCTCACATAGCTGTAGCGAACCCCGCTACGCCGCAGCGCTCAAGCGGCCGATCGACCACTTGTCCTGCGCGAAGATGCCCATGTTGTGATCCATGTAGGTATCGGTATAAATCGGGAATGCCCGCTCGCTGATCTGGTTGGGCATGGCGTTGTTCAGCCGATAGCTCAATGGATTCAGGTTCTGGTAGGTAATCCGTTCCAGCCCTTTGGTGTGGTTCATCCCGACTTTGATCGCGTGTGCCGGTGATCGCACGACAGCGCGAAGCGCGTGTGCGTCGTGAGCGCCGGCTGCAGCCGATGCGTCTCGAGCGACCGGAATTTCAATCCCGTTGATTGCTCCGTAGCCGGAACCATCTGCGGGCTGAGGCCGCTCAGCGGCAGCAGGTCGCTGGCCGCCCGGTAGCGGTTGATGCCGGCTTCGAGCAGGATCCGATTGGTGACGGGCGAGCTCCAATCAACCTGTATCTGCCGCTGCACGGGATAGATTCGGTTCTCCGCCGCCTCTGGTGCCAGGGTGAGGCTGACGCTCGTTGGCGCGTAAGCTCACGCTATCGTCGTTCCAGCTCAATCCGAACTTGTTCTTCGCATTCGCCTGCCAGCTCAAACGCAGCTGTCCGCCCTTCCAGATGGAAGGATTCGCGGCGGGTTTGTTCAGGTCCGGCTCCGAACACCCAGACGTTCGGGTTGTTCTGGTTCTTGTCGTACATATGCCCGTCGCGTAGTTCGCGAATTCTTATAGCGCGCCGAGATGAAGAACCAGATTTTGTCCTTCTTGATCGGTCCGCCGAAACCCGGGTTGAAGTCGGTGTTGTCCTTCAGACGGTCACCAGTACGGTTCGCCTGCCAGGACGGACTGGCGTAGCTGGTGAACAGCACGCCGTTGAACGTGTTGCTGCCATCGCGTGGGATGACGTTGATCCGGACACCGCCGGTCGCGTATCCGCACCCGCAGACGCGGTATCCACGGCCACTTCCTGCGTCGCAACCGGGTTGATGTTGACCGGCGTCGAAAGCCCGGTCCCTGATTGTCCGACGGTCTCGATGCCGTTGCGCATCAGCACCTGGTCGCCCGTGCGGCCGCCATGGATGGCAACGCTGCCGATCGGGCTGCCTGAGGACGAGGAATCCGCCGACGTCCTGGCTCGTGAGACCACCACCGGGAGACGCCGGGAATCAGCGACGCCATGTCGAACGCCGTCCGGCTGGTCGGAATGTTGTCGATGACCTCACGATCGATGACCCGCTGCCGCTTGGTGTTCTTGCAACGTCCACGAGCGGCGTCTCGCCGGTGACCGTGATCGTCTCCTCGAGCGCGCCCACGCGCATCTCGGCGTCAATCTTCGCGCTGAACGTTCCCGCCAGCGCGACGCCTTCGCGCTTAGACGGTGTTGAAGCCGGGCAGCATGAAGGTCACGGTGTAGGTGCCGGGCACGAGGTTGACGATCTGATACTGACCGGTCGCGTCGCTCACCACCGAGCGAACCTTCTCGATCAGGGCGGGGCTCGCCGCTTCGACGGTCACGCCCAGGCGGGACCGCACCCGACGTGTCTTTCACGACGCCCGCGATACTTGCACTGCGCGAACGCCGTGGCAGGTATTGACGAGATGAGAGAATCCAGCAGCCAACCGGGTCAGCGTCGCGACGAGTCGCATATCAACTCCCTCAGTTTCTCTGGACAGAGAGTCCCGAGTTACCACGATGCCGGCGGGAAGGCGACGAGGGCCGAATGATACGCCATTCGAGCAAAGTTGTGGACGCCCGGCTCGTGGCCGGCGAAGCATGATGCGGATCGATTTCTTATCAGCGACTGCGCTGAGAGCCTGAATCTGGTTCACCTCCGGATTCAGACCTCTGTCCACCCGCCGATCGAGCTCCGCCTGTGGGCCGGCGTCAGGATGTTCCCCCTCTAGAAGTCGTAGCTTGATCCCGAACTGCATGATGCGCGGCGCGCCGGCCTGCGTCGTGATGCGGCCGAACGTCCCCGCGTTGAAATTCGGTCAGCGGATCGCCCCAGTTGAAGTGATTCAGCAGGTTGAACGACTCCAGGCGCAGCTCCAGCCGCCGCGATGCTCGCCAGCGGGATGTAGCTGTCGAGAGCGCCAGATCGATGTTCCAGAACGCCGGGCCCACCACCGCGTTGCGCGGCAGGTTCGCCGAGCGTGCCGGTGTCCGGCTGCGCGAACGCCGCGGCGTTGAACCAGTTGGTCAGCGTCTTCTGGTAGTAAGTCCGTCGCTCACCTTGATTGGGCCGCTGCTGGTTGTTCCCGGTCGCGCCGATGCCGGTCAAGGCGATGTCGCGTCCGGTCGTAATGTTCAGACGGTCGCCGGATCGCGCGCTGACGATGCCGGCCGCCCGCCAGTGCGAGACCGCCGCGCGCAGCGCGCGGTTGCCGACCTCCGGCGTCTCGTAGCCGAGGGTGGCCGACGCGATGTGGCGGTAATCCTGATCGCAGTAGCCGTCGTCGAACGACGGGTCGTTCGGCTTCGAGTAACCGCCACTCGCCTGGTTGAACGTCAGTCGCCGTCGGCGTGCCCCTGCAGACGCCGAGCGTGTAGGTGCCGTTCACCGTCAGGCCGCTGCCCGAGCGGCGCACCGCCGACAACTTCACGCCCTTGTAGTTCTGGTAGCCGATGTCGGTGTTCTCGTCGAGTGCACCGATCAACGCGGCCGCCGCCGGGTTGACCTGTATTGAACACGCGGCGCTGGTTGGTATTCGCCGTCGTCGAACACACCGGTATACGCACACACCCTGGATGGTGCATGGCCCGAGGCCCATGTAGATGGCGGGGTTCCGCGCCTTCTGCGCCCACAGCCGATCCGAGTGGCTGCCGAGATAAGCGACGGAGAGGCTCCAGTTCGCGCCCATCTGCTTCTCAACCGATCGCGTTCCACGACTGGACGCGCGGCGAGTTGATGCCCGGATCCATCGTGCCGAAGGTGCCGAACGGCACAGTCGGTATTCGGCGTTGGTGACGACCGGATGCGGATCGTGCCCTGATACGGATCATCGAACGGCACGGACGTCAGGAACGACCGGTTACCGAACGGCGGCGCGTTCGCGTCGATGTTGTGATACTCGCCCGCCATGAAGTCGTAGGCCATCGCGTACGACGAGCGAACCGCCAGCCGGCCGTCGCCGATGTACGTCCCACGCGACGCCGCCGCGTGGCGACAGGTTCCCACCACTGCTTGTTCATCCCCGTCTTCTCGTTGTTCGGGAACCCCGCGTCGCCCGGCATACAAGCACACCCGCGGGCGCCTTGAGGAACACCTTGCTCTGCACGTTCTTCAGTAAAGTTGTCCATGTTGAAGACGGAGATGACGCCGTTGCGGACGTTCTGGCCGAAGTATGGCTCCCATCGCATGCCGTAGTTAAGCGTGACGCGGCTGCTCACCCGCCACGAATCCTGTCCATACAGCCCGGCATGCACCAGTTGTCGACAGGCAGCTTGCCGAGGCCGCCGTGCTCGACGCTGGTCAACCGCCCAGTGAGGAAATCGGCCAGACCGAGGCCGGTCGTCGAGCCATCGAAGATCCAGTTGCCACTGGCGCGTGAGGAGGACGTGTAGTCGCCGGTCCAGTACTGCACGTTGCCGCCGAAGCCGAGCTGATGCGTGCCTTTCACGATGGTGAGGTCGTCCGCCCCCTGGTACGTGTCGTTGAGGAAGATTGCGAAGGTATTCGGTGCCTGATAGAGCCGGAAGCCGCCGGTGACGTTAATCGGCATGTAGCCGGGCAGGTAGCTGTAGATGTTCGCGCCGATGTCGCGCGGCGAGAAGAACGACGTCTGGTAGGTGTTGACCGTTGGCTTTGTTCACGGCGAATCGCACCGCGTTGACGACCGCCGAGCTGAACACCGTCGTCTCGCCGGCGGTCAACAGTGAATCATGTCCTTCACGCCCGGGAAGTCGGTCTTCAGCAAGTTGTCCGAACCGCCGGCGTAGCCGGAGCTGCTGGAGGACCTGCGTCGCCATGTAGCGGCCGAAGAAGGCGTGCTTGGTGCTGAGCTGGTAGTCCACCCTGCACCAGCGGCTGGCGCTCGATCCTGATTCGCCGCCGACGCCGAAGTTGATCAAGCCGCACGGATCCGTCGTCGTCGGCAGCCGCTTGGCGATGTTCAGCGCCGCGGGGCTGAACTGCGACGGGCTCACGATGTTGTTGACGAACGGCGCCTTCAGCGCGATCTGCCGCCCGCCGTTGCAGGCGGGCGAGGCGAACTGGGTGAAGTCACCGGCCAGCATGGCGGCCGTCGGCACAAACTCGATGTTCGACGTCGGGCGCTGCCGCACTCGTCGTTCCCTGATACGCGGCGAAGAAGAACAGCTTGTTCTTGACGATCGGCCCGCCGAGGGTGCCGCCGAACTGATTGCGCTTGCAGTCCGTCGTCCAGCTTCTTGCCGTCGGGACCGACGGCGGCGAAGGGGCTGATGGCGTTGAAGCGATGATCGCGCAGGAACTCGAACGCGCCGCCCGGAGAACCGGTTCGACGCCCGATTTGGTGATCGCGTTGACGGCCGCGCCCGAGTGCACGCCGTTCTGCGCGGAGAGACCGCTCGTCGCGACGCGGAATTCCTGCAGCGCGTCGGGGAATGGGAGCGGGAGGTTCGTGTTCTGCTGGGGGTTGTTGTGCGCTGCGCCATCGAGCGTGTAGCCGACACCGGTCGACAGCCCGCCGCGCGACCGAGATATTCACTTCGCCAGGAAACCTCGGGCACTGACGCTCCTCCGTCTGGACCGCGGCGCCGACGCTGAGCAACGAGATCCACAGAATTGCGCCCGTTCAGCGGCAGTTCGAGAATGCGCTGGTTCTCGATGACGCTTGCTGATTCCGGCGCTGCGGACGTCGACGAGCGGTGCGGCGCCCTCAACCGTGATGGACTCCTCGAGCGCGCCAGAGCGCCAGCACCGCGTTGATCGTCGGCGTCGCGCCTACCTGCAGCACGATACCGGTCTGCACGTAACTGCGGAACCCCTGCAGCATCACTTCAAGGCGGTAGGGGCCGGTCGGCAGGTTCGAGGATCAAGTAGGTGCCGTTCGAGTCGGTGACCACGGTGCGCACGAGCCCCGTAGCCGTCTGCGTCGACCGCGTAACGGTGGCGCCCGGAGCACCGCCCCGCTATTCGTCCGTCACGCGGCCATTGAGCTCGGCGGTCGCCAGCTGCGCCCAGGCGGGAGTGGTCGGAACCAGACCGGGAAGCAGAAAGACCAATAGAATGATGAACCAAGGTCTTGTTGCGCCTCTCATGCTTGCCGCCTCTCTCTTTTCTTTTCTGCGATTGTGTCCGGCCCGTCGCTGTGGCTGTGAAAATTGTGAGGACATGCGCGGCGATTCACAAGAAATATTCAATCGCGCATGGCTTCGTCGAGTTTGTCGGGTAAAGCCGCGGCCGCTAATAACACGCGCCATGTTCTGGCTGTCAATCCAGTAGCGACGCGGCAGGCCCTCACTTGTGTTGCCCGTCTCCTCCATTTGAAATCAGGGGATTCGTGCTCAATCTCGCGCCAGTCAGGGGATGGAGGAATGAGCGTGAAACGGAGATCAATGGGCGTCGCGATGAATGTGTGTGCGGCGCTGGCGTTGAGCGTTGCGGGCCTCGCAAAGGTGACGGGGCAGGCCGCGCCGCGAGGCGGAACTCGAAGCCCCGCCTTCGCCCGCCGACGGAGTCGTGCTGGCGGAGCAATACTTCAAGAACATTCAGGCGCTGCGCGGGCATACCGGTTGACGAGTTCATGGACACGATGGGCATGTTTGCCGCTGCCACCGGAATGAACTGCGTCGATTGCCATGTGGCGGATGCGGGCGGCGACTGGGCGAAATACGCCGATGACACCGGCTTCAAACGAACCACCCGCAGGATGGTGGCCATGGTGAATGCCCTCAACGAGGGTCCTTCGGCGGACGTCCGCTGGTCACCTGCTTCACATGCCATCGCGGTTTGCAGGCTCCTGCTACGCTGCCCAGCCTGGATCTGCAATATGGCGAACCGCCGCCGGTGGACCCGGACCAGATTACGCGATCCACCCCTGGAGCACCGACGCCCGATCAGATTCTGGACGCGTATCTGCAGGCCTCGGCGGGGCGCAGCGTGTGCGCTGGCATCACCAGCATCACCGGCACAGGGTCCTACCGCGCTTACGACGATTTCAGTTGTCCCGCGTTCGACCTCTACGCGAAGGCGCCCGATCAGCGCACAACCATCCAGCATTCGCCATACGGGGATATGACCATCACGATGCGACGGCGAAGAACGCCTGGATGGCGGCACCAAGGGATATTCGGCCCTTTCCGGTCGTTCAGTACAGCGGAGGAAACCTGGACGGCGCGCACGTCGATGCCATCCTGGAGTTTCCCGGACGGCTCAAACAGGCGCTCACCAATTGGAGAGTCGGCCCGGAGAGCTCGGTGGACGATCAGGACGTGCACAAATCGTTCAGGCCACCACGCCGAGTGGTTTCTGCGAGAAGCTGTATTTCGACACCAAGACCGGCCTCTTGCTGCGTTCGGTGCGATATTCGAATTCGCCGGTGGGCAGAGTGCCGGTGCGCGTCGATTACTCGGACTATCGGGCGGTTTCTGGTGTCAAGAGTCCCGTTCAAACGGGTGACCACGTGGACCGATGGCCGGACCGTTTTTCAGCTGGATTCTGCGCAGGTGAATACGGCGGTGGATGCGTCCAGGTTCGCCAAGCCCAAACCGCCGGCGCCGCCGAAACCGCTGAGGGCGGCGCGTGACAGCTCATACCGGTGGTGTTACATTACGGCCTGGCGTCGACCCCATCGTGCCCACGCTATGCGTCTCTCGCAGACTCGGCAGAACGGGAAACTCGCGACCCCGGCCTTTCGAGTTCAGATTGGAGCGTGGTCTATGAAAAGGCTGTTTCAGGCGAGTTTGCTGCTGTTGGTTCTCCCTTGCAGGTTCAACCCCATTGCTCGCGCACCACGGGAATGCGTCGTGCGAGAACAAAGACGGTCACCATCAAGGGAAAAGTTACACAGTGGCTGTGGACGAATCCGCATACGTTCCTGATGCTCGACGTGACCGATGAGAACGGTAAAGTCGTGCACTGGGTCTGCGAAAATCAGCGCGCCATCCACTCTCGTCAATTTTGGTTTCACACGCCAAGACGTTCAAGGCCGGGGATGAAGTGACGGTCGTGATGGCAGCCGTGGCCAGAACGGCTCGCCTGTCGGGCGTATCAACAGGATCATCCTCGCCGACGGCTATGTCATGAATTCCGAGGTGAGATAGGATGTCGAGGCAATCGTGTTGTCGGCCTCAACGATCGGCTGGCCTGATTGCGGCTTTGACCCTCTCACCGGTCACGCACGCCCAAACACCACCGGCTGGGGCGGACAGGGAGCGGCGCCCAGGGGAGGCGGCAGCCGGCCGGCGCGGCCGGCGCACCGGTCGCCGCTCGAACGGGCAGAACGAGAACATACACCTCGATGGTTGGAACAAGAAGCAGGAGTCCCTGGAAGCCAGCGGAAAGAAACCGGGGCCTGCTCCGGTTCATGACCTGTCGGGGATTTGGGAGCCAGTGCCAGGGTATCGCGATGGCGTGTTTGCGAGCGGCCCCAAGGGAGATGCCCTCAGATCGCGGCGCATGAAGCCATCATGCCGTAACGCCACGAGGAAAGCAGGACGATGGCGTCCCATAAGGCGGGGTTCGGCGTCAACATCGCTCCGATCGCGGACATCAACGATCCGTTCGATACCTGTGACCCGATCGGGTTCCCGCGCATCATCCTGTTCAACCTGCGAGGCGTTCAGATCGTTCAAACACCGAAACAGGTCCTGATGCTCTATCAGAACACGAGGACATTCCGCACGATCTGGACGGACGGCCGCGAGAGTTGCCGAAGGACATCACCGAGCCGCGATGGTTCGGCTATTCAGTCGGCAAGTGGACGGACCCGACGACGCTGGTCGTTACCACCGCCGGATTAACCGACAGCACGTGGATCGACAATACCGGCCGGCCGCACAGCGACCAGTTGGTCGTCGAGGAAACCTACCATCGCGTTGACGATCTCAATATCGACCTCACGGTGAAGATCACCGATCCGGTGATGTAGCTACACAGCCGTGGTGCGCCGCTGAAGAATTTCCGCCTGGGCATGAATTCGCCCGACTTCGATATTCGCGAGATGATTTGCTCGGTGTCACAGCAGGCGCTGTTCAACCAGCTGGTGAAGACCGCGACGGATCCTTCCCCGGCGAAATAGGCGCGCCGTAAATAAAGGGGCGGACCTGACGAAGGTCCGCCCTACAATCGAATCCCGAGTCCCGAATCCCGGTCAGTCCCACCTGGTGCTCGACGCCGTCGCCGCGCGCCTTGTCGCCGTGCTCCGGCGTGACAAATCCCAGCAGGCAGCCCGGTAGAGCCGTCGCGGAGCAGGTGGCATCGGGCCTTGATCTTGTCGCCGACCTTCACGTCTTCCTTGGTGACGCCGTTCCTGAAGATCCCGTTGGGTCCGGTCGCTTCGAGCGCCCAGAGGATCGGGTCGCCGCCCTTCGGATCCTTCACCTGCAGGTAGACCCACGAATGCGGCTGCAGGTAATGGATCTCGGTGACGGTGCCTTCCATCTCGGTCCACTTCGTCACTTCGTAGGCGTTGTGCGAATGGTGCGCCCACGCCGGCACCGCCATCGCCAGCACGCCGAGGGCCGCACAGCGCAGGAATCTACGCATCGTCTACCTTCTGCCCCTGGGCGGCCTGACCCTGCGCCGCCCTGGTTCTGGTTGGCGAGCGGCGGTTTCGGATAGCCGTTCGAATACGTCATCAGGCCGGAGTACTGGTAGCGGACCGGCCTTGTAGTTGCTCGTCGAGGAAGCGCAACGAAATCTGGAACCAGTTGGACGCGGGCGCGCCCTTCGGCACGGTCGCCTCGGCGATGTGCAGGCGGTTCTCGTATGTGAATCGCGGCGTAGGTGCGCGACTCGTCGGGGTTGATCGTGTGGACCTCGTGCCCCTCGATGACGTCGATGTTGTAGTGGGCCAGGTGCGTCACCTTCGCGGCCTTCTCGACGATGTTCCATGTCGCCCACATCATCGCGCCGCGAATGTCCTTGACGGTTTCGTCCTGGCACGAGTCGCCAATCAGATCGCGCCGCTGCTGCTGCGTGAGCCCGGGCTTGTCGGCCCCGGCTTCGTGAATGCACTGGACGTTGCGGGCGGCGTGAATCTTCGGCGCCTCACGGTAGTCGACGACCGTGACCGTGTAGTGATTGCGTCCCTGTTCGGCCGTGTAGACGCGGGCGGGGAGCATGATCCGGTACTCGTCGGCCCACTTGATTTCCCGCGATCTTGGGCTCCGACGGCATGTTGATGCTGAAGTAATCGAGCTTGCTGACGTAGTCCGTGATCGATTCCTGCGCGAACGCCGGAACCGCGGTGAACAGGAGGAGCGCGGCCGGAACAATCGTAGTCAGGCGCATGATGTGTCCTCTGAAAATGACCTCCGACCCCATTTAATTCGTCGACGTGAGCCGGCCCTGCGCCGCGAGCCGTGCGCGCGCGCACTCGAGCATGATGTCCATGTAGCGATTCGCGTGATCCTTCGACAGCAGCAGCGGATGGTTGCCCGGTCGGATACTTCTCGCGGATGCGCTTCCATCGCGGTCAGGCTGTTCATCAGGATGTCCGGATGGCTGCCGAGAAACGTCTCGACGATTCAGCTTCTTGAGCTCGTCGTTGTAGACGTGCTTGAAGAAGTCGAGAGACTCCTGCGTCGGCATCTGCGTGCCGCTCATGATCGCCACGTTGTGCGTCTGGCCGCGGAACTTCGCCGGCACGACCATCCCGATCGTTCCCGGCGTGTGGCCCGGCAGCCGAATCAGCGTGACGCGTCGTATCGCCGAGCGTCAGCTTCTGACCGTCCATGACGTCCATGTCCGGCGTCAGGCCCGGAACCGCATCGCCGCGTCCGCCGCGCTGAATGGCCGCCCAGTCCGGCATCGCGCGCCAGCACCTTCGGGTGGTATTTCATCTGGAGGTACGACGCGCCGCCGAAGTGATCCGCGTGACCGTGGCCGAGCGAGGATGTATTTGATCTGCGCGGGATCGAAGCCGGCCTTCTGCATCTCCGGCTCGATGACGTTCATCGCGTCGGCCGTGCTGTTCAGCGTGTCGAACAGGATGAGGCCCGCGCTGGTCGGCACGACCCACGCGCCCACGTCGTTGAAGCCGATGTAGGTGAGGTTGTCGAACAGCTTGATCGGCCCTTCCTGCACGGTCGGCAGCCGCGGCAGTCCCGCGGCCTGGCGCGCGAGCGCGACGCGCTGCGGACCGGTGGCGGTGCAGAACCACTTCGCGGTGTCGGCCATGTCCGAGCCGCCGATCTTCATCGCGGCGGCGACGTGCGCCTGCGCGTCCTTCGAGTTGGCGAACTGCTCCGGCGGTCGGGAACGTTTCTGCCGCTGGCGCGCCGCCGGCGCGGGCGCCGCGTCCCTGGTCCTGTGCTGCGATTGGTGACTGCCACGCCGCCATCGCGAACGCGATGGCAATGAGACCGGCGAATGTCTGCTTCACGTAAATGCTCCTAACAATCTGGCGAGATTTGGCGGGCCTCACAAGGCCCGCCCTCCCGACGATGTGATGCATCTATCTATTTGCCGCTCGGATCCATGGACGCCAGGTACGCGGAGATCGCGAGGATGTCCGCGTCGGTCAGGTTCATCACCGCCGGCGTCATCAACTTCGACGTCATGCCGTTGCGGCTTCCGTCCTTGAACAGGTAGAGCTCGCGCGCGAGATAGATCGGGTGCTGACCCGCGATGCGCGGCGCCGCGATTCCGGTCTTGCCGATGCTCGCCTGCCCGGCGAGGCCTGGGCCATGGCACGTGCCGCACGCGACGGTCTTCTTGTTGTCGCCCGGTCTCGACGAGCACCTTGCCGCGCGCCAGCGTACCAGGCGGAACGTAGGAGACGAACTTCGTGTTCGGATCGCGCAGGCGCGCAGGCTGCACGTCCTCGGGCACGCTGATGATGCGGTTGCCGGTCGGCTCGGTGCCGCCGGCCGGATCGACGAAGCCGCATGCGGCCCTGTCCGGCGAACGTCTTCGGCACCATCGTCGGCCTCGACGATCGCGGTTGTTCTTGCGCGGCTTCAGCGAGGCGAACCACGCCGACGCTTCCTTGATCTCGTCGTCCGAGAGCTCCTTCGCGATGCCGTTCATGCGCGCGACGTCGATGCGGACGCCGCTCTTGAAGTCCATCATCTGCTGCGTCAGATACGACAGCGGCATGCCGGCGAGATCGGCCGATTCAGGATGGCCGGTGCCCGACATCAGGTGACACGAGCCGCACGCCGAGCGCACCCATGTGACCTTTCGTGACGATCGACGGCGCGGGCGGATGATCGTTGGGCAGCCAGTCAGGCGGCGCGAGCAGGTTGTCGATCTCTTCGGGCGTGTAGGTCTTCGTGCTGCCTGCCAGCATCTTCGGCCCCGGCACGGTCGGCAGCGTTCCCGGCCTGCACGGGAACGCCCACGCCGGCTCGCGCGGCGGCGGTGTCTTCAGCTGGTCGGGCGACACCGACGGCTGTTGCGAAAACACACCGGCGGACAAGAGCAACCACACGCCAACAAATGCGACTCTACGCATTGCACTCTCCATCTGGCGGGTCCGAAAGGACGCGCCCTCCACTCATCGAGACCCGCGAACCCGTCGAACCCGGCGCGAACCCGCGAACCTATACCTGGGCCGTCTGGTTCCGGGGCCCTTGCGCCAGCAGCGGCCTTTACGCGCTCGGGCGTGAACGGCACTTCGCGAAGCCGGACGCCGGTCGCGTCGAAGATCGCGTTGCCGACCGCCGCGGCGACGATCGTGATCGCGGTCTCGCCCGCGCCCATCGCTTCCGATTCGGGATGGTCGATGAGCACGCTCTCGATGACCGGCACGTTCGATCCGACGTACAGCGTCTTGTAGGTCGCCCAGTCGATCGACGTGATCTTCTGGTCGTCCCACGTGACTTCTTCGCCGAGGGCGCGGCTCAGTCCCTGCAGCGCCCCGCCTTCGAGCTGGTTGCGCAGGCCATCCGGGCTCGAGATCGGCCCGACATCCTGCGCCGACAACGATCCGCTTCGCGCGGACCACGCCGGTGTCCTGGTTGACGTCGACTTCGGCGACGAGCCCGACGTACCCGTTGTCGCCCTCGTAGAGCACGCACGCCATGCCGCGTCCGCTGGCGATGCCGGTGCGCGGCGTCCCAGCCCTGGGCGACGGCCGTGTATCCCAGTTCGCCTGCTTGGCCGCCGCGGTGATGACGTCTTTCAAGCGCTGATCGCTGATGTGCCGCAAGCGGTACTGCACCGGATCCGCCTTCGCCTGCGCCGCGATCTCGTCGAAGAAGCATTCCTGCGCGAACGCGTTCTGCAGCCGTGCCGGCGAGCGCAGCGGCCCGGTGAGGAACGGCGATGGAACGGTGTGCGTCAGCACGCGCTCGCTGGCGACGATGCCGGTGCCGTTGTTCTTCCCCCGACGCGACCAGTCACGTACGCCGGGACCGCGTTGTTGCCATTGTCGAAATTCTGCGGATCCGGCGCCTGCGCGCGCGGCGCGACGGCCTGCGGCGCAAAGCCAAGCAGCAGTCCCGACGCGACGTTGCCGGGCGCGTTGTTGCCCGGACGATTGCCGAGCGTGGCCGACCACGTCTCGTAATCCCACGCGACGATGTTGCCGCTGGCATCGAGACCGGCCTGCTGATCGACGACGAACGGCAGGCCGTAATTCTCGCCCCACACCATTTCGTCCTTGCGGGTGAGCTGCACGCGCACCGGTTTGCCGACCGCCTGCGATAGAATCGCCGCATCGTAGGCGACCGCATCCGATCCGTTGAGACCGTAACAGCCGGAGCCGCGCACGTAGATCACGCGAACGTTCTGCGGCTGCAGGCCGAGCACCATTGCCGTGGTGCCGCGCAGCGGATAGACCGCCTGCGTTGACGACCAGACGGTCGCGTTCGACCCGTTCACATCCGCCACGGCGCACGAGCTCCCGATCGAGCCGTGCATCTGGGTACGGATGCAGATAGGTCGCCTTCACGCGCGTCGTCGCGCCCTGGAGCTTCGCGTCCACATCCTTCGAGTTGACGGAGTAGGCATCGCGCCGCCCCGGGTGATTGCGAAGGTAGGTATAGAAGTCACGCTGGTTCGGAAGCGCGGGCCCGGGCGTCCACGTGACCTTGAGCTTCTCCGCCGCCTGGAGCGCCTGCCACGGCTTGTCGGCGACCACGCCGACGAGGTTCTTCTTGACGACGACCTTCACGTTGCCCGGCATACCGGCAACGGAGCCCTCGTCAACGTTCGCGAGCGTCGCGCCGATTGACGGCGGCCGCACCATGCGCCCGTGCAGCATGCCCGGCACGCGCACGTTGTGCGTGTGGTCGAAGCGCGCGGTCGCAAGCGCCGGCATGTCGACGCGCGGCACCGAGCGGCCGAGAATCGTCCACTGCTGCGGCGGCTTCCTCTTCGCGTTCTTCTGGATCGTCATCTCGAAGCGCTTGCCGCCGATCGAGCTCCCCGTAGCTGACTTTCTTGCCCGGATCCGACTTGTGGCTGATCACACCATCGGTGACGGTGAGTTGATCGGCCGGCGCACCGAGCCTGGTGGCAGCCATCGCGACGAGCGCCTCGCGCGCCGTTGCACCCGCCTGCGCGAGGTTCTCGTGGTTGAAGTTCACCGGATGGCACTGGCTGCCAGACGACGTGCCCTGGTCGGGTGTCATGGCCGTATCGCATTCGACGAGGCGGATGCGATTGACGGGAACCGAGAGCTCCTCGGCGACCAGCTGCGTCTGCACCGTGAAGGTGCCCTGCCCCATGTCGGCGCGTCCCGTGTAGACGGTGACGTTGCCGTCCGCGCCGATCGCGATCCACGAGTCGAGCGTCTGCGGCGTGTTGCCGCCCTGGGCCAGCATCTTCTCCGGCGAGATCCCGAGCTTGTCGGCGAACTCGGCGACGCTGAAGGCGACGACGAGCGCGCCGGATCCTTTGAGGAACTGCCGGCGTGAGAAGCCCTGTTCGCGCAGCGCCGCGAGTGCGGCTTCAGTCATATTCGAGTCGTCGGGACGTGAGTTGTTCTTCATCACGCACGCTCCGTGGCGTACTCTTGATGGCGCGCATCATCCGGGTGGTGGTGAAGCACCGGCACAGCACGGTCGACATCGCCTGGTGAATCTGCTCGTCGGTCGCCTTCGGGTTCTGATCGAGGAACGCCTTCGCGGTGAGGATCACGCCGTTCAGGCAGAAGCCGCACTGCGCCGCCTGCTCGTCGATGAAGGCTTTCTGAATCGGGTGAGGCTTCTCGGGACTCCCGAGACCCTCGAGGGTCGTGATCTCGGCTCCGTTCACCGTGCTCACAGGCGTGCGGCAGGAGCGCACCGCGCGGCCGTTGACGATGGCGGTGCAGGAGCCGCACTGGCCGAGCCCGCAGCCGAATTTCGGTCCTTTCAGCGCGAGATCGTCGCTGAGGACATACAACAGCGGCGTCGTTGGATCGACGTCCACCGTGTGAGACTGTCCGTTGACTTTCAGGGTGAAAACGCTCATCTGGAGACTCCCAAGAGATCGCGTAGAGGCGGACCTTTCCGCCTCCGCCAGTCGGGTCGCGCCTGCGACCCGACAGCCAGCGCTGACTAGACGGACCGCTTCGCGGTCCGTCCCGGCGGACCCGCCGAAGCGTCGTTAGCGCGAAAGCGGGCAGGTCGGCCCCGCCAGCGAGCGGAAGTCTCCCACAATCGCGGGTTTAGCGCCAGATCTAGCGGCCGCGTGCGGAGCGGCAGCGGCCTGGCGGTTACGCCTGCCGGCCCGGTTCGCCGCCGGCCATGCCCGAACCGGAATCGGGGCCGGACACCTTGAGTGACACTTCGACGCCGCCGACTTTACCCCTACCTCGATGTCGTTGATTCCGAAGGGAAAGAACTTGGCGTTGGCTTTCATCTTGTCCTCGAGCTTGTCGATCGAGTCCAGGATGGCGTCCTTGACGCTATTGACAGAGACCCCCGCCGCTCGAGAGGCCTGTGCTTTGGGCGGCATGCGTGCGCTCCTCTCTGAATTGGCGCAGGGACTCCGCTACCGAAGGCGGCGGAGGCGAGCGGCGCGACCGCCGCTCGCATTCGCCGAGTCATTGGAAGGTTACTGTCCGAGCCGGTTGCTCGCAGTCGCCTGCGGCGCAGAGCACGTTGCTGGCCGCGGCCTGCGCGATCAACTTGTCTGCGTCGGCCTGCAGGAGAAATCCTTCCAGCGACGGCCTTCGCCGCCGCGGTCTTCACGGCGTCGACGTAGCCGGCGTGATCGCGGTATCGCTCCTCGAGCGACGAGCCGCGGATCGTTGTTCGCCATCCGCTCGGCTTTCGTCCTCGCGAACGGAATCATCCCTGCAGCGTAGTTGCAGATCTTCCCCTGATGGAAACCGCTCGCGACGATGTTCCACCCGAGATAGGTGCCGAGCGGCGCGTCGCGCAGCACGACGGGCACGCCGCCAAGCTCGTTGCCGTCGGCATCGACCCGCGGCACCTTCGCCTTGAGCACGTGCTTGATCGTCGGCGGAATCTTCGAGCGGACGCCGGAGCCGTCGGCGTAGTTGAATTCCGGGCCCCAGTCGTAATCGAGACCGGCGTTGATCAATCCGTTGGGCGCGTCCGCGGGCAAGCCGGGGATCGTCGGGAATCCCATCGACGCCTTCGTCGGATCCACGAGATAGCCGCCCGCCAGCGTCGGATACTTGCTCGCCGGCGGCGGGATGTCCTTCATCACCCAGTTGCGCATGTGGACGCGCAGCGCGTTGACCGTCTCGGTGTGCGGGACGGGATTGGCCGCGAGGATGCCGGTGCCGAAGTTGACGCCCGGGCACATCGGCGGCGCCTCGGGAATGACGGTGAAGCCGCCGCGGCCCCCGCCATGCTGCGTGCTCGGAATGTAGTAGCGCCGCACGTTTCCGGGCAGCGGGATGTCCTTGTCGGCGCTCGTGCCGACGAGCGCGGGACTCAGGTTGAGCGCCCACGCTTCCGCGGAGCCGTAGTGCTCCATGATCTTCGGGCAGGTCTTCGTCGCCGTGCAGCGATCGAGGATCCCTTTCGCCGGAAGCCCGCGCACCTGGTCGGGCCAGTCGCCCCACCACTGCGCGCCTTCGCCGCCCGATTCGTACAGCTTCTGCGCGCCGTCGGGCAGCGCGTAGCGGACGTTCAGCGAGATGCGCTTGCCCGCGATGATCGGCCACGCGCCGTCGTAGACCTGGCGCTTCGATTCATCCTGCGTGAACCCGAGCGCGATCAGTTGCCGCAGCATGTTGCCCGACTGCGACGAACCGCGGCTCACCACCCACTGCACCTGCCCGGCGACCGGATTCGCGGTGCCCTCTGCGTCTTTCGTCTCATACTTGAAGAACGACGCGACGTCGCTGAACGCGGCAAAGCCGATGCCGAGGACATAGTCGTCGTTCGACGTGAACACCACCTGATAGAGCAGCTTCGGATTGAAGCCGCCCTTGACGCAGATCTGCGTCGGGTCGGGCGTGCCGGGGAACGGATTGTCGGCGCTGCACTTGGCCCACGCCCAGTCAGTCGATGCGACCTTCTGCTCGCCGACGATCTTTCCGTCGGTCGTCTCCGCGGTGTGCGTGACGAGCGTCGCCTTCGTCGTGTCGAGCGTCGCCGGCTTGTAGGGCACCGGATTCGCGTTGACCATCATCGGCTGCGAGTTGACGCCGTTCGCGTTGACGATCCGGCCAATCACGAGGCCGCTGACGGGCGAGCCGTCCGCATTCTTCGCGATCGGCACGATGATCCAGTCATTGTCGGCGGCCGGAACCGTGCGGCCCGAGTTGTCGCCCTGCCAGCCGCTGCTCAACCCGATGTCGCCGGCATTGCGTTCGGCTGGATTGATGGTGACGCGGCCGCCGCGGTTGGGCACGTCCTGCCACATCAGGCGGCTCGCCTTCGTCATGTCGATCGGCTTCACCAGATAGAAGCTGACGATGTATTCGACCTTGCCGGCGGCGTTCTTCGGTGCCAGCTTGATGTCGGTGATGATCGCGTTGCGCGGATCGGCGGGATCGAGCTCGCCGAACGCGCGGCCGGCAATCGTCTCGCACTGGCCGGATGGACCGAAGGTCGCGCCGTCGAAGGCCGGCGACACCTTCTTCTCGATGACGATCTTCTTGACGCGCGCATCCGCCGTGGAGGGAGCGCGAGGAGCGCGACGATCAGACCAAAACTTACGTAGCGCATCGAAATCTCCTGTCCGAAAAAGTAACGCGATTCTAGCTCATTGCGGCCACAGCCAGGCGAAGATCCCGCCGAGGGCACGAAGACGGAGTCTTCGTGCTCTTACCTGCCGAACTTCCCCTTCAACACGGGCCACGCGGTGGTCCAGCGCACGTCACCGTAATACTGCGCCGGCCGATCGGCGTTCCGCATCTCGTAGCTGTTCTCGTCAGTGCGATTGTCGATTGTACGCCAGGTTCTCGAGGCCGAGCGCCTGATGCGCGAGCTCGTGAACCGCCGCCCGTCCGATCCCGCGCCCAATCCCATCGATCGTCGTGCGCTCGCGTCGCGCCATCGGGCGCGTGCTCGATGGCGTTGTGCGCGAGGATCGTGAACGCGACCGATCCCGAACCGCCGAGTGGACCGAAGATGCGGGATTCGCCCGCCGCCGAAAACGGAAACGTGAGCCGGTTCCGCGTCGTCGTCAGCGGCGTGCCGACGACGGCGACGCGCCAGAAGGCGCCACGATCCTCGGTGACGTTGATGCGCAGGCCGGCGTAGGCGTGATGCACTTCGGCACGCGAGATCTGTTGGAGGCGCGTCAGTTCGTCCGTGGTGACCGGACCCCCGATCTTCAGCGCATCGTCCGCCGACAGGATGAATGGTGCGGCGTCATCCCACCAGAAGCCTGCATCGATCGACGCGCTCGACGCGCGCCACGCGATGACCGCGGACGTCACGCCGACTGCAAGCACCGCGATCGCGCCGATTAGGACCGTTGCCGGTACGCGGCGTGTCGTCATTGCTCGAGAACCTCGCGCTATGCGCGTTTGCGCGCCAGATAGGCGAACCGCGACAAACGCCTTTCGCGTGAAAGCGTGCAGACCGCGTCGAGAAACCGTTGGAGGCCCTCAAAGCCTTCCTCCCCTCGATCGCTGCCAGCGCATCACGCCGCCGCGCCCGCGCGTCCCTCCATCGCGCGGACACCGACGCTTCCGCGTCGGTGACGTCGTGCACCTCCTGCAGCGACGAAGCCCGCCCGCTCGAGCAGACGTTCGTTGCACCCCGCGGGAGAGGAACAGATAGAAGCCGATCGAACTTCGAATACGGATCTCTTCGCTCGTAACCGGCCCGGTGATGACGATGGGATCGGTGAAGAGGAGGCGTCCACCCGGCTTCAGGACACGGTGCCAGTCGACGGAACAGCTCCGCCCGGCGGGGCAGGTGATTGATCGCGTCGTTCGAGAAGATGGCGTCGAACGAGGCGTCGGCAAACGGCAACCGCTGTGCCGCATCAACCACCTGGAACGATACGCGGGACGACAGGCTCCTCGCGCAGCGCAGAGGCGGTGGCGGCCTCAATGCCATGCGGGTTGATATCCACGCCGACGGCTGACGCGCCAGTCTCCGCTGCCAGGCGGCGTGTGATGCCGCCGGATCCGCATCCGACCTCGAGCACGCGGCTGTCCGCGTCAAGTCGCAGCAGGCGAAACCACTCGCGGGCCTCGGCCAACGTGATCCAGCCTCGATTGCCCGAGATCCCTCATCGTAGGTTTCGCGCCGCACGTCGGTCTGGGCGATCGCCGCCAGGTGGGCGTAGTGCGTGTCGTAGAGATCGACGTCGCTGGCCATATCGCTTAGAACCTCACGCCCGCTCCCGCCGACATCCGGAAATCGTGACTGAAGAAGTCATCCTGCGCGACGCGGCCATCTCGGAAGGAGGGGCCGGGGTATTTCATCAAACGGTCTCCGGCATCGACGCGGAGGAGCGTTCTCGGCCCGGCGAACACGCTCGATACCGCCGCCGATGTCGAGCGCGAACACCGTGTGTCCGCTTCCGCCAGCACGCATGAGAGCGGCGGCGGAAAGATCAGGATGCACGCGACCGGCTGGCCGCGAAACGTCACGAATCCCGGCCGCAGCTTTGCGAAAGGACGGACGCTGCCGAGCCGCGGCCCGACGGTCACGCCGAACAGGCCTTCGATGCGGCTGCGGCTGAACGAGCCGCTCCGGTTGACTGGAAAGCTGCGCGGGCATACGTTCACCTCTGCGTCCGCACGCGCCAGATCGGTCGCCTGCCACGAGAACCGCCCGCCGATTCCGATATCGTTCGCGTCGAACTCACCCGAGTGCGCGACGACGATCTGTGCACCGGCCTCGAATCGATCCTGCGCGCACGTCCGGAGTGGTCGAGAACACAAAGACGACAAAACCACGAAGGACACGAAGAACACGAAGTTCAGATCACGAAGATCAATTTTTCTCTTTGTGCTCTGTACCAAGATTCTTCGTGTCCTTCGTGACCTTCGTGGTTCAACTCGCCTTCGTGCTCTCTGCCTCCGGCAGTGCTCCCAGCTGGCGCATCAACCCGAGCATGTCTGCGTCGCGCCAGTGTTCGGCAACCTTGCCGTCGCGCACATGGAAGATGTGCGTCTCGGAGATCGTGTATTCCTTCCCGGTCGCGGGCACACCCATGAAGTCGCCTGTGTGCTTCGCGTGCGCCGTGACGCGCACGGCGACCTTGTCTTCCTCCGCGATGATGTCTTCGATCTTGAAACTGACATTGGCGAGCCCCGCGTGCACGTGTCTGATCGCCTGCTTCAGCGGTTCGACACCCGGCGGCATCTTTCCCCAGCTGTGTGGCGTGAAATCCTGGGTGACGAGCTTGTCGGCCGCCTCGGGATTCCCTTTGACGAATACCTCATCTATGAAGCGGCGAACGAGGACTTTGTTTTGTTCGGTGCCCATGCGGTCATGTTACGCGGATTCGGCGAATACCTCGCGCGCGGACGGCGACGCCATTCAGCGCTGCGGGAATCCCGCATAGATCGCCATCTGCTCGAGGACCTGCACGATTTGCCTCGCGCGTCGCGCCTGCGGCGCAGCGCCGCGCGCAGATGATTCTTCAGAGCGGCCGAGGCTGCGTGCCGATGGCCGGTCAGCAGCGCCACCGTCGCCAGCTCGCGCGTGATCGGATCGAGCGGCCCCTGCCCGGTCGACGCCGCCGCCCGACGGTCGCACATACGCGCGCGCGATGCGCTTCACCTCGTCCACCTCCGTCTGCCGCGCGCCCACGTGAAGCGCCGCCGCGGCATGCCACTTCAGCTGCGGCACGCGGATGACCGAGCGCGCTCAGCGCGGCCACCGTGCACAGCTCGCGTGTCTTCAGGTTGAGCCCGGGCTGCGACAGCACTCTCGCCGAAGGCGAAGTCGATGGCAAACCTGACAAGGTCGGGGGCAATGTCGGCCGCCGCGAGGATGGGGCGCGGCGGCCTCGGGGCCTCCAAGCCGCTCGAGGGCCCGAGGCCTATGGCATGTCGATCTGAACGCTGTTCATTCCGCAAGCGGAATCGTGACGACGATCCGATCGTCGATGTTGTGCGTGATGTGGCCCCTTGCCCGTCGTGTCCTCGATCAGGTTGATGTTCCCCGGTCCAATCGGGACCTTCTGGCCGCTGGCCACTTCGAGCTCGGCACGGCCGCTGAGCGTGATGACGAACTGGCGTCGCGGGCCTGTATGCCAGTCGCCGGCGGGCGCGGCGGGCCGGCTGCTGAATTCGGCGCCTGTCGCTTTCATGGCGGACGTGCCATTGCGGCGCGAATTTCATCGGCAACCTGTTCGGCGTGACTCGAGGCCGTCGGCGCCCGTGTAGATGCGCGTCATCATGATCGGCTTTATCGCGCGCCTGCGCGGAGGCGACGTCGCCGATCGCCGCGCACGCTCCACCCGAGATAGAAGGCAGCCACCAGGGCAAGTCCGGTCAGCAGTCGAGCTTTTCATATATTCCTCCAAGCTTATTGGCAGAGTGCAGACGACGCAGATTGAGAGAATGTTGCGGTTCTCCGGTGGAACGGGAAGGCCCGCGTTCCATCAGCAGGCGTGCGAATGAACGCCGCGGTCTCGGGGACGCGGAATGGCGGACTGCACGCCTGACGCGAACGAGTCCCTCCAGCGTAGTCGAGCGCCTCCCACGTGTGCCCGCCGCCGCCGAGCCGATCTTGTCGGTGTCGCGGCTGCCGCGATCGTGTTGATCGAGCTTCGCGCCGCGGTCGACGAGCAGCTGAATCGGCGCGCGTTGCGCCCCTTCAGCGCCGCGCCCATCAGCGCGTGTGCGCCCTTCGCTGTTCGCGCCGTTCGGATCGAGGCCGAGGCCGAGCAGCATGCGGAGCGCCTCGACGTTCTCCTGCGGCGACCGCTCGTAGGTGACGCCCTCGACCCATCCGATGCCGCCGGCCGGCGGTGAGCGCGGTGTCACCGTTGCGCGGTCGCGAGCAACGGATCCGCGTTGATATTCGAGCAGCAGCTTCATCAGCTCGGTGTCGCTCGACTGCGCCGCGCGGACGAACGCCGTCGCGCCGTCCTCGAAGAACCACTGCATCGTGAAGATCGTCCGCGTCAGCGTGTTGTCGCGGATGCGGCGCGTTCGGGTCGGCGCCGTGTGTCAGCAGCGACGCTGATGATCTCGAGGTGGTCGAGATCCGGGCTTCGGCACCGGGTAATCGCCCCCTTCGATGTTGCGGTTGTCGGTGGCGATGTACAGCGGCGTCCAGCCGCCCTTGTTCGGCGATGTTGACGTCGGCGCCGCGTTCGATCAGCAGCGCCGCGAGCGCGTAGTTGCGGTTGTTGATGGCCGTCAGCAGCGGCGTCCAGCCGTACTCGGTCGCCTGATTGATCTTCGCGCCGCCGTCGAGCAGCGCCTTCGCGGATTCGACGTCGCCCTTCGCGCGCGGCAAACACCAGCGCCGTCAGACCTCCGCCGCCGCCTCCGACCAGCCCCGCCTGCACGAGCGTGTCATCGTCGGTCGGCCGGATCGGCCGGACCTGCCGGCGCGCAGCCGGCGCCAAGCAGCGCCCGGCGTTCGAAGGGCGACCTGCTCGTCGTACGTGCGTCCCGCCGCCGCCGCGCGCGCGCGGCGCTGCCGCGCCTCCTCGACCGCGCTCACGTTGACGCGCGGCGCCATGTAGTTCTGCGGCAGGCCCGCGGGGCCGGAGGCGATTGCCGGATTCGCGCCGGCGGCCAGCAGCGCCTTCACCGCCTCCGGGATGCCGCTGCTCGGCCGCCCACATCAGCGCGGTGGTGCCGCGCAGCTCCTCGCGGGCGTTGACGTCGGCGCCGGCCGCGACGAGCCGCCTGATCACATCGACCCGCGCCGTTGCGCGCCGCGAACATGAGCATGCGTCTCGCCGTTCGGGCCGCGCTGCTTCGGATCGGCTCCCGCCTTCAGCAGCCGGTCGACCATCGGCAGGTTGCCGTCGAGGCGACGCCATCGCGAGCGGCGTCACGCCTTCGCGAGTGGCGCGCGCGCACGTTCGCGCCTGCGGCGATCAGGCGATCGACCGCCTGCAGGTCGTCGCGATAGACCGCCCAGTGAGCAGCGGCGTCGGACGGCAGCGTCCTGTGCGGCGACGGTGGCCGCCGCAGGCATCGCGCAGTGACGAGTCGACGAGACGTGCGTTCATGCAGCGCCACGATGTGGGCACGACCTGAGGCCGGGCACCTCGCGTCACAGCTTCGCGAGCCTCCCGGTGCTGTCGCCCTGCACGTCCTTGTCGATGCCGTACATGATCGAGGAGGCTGAGCAGCAGGTTGCCCGTCGTGGTCACTGATTTCCGTTCGTAGTGCAGATGACGGTTGCCTTTGAGCTTGCCGCCGGCGCCGCCGACGAGAATGTGCGGCACGTCGTAGTGCTGGTGCTGGTTCGAGTTGCCCATGTTGCTGCCGTAGCAGGATCAGCGAGTGATCCAGCAGCGTGCCGTCGCCTTCGGGAATCGACCGCAGCTTCTGCGCGAAGTAGCGCGAGCGTCGACACGTGATAACGGTTGATCAGCGCGTAGCGCTGGATCTGCGCCGGATCGTCCTGGTGGTGCGACGCCGCCGTGGAAGCTGACGCTCGTGCCGCCGTCAGGGAACAGCGGGCTCTTCGGGAACGTGTAGACGCGGTTGGTCAGGTCGCGCGCGCCGAGCAGCGTCGCCACGCGCGTGATGTCGGCCTTGAAGGCGAGCGCCAGCAGGTCGTAGTGCAGCTTGATGTGCTCGTCGAACTGTTCCGGCACGCCCGGCGGCAGATCGAAGACCGGGACGTCGCTCGACGCCTTTGCGGCCAGCTCGAGGCGCCGCTCGATCTCGCGGATCTCGTCGACGTACTGGTTGACGACGCGGCGGTCGGCCGGGCCGAGATCCTTCCGCAGGCTCGTCAGCTCGCCGACCAGCGCGTCGAGGATGCTGCGGCGCTGCACGAGCGCGCGCGGCGCGCACCTCCGGCGTCCCGCCGCTGCCGAACAGGCGCTCGAACACCACCTGCGGATTCAGCTCCATCGGCAGCGGCGCCGTCCGCATCAGCGGCTCGGTCGGCGGCGTCGGCAGGCCGATCCACGAGATCGAGTTCGTGTACGAACAGCTGTAGCCCTTCGCCGCAGTTGCTCGAGCTCGAGTTCGGATCCTCGACCGCGAGCTGCAGCGACGGCAGCAGCGTCTCGGCGCCGATCTTCTGCGCGATGATGCTGATCGATCGTCGGGCTGCCGACCGTCGCATCGGCCGCGGCGCGTCTTGCGCGGCTTGATGCCGGTGAGATACGCCGCCGCGACCCAGTGATCGGATCCGGTCGGTCCCCTCCGGCGGCTCCGCCGACTTCGACCAGAGCCCGGTCAGCACCGACGGTCTGGTTCCTGACCGGCTCGAGCGACTCGAGGATGAACGGCAGCTTGTCTGGGAGCGCGCCCTTCGGCCTGCGGCTCCCAGTGGCCGGGCGCCATCCCGTGCGGAAAGAAGATGCCGACAAACCGCGGCTTCGGCGCGACGGCCGTCTGCGCCATCGCCGGCGTCATCGCGTCGAGCATCGGCAGCGCCAGCGTCACGCCGGCGCCGCTCAGGAACAGCTCGCCGCGCGAATGTGCCTCTTCATGATGAAAGACATGGATTATTGATCCCTCCGGCTCGTTTCCGCATTTTCGTATTCGTCTGGAACGGCGCGCTTCGAACGCACCGCGAGCACGAGCGCCGAGAACCGATTGTCCTGCGGCGCAGACGTCGCGCGCGATGCTGCGGACGCAGCGGCATGTCCTGGTAGTCGAGTCCGCGGCCGAGCGCATACGTCATCGAGCTTCTCGATGCCCACGCGAACGAACTGGCCGGAGTAGCGCGTCACCCACTGCTGCAGCGCCATCGGTCCATCGACCATCGTGTTGTCGAACACCTGGGCCGACGCGTCGATCGGCGAGCCTTCGTCATGGCTCCGCCACAGCCCGATCGCATCGAAGTTCTCGAGCGCAAAGCCGATCGGGTCCATCATCCGGTGGCACTGCACGCAGTCGGCGCGCACGCGATGCTCGAGCATCTTCTCGCGCATCGTCGGCTCGTGCGCGGTGCCGCGCGCCGTCGGTGGCGCGCGCCGGCAGCGGAGGAACGTTGGGCGGAGGATCGGGCGGGCTCATGCCGAACAGGTTCGTCATGATCCACTTGCCGCGCGTGACCGGCGACGTCCGGTCGGGCTTCGAGGTCGTCGTCAGGATGGCCGCCTTGCCGAGCAGGCCGCGCCGCATCGTCCATGCCGGGACCGAGCGTGATGCGGCGGAACTGGCTGCCGTAGATGTTCGGGATGCCGTAGTGCGCGGCGAGCCGCTCGTTGACGAACGTGTAGTCCGCCGTCAGCAGCTCGGTGATCGGACGATCCTCGCGCACGATCGCGTCAAACAGCATCTCGACTTCGGTCCGCATGGCCTGGCGCAGCGGATCGTCGAAGTCGGGATAGAGCAGCGCGGCACCGGCGCCACGCTGTCGAGCCCGCGCAGATTCAACCACTGTCCCGCGAAGTTCGACCGACAGCGCGTTGGCCTTCGGGTGCGCGAGCATCCGGCGCACCTGCTGCTCGAGGACGGCCGGCTCCGTGAGACGCCCCTGCCGTGCCACCTTCGAGCAACGCAGCGTCCGGCGGGCCGCTCCACAGGAAGAACGAGAGGCGCGACGCCAGGTCGAGGCCGGCGATGCGATAGGTCTGCCCGGCCGCGAGCGTCGCCGGCTGCTGCCTCGATGCGATAGATGAACTGCGGCGATGCCAGCACGCGCGCGAGCGCTGTCCTCGACGCCGAGCTCGAAAGTCCTTCTCGCGGCGCTCCGACCCGGTAGAACTCCATCAGCGCATCGACGTCGGCCGCGGTGGTCACCGGCCGGCGGAAGGCGCCGCGTCGCGAGGTTCTGCACGATGCGCCGGGCGCACGCCGTCTTCGTCGCCGGGCCGGGCCGGTGCGCAGGCGAAGATGTTTCCGCCGGCTCGCGTGAGTCGGCCGCGTGGACGGCGCTGAACGGCCCCTCGATGCGGACGGTGCCGACGTGCGGAAAGAACGTATAGCCCGGTGTCGGGCCGGTCTGGATCGTCGAGCGGCGGAAGCGCCGATCGAGATCGAGCAGCGGCGCGTACTGCGTGGCGCAGGAACGTGGCGCCGACCGTGTGCGCTGCCGGCCGTCGCACGCGCGCCCGCACGCGCATCGGCGCGCCATCGCCGAAGAACGCTTCCGGTCCGTCCTGCCCGCGTTCGCGATGCCGCCGACTGCGCACGGCCACCGCGACACTCGGCTCGCCGGCGCGCGTCCGCCGCCGTTCCAGTCCATCAGCGCCGAACCGCTCGGTGTCGAGCAGGAACTCGATCCGCTCGCAGTGGCACGGATCCGAAGCCGATCGGCGTCACGTTGTCGCCGAAGATCGGTGTGATCGTGATCGTGTATTCGCCGTCGGACGGAAACAGGTGCTCGAACGAGCAGGCCGCCGCGTGTGCCGAACGGCAGCCCTTCGACGTGATAGTCCTGCGTCGTGTCCTCGCGGGCGCGATAGACGACCAGCGTCGGCTCTCGGGCTCGCCCAGCGCAAGCCTGCTGATCTTCTGCGCCGCGGTTACATACGCTTCGACCAGCGTCGACGAAATGCCGAGCGCGCCGGCGATGTTGTCGAAGCCGGAGGTCGAGTCGTCCGACGGCAGGTATTTCGCCGGATCGATCGGCAGGTCGAGCAGATCGCGAACCGAGTTCGCGCACTCGGTCCTGATTGAGACGATGCAGGCCGGGTGGCGGTGTGTATGGTGTCGCGCTGGCGATCGAGCTCGCTCCGAGCCACGCGCTCATCGACTCGTAGGTCGCCGGATCCGGGCGCCGCATGTCCGACGGGCGGCATCATCCCCGCCCGCAGCTTCCGCGCCGACGAGCTCCCACGCCTTCGCGTCGCGATGGACGTTCGGCGGTGTCGAGCGTGTCGAGGGTCGAGCTTCTTCGCCGAGTCGACGGCCCGCCGCGTTCGCCCGCTCGCTGTGACAGGCGTAGCAGAACTGCTGGAGCAGCTGCTGCTCGCGGCGCGGCATCAAGACCGCGTCGGCGGTCTGCGGTCTCCGGTCCGGGCCCGAGTCTGAGACCGAAGACCGGAGACCTCGCGATGCATCCGTCTGACGCGTCTAGAGCAGCCGAGAGAATGCTGCCGGCGGAGACGGCCCCCGCCAGCAGCAGAACGGCGCGAGCTTGGCACTCGCAACAGGATCCTCCGATCAGAACAGGTACCTCAGCGCGAACTGCATCACGCGCGGACTCGCCGCAGCCGAGAACGACGTGATCCGCCCGAAGGTCGTGCCGAGCTGAGGTTGATACCGTCGGATTGCCCGGCAGGAACCAGTTGAACGCGTTGAACGCCTCGACGCGCGCCTCGATCCTGTTGGTGCCTGACAGCGCGAACTGCCGCACGAGCGAGAGATCGACCGTCCTGAAGCCCGGCCCGTCGTAGCCATTGCGAGGCGAAGTCGCCATAGGTGCCGAGCGCGGGTTGCGCGAACGCCGACGCGTTGAACCAGTTGTTGATGCGTCTTGTCGCCGTAGACGTTGTCGGAGACCTGGTTGCGCGCGCTGGTTGGTGGCCTGATGCCCGACAGCGCGCGATCCGCGCCCGGCCTGGATCGTCAGCGGGTGCCCGACGATCCACGGAAGACGCCGGACAACCTCCAGCCCGGACGCGAGCATGCGCGCGGTCGTGTTGGTGCAACTGCGGGCGACTCGACGCTCGCAGTGACGTTGAAGATGTGCTTGCGCCACGAGTCGCAGCGTCCCTTGTCCGTCGTCGTAAGATCTGCTCTGGCTTCTCGGCCTCGGACGGTGGATTGATCAGCGACACCGGAATCATGATATCCGGTTGCCACGTTGAGCGGCCCCTGTCCCTGGTTGACCAGACCCTCGCAGCGCGACACGGTGTAGTTGGCGCTCGCGGTGAACCGCCGCCGAGAGCGACGCTGCGCCGACAGCAGCAGACCCTGATAGTCCTGCCAGCCCTGCGTCCGTGACCCAGTCGAGATACCCGTAGAACTGCCCGACGTCGGGATTGAGCTAGGCTGAGCTCGCGACGCTGATCCAGCGATGTCGCGTGGACAATTCGGCGAACGTCTGCGAACCGCCTGCCCGGCGTCTTGAGCGCAGTGACCGGTCGGCGACACGCCGGCGCGGAATCACCGCCGGGTTGCCGTCGACGATGCCCCAGACGTTGACCATGTGGTTTGCCGAGATAGGTCGCCGACACCGCCGTGCTTGGTCCCGAACTGCCGCTGAATCGCGACGTTCCAGCTGTGGTTCCGCGTCGTCTTGATGTCGTACGGCACCTGTGATGAAGAGCGGAGCACAACGCGCAGGCTGTAGGGTAGTTCGTGGAGATTGACGGGGAACGGATTCGTCCTGTCCAACCGATCCCCACGGGTCGTCGAACAGTCGCGCCGGTGAGGCGCTGTTCCAGGCCGTTCGGCGGCGCTGAGCGCGAGTCGAAGAACGTCTGTCCCGGTCACGAAGTCGCTCGGTGATGCCGAAGCCGGCGCGCACGGACGTGCGGCCGTCACCGGTCGGATCCCAGCGACACCCAGCGCGCGGCGCAATGTTGCTCCACACGCCTCTTCATCCCGGTCTTAGTCGGGAATCCCGGGTCACCGGGATAGTAGAGTCCGGCATACGCCTGCGGATGCACCGTGCTGCGGGTGCCCGCCTTCATCCGGTTGATGTCGAAGCTGTAGACCGAGAGGTCCTGGCTCTTCTGCGGGAACCACGGCTCCCAGCGCATGCCGTAGTTCAGCGTGAGCTTCGACGACACGCGCCACGTGTCCTGACCGTAGAGGCCCATGTAGAACTGCGTGATGTCCTGCACGAACGGCGCGGATTGCACGGTACTCGAAGATGCTTGCCGAGCAGGAAGTCGGCCGAGCGGAAGCCCCGTCACGCGCGCCGTTGAACGAGATCGGCCCCATCGAGCGAACGTTCGACTGCGTATTCCAGCCGGACCAGCGAGATCGCGCCGCCCGATACCGAACTGGTGGCTCCCGCGGACCATCGTCAAATCGTCGGACACACCAGTGCGTGTTCGGCTTGTAGAACGAGAAGGTTTCCGTTCCGGTGTTGATGGAAAAGGCGCCCGTGGTCGTGATGTTCATGTAGTGCGGGACGTAGCTGACATGTTCTTCGATGCCGACGTCCTCGGGTCCGAACATGTCCGCGTTGGTCCGAAGGACTCTCGTTCGATCCACTGAACGACCCGGCGCTGTTGACGATCGTTGGGGCTGATCACGCACGTGTCGCCAATCGACCATGGACTGCTGCTTGTTGTCGCGGCCACCGGCGCCGGTGCCCGCCGCCGACAGGATGTTGCCACCGGAGTTGCTGGAACGCCGGGTCCCACTGCGTCGTCGACAACTGATACCGCCCGAAGAGTTGATGCGTTCTGACTGAGCTGATGTCGACCTCGACCGATCGGCTGATGCTCGCATCGGCTTGGTGGTCTGCGAATACGCGACCTGGCCGCACGGGATCGGTCGTCGTCGGCAGCTTCTTCGCGATCGCCACGAGCCGCGGGACTCAGACAGCGCCGGATTGATCTGGTTGTTCACGAAGCCGAGCGCCGCGGGCAGCGCGAGGTTGCCCTGCGCGCGGCACTGCGCCGAGGCGATGGTCGAGAAATCGCCGTCGCCAGCATGGCCGGCGTCGGGATGAACGTGATGATGTCGGCCGGGGTCTGCGTCTGCTGCGAGTGCCCTGGTACGCGCCGAAGAAGAAGATGCGGTCCTTGCACGATCGGCCCGCCCAGCACGCCGCCGAACTGGTTGCGGACCAGACCGTCGTCGAAGCGCTTGCCGGTCGTCTTGTTGATCGCGGCAAACGGACTCGTCGCGTTGAAGCGATGGTGGCGCGCGAATTCGAAGACGTCGCCGTGGAACGCGTTGGTGCCCGATTTGGTCGCGATGCTCGCCGTCCCGCCGGCCTTGTAGCCGTTCTGCGCGTTCTGCGAGCTGGTTTCGACCTTGAATTCCTGCATCGCGTCCGGGAACGGCAGCGGCAGGTTGTCGCCGTCGTGACGTTGTTGTGCAGCGCACCGTCGAGCAGGTATGCGACGCCGAACGTCTGAACCGCCGGCGATGGCAATCCCGCGCGTCTGACGTCAGGCTGCGGCTCGATGGATTGCCGGTGTCCACGGCGGCGCCCGACGGTGACGACCAGCGAGGCCACGTTGCGCCCTTCCATCGGCAGCGCCTCGACCTGTTCGTTCGTGATGACGCTGCCGACGGCAGGATTGCGCGTCTCGACGAGCGGCGCCTGACCCTCGACGGTCAACGTCTCAGCGAGCTCGCCGAGCTGCAGCGTCAGCCGTGATCACCGGATTGCTGCCGACCTGGAGCACGATGCCGGTCTGCGCGTAGCTGCGGAAGCCGGCCAACGATCGCCTCGAGACGATACGGGCCGATGGGCAGATTCAGCAGCGCATATGAACCGGTGTCGTCGGTGACGCCCTCACGCCGGAAACCTGTGTCGGTCTGGATGGCGACGACGGTGACGCCCGGCAGGACGGCGCCGCTGCTATCCGCGACGCTGCTGCCGTTGATTTGCGCCGTAGCCTGGGCCCACGCACTCGTGGAAACCAGAAGAAGTGCCAAGAAGCCGAGCAACACGCGCGGAACACGACCCATTCAATCCTCCTCGCGACGAGATTCCAGCGCATAGCTAATGTGGGGAGATGCTACACCTATGAAGGCCGTTTCCGTACAGTCCTTACCTTTTCCGGTGTCTTGTGAGGCGTTCTGCCGGTTCCGTTCGCCCATGCAGGGTACATATCACCGTGTCCCACGCGTTATGAATACCAATCAACACGAGTGAGAGAGCCGCCGCCGCCACGGCGAAAAGGGAACGCTCCGAGGTTCCTGGACAGCAACGGCGCGACGCGATGACGATGGCCGTGTATGAGGCAAGCGGAAACACCGTATGCCAGCAGCCAGTCTTCGAGCACCGGCTTATACGCCGTCTGCCGTCGCGCACGATGCAGTGACGATCAGCCCATAGACCACGCCCGCAGCGCCGCAAACGCCGATCAGCGGCCGCCACGTTCGTGATCGAGCGCCATGGCGCGCTGAGCGTGGCGCGACGACGATAAGCGCGGCGCAGAAGTGCACGATGTTCGGCGTGCCGAAGGCGGCAACCGTGCCACTCGACTTGGGCGCCTGAGGTGTCATCCGCGATCAGTGCGATGACGACGAACATCAGCCCCGTCAGCGCCGCCGCCGACGAGCCGACGATGACGTAGAAGTTGTCCCAGGCTTCGAGCTGCGGATCACTGACGCGTGAAAGACCCAGCAGCTGCGCCGGGTTGCGGCGCGCCATCTGATCGATCTCGCTGATCGGTGAGGCCGTGCGCCTTCATCGCGCCGATGAACGCCGCCGAATCCTTCCGCCGGCAGCGGATTGCCCTTCTGTCCGAGGTCCGACGAGAGGATGCAGAACTGCGGCCCGATCTTCTTGATGGCATCGGCAAAGCGATCCATCCGCGCCTTGCCGTCAGCGTCGCCGATGTTGCCGCCCACAAACTCGATGAGGCGCGCCCATCTTCGCGGCCTCCTGCATCTGCGGCACGGTCATGCGGATCGGATCGTTCATCGCGTGCGTGACGACGATGTGCTGGATACCCTGTCGTCTGGCTTCGCGCACCAGCATCAGCCCTTCGTCCGGCGAGGACGTGCCCTGTCGCGAGCACGAGGCCGTGGCTTGCGATGGATGGGCGATGACTTCCTTCGTCACCGGCAGGAGCTGGCCGTTTTTCGACACGCTGACGAACGGCCGGTTCTCTTTCGAGAAGCGCACTCTGGTTCTCCGCGTCGAAGGTGGACATCCAGACGAGCTTGCCGCGCCCGCCGGTGGTCGCCGCCATGCATCTGATCGCGGCGGGTTCATGCCGCCAACCGTCAGGTTCAGGTCGACGCCGCCGAACACTTCGATCCCGGGGACCTGCTTGCCGACGATGTAGGCGAGCCCGGACGATATGCTCGTAGTGGTTCTTCAGCACGATCGCGCGCATGCCGTTCGCCTTCGCCTGCTTCGCCGCCGTCGATGCGCATCGAGCGCCCGCGGGCGGCTGTCCGGCTCGGCGTGCAGGTGGATGTCAATCGCACCGGAAAGCACGTTCGCGCGAATCGGCTCGAGACCGGTCTGCTCGACTACCGGCGCGACGGCCGGCGACGAGAGGAAGTCGATCAACCTTTCCCGGCGGCGGCGTTTTTCGCGCCCTTGACGATCGCGGCCGAGAAGATCGTGACCTGCTGCGCGCCTTCCGGCAGCGCGACCAACGATGGTGATGCCCGGCACGGGACGCAGCTCCGCTGACCTGCTGGAAGCCGATCTCCACGTCGCCGCGCGCGACCGCGTCGCCGACGCGCTCGTAGGCTTCCGATGACCTTGCTCTTCGGCTTCAGCTGCCTCGGCGACGCCGAGGCGCGGAAACAGAACGGTGCGGAGTAGTACGCCGCTTGCGCTGTCCGAGGACCCACCGACTTGGCCTGCAGCAGCGTGCGCTTGAACGCCTCGACGGTGCTGATGTCCGGCTTCGGCGCGCCGGTGCGTCACCGCCATCGCGATCAATCGAGCGGCACGAGATCGACGCGGCTGCTCGCATCGACCTTCCCCTGCTTGATCAGCGTCGTCGAGCCCCGGCGCCGCGAGGATGATCACGTCGATCGGCTCGCCGCGATTCAAGCCGGTTCGGAATGGCGTCCGGCGTCGCGCCCATGGACGCGCCGAACGCGCTGACCACGCTGGATGTGCGTGTCGCGCTCGAACCGCGGCGCGAGCTGCTTGTGCGCCTCGGTGAACCCGCCGGAGGTGACGACGTGGACTTCCTGCGCCGAGGCGGCGGCCGCAACGAGCAGCGCCGCCGCAGAAAGTGCCACCATTCTGGACGCGCGCGGTCTCCGTGTCATATCGCTCCTCATCTGGCGCGCATCATAGCGCCTCGAACGGCCCACGCGCGCGCGATCAACGAAATCGATCCATCTCGCAGCGGACGGCAGTCGCTCCCGCAGGCGCTCGCGCAGCCGGGCGCGCGGCCTCGTCGAGCGACATCGCATAGGTGGGCGCGGGACCCTGGCCGCCGAGAAACGGCCGCCAGTAGTCGCCATAGTCGGCAAATCGCGTCGGCACGTCAATCGGCGTAACCGCGACGTCGGCGAGTCCTGAGCCGGCAAACAGTTCCTGCAGCGGCTCGGGACGGCAGAGCGGAAAACGGACACCCTCGTCGAGGTGCGCGGGCAGCGGGATCGAGATCGACCGCGGCGTCCCAGAAGAAACGCATCAGATCCATTCGCCCCGCGTAGTCCCACACGGCTACGCCGCGATCGTGCCGCCCCGCGCAGTCACCCGCGCCATTCCCACGAGCGCGGCGCGCGGATCGTCGACAAAGTTGAGAGCTCAATGCCGAGACCACCGCATCCACCGATGCGTCGTCCAAGGGAATCTGCGTGGCGTTGCCCTGCCGGATCGACTGCACGCCCGGCGAGATTTACTCGCGCGGCTTGGAGAAATCCTTCCGATGGCTCGATCCCGATCACCGCTGATGCCGGCGAGGCAGTGCCGGCAAATCGCATCGCACAGCGCACCCGTCCCGCAACCCACGTCAACCCACCGGCCGGCCGGGCGGCAGCCGCAACCACGAGAGAAACGCCGGAGCCACGAGACGGCTCCATCGGCCGACGTACCGCTCGTACGGATCGCCATGCGTCCACCTTTCGCGTGCGTCGGCGTCGGCGGGCGCGCGTTCGTTCACCGACTGTCCCAGTTCCACGGCGGCCCGATCAGACCGCGCCAGCCTTGGCCGTCATCCGGACCGCGGGCCGATTCGCGCGCGCCCGTCGCAGGCATGAAGGGTGCCGGCCTTGCCGAGACCGATGGGAGGCATACCGCTGTACACAGTCTCTGCATCACCAGCACGAACACGATACGTCTCGTGCCAGATACCGACATCCTCGCGGGTTGTTGCCGGTCCGCTTGGTGAATGCCACCCACGCGGGCCAGTGCAGCGACGTCGCGATCGCGGGCGTACGCCTCGGAGCTGCTCGAACGATCGCCAGTACTGGACGATCACACCCAGCGACAGGATGTGCCCGAGGAAACCGCTTTCAGGATGTTTCTCGAGCTCCTTGGAGCATCGGGTTCATGGCGAGAAAGACGGGAAGCCACTTGTGGATCTTCCACGGCTTGTTGATCCGCATGCCGATCAGGAACACGACGAAGTCTCCGTCAATCTCCGCCGTCATCCGCTTGGGAATCACTTGGCTCATGTTCTGCTCCACGTAAAGCGATCGGCGCATCCTATACACCCTGGCCGCGCAACCGCAAGCGCGCTATATATCGGGCCATGCACCGATGGCTTCTCGCGTTCCTCCTGCTTCCCGTGCCGCGACGGCGGCACAGACCAATCCGGCGGCTCAGAGCGCGCGACTGTGGCGCCAACAGCACGAGCGCGCGATTGTCAACGAGCTCGTCACGCTGCTCGCCGTGCCAAACGTTTCGAGCGACAAGGCCAATATCCAGCGGAACGCGGAGCTGGTCGCGAAGATGATCCAGGCGCGCGGCCTCGCCGCGAAGCTGCGTGTCGGTGCCGGGCGGCAACCCGGTGGTCGTCGCGCAGATCCGCACGCCGGGCGCGACGCGCACCATCGGTCTCTACGCGCACTACGACGGCCAGCCGCTCGACCCGAAGGAATGGGCCTCGCCGCCGTTCGAGCCGACGCTGCGCACGCGGCCGCTCGAAAACGGCGGCACGCCGGTGCCGCTTCCCGCCGCGGGCTCCCCGTTCGATCCCGAATCGCGCCTGCTGCGCGCGGCGCGGGCGACGACAAGGCCCCCATCGTCGCGATGCTGACCGCGCTCGACGCCATCCGGTCGCGGCGGGCCTGCGGATGAAGTCGAACGTCACGCTCGCGTTCGAGGGCGAAGAGGAAATGGGGTCGCCGAACCTGGAGAAGACGATCGCGGCCAACAAGGATCTCTTCGCCGCGGACCTCTGGCTGATCTGCGATGGACCGGTGCACCAGACGCCGCCAGCAGTCGGTCATCTTCGGCGCGCGCGGCGTCGCCACGCTTCGACGGTGACGCTGTACGGCCCGCGGACCGAGCTGCACAGCGGGCATTACGGCAACTGGGCGCCGAACCCGGCGCTGGAGCTGGCGCGGCTGCTCGCGTCGATGAAAGACGAGAAGGGCCGCGTCCGGATCCCCGGCTTCTACGACCAGGTGGTGCCGCTGACGGCGCTGGAACGGCGCGCCATCGACGCGGCCCCGTCGGTCGACGCGCAGCTGATGCGCGATTTCTGGCTCGGCGCCACCGACGAAGCGCCGAAGCCGCTCTACGACCTGCTGACGCGGCCGTCGCTCAACATCCGCGGCATGGCCAGCAGCCGCGTCGGCGCGCAGGCGAGCAACGTCATTCCTTCCACCGCGGTCGCGACGCTCGACATCCGGCTGGTGAAGGCGATGGATATCGCGCGAACGCAGCAGCTCGTTCGCGACTACATCCGCGGCCAGGGCTTCTACGTCACCGATCGCGAGCCGACCGCTGACGAGCGGCGCATGCACCCGAAGGTGGCCAGCGTCGTCTTCAACGCGGCGACCGAGGCGCGGCGGACGTCAATGGACCTCCCCATCTCACAGGAGGTGATTCGCGTCGTCGAAAGCGCGCGCGGGCCGAGGCGTGACGCTGCCCACCATGGGCGCGGCCGTGCCGCTCGAAGCGTTCGAGCGGCCGCTGGGCGCCACGACGATCATCGTGCCGATCGCCAATCACGACGACAACCAGCACACGTTCAACGAGAACCTGCGGATCCAGAACCTCTGGGACGGCATCGAGCTGATGGCGGCGCTGCTGACGATGTAAATCAGGGCGAAGAGCTGACGGTCGCGGATCTTGCGCGCGTCAGAGTAATTTCGGACCACCACGGCTTCTGCCCCTTCTTTCGCGGCGGCCTGGCGAGCACCAGCTGCTTCCTGCCTTTCTCGTTCTGCGTGACCCTGAAGTGGTAGTGGTCGAAGATGCGCAAGCGCCTCGACGAGATACGAGACGGCGATTCGCTGATCGCGGATGAGAGCAGGTTCTCGCCGTTGTCCGTGTCGGCCGGCGGCGAGAAGTTGTAGGAGCCGAGGTAGACGCGCGCGGTCGCCGGATTGTCGAAATCGATGACCACGAACTTGTGGTGCATGCGGGTGCCGAAGTCCCCGAACCGCCGGTCGGCTCGGACTTGAACGGCTGCGGGCAGGTTCTTGCGAGCTGGCGCCGGATAGACCGGCTTGACGTTGCCGTCCGGCTTCTGCACGTCGAGCCCGCCGCCGACTTTCCTGTCGGAGATGCCGTAGACGAACCGCGTCGGGTCGGCGGTGACCTTCTGTGATGGCGTCGCGGATCGCCCCCTTCGTCTGGTAGAGGAACGCCAGCGAATAGAACAGGCGACGACGCCGTCTGCGTTTCGATATCGTCGGCAATCGCCTTGCAGCCGCGCGTTTCCCGCCGTGTGCGGCGAGAACGCCACCTTCGCGTCGATGTCCGGCAGACCAAGCGGGTTCCAGCCGGTCGACGGGGCGCCGAACTGCGCCGGATCGTTCTTCCAGTAGTCGTCGAACGCGCGCCTTGAACACGGCGACCGGGCCCGGGCCCGTCAGGATCATGGCGTTGTTGTTCTGCACGAAGCAGCCCGCGCCAGCTGAAGTTCGTCGATCCGCAGACCACGATCTGCGTACGCCGGGCCGTCGACGACGATGGTCTTGTTGTGCTGGAGCTTCGTCATGTGCTGGCGCATTCACGTTTCCGGCGCCGGCAGAGGCTGCGAGCCGCTGCGCCGCGGCGTTCTCCGCTGAACCGGCCTTACCGTGGTCGTCCGCAGTCGTCGATGATCATCTTGAGGCGGCCGCCGAGCTTCTCGAGCCGCGACACGATCTCGGGCTCGGTTGAGGTCGTAGCGCGACGACGCGCACCTGCGCGCCGGTCATCGGCGATCGCCTGGTCGAGCACGGCGAGCATGCGCTTCGCGCGCTTCGAAGCCCATCCAGGCGCAGCGCGCCTCCGGCTCTTCGCGTCATGACGTGGGCGTGAACGTCAGGCCGTCGGCGGCCTTGCTGGGCAGCAGCTGCGGAATCGCCGCCGCGCCGTACCGATCCACGAACGCCTGCGAAGACACGAAGCCGCGCGTGAAGGCGACGTTGAGCCTGGCCGGGATACGTTTCGCGCCGCAGTTCGATCGCGACCTCCTGCGCCTCGCCGTAGCTCAGTTCGTCCAGCGCGTTCATGAAGACGGGCGTGACGCGATAGATGAAGGATCCTGGCGAGCTCGGCGTTCCGCGGGAAATGCACCCAGCGGAACTTCTGGATCGGGGACAACATCGGTTGAAAGCGTGGTCGGATTGACCTTGCCGGCGGCGGTGAACGCCAGGCGGTTCTTCAGCGAATAGAACTCGGTCGCCGCCCGGCTCCTGTACTGATCGCAAACCCGACGAAGTCCTCCGGCGGCTTCGCCGTCTTCCAGTTCATCGCGAGCAGCACCATGCTCTCGCCGCGATACGCCTTCAGGGTGAAGAGCGCCGCCGCGTTCGAGCCGGTCACGATGAAGGGCGCACCCATTTACGAACCCGCCTGCTTCTGCTCGAGCCTGATTTGCGCAGCGCGGGCGCAGCCCTGCGTCACCTTGAAGTAGTCCTGCACGGCCGCCGCGCCGATCTCGTACGGATGCGGGCCATTACCCCGCCGGCCAGCATCCGGTTCTTGTCGTAGGCGTTGTCGAATTCGGAATGATTCGCCAGCAGCACCGTCGCGTTCACGGCGGCCGCCTTCTCCGCCATCTTCTTCTGCGAGTCGATGTAGGTCTGGAAGTTCTTGATTCCCGGCACCGGCGTGTTGTTGACGAAGTTGAACGCGGTGCCGCCGGAGTACGCGATGTTCACGGTGCGGCCGCGGTCGAGCGCCGTGAACGTATAGACAGCGTGCCCGGCGTGTGGCCCGGCGTCAGCCAGATGGTCACGGTCCGGCCGCCGAGCGTGATCTTCATCCCGTCGGTCGCGACGATATCCCGCTTCGGCGCCATCGTCTTGTAGCGGTTCGGGAACCTGGCGACGGTGTCCCAGTCGGGCGCGCCCATGACGACGCGCGCGCCGTATTTCTTCTGCAGGATCTCCGCGCCGCCGATGTGATCGGAGTGCGCGTGCGAAATGATGATGTATTTGATCTGCTTCGGGTCGAGACCGAGCTTCTGCATCCCGCCGACGATCAGCTCCTCGGAGTGTATGCGGAAAGATCGTGTCGATCAGGATGATGCCGTCGCGTCGTCGTCAGCGCCCAGGACGAGTGGACCTTGCCGCCGACAAAATACAGGTTGTCGAAGACCTTCGCGGGCTCGGCGCACCACGTCTCGCGCTTCGGCGCCTTCGACGGATCGGCGATGTAATTGGGAACGGTGTCGCTGTCGTTCTCGCCTCCGCTTTGCGGCAGCAGGCACGTGCGGACGAGCGTGCCGAGGAACTCGAAGCCGGCGGCGTCCTTCGCGGACTGCACGGCCGCCCTGCACTCGGCGTCGAAGTCTCGTCCGGCCGGCCGCTGCTGCGCGAGCACGCCAGGCGCGAGTCCGACCACGATCGCCAACGCCGCACCGACGATCGTCTGCCGCAGTGTCATACCGCCTCCAGTTGTTGGCTTTCACGTGACGCGCGCGCTGCGCATGACCGCTTCGGCTTTCTGACGGATCTCGCGGGCGACCTCGAACGGATCCCCCTGCTGGAACTTCGGCAGGAAGAGCTCGACCGACAACGGACCGCTGTAGCCCTTCTCGCCGAGCTTCCGCAGAATGCGCGTCAACGGCGACACGCCGTCTCCCGGAATGAACCGCGTGGTGTTGTCGAGCAGCTCGCGCGGCATGTCCGGCACGTCCTGGAAGTGGACGTGCCCGATGTCGCCGGGACGAAGCGCGTCCAGGTCTTCGAGCTTGTTGAGGCCGGACCAGAAGTGATAGCAGTCGAACACGATGGCGAAATTCGGGTGGGCCGCCGCGCGCGACACCTTCAGCACCGTCGGCAGCGTCGAGATGAACGACGAGCCGCGCACGAACTCCGCCATGATCGTCATGCGGAACCGCTTTGCCACCTCGCCGGCGGCGCGCACGTTGTCGGCGCCAACCTTGTAGTCGTCTTCCGTGAACTTCTGCATGCCGCCGCCGACGGGCGCGTAGATGTGCGCCAGGCCGAGGTCGGCGAACATCTGGCATCGCCTGCCGCAGGTCGTCGAGCGCCGCCGCGTGATTCGGCGCTCGGTTGCCAGAGGTTCTGGACGCCGCACGCCGCGGAGACCGGCGTCAACCCGAGATCGGTCATCACCCGCTTCGCTGTCGCCACCGACTCGGTCTTCAGAAACTCGTCGAGGAGGCCCGTCGTGATCTCGACGCGCGTAATGCCCGCACGCGCCCATCCTTCAAGCGACCGGCGGTAGCCGGCGCCGGAGGATGTGTTCTGGTGAATGGCGAGGGTCATCCTGGCGGCTGCGGAGACCGACGTCGCCGCCATCATGGCGATGGGACTCACGAGGATCGCTCGTCGCGACAGCATGCCGCGGATTCTACGCCAGTCAGGCGGTCAGCGCGGCGGTCAGCCGGTCGAGGGTGGGGGCGCTCTCGAGCGATTTCACGAGCGCGATGATCGATTCGGCTTTCTGCGTGGGCCACTTCGCAAATTCGGCGTTGGTTCTGAACTTGTCGGCCACTTCGTCGTAGGTCATCGGGTTCCTCGGACTGCCCTTGGCCGGCTCCGTCCGGGCCGAAAGGACGCGGCCGTCCTTCATGAAGATCGTGAGGGTCGCGGCCTCCTCGAGCACCGCCTGGAATGTCGTCGCCGCCTGCCGGCGTGCCGGCGACAGGGTCCACGACATACCGCACGCGCCGGACCAGGTCCTGGACATCAGCACGCCGGACGACCGCATCGGTGAAGTGCTCGAGGCCAGCCTTGCGCTCCAGCAGGAGGATCGCGACGGCGAACTCCATGCTGAACTTTGCTTCCAGTCCGGTCGTCGGGACGTGGCGGAAGAGCGTGTTGACGTTGGCCTGATTGCCGCTCACGTCAACACGGTCGACGCCGGCAGCCGTGATGTTGTGCTGACCGATCAGCCGCAGCGTGGCATCCATCACCGGCTGCTGGATCGTGCCGCAGGAAACCGCTTGATCAGATCACCTGGCGAGGCAAACATCCACGGGCGTCCGAGGCGGTTGACGATCGCGGCCGGATCGAACCCGCCGCCGGCGGCCTGGAAGAACCCGAGCGGCGCTTCGAGCACGTCGTCGGCCGCCGTCCAGCCGAACGCCGCGAGATCGGCGGCGGCCGTCCCGCTTTCGGCGGCGTGCCCGGCGTGAAAGGCCTTCGTCATCGATCCGAAATTCCGCCGGATGCCACTGGCCTGCGATGCCGCGATCCCGAGCGCGTACGCCGTCTGCAGCGCTGTCAGTCCGCGAAGCTTCGCGCACGCGGCGGCGCTGCCAAATGACCCGCAGGGTACCGTCGTGTGAAACCCGTCGGCGTCGTGGCGGCGGAGATGGCGTCGCCAATCTTGTTTTCGACCTCGACGCCCACGTGGAACGCCAGCATCAGGTCCTTGCCGCTGCGGCGTTCCGTCTCGCACAGCGCGAACGCCGGCGGGAGCGCCGGGGCCGCGACATGCAGGGCCGAGCCGGTGTCGTCGTAGTCGTCGGCGTGGATCGACGTGCCGTTGGCGAGCGCCGCGAAACGCGGGGACGCCTTCATGTTCGTGCCGATGATGCTGGCGGCTTTCGCGTTGGCCAGGCCGAGCGACGCAATGTACTGCCGGATGCGCGGCCCCAGGACCGAGGCCGATCCCGCCAGCGCCAGGCCGAAGCCATCGAGGAGCGTCTTCTTGCCGAGGACGAGGACGTCCTCGGGGATGTCCTCACCTGGTGTTGACGATGAATTCCGAGACGTAGCGGGTGAGGCCCGGGGCCTTCGCGAGTTCAGCCGCCGCGGCCGGCTCGCTCGTGCCGCCGAGCGTGAGCCCGGCGACCGCGAGCGGCGTCTTGAAGAAGTCGCGGCGAATCATCTGGAGACGGCGACGCCTCGGCTTACTGCGCCCGCCGCCGCCGCCGGCGCCGCCGATCGGCAGCCCCTTATCGATCAATTCCTTCTCGCGGATCTGCGCGCCCTTGACGACGTTCATCACGCCGTAGTTCGACTCGTGACACGCGAATTCAAAGATTCCCGGCGGGATGCGCGGAATCGACGCCTCGGCCGACCACGGCCGCGTCCACGTGTCGGATCCTCGAGCCGTATCGTACTTCAGGGTTCCGGGATTGACGAGCGTGAACCGCTCGGTCATCTTCAGGTTCTCGGTCGAACCCTGGAAATTCGTCGCCGGCGTCTTGTCGTTGAAGTTCGTCGTCTCGACAACAAGCGTGTGGCCTTCCCAATGACCGCGCGAAATGCCAAGCCACGTGCGAACGTTCGACGGCGGCAGTGGACGTCCATCCAGGGGAATGATCCGCACGTCGGAACCGGATTGCGTGATGATCGCCGCATATCCCCGCGACTGCAGGATCTGGATCTCGGCGGTGACGCCAGCTTCGCTGCCGGTCGTGTTTGCCGGATCAGGATTGCCGCCGCGCACGAGCGGCCCACCGGCGGCATTGCCCGTAATGCAGCGCGTGTATGTGCTCGCGAGCGTCCTGACGCTGACCTCCGGCGCCCTCGCGCGCGCGGCAGCAGCACGCTCCGCCCGCCGCTTCTGTCCCTCGGGCGAGAGCGGAGGAATGCGTCCGTCCGGCGGATCGACGATTAACGACGTGCGGAGAGACGGCCTGATCGGGCTCTGCCACCCGTCCATGCCGTACTCCTTCCAGTCGTAGTGAACGTTCCTCGGATCGACCTCGGCATCCTGTCCGATCACGCGTGCGAGCTCGGCGATCGCTTCGTCCTCGGTGAAGAACGGCTTGTCCTTCAGCCGCTCCGGACGCTGCAGCGGCGTGTAGGTCGCCACCAGGTAATAGCCGCTGATATCGGGATCGCCCCACGCGGTCTTGGCCGGCGTGAAGTTCTCGATCGCCTTGGCCTGTTTGAAGGCGGCGGCCGCCGCCTTGATGGCCGCTTGCGGATCCACCACAGTGGGGGAGTGTCCGGGTGCCTGACGCACCCTTGCGCCAGGATCGCCGGCGCCCGCCACCCGGCGAGCATGAGGAGCGGGACCGCGACCAATGCGACCAGTAGTCGAGTACGCATCGCACACCTCCTGTTGACGCGCAGGCGCGTCATTTTTCCCGCGGAAGCCCGCCAGAGTGTACTCGCGATCCACTTCATCCGCTACAATGCGCCTGCCCGCCCATCCGGGCAGTGGAGGACAGCACATGCGCCAGATCGCCCGCGGATCCCTCTGGGTTTTCATCGCCATCATCTGCAGCACCGCGACGCACGCCCAGGTCGACAAAACCAGCATCGGCGGCACCGTGATGAACAGCTGGCACCGGCAAGCCCGAAGCGGGCGTATGGGTGCTCGCGGAAACGAAGCTCGGCGTTCCGTATAGAAAGATCGTCGTCACCGACGACCAGGGACGCTTTCCTGTGCCCGACCTTCCGGCCGCGTCGTACGACCTCTGGGTGCGCGGCTACGGGCTCAAAGACTCCGCGAAGACGAAAGCGGAGCGCGGCGCGACGGTGAAGCTGCAGGTCAACAACGCCGCCACGCCGCAGGAAGCCGCGAAGATTTATCCGGCCGCGCACTGGACGTCGTTGATCCACGCCCCGTCAAAGGAAGAACTGCCTGCTGAGATACAGAGCCAGGAGCACTGGCTGGCGGCGCTGCGCGGTGGATGCAACCAGTGCCATCAGCTCGGCATGCCGAACATGCGGACCAACTTCACGACGCCCGAGCTGTGGGACTTCTTCATCAAGAAGAACGGCGGCATGAACGGCGCGGCGGATCGTGCTCGGCCGCGAGCTGCTGAGAAGACGCTGGCCGACTGGGCGACGCGCATCAAGGCCGGTGAAGTGCCGCCGGCGCCGCCGCGCCCGACGGGCATCGAGCGCAACTTCGTCGTCACGCAGTGGGACTGGGCCGCGCCCGACTCCTTCATTCACGACAACATCTCGACCGACAAGCGCAACCCGACGCTCTATCGCGAACGGGATCGTCTACGGCGCGGATCGCGCCGGCGGCGGCAGGCTGTGGGCGCTCAATCCGGTGACGAACACGCTCGACATGTTCCCGGTTCAGGGACGGACCAACGAGGGGCTCGACCGGAGCATCGATTACTACCACGGCGCGGGTGATGGCGCTGAACCGGGTGAAGGCGGCGCGTGCGCGCGGAAGCCCGGCGCGTGGATGCCGAGCCCGCACAACCCGATGCTCAACGAGAGAGGCGAGCTGTGGATGACGCAGCCGGTTCGTCCCGGGGGCCCGCAGAACAATCCGAAATGGTCGGCGGACACCGTTGCCCTCGACATCAACGATCCGGCGGCAAAGGAAATAGCAGCGAAAGCGCTGACGTCAGCGCAGCCACGGCATGCAGCTCGGCTACTTCGACACCAAGACGCACAAGTTCGTCGGCGTCGATACGTCGTACAGCACACATCACCTGCAGTTCGACTGGCAGGGCCGGATCTGGAGCGACGGCGACGTGCTCGGCATGCTCGACACCACCAAGATCGATCGCAACAACGTCGAGGGCACGGAAGCCGCCGCGCAGAAGGCGTGGATGCGGGTCGACACGAAGACGGGCAAAGTGATCCCGACCACCGGCTACGCGACCGGCGTCAATCCGGTCGACGGCACCGATCTGGCTGCCGGTGTCGACGGTTGACGGGCCGCAGAACAAGATCTACATGCTCGACCCCAAGACGCAGAAGTTACATCGATTACCCGCTGCCGGCGCCGGGACGACTCTCGCACGGCATCGACTTCACCACCGACGGCAACGTGTGGATCTCTGCGGGCAGCGGGCACCTCGGCCGGCTCGATCGCAAGACCGGCAAGTTCACCTTCTGGGAGCTGCCCGGGCGCGAAGTTCGCGGGCACCGGCAAGGAAACCGGCAGCACCGAGTACCCCGTATTTCATGTGGGTCGATCAGTTCGACACGCTCGGCATGGGCAAGGACATGATCATCGTCACCGGGACGACGTCGGACTCGATGCTGATCTTCAATCCGAAGACGGAAACGTGGACGGTGTTCCGCCTGCCGTACTCCGATGCCGTTCTACACGCGCGGCCTCGATGGACGCATCGACAACCCGAACGCCGGATGGAAAGGGCGCGGCATCTGGACGAGCTACAACTCGTGCACTGCCGAAGTTCACCGAGACGAAGCTGGGATTTGTGAACCACATTCAGATTCGTCCGAATCCGCTGGCGAATTAGAGGTTTCAGGTGTCAGGGTCAGGTTTCAGAAACGTGTCGCCGCCGTTTTGGGAATCACGACATCGCTCCTCGTCCTGGCGCTGCCCGCGGCAGCCCAGAACGAGGCGCGCACATAAAGTGCGGCTCGCGCCCGTGCCGATGGATATCGCCATGCGCAGCACGGTGGCGGGCACAGGATCGGCAACCGCCGTCCTGAAGGGCACGATGCTGACCGTCACCGGGACCTTCGACGGGCTGCGCTCGCCCGCGACGACCGCTCGCCTCTACCAAGGCCCGGCGATGGGCCTTCGCGGAACCTCGTTTGGCGATCTCACCATCTCGAAAGCCGCCAACGGGATGATTTCCGGTTCGGTCACGTTGACGCCGGATCAGGCGCAGCGCGCTCAGAAGAGGCCAGCGTCTATCTTCAGATCTCGAGCGAGAGGGCCCCCGACGGCAACCTCTGGGGCTGGTTCGTCCGCTGACTGCAATCACGGAGGACTGATGTCCACCTTCATGAAGCGCCTTCGTCGCCGCCTCGATCGTCATCGCCGCGTTGAGCGTCATCAGGGTCGCGGGCCAACAGGGCCGCGGCGCCGTTCACCGCGGCGCAGGCCACCGCCGGCGCGGCGGCGTATCAGACGAACTGCGCGACCTGTCACCAGCCGGATCTCACGGGCTCGGGGACGGCGCCGCACGCTCGCCGGTGCGGAGTTCGTCGGTGGATGGGGAACCCGAACGACGCGTGATCTGCTGACGTTCATCCAGCTGACGATGCCGCCGGCGAGCCCGGCGCGCTGGGCGCGGACGTATACGCCAACATCACCGCATTCATCCTCCAGTCCAATGGCGCGCGGGCCGGCACGCAGGCGCTGACCGCGACGACGCGCGCGTGCCGATCAACACGATCGCGACCGGACAGCCGGCCGCGGGTGGCCAGCAGGCCGCGGGCCAGCGCGCTGCCGGCGCCGGCCGGCGCGGGCGGCGCGGCGTCACGGTGGCCGGCGAGGTGAAGAACTACGTGCCGGTCACCGATGCGATGCTCGCCAATCCGAGTCCCGGCGACTGGCTCATGATCCGGCGCGACTACCGCGCGTCGAACTACAGCCCGCTGACGCAGATCACGAGCGGCAACGTCAAGGATCTCCGCCTGCGTCTGGTCGTGGGCGATGAACGAAGGCGGCGCGAACCAGCCCGCGCCGCTCGTTCACAACGGCGTCGTCTATCTCAATAACCCGGGCAACATCATCCAGGCGCTCGACGGCAAGACGGGCGAGCTGATCTGGGAAAACCGCTACGGCACGAGCGCCGACCGGCGGCCGCGATGCGCGGCATCGCGATCTACGACGACAAGATCTTCGCGGCGACGAGCGACGCGCACCTGTTCGCGTTCGATGCCAGAACGGGCAAGACGGTCTGGGAAACCGTCATCGGCGATCGCTCGAAGGGCAGACTACGGCGCGAGCAGCGGTCCGATCGTCGCCAAGGGCAAGGTGATTCAGGGCCTCGGCGTCGTGCCAGACGTACCGCGACGAGAAGTGCTTCATCAGCGCCTACGACGCCGCGACCGGCAAGCAGGTCTGGCGCTTCAACACGGTCGCGATCGCAGGGCGAGCCCGGCGGCGACACCTGGGGCACGCTGCCGAATCTCTTCCGCGCCGGCGCCGAGTCGTGGATCACCGGCAGCTACGATCCCGTGCTGAACCTCACCTACTGGGGCACGGCGCAGGCGAAGCCGTGGATGCCGATCAGCCGCGGCATGTCGATCAACGACGACGCGCTCTACACGAGCTCGACGCTGGCGCTCGACGTCGACACCGGCAAGCTCGCGTGGCACTTCCAGCACGCGCCCGCCGAGGCGCTCGACCTCGACGTCGTGTTCGAGCGCGTGCTCGTCGACGACAACAATCAGAACCTGCTGTTCACCGTCGGCAAGGACGGCGTGCTGTGGAAGCTCGATCGGAAGACCGGCAAGTATCTTGGCCACAAGGAAACGGTGTTCCAGAACGTCTGGGAGAGCTTCGATCCGCAAAGACCGGCAGGCCGCACCTATCGCGCCGACATCCTCGAACAGCAGGTTCGGCGACCTGGATCCAGGGATGCCCGAGCACCGAAGGCGGCCACAACTGGCCCGCGTCGAGCCTATCACGCCGGAACGAACCAGCTGATTATTCCGCTGAGCCAGAGCTGTCTCGAGATCAGCGGGCAGAAGGTCGAGAAGAAGGGGGCGGCAGCGGCAGCGGCGCCACGAACGGTTCGAGCGCCACCTACCTCTTCATTATCGCCGACGCCTTCTTATGAAGTCCTGCTGCTGAAAAATTGCGCCCGACGCGCCGGGAAGGCCTTATCGACCAGTTCGCGTTTGCTCCACCGGCCGTGGCAGCCAACATCGCGACGAGGCCAGCGACGCACCCGATAGAGACCGCGACCGAACCCCCCACAGAGAACAGTTGCCGCCAGTGAAACCGGGCCAGGCATATGGCAAGCCAAAAAAAACGGTACGTCGAAGGCACTGGTTTCAATATTGGGCTGAGCCACCGGTTCCGGCGATCTTACAGCTTTCGAAGACCTCCCTCGAAAAAAGTTCGGGCGCATACGCCCGGACGCTTTGACGTCGAACCGCTCAGACGCGCCTCTACGTGTTGCTGCTCGGCCCCGGCGCACCGGGGACAGGTCCGCCATTCAGGGGAACCCTACCTGATCCACCCCTGGCCGTCGCCGATTTCCTCGCCGACATCAAGCTCGACGCCGTCGCCGATTGCGGCCGGGCTGCTCCACGACGTCGTCGAGGACACGCTGACGACGATCGAGCGGATCCAGGAGCTGTTCGGCCCGGAGGTCGCGCACGTCGTCGAGGGCGTCACCAAGATCAGCGCGATCCCGTTCTCGTCGAGCGAGGAGCGCCAGGCGGAGAACTTCCGCAAGATGCTGCTGGCGATGGTCGACGACATCCGCGTGATCCTCGTGAAGCTCGCCGACCGCCTCCACAACATGCGGACGCTCAGCCATCTGCCGGAGGAGCGCCGCGGTCAGGTCGCGCAGGAGACGCGCGACATCTACGCGCCGATCGCCAACCGCCTCGGCATGAGCAAGGTCAAGAACGAGCTCGAGGAGCTGTCGTTCCGCTATCTCGAGCCGCAGGCCTACGAAGCGCTGCGCACGAAGGTCGACGCCAAGCGGCGCGCGACCGAAGGGCTGATCGAAGAGCTGAAGAGCGACGATCGCCGCCAAGCTCGCGCGAGGCGCAGGTGCCGGTCGCTCGAGATCGACGGCCGCATCAAGCGCCTCGTGGAGCATCCAGCAGAAGCTGAAGCGGCAGAAGATCGAGCTCGAGCAGGTCTACGACTTCATCGCGCTCCGGATCATCACCGACAGCGTCAAGGACTGCTACGCCGCGCTCGGCATCATCCACCAGACGTGGTCGCCGGTGCCGGGCCGGATCAAGGACTTCATCGCGATGCCGCGGCCCAACGGCTACCAGTCGCTCCACACGTCGGTCATCAGCGAGCACGGCATGCCGTTCGAGGTGCAGATCCGCACCGATGGAGATGCACCGGATGGCGGAGGAAGGCATCGCCGCGCACTGGAAGTACAAGGAAGGCCGCGTCGGCGATCAGCGCGACGAGCGCTACTTCCAGTGGATGCGCCAGCTGCTCGAGCATGCAGCAGGAGGTCCGCGATCCGCAGGAGTTCATCCAGAACCTCAAGGTCGAGCTCTATCCCGAGGAGGTCTACACCTTCACGCCGAAGGGTCTGGTCAAGGCGCTTCCGCGCGGCGCGACGCCGATCGATTTCGCGTACTCGATTCACACCGACGTCGGCCATCAGTGCGTCGGCGCGCGTCAACGGCAAGATGGTGCCGCTGCGCACGCGCCTCAAGAACGGCGACATCGTCGAGATCGTCACCGCAGGCCGGGCACAAGCCGAGCCGCGACTGGCTGAACTTCGTCGCCACCTCGCGCGCCCGCAACAAGATCAAGCACCTCATTCAGAATCGAAGAGAAAGCGCGCGCGATCGAGCTCGGACAGCAAAGTCTTCGACAAGGAGGCGCGCCGCTACGATCTGAACCTGAAGACGCTCGTCGGCGACGACGTGGTCGAAGGTGCTCGGCGATCTCGGCGTCCAGAAGGCTGACGACGTCTTCGCGGCGATCGGCTACGGCAAGGTCGGCCGAAGCAGATCCTGATGAAGCTCGTGCCGCCCGAGAAGCTGCACGAGAAGGCGCCCGGAGAGCACGGTGCGCGTCCGTCGTCAAGCGCGTCCTCGGCACCGGCGAGGAGAAGATCAAGGTCCGCGGCTTCGACGATCTGATGGTCTTCCGCGCGCGCTGCTGCAATCCGATCCGCGGCGAGAAGATCGTCGGCTACATCACGCGCGGCAAAGGGCGTCTCGGTGCACTCCGCGACCTGCCCGAACGTCGTCAACCTCCTCTACGACCCGGAGCGGCGGATCGACGTGGAATGGGACAAGACGCCCGCGACCGACGGCACCGCGCGCTACACGGTCAAGCTGACGATGGAGGTCGAGGATCGCGAAGGGGCTGCTGGCGGCGGTCAGCGCGCAAGATCGCCGATATCAACACCAACATCCGGAACATGGAAGCGCGCACCGACGAGGACAAGCGCGCGCGCATCGACGTGACGAGTCGAGATCACCGACCTCAAACACCTGAGAAAGTGATCAAGGCGGTGCGCGGTGTGGAAGGCGTGCTCGGCGTTCAGCGGCGCTGGACGCGCGTCTAGAACCTCGCGACGAACCCGTCTACGAATACGAGGCGATCCGCGTCGATCTCGACGCGGGCGTCCTTCGGCAGCCTCGAGACGCTGCACGGTCGCCCGCGCCGGGGTACGGCTCCGAAAAGAACGACCCGTAAACGGTGTTCACCGCCACGAAGTCGCTCATGTCCGCGAGAAAATCGTCGTACGGACGACGTGCTGCAGCGAGGCCGCCGACCTTCAGGACTGCGGCTAGATTGTCCATCACGCGGCGGGTCTGGGCGGTGATGTCGCCGTCGATCAGATTGCCGGTGGCCGGATCGATGGCCACCTGACCGGAGACGAACAACAACTCGCCGGCGCGAATCGCGTGCGAGTAAGGTCCGAATCGCCTCGGCGCGTCGGCGGCCGACACGGCGCTCTTGGTCACGCGGCCTTGACGACCTTGTTCGAGGCGGATGCATCGCGTGCAGACGCGAAGCCGCTTGATGCCGCCGTTGATCATCGCCTGACCACCTGCAGATTCGGTTCGAACCGACGCGGCGCTCACGTTAGTTCGCGTGGCTGTGCTGCCATGCCGGCCGACGACCGGAGCCTTCCCGCATATTTCACACTTCTCTCGCCACTAAGCCATCCTGCTTCCTGAATCACCAATTTACCAACTCACCAACTTACCAATTTCCTCAAGGCATGATCAAGCGCGGTTCTGGCGGCTGCGGCGTGTCCCGCTCGTCGGCGGGTGCCCTTAGCGATCAGGCGCCCGATGACGTCGAGCAGCAGCACGCGGCGATTGTCCGGTTCGAGCGCGCGGGCGTCGCGTGCAGCGTCTTCCACCCGCCGCAACACCACAACGGCA
>ERZ1370068.6392-contig-5376_pt1 | contig 85362 bp, 92 predicted proteins | sample MGYA00561227_ERZ1370068 | MGnify/ENA primary metagenome ERZ1370068 (study PRJEB38410, sample SAMEA6850437) | metagenome | study: Metagenomic assessment of the ecological functions of the soil: analysis of the soil microbiota associated with the...
TGTACTTCCGTTCGGTTTACGTATTGTGGCGCTCACGCGTCAGCCAACCCGTCACCACCGGGATCTGCGTCCAGGAGGCACAGGTCGGCTCCACGGTCGAGAACAACAGCCGAGCGACGTCGCCGGCTTCGCCGACGAACGACGACGGGGTCGCCGCGAGCATCCGCCGGAGCGGTCCCTCGCGGGCTTCTCGTCGTCCACGATCGCCACGCGCAGCTTCTATAGCGTGATCCGTGCGAGCGTGCCGCGTCCGCTGGGCGCGGGCAGCCGGCTCGAGCGCGCCGCGTCCCCGGGTCGCGGTCGCGATCCGGCGCTTGACGTTCCCGAGGCCGTGATCGTCCTGGACGGTCGTGCCTCGGCAGGCCGGCCCAGGCCGGCGCCGTCGTCCCGACCTCCACGACCACAAGCGATCGTCGCGGAGCGCGCGCGCCGATGCGGACCGTGCCGCCCCCGGAAGCGGGAGCGATGCCGTGCCCGACGGCGTTTTGACGAGCGGCTGCAGCAGCAGCCCTGGGAATGCGGGCGATCGCGAGCGTCGGGCGTCGATCGCCCAGCTGCACCCGGAGGCGGTCGCCGAACCGCGCCTTCTCGACGGCGAGGTAGCCGTCGACGAACTCCAGCTCTTCGTCCAGCGGCCACGTCTCCGGCGTGGGTCGCCTTGAAGCGTGTAGCGGAAGAGGTCGGCCGAGCGTCTGCACGACCTCGTCGCGCCTTGTCCGGGTCCTCGGTGAGAGCGGGCGGAGATCGTGTTCAGCGTGTTGAAGAAGAAATGCGGGTTGATGCGCGCCTGGAGCGCGGAGAGCTCGGCCTTGCGCCGCCTGCTCATGAAGCTGCGCTTCCACGCAAGGCGCAATCTCCTTCGACCTCACGGAGCGATTGGCAGAGGCGCCAGCGCATCCCTTCGTAGGCGTGCGCCAAACCCGCCGACCAGAAGCGCGCGAGGACGCCGTTGAGCGCGAAGACCGCCAGCGCCTGGCGCGTGCGTCCGAGAGCACGAAGAACAAGAAACGCGCCACGACGACGAGCCCCGTCGCCCGCCGCCGAGCCGGCCAGGAGGCCGACGACCAGGAGCGCCCACACGCGCCCACGGGCTCAGATTGCGCAGGACTGGGTAGAGCGCGACCGAAGCACACGAAGACCGTGATCCACCACGACCGTTCCGAAGAGCAGGCTCATGAGGGAGCAGCGTGCGGCCGAGCGGCTTGTCGAGGAACAGTCCGACGGCCAGGCCGACGACGGCGCCGGCCGCGCGGGCTTCCCAGCCGCCCACAGCACGACCTGCGCCGGCAGAGGAGGCGCGCGCGCCGCTCATCGCGCGCGGGCCAGCACCAGGGTGATGTCGTCGATGCGGCACCACTCGCCTCCGCTCCAGCCGTCCACGGCGTCGATGACTTGCGACGAGCAACTCGGAGCAGCGAGCGTCGTGGTGCCGCGTCAGGATCTCGAGGAGGCGCGCGTTGCCGAACTCCTCTGCCCGTCGGCGTTCGGAGCCTCCACCACCCCGTCCGGGGATGCTGTACAGGGGCGAGCAGGCGCCGACGCCGAGTCGCGGCGCCCCTCGCCGTAGAGCGAGCTTCCGGCATCAGCCCCGATCGGGAGCCCCGCCCTGAGCAGGAGAGATAGTGCGAAGCCCGTGCAGCTGAATGATCGGGTCAGGAAGTGCCGCCGCGCAGCTGTAGTGAAGGCTGCGGTCGCTGCGGGTCATAGAGCCCGAAGAAGAAGGCGTCGCGACACCGCGGGGCGTGACGTCGCCGACCGCGGCAGCATCTCGTTGAGAGCCGCCGGTTGACCTCTTGCCTGAGGGGGCGACCCCGGGAGCGCGGGAGGCTTCGGGCGGAGGCCTGCAGCCCCCGCCATCAAGAGCGCCGCGCGGGAATTGCTGCGCCGGAGACGTCGGCGACCGAGGAACCGATGCAGCTCGATATCCTGGAGGGGGAGGAAGTCGTAGTAGTCGACCGCCGACCTGACCCCGATCGCGGGATGCAGGCGGCGGTCTCGAGGCCGCGCAACCACCGGGTACCCGCGTGGGGCTCTCGCTTCACCTCCCGCGCGATCTCGACCTCGCGCTCGAGCGCCTCCTTCTGGCGAAGCGTGAGGCTAGGCTTCCGACCTGGCGGCGCATCGCGTCGTAGGTGTGGAGAAGGATGCCGGACCAAGACGGCCAGCGCCGCGTTGATGAGCACGATGACACGCTGATGCGGGCCGGTAGTTGGCTTAGGGGAGGTAGAGCTTTGGCTGAACGCCCGGCGAAGATCAGCCTCCGGATCCGGCGACGGATGCCGACGACGGGCGTCAGGATCCGGCGGCACGACGCGGAGCGCGAGCGGGAGTTGGCAGTAAGAACGCTGGAAAGACGATGCGCGTGACACGAGCGCGGTGCCGCCGGCGAGCTTCCGCGAAGAATCGAGGAGCGGAGGAGCGGACCGGAGATCGAGCCGAGCCGCGGGAGAACTATGACTCCGGTCGCGACGCGAGTCGGCGACAGCCCAGCCGGCGGCCCACAGAACGGTGAAGCGCCAGAAACGCCGGCGCCCGCGGGCGTTGTCGCGGTGAACCGGGGCGCGGTGCCACCGGGAGCAAGCGGAGACGGCGCGCTGGCTCGCGGTCAGGGAACTCGCTCAACGCCGGTCTCTCCACTCAATATGAGACGCGCGACCGTGCCGTGCGGTTGCGCCGATGCTCATCTTATACGCCGGAAGGTGACGGCAATGTCACTCGGACGTGGCAATCGGAGCGCCATCACGATGACGAGAGCGCCGCAATCGCGCAGCCGGTCGCCAACTTCGTCCACAGCCGTTGGTCCGCCTCGCCGGGTGCGGCGGGCAGGCGCCAGCTCCAGCGGCGGCGGCGAGCAGCATCGGAAGCGTCGCATGCAAAGGCCAGGGGCCCGTACTCTCCGCCGCGAACGGCGGGCATCACCGCGGCGGTCGCCGGGAGCGGCAGCGCGACGAGCGCCTGTCGAAGCTCCTTCCCGATCTCGCTCTCCTGAGAACCGCCGTGCGATCGACGAGTCGCCGCCACGAGACCGCCGGGAGGCCCGCGAGAAACGCCCCCAGGATCCAGCGCCGGCCTGCGACGCGAATCCGGCCGAGGTCGCCAGAAGGCCCCAACGCGAGGGATCGCCGCGAATCTCGCTCAGGCTCCAGCCCAGAGGCGTCGAGCCCCACGGCCGGGACCGCGCACGACCCCCAGCAGCACCGCGAGCGCGCCGTGAACCCGCCGTCGCGGCGCACGGGAAGCGGCACACAGCCGCGAGCCCGCACGCGGCGGCGAGCACGATCGCCGCTCGCGCCGCCGATCGCGGCGTCCCGCGCATCGAGAGGGACGGAGATGCTCGGGGGATGGGATTCTTCGGGTCCGGCGGCGGCGCCATCCGTTCCCACGCGTGATCGACGAGGTTGACACCACCACCCCGCCGCGAACGCGCCAGAGCGTGACGATCACGTGCGCGGGAAATCCCGGGCCCTGCTGAGCGTCGAAGTGCGCGTAGGACGAGCCGATCGCGACGCAGACGGGGCGAGGACGCCTGCTCGAAGCGTGCCGCCGCCACCCACGCGCGCGAGGTTTCCATCGCGCCCGTGCACCTACGTCTTCGAGGTAGGCGGATGGCGTTCATCGACACGTTCGGGCGCGCACGACGACCTGCGGCTTTCGATCACCGATCGCTGCAACCGCTCGCTGCGCGTACTGCATGCCCGAGACCTGGCTTGGTTCGCGCGCGACGCGATCCTGGCCTACGAAGAGATCGTGCGCGTAGCCGGCGTGGCGGTGCGTCAGGGGGTTCGGAAGCTCCGCGTCACCGGCGGCGAGCCCCTGGTCCGGCGCGACGTGACGGCCCACCCGTCGCCTCGCTCACCGGCGCTTCCCCGGCTCGGACGACCTCTCCCCTCCACGACGAACGGCGTGCTGCTCGCCTCGTGCGGCGCGGCGAGCTCGCGAGCAGCCGAACGTCAGCGTCAGCCTCAGACACGCTCGATCGCGCGCGCTATCGCCGCGATGTCCGGCCGTGACCGCCTTCCCGACGTGCTCCACGGCCTCACGGCCGCGCGCGCGCGGGGCTCGCGCCGATCAAGATCAACGCGGTTCTCCTCGCGGCGAGAACGAGCTTCGAGGCCGTCGATCTCGTCGCGTTCGGTCGCGAAGCAAGGGTTTGAGGTCCGATTCATCGAGTTCATGCCTTTGGAGAACGATCACTCCTGGGATCCGGACCGCGTCGTGAGCGGGGTGTCGGTGCGGCGTTCGATCGCTGCCCTCTGGCCGATCGCTCCCGATCCGGCCAGGCGACCCCCACGCGCCCGCACACCGATTCGTGCTCGAGGACGGCCGGGGGCGGTCGGCTTCATCGACTCCGTCACCGCCCCGTTCTGCTCGGCGTGCAGCCGGATCCGCCTCACCAGCGACAGGGAAGGTTCCGGGTCTCTCTACGACGAGCGCGAAACCGATCTGCGCGCCATGCTGCGCGGCGGCGCGACCGACGACGAGATCGCCCGCGCGATGCGATGCCGTGACGCGGAAAGGCCGCGGCGGGCGTTGGACATCCTCAGTCCCAGACGGCGATCCCTCTTCCGCACCATGCACCAGATCGGCGGATAAGGACATCCGCCTGCTTCTCAATTCCAGTCCTTCAGGAACATTTTTCTTTTTCGCAGCAAAGCGGTATCCGGGGAGCTTTACGCGAGAAGGAAAATGTTCCCTACCGATCTTGGGTTTTGTAAGAAAGGGAGTGTCCTGAAACAGCTCAGTCATACGAAAGGGATCGAGGGCGGCGTCAGGCTCCTCCGGCGGTCAACGACGTCTTCTCCCGTGCAACTTCACGCACGGTCTTTCCGGTCTTCGCGGCTTCCTTCGCGATGGCGGCGGCGGCGTCGTGCAGCCGATGTGGGGGACGAGGCCCGTACAGATCGCGAGCCCGCGCTCGACCATCTCCGGACCGCGCTCGGTGGCGCGCAAGCCCCACACGCAGCGCTCCGCGAAGTTCTTCGTCGCCGCGGCCAGGATCTCGATCGACTAGACCAGGTTGTGCGCGGCGAAGCGGGAGCATCGTGTTGAGCTCAGAAGCTCCACTGGCCGGCCTGCACAGCACCGCAACGTCGTTCGCGATCGACTGGCGACGCCGCCTGGATCAACGACTCCGCGATCGCGGAGATTGACCTTTCCGGGCATGATCAGGCTGCCCGGCTGGACCTCGGGGGCGCAAGCTCACCGAGCCCCGCAGCGCAGACCGGAGCCCATCAGGCGGATTGTCGTTCGCGATCTTCAGAAGGCTCACCGCGATGGTGCGGATCGATCCCGACGCCTCGACGACGACGCGTCGATCGTCGCTTGCGCCTGACAAATGATTGTCGGTCTCGCGCACGTCGATGCCCGCTGTCCTTCGAGACGATCGCCAGCACCTTGGCCGCAAACTCCGGGGTGCGTGTTGACGCCGGTCCCGACCGCGGTGCCGCCGAGCGGAACGAGCGCCAGCTCCTCGTTGACGTTGCCAGAGGCGGCGCACGCGACTTACTCATCTGGCCGGCGTAGCCCGAAGACCACCTGCCCCATGCGGATCGGCGTGCGCGTCCTGAAGATGCGTCCTCGTCCCGTCTTGATGACTCCCAGAGCTCCTCTGGTTTCGCGACGAGCTCGGCGCCCGAAGCGTCTCGATGCGCGGGCTCCGAGGTCCCTCGCGGACGGCCAGGAGCACGGCGATGTGAAGGGCGGTGGGGATCACGTCGTTCGACGACTGCCCGAGGTTGACGTGATCGTTCGGGTGAACCTTCTTCTTCCGCGGCCGCCGCCGAGGATCTCGGCCGCGCGGTTCGCGATCACCTCATTGGCGTTCATGTTCGTGGAGGTGCCCGAGCCGGTCTGGAACCGTCGATCGGGAAGTGGGCGTCGTGCTTGCCGTCGGCGACTTCCTGGGCGGCTCTCCGCGATCGCGTGCGCCGGGTCCTCGTCGAGCATGCCGAAGTCGCGATTGACCTGTGCGGCGGCGGCCTTGAGCCAAGCCGATCGCGCGGATCATCCGCCGGGAGACGCGGATCCCGCTGATCGGGGAAGTTGATCACGGCCCGCTGGGTGGACGCGCCGTACAACGCGTCGGCCGGGACCTCCATCTCGCCCATGGTGTCGCGCTCGACGCGCGTGGTCGTGTCCGACATCCAGCTCCTCCTCCTTGAGACGCAAGGAATCCGAGGGCACGATAGCAATGTTATTCTCGCCCGTCTTGCCAGGAGGCGACCCGCATGAGCGGTTCCGGCTCCGCTTGCCTGCTTCAGGCCTACGACATCCCGCGGCCGGATCCCGAACGAGCTCAACCCGGGACCTCGTCGTCACGATCGCCGCCTTGCGCGTCGCGTCGTGGCTCAAGCCAACAGTCAGTCGCGGTCGGTTACGACATCCGCCTCTCGAGCCCCGACTTCCGCCGCCGCCGTCCGCTCCGGCCTGACCGACATGGGGGTGGACGTCGTCGACATCGGCCGCTGCGGTACCGAGCGGGTCTACTTCGCGCGACCTCGCACTTGAATCTCGACGGCGGCGTGATGGTGACGGCGAGCCACAACCCCGCCGAGCTACAACGGGCTCAAGCTGGTGAGGGAGCTCGCCAAGCCGATCAGCGCCGGACACCGGCCTCGTGGAGATCGAGAAGATCACCGCGCGGGCAGGCCTCTTGCCAGTCGTCGAAGAAAGGGACCGTCAAGCACGTCGACCTGCAAGATGCGTACGTCAGCATCTCTCTCCTACGTCGACGTCCTTCGCTCCGTCCGTTGAAGATCGTCTCGAACGCCGGGAACCGGCGGCGCGGGGGTCGTCGTCGAAGCTTTGGCGCCTCACTTGCCGTTTACGTTCGTGAAGGTTCACCACGAGCCCGACGGTCAGTTTCCCGAACGGCATCCCGAACCCGCTCTTGATCGAGAAGCGCGAGGACACCGCGCGCGCCGTGACCAGCTCGAAGGCCGATCTCAGGATCGCATGGGACGGCGACTTCGACCGGTGCTTCCTCTTCGACGAGAAGGGGCTTCATCGAGGGGCTACTACATCGTCGGCCTGCTCGCGTCGCAGGTCCTCGAGAGGAAGAAGGGCGCGAGGATCGTCCACGACCCGCGTCTGACCTGAACACCATCGAGAGTGGTGCGCAGCTCGGCGGCATTCCGGTGCAGAGCAAGATCGGTCACGCCTTCATGAAGGAGGTGATGCGCCGCGAGGACGCCGCCTACGGCGGCGAGATGTCCGCGCATCATTTCTTCCGAAGGATTGCCTACTGCGACAGCGGGCATGATCCCCTGGCTTCTCGTCGCGGAGATCGTCAGCCACACGGGAAAGCCGCTCAGCGAGCTGGTCGCCGCAGCGATGCGCCGCTTCCCGCGAGCGGAGAGATCAACCGCAAGGTCGCAGACCGCCAAAGCGGTGATCGCCAAGATTCGCGAGCGCTACGCCGCCTCCGCGCTCCTCGTCGATGAGACCGACGGTGTCGGGATGGACTTCCCGCAATGGCGGTTCAATCTGCGGATGTCCAACACCGAGCTTCCTGATCCGGTTGAACGTCGAGTCCCGCGGCGACGCGCTGCGCTGATGAAATCGAGGACCGACGAGCTTCTCTCCGTCATCGGCGGGGAGTAGGGGACACTCCCTTCTTTTACAAACTCCCAGGGCCGCACTGGGGCCATTCTTCCTTTTCTGACAAAGCTCCCCGGATGCCGCTTTGATCAGAAAAAGAGAATGCCCCTGCGCTCAGGGAATCGGAAAGGAAGGGTGTCCGCTGCAAGAACTCCGCGCAAAGACCGATTGAACCTCGAGTTCGGCATGACTTCATCGAAACCGCGCGGTCCGAGCCGCCGCGAGCCCTGCTTCGATCCGTGGCTCCCGAAAGCGATGAGCTGCGGAGCAGGGAGACGGCCTTCCACCGCCGCGCCCAACCCAGCGCGTCGACCGAGCGGACGCCCAGATCGGCGATCACCGCGCGCGACGCCTCCCCTGCGCGAAACGCCGCGTCCATCGACGCTTCATCGCCGATCCGCCGGATGTCGCGCCCTAGGGTCTTGGCCGTGCCTTGGACCCGGGCCCAGAAGAAAACGTCGTCGAGACGAAGAGAATCTGCCGTCATCGCCACCCTCCACGGCATCATCCTTGACTTTCGGGCTCCGCCCTGCAAAGCTTGAGGCCGCTGGCTCAAATCAAGACGAGGAGGGCGGTTGAACCTTCGCGATCGACAGCCTCTGTTCGTCGGAACCAAGATGGACAGCCAGGTTCGCCGGCGCCTCGGAGTCGATCACAGGACCCGACAAGAAGTACGTTTCCCGCGAAGAGACGACCTTTCTGACGATCTGCCGTCTCGGCGAGGACGAGTACGTCGGGCAAGGTGATCGACGAGCGCATGACGACCGAGCGGGTGGACGACATCCGCCGGAACGTGCTTGAGCATCCTGCAGCGGCTGTGCCCGGACACGCGGTTCCCCGCGGATGCTCGATACATCGTTCCTGCGAGCGTGCCGGTCGGAGTTCGACGGAAAGGCTTGGTAGCGCTACGGGGAATCGAACCCCGGTCTGGTGGCTGAGAACCACCCGTCCTGACCCCTAGACGATAGCGCCGTCGCGGATTCTAGCAGGCCGCAGCCGGCGGTTGCGCGTCCCGAACTCGAAACCTATATTCGGCCAAGTTCGCATTTGCTTTGAGTTGAGGCCGACGCCATGTCGACCGTGGTCTTGATCCTCGGCGCGGCCTCGCCGCTGCCGCCGCGCTTCCGGTCGCGGGGCGGCTGGCCGGGATCCGGCGCGCCAGGACGGTCAGTCTTCGCGAGCACCGCGAGGTCAGGGCCGTGCTCGACATCACCGAAGCGGTCGGCGCAGCACGCCTCGACCTGCACGAAGTCATGAGCGTCATCGTCCAGCGCGTCGGCGAGCGCGTCGGCGCGCGAGCGCTGCTCGATCGTCTTCGTCGACGAGGCGGCGCGAGCGCTGCTTCGTCATGGCCGCCAGCGACAACCCCGGGGCCGACATGCTCGCGATCGACCTCGTGAAAGTACCCGGAGATCCGGCGCGCGGTCGAGACGCGGGAGCCGGTCTTCGTCGAGGACGTCGCCAACGACCCGCTCCTCGGCGCCCGTTCGCGACATCCTCCTGCAGCAGGAGCTACCGGTCGCTGATGGTGCATGCCGCTTGGTCTTCGGACAGCGAAGTCCTCGGGACGCTCTTCCTGCGGGCGAGCCGCGAGGCTCGTTCACCGAGCGCGAGATGCGGTTCTGTCGGATCGCCGCCGCCGCGTCGGCCGAACGCGCTCAAGAACGCGCTGCTCTACCGGGACGTCGTCGCAGGAGTCGGCGCGTCACCGAGCGACCGGGGAGAAGCTGCGCCGGCGTGCTCGACGGCAGCCCGGACGTCATCGTCGCGACCGACGCCGGCAGGCCGCATCACCGAGTTCAACCGCGCGGCCGAGGACCTGACCGGATCTTTCGCGAACGAGGCGATGGGCCGGCCGCTCAGCGGAGGTCTTCCCGCAGGCCGCGACGGAGATCGACGGCGGCCGCAAGGGCGCGCGAGATCGTGCTCCACCGCGTCCCGACGGCGGCACGAGGCGAGATCCGTCTCGTCGCGCGCCGCTCGCTCGACCGACGCCGGGGCCGAGACCGGGCGCGTGTTCCTCGGGGGCGGACGTCACCGACCTGCGCCGCGCGGAGAAGAGCCTCGCTCAGGCGGAGCGGCTCTCGAGCCTGGGCGAGGTGGTCGCGGGCGTCGCGCACGAGCTGAACAACCCGCTCTCCGTCGGTGCTCGGGTACGCCCAGCTCACTTCCGAGCTCCGCGACGGGCCGAGGCGACCTCGAGCACGATCTGACGCGGATCGTCGAATCGGCGCGCCGGTGCCAGCGGATCGTGGTCAACCTCCTCTCGTTCGCGCGCAAGCATCCGCGCGAGGAAGCTGCCGCAGGATCTGAACGCCTGCGTTCGCAAGATCATCGACCTGCAAGTCGTACCACCTGCGCGCGTCGGAGGTCGAGGCGGTGCTGTCGCTCACCGAGCCGCTGCCCGCGGCGATGTTCGACTTCCACCAGATCGGAGCAGGTGATCCTGAACCTCGTGAACAACGCCGAGCAGGCGATCACCGCGACCGGGAGCCCGGCAGGATCACGCTTCGCACGACGGCGACCGAAGACAGCGGTGGTGCTCGAGGTCGAAGACGACGGGCCGGGCGTGCCGCGGGAACGTGAGGCACCGGATCTTCGACCCGTTCTTCACCACGAAGGACATCGGGATGGGAACGGGCCTCGGGCTGTCCGTCTCGTACGGGATCATGCAGGAGCATCAGCGGCCGCATCGAGCTGCGGCCCGACCGCCCGGGGGCGGGGCCCGCTTCGCGCTGACCCTGCCGCGCGCGCCGGAGGCGCGCGGTCCTCGAGGTCGAGACGACGCTGCCCGCGGCCTCGACCCGCCCCTGGCCGGCGCGGCGCGTGCTGGTGGCCGAGGACGAGCCGCTCGTCCTCGATCTCTTCTCGCGCGTGCTCGAGGCGGACGGCGCGACGGTGACGCAAGGCGAGGGACGGCGAGGAAGCGTGGAGCAGGATGCTCGAGAGCCGACTTCGACCTCATCGTCGCCGACCTCAGGATGCCGAACCTCGACGGCCGCGCGCTCTACGAGCGCGTCGTCGAGGAGAAGCCGTCGATGGTCCGCCGATTCGTTTTCGCCACCGGCGATCTGGTGCGTCAGGAGAGCCTCGAAGTTCCTGGAGGGACTCCCGAACCGCATCCTGGCGAAGCCGCTGGACGTCGGAGAACGTCCGCCGCGTACTCGTCCAGGCCGTGGCCGCGCGCCGTCCGGTTCAGCCCACCGCGAGAGAGGCGATCGAGCTTCGAATCGATTCCGTCAGGGCCGCGATCTCCTCGGACGACGGCTTGGACCGCGCGGCCACGTCGAGCCAGCTCGCCGATGTGCAGCGTCGACGGGAACGAACCGCGGCCATTCCGCGCAGCGGGGAGCGCGTCGAACGTTCCGTGGACGTGGATCGGGGACGATCGGCACGCCGAGACGCATCGCCAGCACCGCGGCTCCCGCGCGAAACGGCTTCATCGTCGCCCGTCACGCGTGATGCCCCCTCCGGGAAGATCCCGAGCAGCCCGCCGTGTTCGACCACCTCCGCCACGCGCCGGAACGAACGCACGTGACACCCGCGTCCCCGCCGACCGGGAATCGTGCCGAGCCATGCGAAGCAAGGCGTGGAGCCGCCGGTCCCGGTAGAACTGGTTCGAGACCAGGAACCGCAGCCGGACGCTTCGCGGGGATGCTGGATCAGGATCGGATCGAGGAAGGACGCGTGGTTTGCGGCGAGGATCGCGGCCGCCGGTCTTGGGGACGTGTCTCGGCGCCGACGGTCTTCAGGCGGAACGCGGTGCCGAGCACCGGTCCGAAGACCGCTCGCAAGGAGAAAACGCGACGTCGAGGCCGCCACTCACCCAGCTGGCCGCGCGGGCGGCGTAGCGCTTCACCAGCGCCGGGACCAGGTACTGAGAGTCATCGCCTCGGCGAGTCGATGCCGCGGCGCGTGTCCCCAGTCGCGGCGCGCGCGCGCGTCGTCCACGCTTGCGGGCCACGTGTCCACGATCGCCTGCCGCCACGGGACGGGCTCGAACGTGCAGTGCGGGCATCCGGGAAGTGCGTCAGCACGGCGCTCTTGAGCTCGGCGGCGGACGGAGAGAACGCGGCGATGTTGTACACGCGCGTCGTCAGGTGGGAGGCTTCCGCGCCGTCCAGGCGGAGGATCGCCCCCACCGCGTCGGGCATCGTCATGAACGGCATCCGCGTCTCGGCCGATACGAAGCAAGGCGTACGGCTTCCGCTGCGGCCGCGTGCACCATCTCGGGGCGAAGTCGCTCGTGCCGCCGGAGGGGAGCGTCTCCGCGCTGATCAGGCCGGAGGAACCGGATCGCGCAGAAAGTCGAGGCCCGGCGTTCCATCCGTCAGGGCGCGCTTGGTGAAGTACGATCCGATCATCTCTCCGCTACGCAGCTTGTTGCATCCGTAGATGCCGGCGGGCCGGTTCCAGTCCTCTTCCTGGACCGGACCCAGTCGCAGCCTTGGCCGCCGCGTCGGGAAGGCCGTAGACCGCGATGCTTGCTCGGAAACAGGAAGTGCACGTCCTTGCCGGTGACGCGGGCCTGCTCGCGGCAGAGGCGGAAGAGTCGAGCGTCGCGGTGACGTTGACGTCGTGCGCGCGATCGGGGTCCCGCTCGGCTTTCGACGACAAAGAGCGCGGCGAGGTGAAACACGGTGTCCGGGGTGTGCTCGCGAAACAGCGAGGTCATCAGGGCGGGATCGACCACGCTGCCGACGACGCTCGCGCGGCATTGCGCGGCGTGCTCTTCTGCGATGGGAGCCAGATCGACGACGACGAGCCGTAGCCGCGTCTCTCAGGGCGGGGAGAGGAGGTGCCCCATCTCCCCGTTGGCGCGCCGGTGACGAGTGCAATGCGCGGTCCTCATCGAGACCGAAGGATATCAGGGGATCAGCACCGCCGAGCCGCGGAGACGGTCGCCCGCGAGCGCCGCCAGCGCCGTCGTTGGCGTCGGCGAGGCGAAACGTCGTGACGCGTGGGCGGAGCGGGATGCGCGCGGCTTCGCTCAAGAGCTCCTCACCGTCCGTGCGGGTGTTCGACTCGACCGACGTCAGCGTCTTTTCGTGAAAGAGGCACTCGTCGTAGCTCATCGACGGCACGTCGGACATGTGGATGCCGGCGAGCGCCAGCGTTCCACCTTTGCCCGAGCGCGCGAAGCGCTACGCGGAACGATCTCGCCCGCGGGTGCGAAGACGATCGCGGCGTCGAGCGCTAAAGGCGGCGCCTCGAGCGCGTCTCCCGTCCAGGCGGCGCCCAGCTCCGTGGCGAGCTCGCGATGCGCGGCATCGCGCGTCGCGACGTGGATTTCGCAGCCGCGCGAGCCCGCGCGATCTGCGCCACGATGTGGGCGGGACGACCCGAACCCGTACAGGCCGAGCCGCTGTCCGGGGCGGATCCCGCTCCGCTTCAGAGCGCGGTAGCCGATGATCCCGGCGCACAGGGAGAGGCGCCGCCTCGGCGTCCGAAAGCGCGCTCGGGGATCGCGTAGGCGAAACGCTCATCGACGGTCGCGCACTCGGCGTAGCCGCCGTCGGCATCCCAGCCCGTGTGGCGCGAGCCGGGGCAAAGGTTCTCTCGTCCGTCGCGGCAGTACCGCGGCAGCGCCCGCAGGTTGCTCGCAGCCAGGCGATGCCGACGCGATCTCCGCGCGCGGAATCGCGACGCGCCAAGGCCGGCCGCTTCCACGCGGCCCACCACCGTGATGGCCGGGCACGAGCGGCAGCCGGTGTGGCGGAAGATCCCCTCGATGACGTGAAGGTCGGTGCGGCACACGCCGCAGGCGGCGACCCGCACGAGGATCTCTCGCCGGGCCCTGGCGCGGGATCGGCGATCTCTGCGCAGCGCGAGCGGGCGCGACGAGGCCCTGGCCTGACGCGTCAGCAGCATCGCCTTCACGCCTCCGCCCGCCTCCACAGGGACAAGGCAAACCCGCGATCAGTCAGCGCGAGGAGCGCCGGGTTGATGCCGACTCCCGGAGGCGTTCCGATCCGGGCGACGGGCTTCCAGGATCAGGATTCCCTTCCTCGCGACGTGCTCGAGCAGGAACAGGCCGAACATGAACGGGAATCATGGCGCGATAACGCGCGATCGCCAACACGCCGAGCCCGCTCAACACGAGCTGCGCCAAGCCCCAGATCGCGAAGAGCGCCACGATCGTCGCGACGGCGCCGTCCCCGAAGGTGTCGAGCGGGATGCCGTCGTCTGCCGCGCTGCCGCGCGGCCGTTGAAGATGGTTCTCAGCGCGATGCCGGTTCTCATGAGCAGAACCGGGACGAACAGCCAGCGAGCCGCGACGCTTGTGGCCGCGATACTTCGTCGTCGAGCGTCATGCGCCATCGCTCCCGCTCCCCGGGGGCACGGGGTCCATGCCCCAGTGTCTCCGAATCCGATGGCGGAATTGCTCCCCGCCCTCGGGGGTCATGACCTGCCAACGCTGATCCCAACGTTGGCGCATGTTGAGCCGCACGCCCATGCAGTCCCAGGCCCCCGAAGAGGATCCGGCACAGGGCCAGCATCCCGAGCGCCTGCCAGAAGGTCAGCTCGCGGCCAGCCGAAGAGCGGCGGCAGCAGCCAGTTCCAGAGCTGCTTGACGATCTCGCCGCCGATGCAGGACGAACAGCGCCATCCCCAGCGATCGCCAGCGGGCGCGATCCAGATCAGTCTCTTCAGTCTCGTCTCATGTTCAGCTCCTCATGCTTCTTGTCAAGTTCGTCGTGAATGCTCCTGCAGCCGCTCGCGCAGGTGCAGCACCGCGTAGCGCTTGCGCGAGAGCAGCGTGTTGACGCTGACGCCGGTCTCGGCGGCCATCTCCTTGAAGCTGCGCCCTTCCAGCTCGTGCGCAGACGAACACCTCGCGCTGCTCGTCGGCAGCTCGTCGACCGCCAGCTCGATCTCCTCGAGGAGCACGCTGCGCGCGTAGAGCGCCTCCGGTCCGGCGTCCGGCGACGGCAGCAGGTCGTCCAGCCGCAGCGGCGAGCCGTCGTCGTCCGTGACCGGTCTGCCGAGCTCTCCGCCTTCGCGGAAGAGATCGGTGATGCGATTGCGCGCCACGCGGAACAGCCACCCGGTGACGTGCTCGATCGGCATCAGCAGCCGGTTCGCTTCCACCAGCTCGTAGAAGACGTCCTGCAGGATGTCCTCGGCGTCGCGCGGGTCGGGCACGCGCCGGCGGATGAAGTTCCGGAGGCGGGACTGCTCCCGCGTCGACGACTTCAGCGAGCTTCCGGTCCGCTTCCTTCATGGAGGGTATAGACGGATGCGGGATGGAAAAAATTGTACGGTCTGCTAGGCGGCTGCTCCGAGCGTCACGCGGTTGGCTGGGGAGCAGGGATTCGAACCCCGATTCTACGGTCCAGAGCCGCATGTCCTACCATTGGACGACTCCCCAGCACGGCTCGAAAGAACGCGGAACTATAGCAAACCGCGCGGAACGGCGGTCCATCATTCGCGTCGAGCCGCGCGAGGCTCCGTTCTTTCCCGAGAAGCGCCAACGACCTCGAAGAGTCCTGGCTCGCGGTGCGCCCGGTCACCGCCAAGCGCACGGCGTGGATCAACGGGCCGCCTTTGAGGCCGTTCTCCGTCGGCGACGTCGCGGAGCGACGGCTCGAGCGCGGCCTCCGTCCATTCCGGCAGCGCGCGCCCAGCGATCGGCGAGGAGCGGAAGCGCTGCGGATGACGTCTCGTCGGTCAGATGCTTCTTCACGCCCTCGGCGGTCGTAGTCGAGCTCGTCCGATCCGATCGAAGAAGAAAGCGGCCCTCGGCGGGTATCGATGCGCAGCGTTTTCGTCCGCGGCTGAAGCAGCGCGAGCACGCGGCGGAACCAAGTCGCGCCGCGCGCCTTCGTATGCGGCAGTCCCACAGTCCGGCGGCCGTGAGCTCCTGCTGCGCCGCGGCGGCGAACTCCTCCTGCGGGAGCTCCGCGACGTACAGGCCGTTCAGCCACTGGAGCTTGGCCGCGTCGAAGACCGCCCCGGACCGCCCGACGCCGTCGAGATCGAACGCGGCGATCAGCTCGCTCGCGGCTCATCTTCTGCCGCTCGTCGCCCGGGTTCCAGCCGAGAAGCGTCAGGAAGTTGAACATCGCCTCCGGAAGGAACCCGGCGTCGCGGTACTCGAGGACCGAGGTCGCGCCGTGCCGCTTCGAGAGGCGCTTCTTGTCGGTGCCGAGGATCAGCGGAAGGTGTGCGAACAGCCGGCGGCGTCCGCCCGAGGCCCTGCGTAGATCAGGATCTGCTTCGGCGTGTTCGAGATGTGATCGTCGCCCCGGATCACGTGGGTGATCCGCATCGCGACGTCGTCCGAGACGACGGACGAGGTTGTACGGTCGGGCGTGCCGTCCGTCCGGAGCAGGATCAGGTCCTCGATGACGCGCGTTGTCGGAACGATCGTCGTCCCGTGGATCGCGTCGTCCCACGCTCGTCGACGCCCGAGGGCACCTCCAGTCGAACGACGAACGGCGCGCCACCTGCGCGCGCGCGCATCCGAGTCCGCGCGCGGGATCGACAGGCAGCGCCGCGGGTAGACGTAGCCGCCGCCGGCTTTCTCCGCGGCGGTCGCGCTCCGCGCTCAGCATCTCCGCGGAGCAGAAGCAGCGATACGCCTTGCCGGAGGCGAGGAGCTGCATCGCGTCGGCGACGTGCTGCGCGCGGTTTCGCGTCTGGAAGACCGGCGGCTCGTCGGAGCTCATGCCCGAGCCAGCTCATCCCGTCGAGGATCGCGCGCACGACCTCCTCCGACGAGCGCAGCGGCGTCGGTGTCCTCGATGCGCAGCACGAACGACGCCGCCGTGGTGTCTCGCGTACAGCCAGTTGAAGATCGCCGTCCGCGCGCCGCCCACGTGGAGGAATCCGGTCGGGCTCGGCGCGAACCTGACCCGTACGCTCAAGCCGCCTCAGCCGCGCCGAGGGTCTTTCGATCTTGGCCCAGGAATCCTTGAGCGTGATCGTCCGGTTGAAGACCGGAGCGCCCGGGCGTCGAGTCCGGATCCACGCAGAAGTACCCCAGGCGCTCGAACTGCACGGTCGTTCCCGCCGGCAGGCCGCGCGGTCGACGCCTGGCGACCCGCGCGCCGTGCGATCGCGACGAGCGAGCTCCGGATTCAGGTGCGTCCCGCCAGTCGCGTCCTCGCTCTCGTCGTCCGGATTCTCCGCGGTGAACAGCGACGTCGTACAGCCGCACCGTCGCGGGAACGGAGTGCGCCGCCGACGATCCAGTGGATGGTGCTCTTCACCTTCCGGCCGTCGGGGGACGATCCGCCGCGCGAGGCCGGGTCGTAAGTGCAGCGCGAGCTCGACGACGTCGCCCGGCGTCGTTCTTGACGACGCTCCGTGCACCTGACGAGGTAGGCACCGCGCAGCCGCGACCTCGTTGCCGGGGAACAGCCGGTGGTACTTCGGCGGCGGCACCTCGCGAAAGTCGTCCTGCTCGATGAAGATCGTCCGCGCGAACGCGCACGTTGCGCGTTCCGGCGGCGGGATCCTCGGGGTTCACCTGGACGTCGAACTCCTCGACCTGTCCCTCCGGGTAGTTCTCGATCACGACCGTGAGCGGGTTCGAGCACGCTCATGACGCGCGGCGCCCGCTTGTTCAGGTCGTCGCGGACCGCGTGCTCGAGCAGCGCGACGTCGACGATGCTGTCGCGCTTGGCGACGCCGATCCGCTCGCAGAAAGCGCGGATCGCCTCGGGCGTGAAGCCGCGGCGCCGCATGCCCGACAGCGTCGGCATGCGCGGATCGTCCCAGCCGCCGACGTGCCCCTCCTGCACGAGCACGAGCAGCTTGCGCTTGCTGAGCACCGTGTAGGTCAGGTTCAGCCGCGCGAACTCGATCTGCTCGCGGGCGCGCTCCGGTCGGGCAGTGCTCGACGACCCAGTCGTAGAACGGCCGGTGGTCTTCGAACTCGAGCGTGCAGATCGAGTGCGTGATCCCTCGAACGCGTCGGAGAGCGGATGGGCGTAGTCGTACATCGGGTAGATGCACCACGCGTCCCCGGTCCGGTGGTGCGGCGCCTTCTTGATGCGGTAGAGCGCCGGGTCGCGCATGTTGATGTTGGGCGACGCCATGTCGATCTTGGCGCGCAGCACGTACGCCCCTTCGGCGAACTCGCCGCGCGCATGCGGCGCGAAGAGAGTCGAGGCTCTCCGCGACCGGCCGGTCGCGGTGCGGGCTGTTCCGGCCCGGCTCGGTCAGCGTGCCGCGATACGCGCGCGGATCTCGTCGGCGGTGAGCTCGTCGACGTAGGCCAAGCCGCTTCTCGATCAGCGCCACCGCGCACGTCGTACATGCGCTGGAAGTAGTCCGACGCGTAGTAGACAGCCGGTCCTGCCAATCGAAGCCGAGCCACCGGACGTCCTCGATGATCGCGTCGACGTACTCGACCTCTTCCTTGGCCGGGTTCGTGTCGTCGAACCGGAGGTTGCAGGTGCCGCCGAACTCGGCCGCGAGGCCGAAGTTCAGGCAGATCGATTTCGCGTGGCCGATGTGGAGGTAGCCGTTGGGCTCGGGCGGGAAGCGCGTCGCGACGAGCCCGTGCTTCGCGGTGGCGTCGTCGTCGACGATCTGGCGGATGAAGTCGCGGTAGCCGCCGTCGGTCTCGGGTTCGCCAGGCGTGCTCACGACGCTGCCCTCGGCCGGCCGTGCCGTCATCGGAGCCGCGATCTGGCGGTGAGGGAGGGATTCGAACCCTCGGTAGGGGTTTAAAGCCCTACAACGGTTTAGCAAACCGTCCCGTTCAGCCGCTCCGGCACCTCACCAAGGGCGCTCCGACGCATCACGTGCCGGCGAAGCGCGGGATTGTATCGCAGACGTCAAAGCTCACTGGCGGAGGGGCGGGATTCGAACCCGCGGCGCCCTTGCGGGCGCGCTCGCTTTCAAGGCGAGTGCCTTCAGCCGCTCGGCCACCCCTCCGCTAGAGATTCCTCTGCGGCTCGATCCGGTCGCGGCCGTCCATGTAGGCGTGGAGCGCCTGCGGGAGCGTGACGCTGCCGTCGCGCTGCTGGCCGTTCTTCGAGGATGGCGACCATCGTGCGCGCCGACGGCGAGCCCCGAGCCGTTCAGCGTGTGCGCGTGGACGGCCTTCGCCCCTTCGCTTCGGGCGGAACTTGATGTTGGCGCGACGGGCTTGGTAGGCCTCGAAGTTCGAGCAGGAGGAGATCTCGCGGTAGACGTCCTGGGAGGGGAGCCACACCTCGAGGTCGTAGGTCTTCGCCGAGCGCGTTTCCCGAGGTCGCCGCCGCAGAGCGCTGACGACGCGGTAGGGAAGCTCGAGGCGCTTCGAGCACCTCCTCGGCGTGCCCCGTCAGGGCTTCGAGCTGCGCGCGTACGAGTCGTCCGGCTTGGCGAAGCGCACCAGCTCGACCTTGTCGAACTGATGCTGGCGGATCAGGCCGCGCACGTCCTTCCCGTACGATCCCGCCTCGCTGCGGAAGCACGGCGTGTAGGCGCAGTAGGCGATCGGAAGCCGTTCGGCGTCGAGGATCTCCTCCGCGTGGATGTTCGTCACCGGGACCTCCGCGGTCGGGATCAGGTAGTAGCCGCCCGGCTCGACCTTGAAGAGGTCGTCCTCGAACTTCGGGAGCTGGCCGGTGCCGAAGAGCGCCTGGGCGTTGACGAGGAACGGCGGCAGCACTTCCGTGTAGCCGTGCTCGTGCGTGTGCAGGTCGAGCATGAAGTTGATCGAGCGCCGCTCGAGGCGCGCCCCGTCCCCGCGAGGAGCGCGAACCGCGCGCCGGTCATCTGCGCGGCGCGCTCGAAGTCGAGGATCCCGAGCCGCGGCCCCGAGTCCCAGTGCGCCTGCGGAGCGAAATCGAAAGCGCGCGGCGTGCCCCAGGTGCGCACGACCGACGTTGTCGGACTCCGTCGTCCCCGCGGGGACGCTTTCGTGCGGCAGGTTCGGGAGCCGCTTGAGGAACTCGTCGAGCTCGGTCTCGACGCCGGCGAGCTCCGTCTCGAGCGCCGCGACCTTCTCGCCGAGCGCCTTCATCTCGTTGCGCAAGGCGGCGGCATCGCCGCCGCCCTTGATGACCTCGCCGACCTTCTTCGAGCTTTCGTTGCGGTGGCGCTTGAGGCCCTCGACCTCGGTGACGAGCGCGCGCCGCTTCTCGTCGAGCGCGCGAAGCGCGTCGAGCGCGACGGTCTGGCCGCGCTTCGTGAGCCCGGCGGCGACGAGCTCGGGTCGATTTCTGACGATGTGGATGTCGAGCATCGCGGCCTCGCGGGAGTCGTGCGGGAAAGTCCTGGAAACGCGGCATTCTAGCAAGGCCCGGGTGCTATCATCGGCCGTCGCCATGGATAAGCTGCGCATCACGGGTGGCCGGCGCCTGAGCGGCCGCGTTCCCGTCGCGGGCGCGAAGAACGCGGCGCTCCCCGCGCTCGCCGCGACCCTGCTCACCGAAGACAAGGTCGAGCTGACGAACCTCCCGCGCGTGCGCGACGTGCGCACGATGCTGCGCGTGCTGGAGCACCTGGGTGCAACGGTCGACGACCGCGGGGACGGCGCGCGCGTCGGTCCAGGTGGCGCGCGTCTCAGTCGTTCGAGGCGCCGTACGACCTCGTCCGGACGATGCGCGCGTCGGTGCTCGTGCTCGGGCCGCTGCTCGCGCGCTACGGGCGCGCGCGCGTGTCCCTCCCCGGAGGGTGCGCGATCGGCGAGCGGCCGATCAACCTCCACATCGACGGGCTCCACAAGATGGGAGCCGAGATCACGATCGAGCACGGGTACGTCCAGGCGACGCGCGAAGCGCCTGCGCGGCGCGTCGATCACGTTTCCCGCAGAAGACCGTGACCGGCACCGAGAACCTCATGATGGCCGCGGTGCTCGCCGACGGGACGACCCGCCTCGCGAACTGCGCCCGCGAGCCGGAGATCGTCGATCTCGCCGACCTCCTGCTCGCGATGGGCGCCTCGATCGCCGGTGCCGGAACCGACGAGATCGTCATCGAAGGCGGCAAGCCGCTCCACGGCGCGCGCGCACCGCGTCATCCCGGATCGCATCGAGGCGGGCACCTATCTCGTCGCCGGCGCGCTCGTCGGCGACGACGTCGAGGTCGCCGGGGCGCGCGCCGATCACCTCGACGGCGTTGCTGCAACAGCTGCGCGGCGTGCGGCGTCGTCGGTCGCGGCGACCCCGACGGGCTGCGCGTCGCGGCGCCGCGCGCAGCTCATCGCGCGCGACCTTCGCACCAGCCCTCACCCCGGATTCCCGACCGACATGCAAGCGCAGTACATGACGCTGATGACGCAGGCCCAAGGGCGCCGCGCTGATCGCCGAGACGGTCTTCGAACGGCGGTTCATGCACGTCGGCGAGCTGCAGCGCATGGGCGCCGACATCCGACATCGACGGGCGCTCGGCGATCGTCTCGGGTCCGACGCGCGTCTGACCGGCGCGCAGGTGATGGCGACCGACCTGCGCGCCTCGGCGTGCCTCGTGCTCGCGGGGCTCTGTCGCCGACGGTCCGACGGTCATCGACCGGGTCTATCATCTCGATCGCGGGTACGAGTCGATGGAGACGAAGCTCGGCGCGCTCGGGGCGTCGATCGAGAGGATTCGCGCGTGAGCCGATTCCTGCATCTTCTGCCGCATCGCGGCCGAAGGAGATCCCGGCGACGCATCGTCTACGAGGACGACGACGTCGTCGCGTTTCGCGACCTGAGCCCGCAGGCCCCCACGCACGTGCTCGTGATCCCCAAGCGTCACGTCGCCTCGCTCGACGACATGGTCGAGTGCCGACGCCGCGCCTTCTGGGGGCGATGATGCTGGCGGCCAAGAAGGTCGCGGCGGCCACGTCGGGCCTCGCCGCGGGGTACCGCATCGTGACCAACTGCGGCGCCGACGCGGGCCAGAGCGTTTCCCACATCCATCTTCACGTCTTGGGCGGCCGGCCGATGGCCTGGCCTCCCGGCTAGTCCCGCGCCGTTCCGCATGATCCGCCGCGCCGCGGGACTTCTCCTCCATCCCACCTCGCTTCCCGAACACCCCGGCGGGCTCGACGCCGCGGCGCGCGGAGTTCTTCGTCGTGGGCCGAGGCCGCGGGCGTCTCCGTCTGGCAGATCCTCCCGGTGGGCCCGCCGGGCGACGGCGGATCGCCTACGCGGCGCCCTCCGCGTTCGCCGGCGATCCGTCGTGGTTTCCCGACGCGGAAGCGCCGCGCCCGCGCCTTGGCCGCGTTCGGCGACGAGCACGCCGCATGGCTCGACGACTGGGCGCTGTTCGCCGCGCTGAAGGAGGCGCACGGCGGCCTTCCGTGGTTCGCCTGGGACGAGCCGCTGCGCCGGCGCGATCCCGCGCGCTCGCGCGCGAAGCGCGGCGGCGCTTCGCGATGCGATCGTCGCGGCATCGCCGCGCGCAGTACGCGTTCCCGACGCGCTGGAGCGGCCTCCGCGCGCAGGCGCGCGATCATGGGATCACGATCCTGGGCGACGTTCCCATCTACCCCGCGCTCGACAGCGCCGACGTCTGGGCGCACCAGGACCTCTTCCACCTCGACGACGCACGGCGCGCCGACGCGCGTCGCCGGCGTGCCACCCGGACTACTTCAGCGCGACCGGGCAGCTCTGGGGAATCCCGCTCTACCGGTGGGATCGGCTCCGCGAGACGGGCTACGCGTGGTGGATCGAGCGGCTGAAGCACGGACTCGTCGCTCCACGACGAGCTGCGCCTCGATCACTTCCGCGGGTTCGCGGGCTACTGGGCGGTTCCCGCCGACGCCGACACCGCCGAAGACGGCGTCGTGGGAGCCGGACCCGGCCTGGCGCTCTTCGACGCCGTCCGCGCCGCGCTTGGGAGGCTTCCGTTCGTCGCCGGAGGATCTGGGCGTCATCACCGAGGACGTCAGCGCGCTGCGCAGGACTCTCGGCCTCCCGGGCATGCGGGTGCTGCAGTTCGGCTTCGACGCCCACGACGGCGATCACACGCCGCACCGCCTGACGCAAGACGTCGTCGTCTACACGGGAACGCACGACAACGACACGACGCGCGGCTGGTTCGCCTCGCTCGACCCGCGATGAAAGCGCGCGTGCTCGACTACGTCGGCGGGACCGCCGACGACGTGTCGTGGAGCCTGATCCGCGCGGCCTACACGTCGGTCGCGGACCTCGCCGTGTCGCCCGCGCAGGACGTGCTCGATCTCGGCTCCGAGGCGCGCATGAACGTGCCGGGGGTCGCGCAGGGAACTGGAGCTGGCGCGCGCGCTGCGGACGCCTTCACTCCGGAGCTCGCGCAGCGGCTGAGGCGCCTCGCCCACGAGACCGAGCGCGGCTGCTAGAATCCTGTATTCACGGAGGCCCTCCATGGACAACCCGGTCATCGTCAGCGCCGTCCGCACGCCCATCGGAAAATTCCTCGGGCACGCTCGCCGGCATTCAGGCCCCAAAGCTCGGGGCGCTCGCCGTCAAGGAAGCCGTGCTCCGCGCGGGATTGAAGCCGGAGCAGATCGACGAAGTCATCATGGGCAACGTGGTCGGAGCGGGGCTCGGCCAGAACCCCGCGCGTCAAGCCGCGATCTTCGGCGGGATCCCCGACACGGTCCCCGCGATGACGGTCAACAAGGTCTGCGGCTCGAGCCTCAAGGCGGTCGTGCTCGCGGCGCAGGCGATCAAGTGCGGCGACGCGGAGATCGTCGTCGCCGGCGGCATGGAGTCGATGTCGAACGCGCCGTACCTCATGAAGAACGCGCGCGGCGGTTTCCGGATGGGGAACCAGACCATCTTCGACGCGATGATCCACGACGGACTGTGGGACGCCTACAACGACTACCACATGGGAAACACCGGCGAGGTCGTCGCCGAGCGTTACAACGTCACGCGCGAGCAGCAAGACGCCTGGGCCGTCGACAGCCACCGGAAGGCGATCGCGGCGATCGACGCGGGGATGTTCAAGCGCGAGATCGTCGCCGTCGACATCCCGAGCAAGAAGGGCGACCCCGTGCGGTTCGACACCGACGAATCGCCGCGCCGCGAGACGACGATCGAGGCGCTCCGCGCGCTGAAGCCGGCGTTCAAGAAGGACGGAACGGTCACCGCGGGGAACGCCCCGGGGGTCAACGACGGCGCTTCGGCGCTCGTCATCACCTCGAAGGCCGCGGCCGAAGCGCCTGGGCCTCTCGCCGCGGGCCGAGATCGTGGCGTACGCGTCGTCCGGCCTGGCGCCCGAGCTCGTGATGATGGCGCCCGAAAAGGCGGTGCGGATGCTCTGGGAGAAGACGGGATGGACGCCGGACGGCGTCGATCTGTACGAGTTCAACGAGGCGTTCGCGGTCCAGCAGGTCGCCCTGCAGCGCGTCTTGGGCTTGAACCCCGCCAAGCACAACGTGCGCGGCGGCGCGGTCGCCCTCGGCCATCCGATCGGCGCGTCCGGCGCGCGGATCCTGACGACGCTCCTGCACGCGCTCGAGGACCGCAACGAGGAGAAGGGGATCGCGGCGCTGTGCTTGGGCGGGGGCAACGCGGTGGGCATGGCGATCCGGCGGATCCGATGAAGGTCGACGACAGCTGGGCATCGTCGGTGCCGGACAGATGGGGAACGGCATCGCGCACGTGGCGGCGCTCTCCGGGGCTGACGGTCGTCATGCGCGATCTCACCGGACGCGTTCGTCCAGAAAGGGCTCGACACGGTCGCGAAGAACCTGCAGCGCGGCGTGGACAAGGGAAAGATGACCGCGCGCCGACAAGGACGCCGTCCTCGCGAGGATCTCCGGAACGACGCGGCTCGAGGATCTGTCCGGCTGCGATCGTCGTCGTCGAGGCCGCGATCGAGAAGCTCGACGTCAAGCTGGAGCTGTTCAAGACGCTCGACGGCCTCGTCAAGCCCGGGGCGATCCTCGCCACGAACACGTCGCTCGCTTCCGATCACGAAGATCGCCGCCGCGACGCGAGCGCCCCGACAGGGTCATCGGCATGCACTTCATGAACCCGGTGCCGCTGCATGAAGCTCGTCGAGGTGATTCGCGGGCTCCAGACGTCGGATGCGACGACCGCCGACGACGAAGGCGCTCGGCCGAGTCGATGGGGAAGACGCCCGTCGAGTGCCGCGACTTTCCGGGCTTCGTCAGCAACCGCGTGCTTGATGCCGCTGATCAACGAGGCGATCTTCTGCCTCCACGAAGGCGTCGCCGACGCCGCGGCGATCGACACGATCATGAAGCTCGGGATGAACCACCCGATGGGCCCGCTGACGCTCGCCGATTTCATCGGCCTCGACACGTGCCTCTACATCCTCGAGGTCCTGCACGAGGGGCTCGGCGAGGACAAGTACCGCCCGTGTCCGCTCCTCGCGAAAGTACGTCGAGGCGGGCTGGCTCGGGAAGAAGTCGGGACGCGGCTTCTACGACTACAGCGCAGGACGCCGCGGGAGCACCCGCCTGATCCACGATCCGAGACGCCGCCTCGAGATCGCCCTGGCGATCGTCGGTGCGCGACGGATCGGTCGCTCGTCGCCCAGCGCGCGGACGCAGCAGCACCTCGCGGGCGCGTGGGAGTTTCCCGGCGGCAAGATCGCAAACGGCGAGGAGCCCGCCGACGCGGCGCTCCGCGAGCTGCGCGAGGAAACCGGCCTGGCCGCCGCAAGCCGCCGAGCCGCTCCTCGTCTTCGTCCACGACTACCCCGACCGACGCCTGCGCTTCCATGCGTTCGTCGTGACCGAGGTGACCGGCGACGTCGCAACCGACGGCGATCGACGCGTTCGCGTGGGTCGCGCCGTCGTCGCTCGACGGCCTCGCGATGCCCGACGCCAACCGCGCGATCCTCCGTGCGCGCTGCGCTGGCGGCTCGGATGAGCGAGCCGCGAGACCCTCTTCGGCGTCGGCGATCGGGACCGCGGCAAGCGCCTCGACCAGTTCCTGCACGAGCGGATCCCGGGGCTGTCCCGCGCGCGCATCCAGCGGGCGATCGAGGAGCGCGTCACGCTCTCCTGGGGCGTGCGCGCGCGTTCCGCGACACGCCGGTGCGGCCCGGCGGCCGCGTGCTGGTCGGCCACACGCCGATCGTGGAGGACGTGCGGGACGTGCCGCTCCCGATCTTGGCGCGGGGGCGGGGCTGGCTCGCGGTCGACAAGCCGTCGGGGATCGTCGTGCATCCGGTCAACGCGGTGCGCGAGAACTCGTTGATCCGGATGCTGCGCCGCCAGGAAGGGTGCGCCGGGTCTGCGTCTGGCGCACCGGCTCGATCGCGAGACGACCGGCGTGCTGCTCGTCGCCCAGGATGCGGCAGACCGCGAGCGCGCTGTCGACGGCGTTCGAACGGGGCCGCGTGCACAAGCGAGTACCTCGCCGATCGTGCGCGGCGACGGTGGCCGGCGACGAAGGCACGATCGAGCTGGCCGATCGGCGCGGACGACGGCCGGCGCGTCTTCGTCAGGCGCGAGGTCATGGACGGGGGAGAGCGCGCGGTCACGCGATGGCGCGTCGAGCGGCAGCTCGCGCGGAGCGACGCTGCTTCGGCTGTTCCCGGAAACCGGGCGTCGTCATCAGCTCCGCGTGCACCTCGCGGCCATCGGCCATCCGATCCTGGGGGACATCCTCTACGGCCGCCCCGACGCCGACTACCTCGACCTCGTGACGGGATCGCGCGATGCGCGGCGCGACGACGGCGCGCCGGCGCGGCAGCTACTGCACTGCGCGCGGCTCGTGTTCCCGGATCCGTCGAGCACGCGGCGACGTGGAGGTCGTCAGCACCGGTTCCCGCCGATTTCGCGCGGGCGGCCGGCAGGCGGCGAGCCGCTATAATCGCGCTCCCGGTCTCCTCGCCGCGAGCCCTTCATGAACGCCGTCTTGCGCCGCATTCTGGAGCATCCGCTCCTCGGACCGAAGGTCGTGCACCACCGGCGGGTGGAGGGACGCGCCGCGCAGTTCGCCGAGCTCGCCGCGCCGCCGCACCGCGAGCTCGCCGACGCCCTGGCCGCCACGGGGATCGGTCCGCTCTTCACCCACCAGGTCGAGGCGCTTGGACGCCTTCGACCGCGGGGAACAACGTCCTCGTGGCCACGCCGACGGCGTCGGGCAAATCGCTCGTCTTCGCCGTTCCCGCGCTGACGGCCGCGCTCGAGGGCGGCGGTGCGACGTCGCTGTTCCTCTATCCCGACCAAGGCGCTGGCCCAGGACCAGCTCGCGGGACTGAACGCGCTCGCGTCGGCGACCGGGCGGCTGCGTCCGCCGCGCTTCGACGATCTACGACGGCGACACGTCCGATCACCTGCGCCGCAAGATCAAGGAAGACCCGCCCGACGTCCTGATCACGAACCCCGACATGCTGCACGCGGGGATTCTCGCGTACCACGCACGATTGGTCCGGCTTTCTGGGCGCGGTTGCGCCTGGTCGTGCTTGGACGAGCTGCACGTCTATCGCGGCGTGTTCGGCGCGCACGTGCATCACATCGTGCGCCGGCTCATGCGTCTCGCCGCGATGTACGGCGCGGCGTCCGCGCTTCATCGCGGCCTCGGCCACGATCGGGCGCCCGGGCGAGTTCGCCGCCATCGCTGCTCGGTGCGCCGTTTCGCGTCGTCGACCGGTCCGGCGCGCCCGCCGTCGGGCGCGACATCGTGCTCGTCAATCCGGTGACCGTCTCGCCCTACACGGCCGCCGTGCGCGTGGTCGCCGAGGCGGCGCGCGAGGGCGCCGCACCATCGCGTTCACCAAGGCGCGTCGGATCACGGAGCTGCTGCACCAGTGGCTCGTCAAGGAAGCGCCGGAGCTCGAGGCGCAAGATCGCGCCCTATCGCGCCGGGTACCTGCCCGAGGAGCGACGCGCGATCGAGAAGAAGCTCTTCTCCGGAGAGCTGCTCGCGGTCCTCTCGACGAGCGCGCTCGAGCTCGGCATCGACGTCGGCGGCCTCGACGTCTGCGTGCTCGTGGGCTACCCGGGATCGCGCACGTCCACGTGGCAGCGGATCGGGCGTGTCGGGCGCGAAGGCAACGACGCGCTCGTCGTCCTGATCGCGATGCCGGACGCGCTGGACCAGTACCTGGTCGCGCACCCCGACACGCTGTTCGACGGGGCGTTCGAGCGGGCGGTGCTCGATCCGTGGAATCCCGCCGTGGCCGGAGCCCACCTGGTCTGCGCGGCGGCGGAAGAGCCGATCACCCGTCAGGAGAGTCGAGTCGTTCGGGGCACGCGGCCGTGCGATCGTCGACGATCTCACCGCCACGGGCCGCCTGGCGCGCGACGCGGCGGGCGAGCGCTGGCTCTCGTACCGGCGCCGCCCCACCGCGACGTCAACCCGCGGTCCGCGGGCACCCCCTTCGCCATTCTCGAAGCGGGGACCGGCCGGCTCCTCGGCACGATCGACGCGATGCGCGTCTGGTACGAATGCCACCCCGGCGCGATCTACCTCCACGCGGGCAGTCCTACCGGATCGACGAGCTCGACGTCCCGCACAAGCGGGCGATCGCGCGCGCGCTGCGCGCCGACTACTACACGGTCGTGCTCGGCGAGAAGGAGACGGAGATCCTGGAGCGGATCGAGGAGCGCTCGCTTCCGATCCCGGGTGGCGAGGTTCCGATCGGCTTCGGCCGCCTCAAGGTGACCGTGCACATCCGCGAGTATCAGAAGAAGCGGCTCTTCGGCGGCGAGGCGATCGCGACCCATCCCCTCGAGGTGCCGCCGCTGACCTACGAGACGACCGGCCTGTGGATCGAGATCCCGCGCGCCTTCCCGCGCTCTTCGCGGCGCGACGGACTCCATTTCATGGGGGGATCCACGCCGCCGAGCACGCGATGATCGGCCTGTTCCCCCTCCTCGCCATCGCCGATCGCGGCGACGTCGGAGGCATCTCGTACACCGCGCACCCCCAGCTGCACGGTCCGGCGATCTTTCTCTACGACGGCGTTCCGGGAGGCGCCGGCCTGGCCGAGCGCGCGTTCGCCGAGCTGGACGATGCTGCTCACGAAGACGCGCGAGCTGATCGACGCCTGTCCGTGCGACGCCGGGTGTCCGGCGTGCATCCAGTCGCCGCGGTGCGGGAACGGGAACAAGCCGCTCGACAAGGCGGCGGCGCTCTACGTCCTTCGCGTGCTGCTGGGCGAGGCCGAGGTCGATCTCGCGACGCAACCCGAGGCGGAGAGCCCCGGCGTCAGCCCCCGCCCGCCGCGCAAGTTCGGCATCACCCGCGGCGGCCGCGTCGAACGCCGGCGCCGTGACGCGCCGGTCGACGTCGCGATCGAGCGCCCGTCGATGCCGGGACACGTCCTCGTCTTCGATCTCGAGACCCAGCGCAGCGCCGAGGACGTCGGCGGATGGGGGTTCGCCTCCAAGATGGGGCTGGCGCTGGCGGTCGTCTACGACGTCACGCGCGACGCGCTACCGCACCTACTACGAGGCCGACGTCGACCGGCTGCTGCTCGATCTCGCGTTCGCGGACCGCGTCGTCGGCTTCAACATCGACCGCTTCGATCTCGCGGTGCTCTCCGGCTACACCGACCGCGACCTCGGCCGCATCCGCACCCTCGATCTCCTCGCCGAGATCCACCGAAGCGTCGGCTTCCGCGTGTCCCTGAATCACCTCTCCGAGGTCAACCTGGGCGAGTCGAAGGCGGGGGACGGACTGCAGAGCCTCAAGTGGTGGAAGGAGGGGCGCATCGACTTGATCGAGCACTACTGCCGGAAGGACGTCGAGGTCACGAGGCGGCTTTGGGATCTGGGACGCTCCCAGGGGTTTCTCCTGCACCGCGACAAGGCGGGGCGCACGCTCCGCATTCCCGCGCGTGTGGTCATGAGGCGCGTCGCGGCGTCGGTCGTCGTCGCCGGGCTCGTCGCGCTGGTCCGCGTGCGAGCGGCCCGCGCGTCACGATGTCGTCGATCCCGCCGCCGCGGTCGTGGGAGCACGAGGTCGCGGCGCGCCGTCAGGCGAAAGACGCGACGCTTCGCGAGCGACCCCGATTCGCCGCTCCCGGTCGCGCAGCGCGAGCGTTTCGCGGCCTCGACGTATTTCCCTCCCGATCCGGCATGGCGTTACGCGGGCTCGGTCGAGCGCTACGCGCACCCGGAGCGGATCACGATCGTCACGACCAGCGGCAAGCCGCGCCCGTGCGAGCGGTGGGGACGCGTGACGCTTCGCCCGCGATGGACGCGTGCTCACGCTCCAGGTCTACCGGCTCCTCGATCTTCCGGAGCGGCCCGGGGGCGAGGGCCTGTTCCTGCCGTTCAAGGACGCAACCACGGGAAGGAGACCTACTCCGCGGGACGCTACGTCGATCTCGAGGGCCCGATGACGGGCCGTTCGTCCTCGATTTCAACGCCGCGTACAACCCTGCGTGCGCCTACGGCGAGCCCGAGCGGTTCCAGTGCCCGGTGACCCCGGCGAAAACGCGCTGTCGATCGCGGTGACGGCGGGGAACGCGGACCGGCGCACGCCGCGTCGGAGCCGACGCCGTTGAGCGCCCGGCACCGATCCCGATGCGCCGGTCTATCTCGTCGGCTTCATGGGGGTCGGAAAATCGACGGTGGGGCGCGCGCTCGCCGCGCGCCTCGGGTGGGAGTTCGCGGACACCGACGCGCTCGTCGAGAGCGCCGAGGGGCGAACGGTCGAGGCGATCTTTCGCGCCTCGGGCGAAGGACGCTTCCGCGAGGCCGAATGGGACGCGCTGCGTTCCCTGGGCGGCCGGAAGCAGCTCGTCGTCGCGACGGGCGGAGGCTTGTTCCTCGGCAGTCGCGCAGCGTGCGCTTCATGCGCGACACGGGGTGTCGTGCTGGCTCGATGCGCCGCTTGCGATCGTGGCCGCGCGCATCGGAGCGGGCGCCCGCCGGCCGGCGTGGCCGGTTGATGACGCGCTCCCGCGTCGCGCGTTCTTCGAGCGACGGCCGCGCCGCGTACGCGCTCGCCGATTTTCGGATCGACGCGTCCGTCGGTCGCGCGGACGATGTCGCGAGCGCGCATCGACCTCGCGCGACGCTCGTTTTGGCGTTGATTTGTTCGCTAAAAAGTCCATACTGGCGCCGTCTCATCCCATTCTTGGAGGATTGTTCGATGACGAAGACCGAGCTCATTCAGCTGCTGGCCGACGCGACGAGTTCCGATCGCAAGAGCGCGAAGATGTTCCTCGAGGGGCTCACCGGGGTCGTCGAGAAGACGATCAAGAAGGGCGGCGAGGTCCCGATGAAGGGCCTCGGCAAGTTCAAGGTCGTCAAGCGCAAGGCGCGGATGGGCCGCAACCCGGCAACGGGCGAGGCGATCAAGATTCCCGCCAAGACCGTGGTCCGATTCACCGTGGCGAAGGCCCTCAAGGACCTCGTCAAGAAAACGAAGTAGCTCGTCCCCGCGTGCGGCTCGCCTCGTTCGGTGCCGCAATCGGGACCGTCCTGGCGATCCCCGGTCTCGCTCGGGCCGGGGATCCGCGACTGATTCTCGAGGTGCGGCCGCCCGTGACCGTCGTGCTCGAGAACGGAGGCCGCCGCGATGCGCTCCTGACGATCGACGCGCACAATCCGGGCGACCGGAAGGTGCGCGTCGACGGTTTTCGGCTGACGCTATCTCGAGCGCGACGTCGTCGTCGGCGAAGCTCGATCCGGCGACGTCGCTCTTCAGGCGGGCCGGCCTTCCCTCCGATCCCGTCATCGACGCCGGCGGACGCGACATCTGGCCGGGGCTGTGTGTGGCGCCACCGACCGCCGCGACCGACGGGCTCCGCCTCGAGTTCGACCTGGTCGAGCGCCACGGCTTGCGCTCCATCCGTGCGACGCAGGTCCTCGAGCTGCCGCTGCGCCCGCCCGTCGATCCGCCGATGCTCGCGCTTCCCGTGCATCGGGACGTGGCGGATCACGCAAGGGCACACGTGCGACACCAATCACCGCCGCGGCCGGCTTCGGAGGAGAGTTCGCCTGGGACCTCGCCGCCGTGGGCGAAGCGGGACGACCCGGCGCGCTGCGTTTCGACGCATCGCATCGCAACGACCAGAGCGCGACGTTCGGGCGCCCCGTGATCTCGCCCGTGGCGGGAAGGGTCGTCTCCGTCGTCGATGGGATCGACGACAACGACGCCCAGCGAGAGTACCCGCGTCGGAGCCTCGTGGATTCGGTTCGGGCGCCGCGCTGGATCTTCGGAAACCACGTCGTGCTCGACGCGGGTCGCGGCGTCTTCGTCCTCACTCGCGCACTTGAAGAAGGGCTCGGTCGTCGTCGGTCCGGGCGCAGTCGTCGGCGTCGGAGATCCGATCGCAAGCGCGGGCAACAGCGGGAACACGATGCTCCCGCACGTCCATGTCCAGGTGATGGACCGGGCGGACCCCGCCGATCCCGCAATCTCCGGGCTCCCGGCGCTGTTTCGGGACTATGTCGAGATCTTCGCGTCCGGCGCGAAGCTCGCGCGCGAGGCGATCCTGCGGCGCGTGGCCGCGGGCGATCCCCGCGAGGGGCCGTCATCGTGAGCTCGGAGACGGTGCCGCGAGCCCCCTAGACCGCTAGGCGCTCCACGACTTCGCGATCGCGTCCGCGGCGATGTCCGTGCGGTGATGCTCGCCCGCCCAGCGCACGCGCGCGACGCCTTCGTACGCCCGATCTCGCGCGGCAGCGAGGTCGCGCCCGATCGCCGTGACGCCGAGGACGCGTCCGCCGGCCGTCACCAAGCGGCCGGACGCGTCGCGTTCGGTCCCCGCGTGGAAGACCGTCACGCCGTCCAGCTTTTCGGCGTCGTCGAGCCCTTCGATCGGAACGCCCTTCGCGTACGCGCCCGGATAGCCCCGGAGAGCTCATGACGACGCAGACCGAAGCCGCCTCGCTCCAGCGAAGCCGCATCGTCCTCAGCTCGCCGCGCGCGCACGCGTGGAGCAGCGCCAGCCAATCGCCGTCGAGCCGCGGAACCAGGACCTGCGTCTCGGGATCGCCGAAGCGCGCGTTGTACTCGAGCACCTTCGGGCCCGGCGTCCGTCAGCATGACGCCGATGAACAGCACGCCGCGAAACGGGCGCCCTTCGGCGGCGAGCCCGCGGACGGTCGGGACGACGACCGTCGCGCTGAAGCGTCTCCCGCGTCGCGTCGTCGAGCCAAGCCGACGGCGAGCACGTCCCCATGCCGCCGGTGTTCGGTCCTCGATCGGCATCCTCGGCGCGCTTGTAGTCCTGGCAGGATGCGAGCTCCGACCGACGTGACCCCGTCCGCGAGCACGAAGAACGACGTCTCGCGGCCCGTGAGCATCTCCTCGACGACGATGCGGCGGCCGGCGTCTCCGAACGCGCTGCCCGAGAGCATGCTGCTTCGCCGCGTCGACCGCGGAGCCGGCATCGTCCGCGATGACGACGCCCTTTCCCGCGGCCAGCCCATCCGCCTTGACGACGAGCGGATACGCGGCCTCCGCGGGACGACAGATAGCCGGGACGCCTCGGCTGGCGTCGTCGAAGATCCGGAACGCCGCGGTCGGGATCCCGTGCCGCGCCATGAACTCCTTCGAGAACGCCTTGCTCCCTTCGATCATGGCCGCCGCGGCGCGAGGGCCCGAAGGTGTCGAGCCCCGCCTCGCGCAAGCGGTCGGCCGAGACCGGAAACCAGCGGTGCCTCGGGACCGACGACGACGAGGTCGTACGCGCTCGGCGATCGCGTGCGCGGCGAGCGCCTCGACGTTCTCGGCTGCGATCGGAATTCGCCGCGCGTGGCGCGCGATGCCCGGCGTTTCCGGGAGCGCAAGCGAGATCGGTGAGAAGTGGGCTGCGACGGAAGCGCCCACGCGAGCGCGGCCTCGCGCCCGCCACCGCCGACGAGGAGGACCTTCATGAGCGTTCCTCGCGTCCGGCGGTCGTCAGTGACAGCCGCAGCCGCCCGAGCCGCAGCCGCCCGCTGCGGCCTTCTTCCCGCCTTCGGGCTTCGTCCCGTTCGCTTTGCCGGGCTTCGTTGCGCGGCTCCGTCGACGGAGTCGGCGCGACGGAGGTGACGAGGATGACGGCGACGACGACTCGCCCTGGCCGCCGTACCCCTCGTTGTACCAGCCGCCGCCCTTGAGCTGGAACGCCGATCGCGAGATCAGCTTTTCCAGGGCGCCGGAGCACTCCGTGCACTTCTTCAACGGCTTGTCGTTGAATTTCTGGATCACTTCCAGCGTGTGGCCGCAGGACGTGCATCGGTATTCGTAGATCGGCATGCGATCGCCTCCGGACGCGCAACGACGCGGAGGATTGTGGAATCGCCGGGGGGCGCTGTCAAGAAAGCCCGCGAGCTAGCGGCCGCGGGCCTGCGAGCTCGCCGCTCGATCCGAAGTATCCCGCCAAGCGCCGCGGCCAGCGCCCTTCGCGAGCCGTTCCCGATCCGCCGCGCGGCCCAGAAGGGCGGCATCGTCGGGGTTGTTGAGGTTGACCATCTCGACGAGCACCTTCGTCGGGACGGCGTTTCCGCGGAGCACCGCGGGGAGCCAGACCTGCGCGGCCCCGGATGACGCGCTCCCGGATCGGCTGGTAGGGCTGCACCGGAAGATCGAGCCTTCTTCAGCGCCTTGACGATCGCCGCGGCCAGCTTGCGCGAGACCGCCTCCGACCGAAGGCGGTCGCGCGAGGAGAAACTGACGCGCGGCTGCTCGCGCACCTCCTTGAATCGCAGGTAGGCCGGCGAGGAGTAGCCCATCGTGCCGGTGCGAAAGCGTCGCGCCCGGCACGTAGACCATCGCGCCGCGCAGCGACGGATGGCGCGCGTCCGCGTGGAGCGACAGGAACACGATCTTGTCGGGATCGACGCCGGCTCTTGACCAGCCTCCGATAGACCGAGTTCGCGAGGTACCAGCGGAGGTTCACGGCGACCGCGGTCTCACCGTCCTCTTCGGCGAGGAACGGCGGCGTCGTCAGGACCGACCGCTTCCGGTTCGACTCCAGCGCATCGCCGCGCGAAGGGACCGACTCCTTCCCGGGATCGTCCAGCGTCAGGACGACCTTGGCGCCGGTGTGCGCCTCGAGCTCGCGCCGCAGACGGCTGGCGACGTCGAACACGTAGTCGTGCTCCCACACGGCGTGGTTCATCGTGCCCGGGTCCATCCCGCCGTGGCCGGGATCGAGGATGACGACGACGCCCTGCAGGCCGTGCGTGGCCGCCTGTCGGCGGCCGCGCGCTGAGCTCGCGCTCCATCGCGGCTTTCGCCTTCTCGATGCTCTTCGCGGCGCGCGTCGGACGGGAAGGAACTCCGGCTCCAGGACGTCGATCGGGATCTTGACGAGCCAGCCCGGCGGGAATGTCGGTGAGATCGCGGACGCCGCTTCTCGCGGCGATCGACCGCGCCAGCGCTTCGACGTCCTCCGGCGCCGTGCGCCCGGTGTAGCGGAGCACGACGGCGGAGTAGAGCGCCTCGCCGGGCTTGAGCCGGTAGCCGGCGTAGCTGCCCCGCGCGTCGCTTCCGTACACGAGGGTCCCGTCGTCGGACGGTCGGCCCGGGCCGGAGCGCGGGGTCGAGGAGGCTCGCCGGGATGCGGACGATCTGACCCGGTGCCGAGCTCGGGCGAGGCCAGCCCGTTGACGCGCTGCAGCTCGACGAAGTGCGCGCCGTCTCCGGTGAACCACGCCGCGACCTGCCAGAGCCCCTCGTCGTAGATCGGCAGCGGGCTGCTTGCGGGCGACGTGCAGCCAGTCGCCGCCGTCGGCTCGATCGGCCGGAAAGACGGCTGCGCAGGACGAGGACCCGGACGTCCGGGCCCAGCAGCGCCAACGGGATGCGGTAGAACCCGTCTTCGGTCCGCGCGCTTCGGCGTCCGCGAGCGATCGCCGCGAGAAGATCGCTGTGGACCGGCGACGGGGCGATGCGGCGCGCGAGGGCGTGCAGCGTCCTCGTCGGGCCGCGGCTTGACCTCGAGACGCAGGTCGCGTCCGCCGGTGAGGCGAACGCGCAGCTCGCGGCCCGAGCGGAGGACGTCGCTCGGTCGCCGGCGCGGCGACGCCGGCTCCACGCGAGGATCGCGACCGAGGCCACGCGGCACGCGCGGCGCGATGCCGAGTCTAGAATTCAGGGGTCACCTGGAACGATAGCCGGCCGGCGGTGTTCCGGCGGTCGCGGCTCAGGCGCGAGGTCGCCCGTCTCGAGGCGACGATCCGCTCGCGTGCGGCTGACGAGCGTCGTGCCGCCGGCTCCAGGAAGCGCGCCGCTGATCTCGGCGTCGATCGTCAACGACATCTCCGGAAACGGCGACGGGGCAGGAGCCGTCAGGCGAACCGCCTCCAAGCCCGCGTCCTGCCCCTGACGGAAGCTGTACTCGACCGATTGCCCGACGAAGGTGTGGAGCTCGTTGGTCTCGAGAGGACGATACGCTCCCCGTCGACGCGCTCGACGGCGATCAGGAATCTGCACGGGGGCGCCCACGACGGCCGGCGGGCGGACGACGACCCGTTCCGCCTTCTCACCGTGGAGCGTCAGGACGAGCCGCCGCTCGGCGTCGCCGAAGCACCTCGAACAGTCCCGACCCTTCGCTCGCGCGAGTCGGATCTCCCGCGACGCGACGACGGGGTTCGAGCCCGCGAGCGTCGCGGTGGATTCGCAGAACAGGATCGCCTCGCCGTCCGGGCCGAACGACGTCAGCCGGACTTCCAGATGGACGTCGGAGCGACGCCCCGCCCGGTCGCCACGGGACGGCGAAATCGACCGACGCGGGCTGGGATGGGCCGGTTTCGGCCTCTCGCGTGATCCCCGCGGGCGTCGACTGTCCCTTCTCGACGGTCAGCGCGTCGATCCGCAGGAGGACGTGGGTCTCGACGTCGACGCGGCGGTGTCGCGTTCCCCGGCGTGATCCGGAGAACCAAGAGCGCCAACGCGCCGAGGGCGCGGGAGGTGTTCACGCCGCGTATCTTATAGATGGCGACGCGGTTGACAACTTTCGAGAGCGCAATCCTAGACTCACGGTGCCGTCGCGCCCTCGAGGGGGCCGGCAGGACGGAGAGGCGCCATGGTCTCGATCCGCTCGACCGTCGCTGTCCTGCTTCTCGGCCGCTGCGACGTCCGCCGCAGCCGCGCTGCCGCAACCGCCGTCACCGATCTTTGCGACGACGCTCTCGGGGAGCGTGAAGGACGACGCCGGCCGCGTGCTCGAAGGGGTCGAGATCTTGATTCTCGCTCCCGAAGGCGGCGGGGACGGCGCCTTGCTGCGCGCCGTGTCCGATGCCGGCGGACGGTTCGTCGTCGGGGCCGTCAACCCCGGCGTCTATCGCGTGGCGGCCATCAAGTCCGGCTACGCCGCCGCGCTCGGCCGCGTCAACACCGATGCTGCGCTCGTCGGTGGATCTGGTCCTCCGACCGATTCCCAAGGACGGCCAGCCCGGAGCCGAAGAGAGTCCTGGACGATCTTTCGTGGACGCTGCGCGTTCCTCCGAAGAGCATCCTTCGCGCGCTGGACGAGCGCGCGAGCTCCTCGCATCCCGCGACACGGGCGGCGTCGCGGCGCGTTCGCGGCCCGCATCGAGGACTCGGTTCGCGGCGAGGTCGACCACATGGTCGCCGTCGGCTCGTGGCGACCGGGTGCGTCCGGCCCGTCGTCGAGCCTCGAGGGCAACGAGACGCGGATGCGGTTCGGCCGGCACCTCGGCGAGCGCGGAGCGATTCAAGTCCGCGGGCGCCGCGGAAGCCTCGACTCGTCGTCGCCGCCGTCGGCGCCCGGCGCGTCAGCCGCGGGAGCGTCCGACGTCGATCTCGACCTGTCCTACGACACCGAGCGTCGACGAGAGCCTGGCGATGCGAGCGTTCTATTCGGCCGGCGATCTCGAGCTGACCGATCGACTGGGCGTCGCCGGCGGTGCGCCAGGCGTCAGGGACAACGCTCGTGGGGTTACGACGCGAAGTGGCGCAAGCAGGTCGACGCCGTCGTCGCACGTCGCCCTTCGAGTCGGATACCACGACGCGAATCTCGATCTCGGTCAGGCACGCGGTCGGCTGGGATCCCGCCCAAGGGGACGCGTCCAACTGGGCGATCGGCGCGGGAGGGCTCGTACGAGAACCTCGTCGGGGACGGGCATCCTCGTGCGCCTCGGCGTCCGCGCGCAGCGGCTGAGCCTGTCGGTTCCCGCGGCTCGCCTCGGACGCGCCGACCGGAAGCGTTCGCGCTGGACGGAGCGATCCGGGTGGAGCCTCCTCGTCGATTCCGAGGACCAGTGGTCCGTGGCGGGCCCCGTCGCGGTCAGCGTACGGCGTGCGCGGTGCACCAGGGTTTCGACGCGACCCCAGACGACGACGCTGGTGCCGCGAGTCGGGGGATTTGGACACGGGCGGCCTGGAAGCGCGAGCCGAGGTCTCGTATCTCGCGACGACCGGCGCCGCGGCGGGCAGGTCGGAACCGCGGTCGACGACCACCGGTCGCGGTACGGATACGACGTCGAGCTGAAGACGCGTCTCGACCCCACGCTGACCGCTTCGCGGGACGGCGACCTACCTGCCGTCGCGCGCCGATCGTTTGGCGTGGTCAGGAGACCGCGGACGAGCTCGAGGCTCTCTACGTCACCGACGGCTTCGCCTCGGACCGGTTCGTCGCGCTCGACCTGGAGCGCGTCGCGCCGTCGCGCGACGGTGTCCTTCCGCGTCGCGCGCGGCCGCGCCGAAGGGGCGCTCGCGCCGGCGCTCGACGACGTCCCGGTCGTTCTCCTGTCCGATCGCGCGATGGACTACGACGCGGCGCGGCTCGGCGTGAACGCCCGCGCGCGGGATCGGCGGTGTCGATCGAGTACCGGGCGATCCGCGAGCACGCCGCGGTCGCGCGACGGCCGTCGAGGCGGACGCGCTTCGGACGGTGGCGCTGGATTTCGCTCAGCAGCTGGTGCGGTTTGCGGGCGGCCGTGCGTCGTGTCGCCTCCTCGTCGACCGCCCGAAGCGCACTCGGGAACGGGCCGGTCGACTCCAGATGCCGATCCGACCGTCGCGCGGCGCTTCGTCGCGGAGCACAAGCGGATCGGCGCGGGACTGTCCCTGGCCTTCTGAAGGCGCGGAAGACGCGAGGAGTCGGAAGTGAATCCGCGAGCGCGCCGCATGCGATTCGCCGCCATCGGGGCGGCGGCGATCCTCCTCGCGGCGTTCACGATCCTCTCGTTCGGACGCCGGATCTCCCAGCGCGAGCCGTGGACCGGTGTCGCGTGGATGCAGACGCCGGCGGGCGTCACCGTGTCCGGAGGTCGAGCCGCGCTCTCCCGGCTCGGACGCGGGCCTCCGTCCCGGCGACGTGCTCCTTGCAGCTGAACGGCGAGAGGCGTCGAGGACGTCCTCCGCGCGGCCGACGCGCCGTGGCGCGTCCCGGCCGGAGCCGCGATCGCGCTCGTCCTTCGTCGGGGGAACGCGATCGTCGAGACGTCGATGGTCGCGGCGAAGCGTCACGCCGCGCCCCCGCTCTACGGCTATCTCGCGCTGATCGGCGTCGCCTGCTTCGCGTCGGGGCTGCTCATCGTCTTGAACTGGCCGAGCGTTCGAGGGCCCGCGTCTACGGCGCCCTGGGTATGGCGCTTTTCGCGCAGCTCGTCCTGAGCCAGACCGGAGTCGGGGACACGTTCGACTGGGCGGTGCACTGGGCCGACGTGATCGCCGGCGCGTTGGTCCCGGCGCTGCTCGTGCATGTCGCGTGGACGCTCGCGCGCGGGGAGATGCCGGGGCGGCGGACCGTCCTCGCCGCGGCGTACGGCGCGCGCCTCGCTCTTGATCGCCGTGGACGTCTGGATGGTCGGCCTGGGTGGGTGTTATCGGTTCGAGCGATCCGATCCGCGCCGCCGGCTGGCACGATCGTCTCGAGCTGTGGTTCCTCGCCGCCGCCGTCGGCAGCGAGCGCCTTCGCGCTCGCGCGGGCGTACGCCCGAACGACGTCGAGGCTCCACCGCAGCCAGCTGCGCTGGATGCTGTGGGGACTCGGCCTGGGCTTCGGGCCGTTCACGGCGCTCTACATCGTGCCCTGGACGTTCGGCGCCGCGGTTCCCTCGTGGATCGCGCTGGCGCTGCTTCCGCTTCTGGCGGTGCCCGCGGCGTTCACGGCGGCGATGGCGCGCTACCGGCTTCACGATCTCGATCTGATCCTGCGGCGCGGGCTTGTCGGTCGTCGCGCTCGGCGTGATCACGGTCGCCGCGTACGCGGTCACGCTGGCGATCGTCCGCCGCCTGGTGGTCGATCTCGAGCTGCCCGGAAGCCGTGCTGGGCTTTCTCGCGGCGCTGGTCACCGCGATGGCGTACCCCAAGCTGCGCGCGTGGGTCAGCGAAGGCGTCGACCGGGCGTTCTACCGCGCGCGGTACAGCTATCGCGCGACGCTGCTCGACTGGAGCCGCGAGCTGAACGCGGAGACCGATCTGACCTCGCTTGCTCGAGCGGCTCGAAGACCGCGTCCGCGAGACCCTCGCCGTTCCCGCGTCGGCCGGTTCTGGTCCGCTCGGGCGGCCGGAGGTTCGAGCGCCTCGCCGTCGACGGGGCGCAGGATCTCGGTCGAGCTCGATCGCGCCGTCATCGACGCCCTGGAGCGGAATCCGTCGCTACGCGGTGCCCGCCGGGACGCTCGAGGGGATGGCGGAGGCGCGGCACCTGTTCGGGATGAAGGTCGAAGGGAAGGGTCTGCGGCGGTGCTCGCGGTCGCGGAGCGGGAGGGCTTCGGCGACGCTGCTGTCGAGCGAGGACAGCGCGCTTCTCGCGACGCTGTGCGCGCACGCCGCGCCCGCGGTCGAAGCCGCGCGGGTGATGCTCGAGGTGCGCCAGCATGCCGCGCAGGTGGAGTCGCTCAAGGCGCTGCAAGAGCGGATCCTCGAAAGCAGCGGCGTCGGCCTGCTGCTCATCGACGCGGAGGCGCCGGATCCGCGCGTGGAACCGCCGCCTGGAGGAGATCTACGGGCTCCCGCGCGAAGAGGCGTTGGGGCGGCCGCTCCGCGACGTCTTCCCGCTGCACTCGATCCGGCGCATCGAGCGCGAGCTGGCTCGCGGTGGGACCCGACGTCGAGGCGCGCATCTACCGTCACGCGCTGGTCAATCGCGCCGGTGAGCGCATCGTCGTCAACCTCGCGCTCTCGCCGGTCGCCGCGGAAGGAGGCGACGGATCGCGCGTGGTGACGTTCGACGACATCACCGCGCGCGTGCATCCTGGAAGAGCAGGTGTTGCAGCAGGAGCGGCTCGCGTCCCTGGGCCTGCTCGCGGCCGGGGTGGCGCACGAGGTGAACACGCCGCTCACCGGCATCTCGGGCTACGCGCAGCTGCTCCTCGACGAGATGGCCGCCGACGATCCGCGGCGCGAGACGCTCGAGAAGATCGAGATCCAGACGCGACGCGTCGCCACGATCACGAACTCGCTCCTGAACCTGGCGCGGCCGGAGCGCTCCGCGTTCGAGAACCTGACGCTCAACGACGCGGTGCAAGAGGTCCTGCGGCTGTTCGAGCCGCAGGTCCGCGACAAGCGCATCGTCCTCCACGCCGATCTGGGAGCCGATCTCCCCGAAGTGCGCGGCCACCGCGGCAAGCTCCAGCAGGTCCTCCTGAATCTGCTCTCGAACGCCCGCGACGCCGTCGAGGGGGCGGGCGGATCGTCGTGCGCACCGTCCCACGCGGACGGGCGCGTCATGCTCGAGGTGATCGACGACGGCGTCGGGATCGCCGAGAGCGACCTGCCGCGGATCTTCGACCCGTTCTTCACGACGAAGGGGCGCGGCAAGGGGACGGGCCTCGGCTTGTCGATCAGCTACGGCATCGTGCGGGAGCACGACGGCGCGATGCGCGTCGAGAGCGTGCCCGGCGAGTTCACGCGCTTCTGGGTCGAGCTGCCGGTTCACAAGCCGGCGCGCGCCTGCGCGTAGGGGCTCTCCGCGGCGCTGCTAGAATCCGCGACGATGGCGCCCGAATCAGCCGACGTGCTTCACGGTCGCATCCTGATCGTCGACGACGAGCCCGTCGTCGCCGACGTTCTCGGAACGCTCCTCCGCAAGCAAGGATACGACAGTCGTCGCGGCGCACGACGCCGGCAGCCGGGCGCACGCTGATCGAGACCGACGGGCCCTGGGATGCGATCCTCGTCGACGTCATGCTCCCGGACGCCGAACGGACTCGACGTCCTGCGCTGGATCCGCGACCGCGACTCCGGACACCGCGGTCCTGATGATCACGGCGTTCGGCACGGTCGAGAACGCCGTCGCCGCGATGAAGCTCGGAGCCTTCCACTACCTGACGAAGCCGTTCAAGAACGAGGAGGTTCGCATCCTGGTCGCGCAGGCGGTCAGGACGACTCGGCTGCGGACCGAGAACAAGGACCTGCAAGCGCGAGCTGGAGCAGCGCCACCGCTACGAGAAGATCGTCGGCAAGTCGCGGCGATGCAGGAGGTCTACCGGTTCATCGACCAGGTCGCCCAGTCTCGCGCGACCGTTCTGATCCACGGCGAGAGCGGCACCGGCAAGGAGCTCGTCGCGCACGCGATCCACCGGCGGTCTCCGCGCGCGGACGAGCCGTTCGTGATCGTCAACAGCCACAGCATTCCCGACCGAGCTGCTCGAGGACAATCTGTTCGGCCACGCCGCGGGGCGCGTTCACGGGCGCAGCCGCGGCGAAGATCGGCCTCCTCGAGGTCGCGGACCGCGGCACCGTGTTGTTCGACGAGATCTCGACGGTCACCCCGGAGGTTCAGACGAAGCTGCTCCGCGTCATCCAGGACAAGGAGTTCCTCCCGCTGGGCGCGCTCGAGAACAGGACCGTCGACGTGCGGATCATCGCCGCGACCAACGAGGACTTGAAGCGGCTCATCGAGCGTCGGGACGGTTCCGCGAGGACCTCTACTACCGGCTGAACGTCATCAGCGTCTCCATACCGCCGCTCGCGCGACCGCATGGAAGACGTCCCGATCCTCGTCGGAGCACTTCCTCGAGAAGTTCAACACCGAAAACCGCAAAGCGGTGGCGCGCGTCACCCCGGAGGTCATGGACCGGTTCTTCTCGTACACCTGGCCGGGAAACGTCCGCGAGCTGGAGAACGTCGTCGAGCGAGGGGTCGTTCTCGCGCGCGGAGACGAGATCGACATCGATCTGCTTCCGACGCGACATGTCGCGGCGCGTCGTCCTTGCCCGACGCCGCGCCGCTCCCCGAGGGCGTCCGTTTCTACGACGCGGTCGGCCGCTTCGAGCGGCAGCTCATCGAGGGCGCGCTCCGTCGGACCGGCGGCGTCCAGAAGCACGCCGCCGAGATCCTCGGGCTCTCAAGGCGACCACGCTCAACGAGAAGATCAAACGCCTGGGAATCCTGGTCTGAGCGCGGTGACGCCGCGGGCTGCGGAGAAACACCGCGCGGCCTGGTCGCCGGGGGAGCTTCGGACGCGATTTCGAGCTAAGTATCTCTATGTACGGAGAGGGAGCGTCGGTTGACGAGCCGGCGCGATCGGTGTAAGACAGTTGTTGGTTTTCGGCGATTCATTGGGGGTCATAGGGGTGTCGCGGCAGCCCTCGGCAGCTTGCGACCGGCATTTTCGATCGATGTCTTCGGAAGCGGTCGGAGCGAGCGGATCTGGGACCCGGTCCGGCTCGAGGGGAGGGGAACGGCACCATGAAGATTCATCCGCACACTCGGGGCGCTCGCCCTCTTGGCATTCGCGGCGACCGCAGCCTCGGCCCAGGCGACGGGCGGGCTCAAGATCCGCGGTCGTGGACAACTCCGACAAGTCGGCGGTCATCGGCGCCGCGGTCACGCTGAGCAACGCCAACAAGCTGGTCGCCACGACGACGCTTCTGACCGACGCGCGACGGCGTCGTGCTGTTCCCGGTGCTTCGCGCGCGGCGCGGGCTACGATCGTCACGGTGATCATGGACGGCTACGCCGGGATCCGGCAGGAAGCGTCGGTCTCGATCGGCAGCCACGAAGGACGTCGCCCTCGCCCTCGTTCCGGAGCTCGTCCGAGCGTGTCGTCGTCACCGGCGAAAAGACGTCGGTCGACATCGATCAAGAACGAAACCTCGACCAGTTCTCGTCCGATTTCATCGCCGACCTTCCCGTGGCCGGACGCTTCTACCAGAACGTGCTCGCCCTCGCCCCGGAGTCCAGGACCCGGACAAGGACGGGAACCCCAACGTCAACGGCGCGCGCGAGCGCGACTTCAAGACGCAGGTCGGCGGCATCAGCAACGTCGACCCGTTGACGGGGACCTTCCTCAACCTGGTCACGAGCGACTCGATCGAAGATCTGACGGTGATCACCGCCGGCGCGGGCGCCGAGTTCGGCAGGGCCCAGGGCGGATTCGCGCAGATCATCCAGAAACAGGGGTCGAACGACTTCGAAGGCGTCTTCGGAATGCTCTACGGTCGAAGCTGCTGGACGGCAACGGCGCCACCAACGTCCCGAGCTACCTCGTTCCCGATTTTCACATCTATCAGCCCTCGCTCCAGGTTTCCGGCCCGATCGTCAAGGACCAGCTCTGGTATCGCTTCTCGGGAGAGCTCATCCGGCGCGAGGACCCGCTCGTTCTCGCCGCGGGCGGTGACTTGAAGACCGTCGGGACCCGCAGGAATTCGTACGACGCGCAGGTGACGTGGCAGGTCTCGAACCGGAACAAGCTGGCCTTCAACTTCCGGACGGACCCGCTGAAGCGGACGAACGTCGGCATCAGCGCCGTCGCGCCGGCCGAGTCGACCGAAACGAACACGTTCGGCGGACCGACCTACACGCTGACCTGGACGGCCCCGTACTCGCCGAGCCTTCTCGTCGACACCGACGGTCGCCTACCAGGACACGCACACAGAAGTTCTATCCCACGCGAGACAGGCGTCCCCAACAACTGTGCGTTCACAACGTTCCCTGGATGCGAAAGTTCCAGTGCTTCGACGTCCAGAGCGGGCGTGACGAGCGGCTCGTCAGTCCCGCGACTGGGAGGACTCGCGCCAGCGGTTCACCGTGAAGAGCGACGCCACCTACTACAAGGGCCGCATGTGGAGGCGCGAACCACCAGTTCAAGGTCGGAATGGTCGTCGAGAACGAGCGCTATTTCCGCGACCTCGAGCGCAGGCCGACGTTCCTCAAGTTCGAGACCTCGTTCCCGGCACTCAGGCCCCCTCCGGGCAGCCCGCCCGGAGTACAAATTTTCAACATCGTGGCCTCCATGGAGCCGACCAGCTCCCAGCGGGCCGTGGGGACGACGTGGGGGTCTACGGCGAGGACGTGCATGCGGCCCATCTCGAATCTTTCCATCACGCGTCGGCTTGAGAATCGAGCAAGAGGACATCAACGCGCCGGGATTCACGCCCGTTCGATCCGCAGGCCGAGTCGACGCTTCGTCATCACCTGGCGGAGCGCCCAACGCGGAATCACCCGACGGCCGAGCGCTTGCTGGCAGACCAGCTTCACGTCCTTCGAGGACATCGACCGCGGCGCTCGACGTGGCGGCAGAACAGTTCAACGACGACCAACGACCATCACGTTCGTCCCGGGCGCTCACTATACGGCAGCAGACCACGTGGACCCGGTTCCGGCAACCCGACGACATCAACATCCATAACACCAACATCGCGCCGCGCCTGCTCGATCGGGTGGGATCCGTGGAACGACGGCAAGACCAAGTTCTCGTTCTCGGCCGGGCCGGTTCTTCGACAAGATCTTCCTCGGGGTCGTCACCACCGAGATCGGAGCCGGTGCTCGCCAATTTCGACGCGCAGTCGATCGCGATGCCACGTCCTCTTCGAGCCGTCGTTCGCCTACTCGCACCGTCGATCGGAACCTGAAAACGCCGTACAACGACGAGTACTCGTTCAGGGCCGAGCGCACGTTCTGGCAGGAGAACACGATCTCGCTGACGTACATCCATCGTAGCTTCAAGAACCAGCTCCAGGACATCGACATCAACGCAGATCCCCGGCGATTTCGGGAAGTGCGCGGTTCAGCAGGGACCCGGCGACCCGCTTCGTTGCACAAGAGCCGGCCAGGATCGAGCCATCACCGATCCTTACACGGGCCTGCCATACGTGGATACCGACCCGGGCGACGGCGACGGGATCCTCGACGACTGCACCGGCATGACGGTCGATGCGACGGACGACGGCGGCAACAGCGGTTCGCACCCACCGCGGTGCAGGTCTGCGCGCCCCGATGGCTTCGCCGATTTCTACGTGCTCGACCCGGCTTGGGGCAACATCTTCCAGATCGGAAACTACAACAAGTCGAACTACGACGGCATCACGCCTCGAGTTCGTTCGCCGCCAATACAAGAACTGGCAGATGGAAGCCTCCTACACCTGGTCGAAGGCGACCGGGCGACGCCGAGGACTTCAACCTCGGCTTTGGGAGACGATCGCTCGACGCTTCAGGACGAGAAGGGCTACCTGTCGTTCGATCGCCGGCACTCGGTCAAGCTGAACGCGACGTGCCTGACGCCCTGGGGCTTCCGTCTCGGCGGGACGGCGCAGTGGGAGTCCGGGCTGCCTTACTCGATTCTCTAGCCGTAGCACGTCGGATTCGAGCACGCATGCCGGCTACGGCGGCTATTCGCGCAGTCGTTCACGCAGTCAGCGCACCCGCTACGTCACCCACCAGCGGCAACGACCAGCGCGAACGTCTTCGGCATGGAACTTCGACGTCAAGCTCGTCAAGGAGATCAACCTGCCGAAGGGGATGAACCTCCAGCTCGACGCCGAGATCTTCAACCTGCTCAACGACGACACCTACAACGTCTACAACACGTTCTCGAAGAGCGGCCAGCAGATCAATGGGACGAACGATGCGACGCGGCGGTTCGGCCGCCAGTACCAGATCGGCATGCGACTCGCGTTCTGATCGCGGTGACGGCTCGTTCTTGATCGGAGGCCGCCTCTGGGCGGCCTCCGTCGTTTCGATGCTGGTGCTGGTCGCCGCCGCGCCGTCCCAGGCCGGCACGTCGCTCAAGGGTTGGCGCGACGGGCCGGTCTCCGATCTGCTGACCGAGGACGAATACCGGCAATTCGGCGCGCTGCGCACCGATGCCGCGCGGCGTACGTTCATCGACGGATTCTGGCGCGGCATCGAGGCGGTCCAGCGGCGCGCCGCCCGACAGCTTACCGCGAGACGTTCGAGCAGCGGTGCAGGGCCGCCGATGACCGCTTCCGGACCGGTTTTCAGCAAGGCTCGAGGACCGAGCGCGGGCGGGTGTTCCTGGCTCTCGGCGAACCCGGCGCGCATCCAGCACGAATCCGGAGGCGCGCGACGCGATCGAGAAGGAGGTCTGGACCTACGACGGCGGGTCGGGAACGGAGCCTCCGCTGCGGATCGCTTTCTATCGCTGCACCGACGGCGGGTACCGCTTGGACCCGTCGTGCGCCTCGGAGCGCGACCCGACTTCGGTCGCGTACGACGGAGAGCGCGCGGAGTTTCTGCGACGATTGCGGGACGAACGCCGCGCGTCCGTGGAGGAACAGCGCGCTCGCGATGCTCAATGGGCTCCTCCTGCCCCAGCCCGGCGGAGTCCCGGTGGCGCACGGGACGAGTCGAGGTTCGGCCGGCCGGCCGCGCCGCCGGAAGCGTCGACCGCGATGACCGCCGCCTTCTCCCGACGTGCATGCGCTCGAAAACGCCACGTACTTCTTCAGGGCCAAGGACGGCTCCATTCTGACGCTCCTGACGCTCGAGCTCCTCGCGTCTCGCGGCCACGTCGAGGCCGGTTCCGCAGGCGCGAGCCCGGCGTACGTCGGCGCGGCGTCCGTCGAAGAGACGGGTCGACGGGGGAGGACCTCCGGAGACCTCGGCGAGGGCGGTGGCGCTCGAGCCGGCGCGCGGATCCGGGAAGGAAGGCACGGCCAATTTCTTCGGCCGGGTCTACCTCCGGCCGGGACGAACCTACGCGGTGCGGTATGCGGTCAAGGACGGGCCGCGCGACGAGATCTTCGTGCAGGAGCGCCCTCGTCGGCGTGCCCGGATCTCGGCCGCGGGTTCTCCGGCGAGCTCGATCGTCCCGGCCGAGCGAGTTCGGCCCCGCGGGCGTCCGGCGCCGGCAAGTTCCAGGTCGGCTCGGAGGAAGTCGTCCCGAAGGCGGGGGCAGTCTTCCGCCGGAGCGAGCTTCTCCGCCTCTACCTGCAGGTGTATGACGCCGCCATCGCCCCGAGACGTCGTTGGCCTCGCGTGGACGTCGTGTTCCGCTTCTACCGGCCGGTCAACGGCACGCGGAAGCGCTACGGCAAGCCGTGCTCCGTGCGCGGGCGCCGTGGGCGCCTCGATGGGGTTGGCGCTGCCGATCGGCGACTGGCCGACGGGACCGTATCGCGTCGTGGTCGAGCTGCACGACCGCGTCTCCGACGCGCGCACGACGACCGAAGGGTCGTTTTCCATCGTGGCCGAGTAGCTTCCGCTAGAATGCCGCGGCCATGCGAATCTTCAACACCCTGACGCGGCGGATCGAGGAGCTCGAGCCGCGGGAGCCGGGGAAGGTGGGCCTCTACACGTGCGGGCCCACGGTCTACGACTTCGCCCACATCGGGAACTTCCGCACCTACGTCTGGGAAGACCTGCTCCGGCGCACGCTGAAGTTCCTGGGCTTCCGCGTCACGCAGGTGATGAACATCACCGACATCGAGGACAAGATCATCGCGAAGGCGATCGCAGGGCGTGGGCCTCGACGAGGTCACGGCGCCGTTCATCCGGGCGTTCTTCGAGGATCTCGACGGTCTTGGGCATCGAGAGGGCCGAGCACTACCCGCGCGCCACCGAGCACATACCCGAGATGATCGCGATCGCCGAAGTCGCCTCGAGGCCGCGGGGCTGACCTACGTCAGCCAGGGCTCGCTGTACTTCCGCATCGACGCGTTCCGGTCGTACGGGCGCCTCTCGAATCTCGAGAACCGCGAGATCAAGGTGGGCGCGCGCGTGGACAGCGACGAGTACGACAAGGACGACGCGCGCGACTTCGTCCTGTGGAAGGGGCACAAGGACGGGGAGCCGCCGTGGGACAGCCCGTACGGCGCGGGCCGTCCGGGCTGGCACCTCGAGTGCTCGGCGATGAGCATGAAGTACCTGGGCGAGAGCTTCGACCTGCACACCGGCGGCGTCGACAACATCTTCCCGCACCACGAGAACGAGATCGCGCAGAGCGAGGGCGCGACGGGCCAGCCCGTTCGTCAAGTACTGGATGCACGCCGCGCACCTGATGGTCGACGGCGAGAAGATGGCGAAGTCGAAGGGGAACTTCTACACGATCCGGGACCTCGTCGCGAAGGGCCACGATCCGCGCGCGCTCCGATACCTGCTTGCTCACGACCCACTACCGCACGTCCGCTCAACTTCACCTTCGACGCCTTGGCGCGGGCCGGCGAGCGAGCTTGCGCGCATCGACGCGCTCCACGCGCGTCTCGCCGAGGCGCCAGCGTCCCGCCGGGGCGGGACGCGGGATTCGACGCGAAGGTCGCAGGCGATCGAGGACGAGGTCGCGGCTTCGCCTCGGCGGACGATCTCAACGTCAGCGGGGCCACGGGGGCGCTCTTCCGCTTGGTCCGCGAGGCCAACGCCGCGCTGGATCGGAACGAGCTCCCGGCCGAGAGCGCGGCCGAGCTCTCGGGGCACTCTCGACCGCCTCGACGCGGTGTTCGGCGTCATCGCCGGAAGACGCCGGAGCTCCTCGATCCCGAGATCGAAGCGCTGATCGCGAGCCGCCAGCAGGCTCGGAAGGCCAAGAATTTTCGCCGAATCCGATCGCATCCGGGACCTTCTCGCCGCGCAGGGGATCGTGCTCGAGGACACCGCCGTCCGGCGTCCGCTGGCGGCGGGTGCGTCAGGCGCGAGTACCGATCGGAAGCCCCGAGGATTGCCGATCTGAAACCCCGTCGACGGCGCTCATCGCCGTCGACGGGCGACGATCGATCCGCGCGGGAGCGAACCGATGCGCCGCGAGGCAGAGATTCGCCGCGATCCGCGACGACTCCTCGGGGATGCTGGAGAGGCGGCCGCCGAGCGATGGCTCCGCCGCGAGGGGCTCGACGATCGTGGCCCGCGGCTTTCGCGCGCGGTGCGGCGAGATCGACCTCATCGCGCGAGACGGCGCCCGGTCGTTTTCGTCGAGGTGAAGACCCGGACGAGCGACGCCTTCGGTCGACCCCGCCGAAGCCGTCACCGCGCAGAAGCGCCGGCGGATCGCCCGGGTGGCGTCGGTCTTCCTGGCTCAGAGTCGGATGGACGGAACGCGCCTGCCGCTTCGACGTCGTCGAGGTCGCTCCCGGTCGGGGCCGGATGGCGGGTGACGCACATCCCCGACGCGTTCCGGCCGGGCGATTGACGGCCTCACGGCTTCGTTCGCTATCCTCACCGACTTGCTCGGGGCGATCATGGGCCCACGTGCGGGAATAGCTCAGTTGGTAGAGCACGACCTTGCCAAGGTCGGGGTCGCGGGTTCGAGTCCCGTTTCCCGCTCCACGTTTCGGTCTTGAGCGTCCTAGCCGCCGTCACGGGATCCGGCCGGTGCCGCTCCGCGTGGTACGACGAGCGCACCAGCGGCCCCGACTCGACGTGCAGGAACCCCAGCTCGAGCCCTGCGTCTCGAAACGCCGCGAAGGTGTCGGGGTGCACCCACCGCGCGACCGGAAGGTGCTCGCGGCGTCGGCTGGAGGTACTGGCCGAGCGTGACGACGTCGACCCCGGCCCGTCTCGGAGATCGCGCATCACCTCGAGGATCTCGGCGTCCTCCTCGCCCAGACCCGCGATGATCGACGTCTTCACGCGCAGCGAGAGCGCTCGCGGTCACGCCGCGCCGCGGCGGCGCGCCAGCAAGCCGACCGAGCCCGTCGTAGCTCGAGCCCGGGCGCGACCGGCTTGTAGAGGCGCGGCACCGTCTCGACGTTGTGCGCGAAGACCGCGGGGCTCGGCGTCGAGGACGACGTCGAGCGCGCCGGGCTTCTTCTTGAAGTCGGGGGTCAGGACCTCGACGGCGCAGGTCGGCAACGCGCGCGCGAATCGCGCCGACGACGTCGCGCGAAGTGGCCCGCGCCGCCGTCCGGCAGATCGTCGCGGTCGACGCTCGTGATCACCGCGTGCTTGAGCGCGCAGCCGCGCGACCGCTTCCGCGACGTGCGCCGGCTCGTCGGCGATCGACGCCGGCGCTCGGCTTCCCGCTGTTGACGTTGCAGAAGCCGCAGTAGCGCGTGCAGGTGTCGCCCAGGATCATGAAGGTCGCCGTGCCGGCGTTCCAGCACTCGTAGATGTTCGGGCAGCGCGCCTCCTGGCAGACGGTGTTCAGGCGCAGCTCGGAGACCATCGAGCGGAGCCGGCGAAGCTCTCGTCGGTGCGGATCGTGATGCGCAGCCACTCCGGGCGGGGCTCGCGGCGGGCTTCGGTCATGGTCGGTCTCCGCGGACGGCCGGGGAGGATAGCGCCTGCTCCCGCATGCGCCGCCAGGGCGCCGTCGCTCCAGACGGCCTCGTAGCCCAGTGCTCCCGCCACGTGCGTCGCGCCGCTCTCGCGACGGTCCTCGGGCTCCAGGTCGCGCCCGAGTGCGGTCGACAGGGACGTCACCGCCTTGTCGCGGATGCCGCAGGGGACGATCGCGTCGAAGCCCGATGAGGTCGCGGCCGACGTTGAGCGCGAAGCCGTGCGACGTGATCCAGCCCGGTGCCGATGCGCACGCCGATCGCCGCGAGCTTTGCATCGCCGACCCAGACCCCCGTCAGTCCGGTGACGCGCGACGCGGCGACGCCGTAACGCCGCCGCGGTGGCGATCAGGCCTTCCTCGAGGTCGCGCAGGTAGCGGTGCGCATCGCGCTGCGCGCCGGTAGCGCGACGATCGGGTAGCCGATCAACTGGCCGGGCCCGTGGTAGGTGACGTCGCCGCCGCGCCCGCCTCGTGGAGCTCGATGCCCGGCGGCCAGCGCGCTCGTCGTCCGAGATGACGGACGTTCTCGGCGTGCGCAGCCCCGTCCCAACGTGATCACCGGCGGGTGCGTCGAGGAGGAGGAGCGTGTCGGCGAGCTTCGCCGCGCCTGCACGCTCGACGACGAGCGGCTCCTGGAGCGCGTCAGCGCCTCCTCGTAGGGGACGCGGCCCAGGAACGCGCACCGCGAGCGGCGTCACAGCAGCGATTCGTCGAACTCCTGCAGGCCCTTCTTGACCATCGCCAGGAATTGGTCGGCGACCGCGCCGTCGACGACGCGGTGGTCGTAGGACATCGACAGATACATCATCGTGCGGATCGCGATGGCGTCGTCGATCGACCACCGGGCGCTTCTCGATCGCCGCCGATGCCGAGGATCGCGACCTGCGGCTGGTTGATGATCGGCAAGCCGTACAGCGCCGCCGAAGATCGCCGGGGTTCGTGATCGTGAACGTGCCGCCCTGGACCTCGTCGGGCATCAGCTTCTTCGTCGCGCGCGCGCTCGGCCAGGTCGTTGATCGTCTTGCGTCAGCCCGGCGATCGACAGCTCGTCGGCGTTCTTGACGACCGGCACGATCAGCCCCCAGTCGAGGGCCACCGCGATGCCGATGTTGATGTCCTTCTTGTAGACGATGTCGTTCGCCGTCGACCGAGGCGTTGACGACCGGCCAGGCGCGCAGCGCGTCGACAGGCCGCCTTGACGAAGAACGGCGTCATCGTGAGCTTCGCGCCGTGGCGCTCCTCGTAGACGGCCTTGTAGGCTTCGCGCATGCTCGACGATCCGGGTCATGTCGACCTCGAACGACCGAGTGCACGTGCGCCGAGGTGCGCCGCGACTCGATCATGTGCTCGGCGATCTTCTTGCGCATCGGCGACATCGCCTGCCGCTCGACGCGCGCTCCGGCGGCGAACGTCACGCCGGCTGCCGCGGGGCGGGAGGCGCGGCTGCTGCCGCAGCGGGCGGAGGCGCGGCCGGCGCGCGGCCGCGCCGGCGCGGCCTTCGCGGGCGCCTTGCGCGACGAAATCGAGGATGTCCTTCTTCGTGACGCGGCCGCCGGCTCCGGTGCCGGGAACGCGCTCGGGATCGATGCCGTGCTCCGCGGCGATCTTGCGCACGACCGGCGAGACGAAGCGCACCGCCGTCGCCGCCTGCCGGGCGGCGCGGCGGCCGCGGGTGCCGGCGCCGGAGCGGCGGCCGGCGCGGGAGCCGGCGCCGGAGCCGGCGCCGGCTTCGGCGCGGGAGTCGCCGGCGGCAGCCGGAGCGGCGGTGGGCCGCCGCCGCGGCGGCGCTGCCGCGGCATCGGTTTCGAGGACGGCGACGACCTGGTTGACCGGAACCGTCTCGCCGCGGCGTTCTTGATCTCGACCAGCGTTCCGGCGGCGGGGAGGGGATCTCGGCGTCCACCTTGTCCGTCGAGATCTCGAACAGCGGCTCGTCGCGTGCGACGGCGTCGCCGACCTGCTTCATCCAGCGGGTGATGGTTCCCTCGGCGATCGACTCGCCCATCTGCGGCATCACGACGTCCACGCGCATCGGTTCGTCTCCCCGGGGCTTCGCCCCGACTCAGATGTGGATCGCCCGGCCCGTGCACCGCCAGCGCGGCTTCGCCCATCGCCTCGGACGAGCGTCGGGTGGGCGTGCACCGCCTGGAACAGCGACGCGGCGGTCGCCTCGAGATTCAAGCGCGGCGGTCGCCTCGGAGATCAGCTCGGTCGCGTGCGGCGCCGATGATGTGCACGCCGAGCACTTGGTCGTATTTCTTTTCGGCGACGATCTTCACGAAGCCCCGCGTATCCTCCAGGATCTTCGCCTTGCCGATCGCGCGAGAACGGGAACTGCCCGACCGACGACGTCGTACCCGCGCTTCCGCGCCTCGTCCTCCGTCAGGCCGACCGACGCGACCTCGGGATCGCAGTACGTGCACGACGGGACCTTGTCGTAGTCGATCGGATGCGGCTCCTGACCGGCCGCGTCCTCGACGGCGACGATCCCCTCGTGCGAGGCCACGTGCGCCAGCGCCTGCGTCTTCACGATGTCGCCGATGGCCCAGACCCCGGCGCCGCCGGTGCGCATGAAGCCGTCGACCTCGACGAAGCCACGGTCGAGCTTCGACGCCCATCGCCTCGAGGCCCAGATCCTCGGTCAACGGGCGCCGTCCCACCGCGACCAGGAGCACCTCGGCTTCGAGCTGAACGGGCTTTCCGTCCTTGCGTCGCGCGTCACGGTCACGCCGTCCTTCTCGCGACGACGACCTTCTCGACCTTCGTGCCCGGTGTGCACCGTCGAGCCCGCGCTTCTTGAACGCCTGCTCCAGCTCGGCGCCGAGAGAGGCCGTCCTCGATCGGGATCAGGCGCGGGAGCAGCTCGACGATCGTCACCTTGGCGCCGAACGTCGCGAAGATCGAGGCGAACTCGACGCCCACCGCGCCGGCGCCGAGCACGATCAGCGACGCGGGGACCTTCTTGAATCCGAGCGCGTGGTCGGAGTTGATGACCTGCGTCCCGTCGAACTCGACGCCGGGCAGGCCTCGGATCACCGAGCCGGTCGCGACGATCGTGAATTTCGTCTGCGAGCGTCTTCGTCACGCCGCCGGCCTGCGCGACCTCGACCTTGCCCGGGCCCGCCAACCGTGCCGCGCCCGGGGACCAGCGTGATCGCCGCCCTTCTTGAAGAGGTACTCGACCCCCTTGACGTTCGACGTGACGACCTTGTCCTTGTACTTGTGGAGCGCCGTCGATGTCGAGCTCGCCCGCCGCCATCTTCACGCCGAATCGCCCGGCGTGGCGCGAGGTCTCGAGGACCTCGGCGGCATGGAGCAGCGCCTTGGTCGGGATGCATCCCCAGAGCAGGCACGTGCCCCCGGACGCGGGGCGCATCTCGACGACCGCCGTCTTGATGCCCGAGCTGCGCGGCGCGGATGGCCGCGACGTAGCCGCCGGGGCCGCTGCCGATGACGGTCAGATCGAACGTCGCGTCCGAGATTGGCCACGCTTTCCGTCTCCTTGGGAAGGGGACCGGGACTCTATCGCCGTCCCCGAGGGGCGTCAAGGCGAACTGCCCGTGTGTTACGATCCTCGGCCGATGGCCGAAGGCGACGATCCGCTGATTCTTCACCAGCGCTACCCGGAAGCGGATGAGCGCGACACGGCCTACACGACGCGCGTCGACGATTTCGTCAACTGGGGCCGCAAGAACTCGCTCTGGCCGATGCCGATGGGGCTGGCCTGCTGCGCCATCGAGCTGATGGCGACGGTGGGCCCGCGCTACGACCTCGCGCGCTTCGGCGCCGAGGCGCTGCGCTTCTCGCCGCGCCAGTCCGACCTCATGATCGTGTCGGGAACGGTGACCAAGAAGATGGCACCGTACCTGAAGAGGATCTACGACCAGATGCCCGTCCCGCGATGGGTCATCGCGATGGGCGCGTGCGCGTCGTCAGGAGGCATGTACCGCTCCTATGCGGTCGTGCAGGGCGTGGACGAGATCATCCCCGTGGACATCTACATCAGCGGCTGCCCGCCTCGTCCCGAGGCGCTCATCGAGGGCGTCCTCGAGATCCGGCGCAAGATCGAGCGCGGCGTGAAGAGCGCGGCCGAGCGATCCGCCGCCGCGGCGTCGCCACTCGCCGTTTGAGTCGGGCGTCGTGGCGGAAGCCTCCGCCGGGCACCCCGAGCTCCTCCGTCTCCTGCACGACGAGATCCGCGCGCGCGGGCCGCTGTCCTTCGCGCGGTTCATGGACTCGCCCTTCACCACCCGGAGCACGGCTACTACGCCTCGGCTCTCGCGGCTCGGGCGCGCGCGGGGATTTCTTCACGGCCAGCGACGTCGGTCCGGCGTTCGGCGCCTGCCTGCGCGGCAGCTCGCCGAGATGGACGCGCTCCTCGACTCGGCCGAACCCCTTCCGCTACGTCGAGCATCGGCGCGGGGCGCGGGCTGCCTTGCGCGCGACGTCGTCGACGCCCTGATCGCCGAAGCTCCCGACCTCGCGCGCCGCTTGGACGCTCGTCGACAGCAGCGGCGGCATGCGCGCGGCCGTCAGCCCGTAGGGTCCCCACGTCACGCGTCGCGACGCCACGGGACGCACCGGCGGGCGGCGCCGGATGCGTCGTCGCCGTCGAGTTGTTGGACGCGCTCCCGTCCATCGCGTTCGTCGCCGCGGCCGGGTGCTGTACGAAGTGATGGTGGATCGTAGCAGGGGACGCCTCGTCGAGGTCGAGGAGGTCGCCCAAGACGACGCTCTCGACTGCGGCGGCAGAGCATACGGGGCCGCGCGCCGGGACGGCGACGAGGCGGAGGCCTGTCTCGCGCTTGGGCCGCGCGCTGTCCGACCTCGCCGCGGCGATCGATCGCGGCTTCATCGTGATCGTCGACTACGGCCACGACGCGGATCGCGCCTGTTCGGTCCCGCCCACCGTCGTGGAACGCTGTTGGCGTACCACCGCCACCGGCGTGAGCGAGGAGCCTCATCGTGCGCGTGGGCGAGCAGGATCTGACCGCTCACGTCAACCTGACCGCGCTTGCGGCCGAAGCGGAAGCGCTGCGGGCTCCACGTGGCCGGAAGGACGACCCAGGACCGCGTCCTGGTCGCCAGCGGATCCTCGATCGATCTCGACGGGGAGTCACGTGGGCCGCTGCCTGCGGCGATAGCGCCGCCTGCACAGCGTAAGCAGCCCCGAGTTCCACCGCGCAGGCGCCATGGGGACGACGTTCAAGGTGGTCGTGCTGACCGAAGGGGTGCGACCCGGACCTCAGTCGTGCGGGGTCTTCCGCAGACCGTTCGGGTGATGGCCGAGGCGGCGGGCGCTCGTATATTCGACCCGCCAGCGTGGGGCGCCGACGGAGATTCGCTTCTTGACGCGTTGCGCCCTCTCATCGCATGCGCCGCGCTCGCGCTGGTCGCGCCGGCGATCGCGGCCTGATCCGGGACGGAGTCGAGCGCGGCAGCGGCGGCGGCCATCGCCGAAGGAGCGCCAGTGTACGGCATCACCGATCCGGTCCCGGCGGTCCATCTCTTCGAGAATCCACGGCGCATCAGCAGCTGATCGCCTGGAAGCGCCGCGGCGGTTCGCGACCGGATTCTCGTGCCACCTCGACGGACACGCCGACCTCGGACTGGCTTCCCCGAGCGTGTCCCGATCGCGAGGTTCTGCCGCCACGCCGATTGCGGGTCGAGCTCGCCAGCCCCAGGGCGCCCGTACGCGGCCGACTGGGCGCGATCGTTCAACGCAGCGCTCGGCGATCGGAATTTCATCCACCCGGCGCCGGCGCCGCCGGCTTCCTGCCGCGAGCTCGATCTGGGTCGTTCCCGATCGCAGGACGCTCCGCGATCTGAGGGCGTCCAGGTTTTCTGGTTCGCAGGCTGATCCTGGGGAAGGTCCAGATGTTCTGCGCATCGAAACCGAGGCGCTGATCGATGCGCTGCTCGGGGATGCACCATCCAGGGAACGGTCCTCGGCCTGCCGGTCGACGTCCCCGCGAGCTCGGACGACCTCCGCGGCGTTCGAGCGAGCCGGTTCCTCCTGGACGTGGACCACCGGACTACCTGACGGCCCGTTACCGATGCTCAGCCGGAGGTCGCCCCGGGCCGTCGCCTCGACGCCCCGACCGCGCTGATCGACCGCCTCCGCGCGCGCAGGCGTCTCGCACCTGGACCTGGCCACGATCCGCGTTTCTCTGACGATGCTCAGGGGCTTCGATCCCCCGGGATCCCGGTGAGACTCGGACCTGGCGCCCGAGCGGCGCCGCTCCGGCGCATGAGGAACGCGACTGCGCCGGCGCGGCTCGAGTGGACGCGGCGCGCGCGGAGGCTGGACGCCGCGTGCGCGGCCGGGCGGGAGCCCGCGGCCGTCGCCGGATGGCGCAAGCTCGCCGAACGAGCATCCGGACGACGGGGTCGACTCCCTGGTACACGCTGTCTCGCTGCCGAGGCGGGGTTCGGTCGCGCGGCCGCTGAAAGCCGTAACGCCGCGCGCCAGGGCCGTCGTGGCCGATCCGATCCTCAAGGACAGCGCGCTCTTTTCGAAGCCGACGCGCTGTAAACTGAACCAACGGTACGGCGATGCGCTCAAAGCCTACCGCGACTACTTGCGGAGCAGCCATACGGGCGCCGGACGTTCGTGGCTACGCTTTCCATCGCGAGGGCTGGATGTCTGACGCGCATCGGCCGCGTCGAAGACGCGATCGCCGCGCTGCGAGTGAATGCGTCGCGCTATCCAGAACGGCGACGCGCATGCGGATCTGGGGCTGCTCCTGCGAGAGAAGGCCGGAGTCGATGCCGCCATTGCCGAGTTTCTCAGAAGCCCAGGCTCCTTCCACGAAGTGGCCGCCTACGCGATGGCGCTCGGCACCACCTACGCGATTCAGCGTTCCGTGCGGCGGTTACCTCCGGCTTCGGTCGCGCGGCGGCGGCGCGGGGGGGCCGGCCCGGATCAATCTCGGATTGCTTCGACGAAGGGTCGGACGTCCCGTCGACGCCGCGAGGCACTTGAACGCGGCGGCGCTCGACCCGAGCGACCCGCGGGTCGCGCAGATGCTGACGCGGCTTGCGGCGGGCATCGTGACCGAGGTCGCGTCTCGCCCCTAGCCCGGTGGCGCAGCTTGTTGATTGCTCTGACCGGCCGGAGCGTCCGACCGCGGACGCTCCGGACTCGCACTCGTACAGCGAAGTCACGCGAGTTGTCGCGACTTTCTGTTGGGCGGCGTTCTTGCGCTTCCCTCGGTCCATGCGACTGGCCACGACCTGCCCGCGGAATCGGTGCGTCCCTCCCGCTTCCGTCCCGCCGTTCTGCCCCTGGCCTGCGTGCGCGGCCCATCGGGTCCCGGGGCGGGGGTTCCAGCGATTTCGGGTCCTACAGGAAGCCTAGCGACGTCAGACGCACATCCGCACTCGAATGCCGCGACTGCAAGCAGCACCTGCTCGCGGCAGACGTTCTCGACGACCTACTACCTCAAGCGCCCCGCGCTTTCCTCCGTCTTGCGTCGCGTCCGGACTGGCCGCCTGCTCCGCGCATCGGCAGATCGCCCGGTCGCTCCACTGCGCCAAGACCACCGTCACCCGGATGGCCGAGCGCCTCGGCCGGCACGCGATCCTCTTTCACGCGCGGTGCCGGCGCGCAGCTCCCGCATCTGACCGAGCCCATCGTCCACGACCACTTCGAGGCGTTCATCGGACGGCAGGACCGAGCGCTCGGGATCGGTACCGCGGTCGGGGCCGAGTCCATGGTTCGTCGTACGACATCGATCCCGCCCCGCACCGGGGAGAGCGGGCGCCGCCCCGACCGGAAACCGACGGATCGACGGCATCGTCGCGACCGAACCGTCCCTACGTCGAGAGCATCAAACGCACGTTTCGGAGCCTGATTTCTCATCTTTCCGGATCCAGCCGCTCGTCGTGCAGTCGATGGACGGAGCTGGACTACCGCGTCGCGGTCCGTGCGACGACCTCCGGTCTCGAGCGCGTCGCTGCGAGGTCTATCCCGAATCCGAAGCGCGGACCCAAGGGGACACCCCGCGATCGCCCGAAGCGATCGAGACGCGATCGCGCGATGTTTCCCGGTCGATCAGCTGCACCAGCTGCTGCGTCACACGCTGCGCCGACCACAAGCGGGAGACGATCGCCTTCGGCGGCGGCTCGAGTCGATCCTGGGCCGAGCGCATCTGATGGCCGTCTGGAAGAACTTCATCAAGTGCGCGATCGGAACGGCGGCCCGACCGGACGACCCCGGCGATGCGGCTCGGGACTGGCCGACGAGCGGTGGCGCGTTGCGGACCGCGTCCTCGTCGCGCCGGCTGTTCCCACGGCGAGGACTGTGTCGGAATCCGCGCTGCGCGATCTACCGGAAGCGTGGACGCCGGAGCTTCCCACGCTCGAACGCGCGACACGCGGCCTAGCTCGGAGCCATGCTCACCCGTCGCAGATCACCGAAGCCGACCGGATCGCGGTTGCCCGATCCGCCCGACAGATCAACAAGCTTGCGGCCACCGTGGGTATACTCCGCGGGATGCCGCCCTCCGCCGCCACGCTCGAGTCGATCACCGAGAGATTCGCCGTCAGGTTCATCTGCGCGCCCGACGTCGCGTCTCTTCCTCGCGGAGAGCTCCGGGGAAGCCGCTACTGCTCGAGGGCCCCAGGTGGGGAAGACCGAGATCGCCAAGCTCTGGGCGCGTATCACGCCTCGGAGCTGATCCGCCTCCAGTGCTACGAAGGGCTCGACGAGGCGAAGGCCCTCTACGAGTGGTCGTACGGGAAGCAGATGCTCTACGCGCAGCTGCTGCCGCGACAAGACCTCGGAGGTGCTGCGCGGCGCCGCCGATCTCGATGCGGCGGATCGCGATCCTGCGGGACGAGGCGGACGGTTCTTCTCCGCGCGACTTCCTCCTGCCGCGCCCGCTGCTTGCAGGCGATCACTCTCGACCGAGCCCGGTACGTCTTGCTGATCGACGAGGTCGACCGGTCGGACGAGGAGTTCGAGGCGTTCCTCCTCGAGGTGCTCTCCGACCACCAGGTCTCGATCCCCGAGCTGGGGACGATCAGGGCGCGCGCACCGTCCGCGCGTGGTCCTGACGAGCAACGACACGCGCGAGCTGTCGGACGCGCTGCGCCGGCGGTGCCTCTACCTGTACGTCGACTATCCCGTCGCTCGAGGACGAGCTGCGCATCGTCGAGGCGCGCGTTCCCGGGCCTGTCGGTCTCGCTCACGGACCGGCTGGTCCGGTTCGCGCAGTCGCTGCGCAAGGCGGACCTCAAGAAGGCGCCCGGGATCAGCGAGGTCGTGGACTGGGCGCTGGCGCTCGTCGCGGTCGGCGCCGACGGCCTCTCGGCGCCGGTCCTGCGCAAGACCCTGGGGGCGCTGCTCAAGAACCGCGAGGACGTCGAGCGCGTGCTGGCCGACCCGTCGCGCTTCCGCGGATGATCGCAGCCTGGCGCGCTTCGTCGACGCGCTGCGCGCCGAGCGGCTGCGCGGTCTCGCCGGCCGAGATCGTGGACGCGCGCGCGCGCTCTCGATCTCGTCGGGCTCGAGCGGCGGGCCGACGTCCGCGTCCGCGCTTCGCGCGACGCTGGCGAAGGACCGGAAGAGCGCCGAGAGCGTTCGACCGCCTCTTCGACGCTTTCTTCGCGCCGCCCCGCGTTGCCGACCAAGGGACAGGGCGAGGGGCGCGCGCGCCGGCAGGGCTGCGCGCCCGCGCGCGCGAAGCCGCAAGGAGACGGAGGAGCCGAAGGGCGAAGGCCTCAGCCGGAAACGGAAGCCGCCGATCGAGTCGAAGCGCCGAGGGCCGCAACGATGCGGAGCTCCTCGAGCGCGCGCGACGCGGACGGGAGCGGCGCCGCGGCGAGGCTTCGCCGCGCGAAGCTCGACGCTGCCTCGCTCGACGGCCACGATCCGAGCGCCGCCGAGATCTCGCCCGGCGCATGACGACGGAAGAGGAGCGCGAGGTCGCGCGGGAGGTGCCGAAGATCGTGCAGGCGCTGAAGCTTCGCGTCGGCCGGCGCCTCGCGCGCGGCGCACTCGGGCGGCCCGTGGCTCAGGCGCGTGCTGCGCGACAACCAGAAGCACGGCGGCGTGCCCTTCGTGATCCCGTACCGCGCGCCGAAGAACAAGACGCACGCGCGTCGTCCTGCTCGTCGACGTCTCGTTTTCGGTCGCCCGCGCCGCCGGCCTCTTTCTCCTCGATGGCCGGCAGAGCTTCCTCGAGCTGGGACGGCGCGCACGCGTGCTCGCGTTCGTCGATCGGCCAGTCGACGCGACTGCGGCCGTCTCGAGCTGGGCGCGCGGGTCGCTTCGGAGCCGCCGGGCGGTGGACGATGCGCGTCGCCGACCTCGCAGGGGCGCACGCCCGGGCGACGGGATCAGCTCGCGCGGCCTCTCGTTCGCCGATGTCCTCGACGGACTGCGCGATCTCAACCTCGAGGCGCCCTCCGACTACGGGCGCGCGTTCCACGCGCTCTACACCTCGCGGCTGCGGCCGCGCAGGGCGCGACACGTGTACTCGTCGTGCTCGGCGACGGACGCACGAACCGGTTCGATCCTGCTCCCGTGGACGCTCGCCGAGCTCGAGACGCGGCTGCCGCGGCGTGCTCTGGCTCGTCCCGGAGCCACGGTCGCGTTGGGGCACCGCGGACTCGGCCCTGCCCGCGTATCTGGAGTCGGTGGATCTCGTCGTGGAGGCGACCGACCTCGACGGCTTGGCGCCGGACTCGGCGAGCTCGTGCGGAGGCTGTGACGTGACGATCCGCGCCCCGGGCACCGTCGTCGCGTGGTGGGAGCACGACGCGATCGCGTTCGGCGTCGTCGTGACGGAGGAGAAGCAGCGCGTCGTCCTCGTGACGGCGGACGGCCGCGAGGCGGGTCGCGCCCGCGCGCGTCGTGGCCTCGCTCGCGTCAGGTCCGGCGCCGGGCCGTACCCCGAAGGCCGGCGCGAGGCGGCGGCCGCCGCGCTCGGCGATGGCGGAGGTGGTCGCCGGTCGCTCCGCCGCGGTCGACGTCGCGACGCTGTGGGATCTCACCAAGGGCGAGGCGGCGACGATCGGCGAGGAGACGCTGGCCAGCCTGGCTCTCGCGAGCGGGGACGCGCCGCGTGCCTCGCGACGGCGCTGGCGTTGGCCAGGGACGGGGTGCGCTTCGTGCGCAAGGCCTCGGGGTGGCAGCCGCGCGGCGAGGAGGCGGTCGCCGAGATCGTCACCGAGAGGGACAACGTCGCACGCCGCGCCGAGGAGAAGGCGGATGTCTTCGCGGCGCTGCGGCGCGCCTGGCGCGAAGGCGTCTTTCGGCGCCGCGGAACGTCGGTCGAGCGCCGCGTCCTGACGGCGCTCGAAGCGCTGGCGGTTCTCGATCTCGAAGCGCCGGAGAAGGAGCGCGCGCTGGCGCTCGAGGCGCTCCAGGCGGCGGGCGCGCGGGGGACCGCCCGGCCGAGGCGGCCTTCCGGCTGCTGCGCCGCACCGGCCGCTTCGTCATCCGACGACGAGAACCTCGCGATCGTGCGCTTCGGCCTGCGCACGGCGTTTGCCGAGGAGACGGTCCTCGCGGCCGAGGCGGCGGCACGCGCGGGATTCGATCGGTCGGAGCGCCGCGACCTGACCGGACGCGTCTCATCGTGACGATCGACGATGCCGCAACGCGCGAGGTCGACGACGCGCTCTCGATCGAGGCGCGAGAACGGCCTCGTCGAGGTCGGGATCCACATCGCCGATCCGTGCGCCTTCATCGCGCCGGGCGGCCCGTGGACGTCGAGGCCGAGGACGCGGGGAACGACCTACTACTTCCCCGAGGGCAAGATCCTGATGATCCCGCCGGTGCTCTCGGAGGGGGCCGCGAGCCTCGTGGAAGGGCAGGACCGGCCGGCGCTGAGCTTCTTGGTCGCGGTCGACGCCGAAGGCCGCGCCGCGGGCGTCGAGATCGTCCGCTCGATCGTGCGGATCGCGTCGCGCCTCGACTACGACGAGGTCGACGCCACGCTGCGCGCGCGGCACCGGCGCCCATGCGGAGCTCCTGACCCGCCTCGCCGCCGTCGCGGCCCGCCGCGAGGCCGTGAGGCGCTCCGCCGGCGCGATCGCGCTTCGCGCGCCCGAAACCGAGATCCGCGTCGCGGCGGACGGATCGCTCGCGCTGACGCGGCGCGATCCGGACACGCCCGCGCAGCGTCTCGTTTCGGAGGCGATGGTCCTGGCCGGCGAGGTGGCGGCGGCGCTGGCTCGACGCGCGGCGCGTGCCGGCGATCTACCGGCGGCAGTCCGCACCCGACGGGCGCCTTCCCGACGCCGACCCTCCGCAGCCGGACGCCGTCCACATCCGCGCGATGCGGCGCCAGCTGAAGCGCGGCGAGGCCGGACTCCACCCGGCGCCGCACCACGCCCTGGGCCTCAACGCTTACGCGCAGGTGACCTCCCCGCTCCGCCGCTATCAGGATCTTGCGATGCACCGGCAGATCGTCGCCGTGCTCGCCGGGCGACCGCCCGAGTACGACGCCGCGGCGATGCAAGCCCTGCTCGCAGCCACGGAGCGCGCCGAGAGCGAGGCAAGCGCGCGGAGCGCGCGATGGACCGCTACTTCATGCTGCGCTGGCTCGAGCGATCGGTCGGCGCGACCGTGACCGGCGTCGTCGTCGACGTCTTCCCGCGGCCGATCGTCGTCCTCGACGAGACGCTGCTCGAGCAGGTGGTGCCGTCCCTCGTCGGCCGCTTCGACGGGCGACCGGGTTCGCCTGAGGGTCGAGCGCGTGAACCCGCGGGCGGACCTCCTGGTGCTGCGGCCGGCGGAGGGACTTGAAATCCACTGTCCGCTTCTGCGGCACGGCATCGCCGACGCGCAGCGGAAGCCGTCTAGCGCTCGCGTTCGGAGACCTACTTCTCCTCTTCCTCGGACTCGAAGCCCGTCACCGCGAACCATTTGTCTCCTGGCCCGCCAGTACGCACGATGATCGGCGCCACACGGATTCAGCAGGGTCACGGTATCGCGGATCGAGTCTCCAGACGCGCTGGCCGGAAACCCGCGACTGATGACGTTCACCGTGGTTACCTGATCTCCTCGCTCCGTCAAGCAGCTCACCGCGCCGCGAAACTCCGCTTCGTTCGTTCGTGCACGCGAAGATCGGGCGGAACCTCAGGATCATCCGTGAAGACGGGGCCTCGCACCCGGATCGTGAGGTGGCCATCGGTGTCAATCGGCCGCGGGCGTCCCTGACCCTCCAGGAAGCTCGTCTCCGGGAATCCCACGGATCGGAAAGGCCTCGCCGACGAACGGGCGCATCGACGCCATACATCGCATCGAAGATCTGGAGGGTCCTGCTCACACGACCCATCGTGCGTGGCGGCCGGTCGAGTCCTTCGACGATAGCCTGGAGGACGGCAGCATCAAGACCGAAGGAGCGAGACCGCTCCACAGGATTCCTTTGACCATGATGAATCTCCTTAGAAGAGTGTGTGAGAAATCGGCACTCTCATGGTGATCGCGTGCGAAGCGTGCCGCCGCACAGATCGCGCTGAGCTTTGTGGGACGGAATGAGGGTCACGCGCAGCGCTGTCCCCTAAGCTGGCACTGCACTTTGACGGCCCGGGTGTGTATCGCCGTGCGGAGGACGCGCTTCGTGCGGCGAGCGTCCATCGACCTTCCGAGGTGGATCAGTAAGGGGAGCGATCTCGTCCACTTTTGCGACCCCGAAATGCGCTACCATCCGACCATGGCGCGCGAAGCTGAGCCGCTTCCCGTCCGTCACCTTCTCCTCGGCACCCTGTCGTTCGGGGTGTGCTTCGCCGCGTGGGATTGATCTCCGCGTTCGCACCCGCGTTCCGGCAGAATCTCGGGCTGAGCGGCACGCAGACGGCCTTGCTGGTCGCAGCGCCCTGTCCTGCTCGGGGCGATCGCGCGGATACCGATGGGGATGGCCTCCGACCGATTCGGCGCGCGATCGGTGTTCGCCGTGCTGATGCTCGTCGTCGCGATCCCGGTCGCGCTCGTTCCAAGCGCGGGGAATTACGCGACTCTGCTCGTGACCGCGTTTTCCTAGGCCTCGCAGGGGCGGCGTTTCCGATCGGGGTGGACTACGTCTCCCGTTGGTCCGGCCCGAGGTCGCAAGGCGCGTCCCTGGGAATCTACGGTCTCGGTAACGCGGGCCAATCGGCGGCGGTCTTCCTCGGACCGGTCGTCGCCGCGTCGATCGGACGCGACTCGGTCTTCCGCTTCGCCGCCGTCTTGCTCGTCGTGTGGGGGGTGGTCCTCGCGATCACGGCACGCAACGCGCCCTCGACGAAAAAGCCGGCGGGCCTCGACCCATGCTCCGGGTGATGACCCGCGAGCCGCTCGCATGGACCTTGTCGGCCTTCTACTTTCTCACCTTCGGCGGCTTCGTCGCATTCGCCGTCTATCTGCCGACCCTCCTGAAAGACCAATTCGGCCTCAGCCCCGCACAGGCGGGGTTTCGCGCCGCGGGCTTCGTGATCCTGGCGACCGGCATGCGACCCGTGGGCAGGTGGCTCGCCGACCGGATCGGTGGCGCGCGTGTGCTTTCGGTCGTCTTCGCCGGCATCGTTCCGTTCGCGCTGATTCTCTCCTGGCCGGCGATGGTGCCCTTCACGGTGGGCGCGCTCGGTTGCGCTGCATTGCTGGGTCTCGGCAACGGCGCCGTTTTCAAGCTCGTCCCGCAGCACTTCCCGCAGAGCACCGGAACCGTCGGTGGGCTGGTCGGGGCGATCGGCGGGCTCGGAGGGTTCTTCCCGCCGCTTCTGCTCGGGTTCTTCCGCGACAACCTGGGCGTTCTTTGGCCCGGATACGCGCTCCTCGCGGCGACCTCACTCGCACTTGCCGTCGTCAACCAGCGGGTGTTTCTTGCAAGCGATCCGGTCCGGGTTCCCGCGCGTTTGCGCGCCGGAGTGTGGGCAAGTCTGTGGACCGGTCTTCTCGCTGCGTCCATCGTCATCGGATCGCGCAATCTCCAGAACTTCGACGCGGCGCTCGTGGTCTATACCTTCGCGGTCGTCTTCGCGGCGTGGGGTGTCCTCTTCCATTACTTCGTGTGGATCACCAAGCCCCCACGGCGATGTTCTGGCGGCGGGGCTGGGAGCTCGCACGGGCCCGCGGCCGGTGGACGACCCTGGTGGGGCCTGATTCCCTCCGCCTTCAATCAGCTCATCGCCCAGGGATTCATTCGGAGGCGGTCCGTTCTGCGCTGGTGGATGCACCAGTGTCTTTTCTGGGGCTGTCTTCTCGGCGTCGCCGTCACCTTTCCCTCGTGTTCGGCTGGGTGTACTTCCGCACGGCTCCGGGAGACACCTCGACCTACGTGGCGTTCGTCTTCGGTTTCCGTGCCTTCTCGTTCCCGCTCGGGACCTTCGTTGCGTGGATGGTGTTCCACGCGCTCGACGTTTCGGCGTTCCTCGTGCTCACCGGAATCGCGCTCGCACTTTGGCGGCGGATGCGGACCAGGGGGCGCTGGCCCTCCAGACGTTCCCGATGGACTTCGTCCCTCTCCTCCTGCTCTTTGCGGTGTCCGTCACCGGGCTCGCCCTCACGGCGTCCACGCTCTGGTTACGCGGGGCTTACTACCCTTTTCTCTCGCTCCTGCATGCGGTGTGCGTCATCGGGCTGGCTGCTGCAGCTCCCGTTCGGGAAGTTCTTCCACATCTTTCAGCGTCCCGCCCAGCTCGGAGTGAAGCTGTACGCAGCGCGCTGGAGAAGAAGGGGAGGGGCGATGTGCGGCCGCTGCGGGAGCCGCTTCGCCTCGCTCATGCACGTCAACGATCTTCGCCAGGTCTTGGGTGAGCTCGGGTACGACTACGCGACAGCCGGACCGGCGGGTCACTGGCAGTCGCTTTGCCCGACGTGCAAACGCGTGTCGTTGGCCTCCGCGCAATTGCGTCTCAAAGAGGAAGCCCGTGGCTAAGCCCGCGCTTCCGGTTGCGGGTTACCTCGATCGATGGGGGCCGCACCCCCAGCACGTCCCGCCAGGCGGTTGGGGGACGAAGCGCAGCGCCCTGCCGAGAAGCTCGTCAAGACGCATTGCTGCTTCTGCGGGCAGCAGTGCGGGATCCAGCCTCAAGGTTCGTGACAACCGCGTGATCGGGTTCGAGCCGTGGCAGGAGTTCCCGTTCAATCGGGGCATGCTCTGCCCCAAAGGGGTGAAGCGGTACATGCAAAGCGGCCATCCCGACCGCTTGCTCGACCCCATGATGCGGGACGAGACGCAAGGGTTCCGGGTCGCGACGTGGGACGAAGCGTTGGACCTCACCGCTCGCCGCATCCGGGAGATCCAGGAGAAGCACGGCCCGGACAGCGTCGCCGTCTTCGGCGGCGCCTCGCTGACGACGGAGAAGTCGTACCTGCTGGGGAAGTTCGCGCGCGTCGCGCTCGGCACGCGTCACATCGACTACAACGGCCGGCTGTGCATGGTGTCGGCCGGAACCGCGTACAAGCTGGCCTTCGGCGTCGATCGCTCGCCGAATCCGTGGGCCGACATCCCCAAGGCCCAGGTCGCCTTCGTCGCCGGCGCGAACGTCGGCGAGTGCGCGCCGATCACCACCGACTACCTCTGGCGGATGCGCGATGCCGGAGGCGTGCTGATCGTCGCCGATCCGCGCATGACGCCGATCACGCGGAACGCCGATCAGTACCTCCCCGTTCGACCCGGAACCGACGTGGCCCTCTTCTCGGCGATGCTCAACGTCGTGATCCGCGAGGGGTTGGTCCGTCGCGACTTCGTCGACGCCCACACCACCGGATTCGAGGCCGTCGCCGAGTCCGTCAAGACCTGGGACCTCAGGCGAGCGGCCGAGCTGACCGGCGTGCCTCCGGATGCGATCGAGAAGGCCGCGTTGACGTTCGCCCGGGCCGATCGCGCCGTGGCCCTTCACGCGCGAGGGATCGAGCATCATTCGAAGGGCGTCGAGAATTGCCTCGCGCTGATCAACCTCTGCCTCGCCACCGGGAACATCGGCCGTGAGGGCGCGGGCTGCATGATGATCACGGGGCAGGGGAACGGCCAAGGGGGCGCGAGCACGGGCAGAAGTGCGACCAGCTTCCCGGACAACGGTCGATCGCCGATCCCGCCGCGCGCGCGCATGTCGCCAAGCGTGTGGGGATCGCGCCCGAGGAGATTCCGCAAGCCGGGCTCAGCGCCGTCGAGATCATGGAGGCGATCCACCGCGGCGAGATCAAGGCGTTGATCTCGATCTGTTTCAACCCGCTGGTGTCGCTCCCCGACGCCGCCTACGTCAGAGAGGCGCTCACGAAGCTCGAGTTTTTCGCGCGTGACGGATTTCTTCCTCAGCGAAACGGCTCAGCACGCCGACGTCGTCTTCGCCGGAAGCCTGCACGAGGAAGACGAAGGGGTCGCGTGTTCGGCCGAGGGGCGAGTGATCAAGATCGCGAAGGCGGTCGATCCTCCCGGAAACGCACGCGAAGACTGGAGGGTGTACGTCGATCTCGCCCGTCGCCTCGGGAAGGAGCGGTTCTTCCCCTACGCCTCGTCGCGGGAGATCTTCGAGGAGCTCCGCGAGGCGTCCCGCGGCGGCCCGGCGGACTACGCCGGGATCACCTACGAGAAGCTCGAGCGCGGCTTCGGAGTCTTCTGGCCCTGCCCGACCGAGGATCACCCGGAACGCCGCGGCTCTTCGAGGGCGCGCGGTTCTTCCATCCGGACGGCAAAGCCAGGTTCAGCGTCGCCGAGTACCGCGAGTCCGGAGATCCGTTGGACGAGTCGTTCCCGACGTACTTGACGACGGGGCGCGTTGTCAGCCAGTACCTCTCGGGAGCGCAGACGCGCCGGATCGGTGCGCTGCTCGCGCAATACCCCGAGCCCTTGTGCGAGCTGCATCCGAGGCTGGCCGCCGAGCTGGGCATCGCAGCGGGAGACCGGTGACCGTCGAAACGCGACGAGGCGCGATCACGATCGGGGCCCTCATCGTCAAGACGATCCGCCCGGACACGGTGTTCATCCCGTATCACTGGCCCGACGGACGCAGCGCCAACGTCCTGACCCACCGCACGCTCGATCCGCGCAGCAAGATCCCCGAGTACAAAGTGTCCGCCTGTCGTGTGAGGAAAGCCTGATGTTCGGCAACGGTTTCTTCATCGATCCCTCCCGGTGTATCGGCTGCCAGGCGTGCGTGGGCGCATGCGCCGAGTGCGAGAGCCACCGCGGCCATTCGATGATCCACGTCGACTACGTGGATCGCGCGAGCTCGATCGCCACGGTGCCGACGGTCTGTATGCACTGCGAGAACCCGACGTGCGCGCAGGTGTGCCCGGCCGATGCGATCAAGCAGGACGAGGACGGCGTGGTGCACTCGTCCCTCAAGCCGCGATGCGTCGCCTGCTCGAACTGCGTCCTCGCCTGCCCGTTCGGCGTGCCGAACGTGCTCGTGCAAATCGAGCAGATGATGAAATGCGACCTGTGCTTCGACCGGACGTCGGTCGGCAAGAAGCCGATGTGCGCGACGGTCTGCCCTTCGCAGGCGCTGTCTTACGTCCCTCCCGAGGAGATCGCCCGCACGCGGCGCGAGGCGCCGGTGAACACGTTCGTGTTCGGGCGTCAGACGGTGAGGACGATGAACTTCATGATGGCCCCCGCCGGCCTCGACCGCATCGAAGTGGACGTCGTCGATTACATGTGGGAGGTGGGCCGATGAGCGCAAACGACAACGAGCACCGCGCGGCCTGGCGCGAGGAGTTCCCCATCCGCGAGGGCGACGAGCGATACGTCACCCGCCGGCAATTCGCGCGTTTCTTGGTCCTGACGAGCCTCGCCATGTTCGTCGGCAACCTCTGGATCCTGGCCAAGTCGTGGCTCGGCAAGGCGCCGCGTCTCGTCGACGACTGACGATCCCGGGCGCGGCCGGTCTCCCGGTGGGCGGGAGCACGGTGTTCGACTATCCGGAAACCGGTGAGCCGTGCCTCCTGATTCGCCGATCGCAGGACGAGTTCTGTCGCCTTCAGTCAGAAATGCACCCACCTGTCCTGCGCCGTCACCTACTCGAAGGACAACGACCGGATCGAGTGCCCATGCCACAACGGTTACTTCTCGCCTCGCGATGGCCGTGTCCTCCAGGGTCCGCCCCCGAGGCCGCTGCCGCGCGTGCTCCTCGAGCGACGAGGCGGCGAGCTCGTCGCCGTCGGCATGACGACGGGATCGGAGGGGTAGGCATGGCTCACGACAAGCGTCTGCCCGCGTTGAACGGTGCGCTCGGCCTCATCGTCCTCCTCCTCGTCGTGCAAATGTGGTTGCTGACGGCGACTCTCGAGTCTTACTTGGCGGGGCACGAGGGAGACGGCATGGTCCGGCGCGATCATCTCGGCCGTACTGTTCTCGGCGTGCGGGCGGCTCTACCTGTTCGTCGGGCGGGTCGATCGCAAATCGCGCGACGACCGAGGGGCGTGAGCGACATGGAAGGTCCCGGGCCGATTCGCAGGTTCCTCGCCGACGATCACGACCGGCTCGACGTGCTGTTGCGCTCTGCCGTGACGCCGTCGGGCGAAATCGACCTCGTGTCGTACCAGGAGTTCCGGGCCGGGCTTCTGCGCCATATCGGGATCGAGGAGAAGATTCTGTTCCCTGCGAGCCAGCGGGCGAGGGAGCGGGCGCCCCCATCCCACGGTGGCGCGATTGCACCGGGATCACGGGGCGCTGGCACTCCTTCTCGTCCCCACGCCCACCGCGGGACATCGTCGAGGAGATTCGCTCCATACTCGAGGGGCACAACGAAATTGAAGAAGGAAATGGCGGCGTCTACGACGACTGCGATCGGCTCTTGGGCGACGAGCTGGATGCCGTGCTGGAACGGCTGAGGATCTATCCTCCGGTCAAGGTCGCGCCTCACTTCGATGGCCCCGGATTGTTCGACGCGCCGAAGACGCACTGCGGGCGGTATCGCGAGGACGCTCGCCCGGGGACGAGACCAGCGGTTCGAGTGACGGGTTCGAATCGAGGCTCCACTCGCGGGGTCCGACGGCTGCGGTGGACCCTTCGCTAAGTGACCCGAAACTGATAGCTTGCGAGGAGGGTGATCATGCGGAGAGCGCGTAGCCGGAGTGTTGGCCTATGGGCCTTGCTGGCCATTAACGCGCACGCGGCGTCGCCCGTCCTCACGACGATCACCGATGTCCCGCTGCCCGGCAACGCTACGCGCTTCGACTACCAGAGCTTCGACCCCAAGACGAAGACGCTCTACCTCTCGCACATGGGCGATGGCGAGCTCGGTCGTCTTCAACACGCAGACCCGAACCGTGGTCGGCTCGCCTTCCGGGCTTTCCGACCGTGACCGGCGTCTTGGCGGTTCCCGAGCTTCATCGAGTCTTTGCCAGCGTCGCCGGGAGTCACGAGGTCGCCGTCGTGGACACGGAGGACCTCGAAGGTCGTGGCCCGAATTCCCGCCGGGAAGTTCCCGGACGGCCTGGCCTATAGCCCGGAGACCGGCAAGGTCTTCGTGTCGGACGAGCGGGGCGGCAAGGAGACCGTCATCGAGGCGAAAACGAACCGTCGCCTGAACACAATCGACATGGGCGGCGAGGTGGGCAACACGCAATACGATGCGGGAGCGCATCGGATTCTCGCGAACGTCCAGACGCGCAATCAGGTGGTCGTCATCGATCCCCAAACAGAGAAGATCGTCGGGCGTCACACGCTCGCGGGCGGGGAGTCGCCCCACGGCCTGTTGATCGTCGCAGACAAGCGGCTGGCGTTCGCCGCCTGCGAAGGCGACTCGAAGCTCCTCGTCGTGGACCTGGCGACGTTCGAAGTGAAGCAGGTCCTGACGACAGGAGAAGGCCCGGACGTCCTAGCGTTCGACCCGGGGCTGGAACGGCTCTACGTCGCCACCGAGTCGGACATCGTGTCCGTGTTTCAGCTCAAGGATAAGACACTCCAGAAGCTCGAAGATCTTCGCGTCGCGCCCAACGCGCACACGATCTCCGTGAATCCGGAGACCCACGAGGTCTACCTGCCTCCTCGAGAATGTGAACGGCCACCCGGTTCTTCGCATCATGAAAGCCAGCCGCGCCGTGAGGAGGATCGCCGTCGGAGCACCAAAGAGGGGAGAGTGACCCATGAAGATCCCCCATGCAATTTGTGATTCCGGTGATCGTCGTCAGGCTTGCGGGCCGACCATTGTGGCAGCGCCGCGCGCCGTTGAACGACAGCGAGGATCGGAGCAGCTCACCGGCGTCAAAGGCAAGCTCGACGACAAGGAAGGAGTGTTCAAAGGTCAGCCTGCCACGCGCGGACATCCAGACCGCACCGTTGCAGGCGTGCCGCATGACCCCCCCGATGGGGCTAACCTGTTGGGCCGCCTTCAAGCGGGTCGGCAGACCACACGGTTGTCATGGGCGATCAGGTCCTCCTCGAGAATCAAGTCAACCCGGTGATGGACGTGGCTCTCGATAACGGACTCGAGGTGACCGCCCTCCACAACCACTTCTTCTGGGACTCGCCGAAGGTGATGTTCATGCACATCGGCGGGATGGGTGACGAGCAGAAGCTCGCGACCGCGATCGGCAAGGTCTTCGCCAAGATCAAGGAGACGAGCGGCGGCAACGGCGGAGCCGGCACCGGCGACGATCGATCCGGCGAAGAGCACGCTGGACCCGGCGAGAATCGAATCCGCTCTCGGACGGAAGGGCGATCTCGCCGGCCGGCGTCTACAAGGTCACAATCGGGCGCACGACGAAGATGGGTGGCCACGAGATGGGAAACGCCATGGGCGTCAACACCTGGGCTGCCTTCGCCGGGAGCGACGACCAGGCGGTGGTCGACGGCGACTTCGCGATGTACGAGCGAGAAGTTCAAGGCGTACTCAAAGCGCCTGCGGCATGCCGGGATCCGGATCGTCGCCATCCACAACCACATGATTGGCGAGTCGCCGCGCGTGATCTTCTGCATTTCTGGGGAACGGGTTCGACGAAAACCCTCGCTGAAGGCTTGAAAGCGGCGCTCGACACACAGCGGAAGTGAACCTGATACCCGCCGTTAGTGATCGTGCCGGTGATGCAAGTCAGGGGTAGTGCGGATGGGCGTGCCTCAGAGGTGCGATGTCTATGGCGATGACTGTGCGGCTCCCCCGACGAGGTCGCCGGGCCCGTGTACGTGCTGATGATGCGCATCGTGATGATGCAGATGCTCGTGCTCCGCTGCCGCGTGCGTATGCATGCGTCGTGCCGCTCGGTCAAGTGAAGCCACACGCCCGCCGCCATCAGCGCCGCTGCGACGACGAATCCGGCGGTCAGAGAGTCGTGCAGCCAGAGAGTCGACATCGTGGCCGCCGGAGGAACGGGGCGAGCGAAGTAGGCGCCCGTGCGGCGGTGCCCAAGTGGCGGAGCGCGAGGAACGTACAGCACGAGACTCACGCCGTACCCCAGAAATCCGACCACGGCGATGGCGGCCAGGCGGCTGGCCGGCGGCAGCGTCGCGCCGAGTGCAAACGGCCAGGCTGGTGTTCACAGCCCCTGCGCTCAGACCCTTCAGCATGGCAATTTGCACCGGGTCGGCCGCCGAAACGTGGCGTGTGAAATTGTTGTCCGCCGCCCACGCGAGACACGCGCCCGCAATCGCGAGGGCGCCCCACGGCACCTCGAGCTCGAGTCGACCCATCCACGAGAGCGTGAAAGCTCCGCCGGAGATGAAACCATGCCCGCAGCAATGCGACGGTCGAAATCTCGTGAAAACGAACCACGCCAGCAGCACCGTGAATACGCCTTCCAAGTTGAGCAATAACGATGTGCTGGACGCGGGCGCTCTCGGACAGTCCGGCCATCAGCAGCACCGGTCCGATCACCCCGCCGCAAACGATCGCCGCGGCGAGCCACGGGAGGTCGCGGCGTGCCAGGGCGCGCCTCCACGCTCGCGCTATTCCCGCGAATCATCCGGTAGGCCGCGAGACCGGAGGCCGGAGCCGAGGTAGAGCAATCCCGGCCATAAGGATGGGTTGCACGGATGGAAGGAGCTGCTTTGCCAGCGGGGTGCTGGCGCCGAAGAGCGCCGCAGCGCCCAGCGCGTAGGCGACCCCGCGGAGCCGCGTCCCGTTGTCCACCTGGGTGTCCATGACCGCTCGTAGAATACGGTCGCTATCCGTAACCCTCGTAATGAGAGGAGGCAACAGCTCAACAAAGAGTTGAGCTGTTGCCTCTTCTTTCCCGGTCCTAAAATCCCCTTCCCGCAAGGGAGTGCTGGTTCGACCCCAGCCTCCGGCACCAGCAGCCCGAAGATCCCCCTGCAATCCGATTAGGAATGCGGCGTCGATAGCGAGGATCTCCGCTTGCTCCGCGTCGGCGGCTGCCGGTTCCCGAACGGGACACCACATACTGGACATCGCATCTGGCTCTCCGTTAGTGTCCGCAGGATGCGAATGGGGAACCCTCTGCCAAACCCGCTCGGCGAATGACCAATCAGTGAGTAGCACACCTCGCATCACCAACCGAGCGTGGGCGATCTTCTTTGTCGAGTCGTGCTTGGGCTGATCTTCTCATGGCGGGCGTCTTCAGAATGCTTCCAGATGACCCCGCTTGGTCACGCCAGACAACTATTCGTGGAGCCCTACGCGAACACGTTCTTGCCGGTCTGGTCCCTTTGGGCCACAGGTGTGCTTGTGCCGATCATCGAGCTCGTAGCCGGCGGACTCGTCGTGGTCGGCTTCAGAACCCTCGTCCTGCGCTGCTGGCGCTTGGCGGTGTGCTCGTGCTCGTGACCTTCTGGTCACCTTCTCAAAGATCCGCTCTACGAGTTCCACACCCACGTAATTCCCCGGCTCGCGTTGCTCCACTCGTGCTGGTTTTCGCCTCGGGAGGAAGACACACCTCGCTCGATTGGTTCGCCCCCGGATCAAAAGGTTCCTGAGAGACCGTTCCGCCTCGACCACTTCTCGAACTCCGTAGACGAGCTGATCGAACGAGTCGATCACGAACAGGAGCGGTTGCATGTGGCTCAGGTCGTATTCCTGCTTCCGCGACGAAGTCGGCGTCGAACCCGATCTTCGCGACGCGCTCCGAGAGGCTGTGCTCGACCTCCGCGTGCGAGGAGAGGATCCCGTTCCCGTAGATGCGCAGCCCGTCCGCCGTGCGAATCAAGCCGAATTCGACCGTGAACCAGTAGAAGCGCTCGACGCGCCGCCGGTCTTCCCACGCGCCCGCAGCGCCGCCGCGCCCAGACGTTGATAGAACTCGGCGAAGCGCGGGTTGGTGATCATCGGCGTGTGCCCGAACACATCGTGGAAGAGATCCGGCGCTGGCGTGTAGTCCATCTCGTGCCGCGGGCGGATGTAATCGGTCGAAGGAAACACGCGCCGCGCTAGGAACGTGAAGAACTCCTCCTCGTGCAAGAGACCCGGCACGCGCGCCACGGTCCCATCCGGTCGTCCGCTCGAGCACACGGCTCGCATCCGAGAGCGCCGGGATCCGATCGTCGGGGAATCCCATCGAGGCCAAGCCCATCCATGAACTCATCGGACGCGCGTCCGGGAGCAGCGCCCGCTGGCGCTCGTAGAGCAGGGCCCAGGTCTGTTGGTCGCTCGCGGGGTAGTCCGGGTATGGGATGGCAGGCCCTTCGGGCGCTGGCTGCGCCAAGCGGACCGGCACGCACCGAGGATCGTTGGATTCGTCTTCGACGGCGCGCTCATACGCCGATAGATTCTCGCGGTTCATCATCGCCTCCGTTGATCTGTCGGGAATCGCACCGCCGGCGTCGATGCCGCGCGGCGCTCTGAGCTAGAGCGGAAGGCGGCGGTATATCGCGAGGCCACCGGACGAGGCGCAACGCAGGTCGACGGACTCGTTCCGGTGCTTCATGGTCCCGGGAACATACAGCGTCTTCCGGCAAGGCGCTACACTTTGCCGCGCGCCGAGGTGCCGGAATGCCAGACACCTCTTTCAGTTCTGAGTCGGGGCCCGGGATCTCAACAGGGCCGGCCAGTTCATCTCGAGCGTAATCGAGGGGGACTGCAGCAGGCCCACGGGCGTCGAGGCCAGGATGCGCTCGCCGTCGGGAGAGAAGTCGACGCCGACGAAATCGGCACGCAGCTTGAACAGCGCGCGGCTCGCCGGCGTGAAACGACGCCCCGGTCGCCACCTCAGCCGACATGACGGTGAGCCCGTCCGCGGCCATGAACATCAGCTCCTTGCCGCCGCGCGTCCAACGCGTCGTGGCGTCGTTCGCGCCTCCGTTCGAGACCTGATACTTGGCCCCGGGAGCGGGGAATGACTGGACGAAGAGCTCCATGCGGCCCGCCAGGTCGGAGTAATAGGCGATCCAGCGGCCGTCGGGCGAGGCCACACCATAGCGTTCCAGTCCGGACGCGTGGAGGAAGGGCACGGGCGGGCTCGCGCCGTCGGCGGACACCAGGTAGAGCGTCCCATCCTGTCTTCGGATCCGGCTGGTCGAAGATGATGGTCTTTCCGTCCGGCCGACCACGAGGTCGGCTCCTTGAAGAGAGCACCGCCCTTGAGCACGGCGGTTTCCTCAGCCGCCCCGTTGACCGACTTCACGAAGATGTCCTCGGGGCCGAACCGGTCCGACGCGAAGGCGATGCGGCTGCCGTCGGGCGACCACGCCGGGAAGTAGTTGGTCGACGGTCCGAAGGTGAAGCGCGAAGGTACCGGGCGCTCGAGGTCGAACAGCCAGATATCGGACGCCGCAAACCCCGATCGCCTGACCGCCGCGAAGGCGCTGCCCGGTCCGGGGACAGCCGCACCTCCTCGAAGCGCCCGGCAGGCACGGGAACCTCGCCGACGGCTTTCCCGGCGCGGTCGTACCACTGCAAAGTCGTGTTGGGGAGTCCCATGCCCCATCGGGCGAGCACGCCGTCGTTCGAAGCCGACACGACCGGTGCGCCGGTCCAGCCCGACGGCGCTGGCGCCTCCCCGAGACTCACGGGATCGCCCTCCGTCGCCAGGCCGCTCGCGTCGAATCGGTGCGCGACGAGCGTGTTGTCGCGCATGTAGATCAGATACCCCGGCTCGGCGTAGATGGGGCGCTGCTCGCGGCGAACAGGAACTTCCGTTCCTTCGCGTCGATCGATCCGACGAAGACGTCGAAGCTCCCCTGCTTGGCCGGGAGCGTCACGAAGAGGAAGTGTTTCCCGTCTGGGAGGAAGCAGGGCCAGCGATGGCCGGTCTCGTGGCGCTTCTCGTCGAGAACGGTCACCGGCACGACCTCGCCCCCGCTTTCGCGCACGCGGAACAACGGACCCGCGGCCTGGGGGGCGAACACGATCACGCCGTCGCGGCTCCACGTCCTGCCGCGACTCTCCCCGGAGGGGCAGATCGCCTCGGGCGCGCCGCCGGTGATCGAGACCCTCGAGAGCTTGCCGCCCCGAAGTACGCGAGATAGCGACCGTCGGGTGACCAAAACTGAAGGGCCCCGTTCTCGGTTCCTGCGAGCGGCCGAGCGAGGAGCGAATCCAGGGGTCGGACCCAGAACGAAACGGTCCCGGTGGCCGACGCCACCGAGAATGCGAGGTGCGTCCGTCCGGGAAATCCTGGCATTCACGCCGTCGTCCTGAACGTCATGCCTTCCGGCGGGGCGATCGAGAGCGAGTCAAGGCTCCGGGCGACACGGTGGGCTGCGTTCGCGTCGCGAGCATCGCGAGGACGTGACGGCCGCGATCGAAGCCACCGCGGCGACGATCCATGCGACGCGCGATTTCCCCGTAGCTCGCGCACCGACAACCGCGGTGGGCGTCGCGTGGACCGCCCCGGTTCCCCACCGATCCACCGCAGCTCGCGCGCCAGATCCCGCGGCGCTCTGCCATCGCTCGTCAGGGTTCTTCGCGAGGCAGCTCGTCACGACGCGATCGAGCGACGCCGGTATCGTCGGGATCAGCTGAGAGACCGGCCGCGGATCTTCCGTGAGAATCGCCGCGATCACGCTCGCCTGGCTCTGCCCGTTCGAACGCGCGCTTGCCGGTGAGCATCTCGTGGAGCAACCGCGCCGAACGCGAAAAGGTCCGGCGCGATGATCGACGGGCTTCCCCTCGAGCTGCTCGGGGGCCATGTACTGCACCGTGCCGAGCATTGCGCCTTGCGAGGTCAGCGGCGTCGTGCGCGTCAGATTGTCGACGAGCCCCTCGTCGCGCAGCTTGGCCACGCCGAAGTCCAGGACCTTCGCTCCCGACCTCGTCAGCGCGATGTTTCCCGGCTTCAAGTCCCGATGGACGATCCCCTGCTTGTGGGCGGCCGCCAGCGCTTCGGCGATCTGCGCTGCGACCTTGAGCGCCTCGTCGAGCTTCAACGGCCCGCGCTCGAGACGCGCCGCCAGCGACTCGCCGTCGAGCAGTTCCATGACGAAGTAGTCGGCATCTCCATCACGGCCGATGTCGTACAGCGTGCAGATGTGCGGGTGGTTGAGCGACGAGATCGCGCGGGCCTCGCGCTCGAACCGTTCGCGGACCTCGGCGTTCTTGGAGAGGTGCGCGGGGAGGATCTTGACCGCGACGTCACGCCCGAGGCGCGTGTCCTTGGCGCGGTAGACCTCCCCCATGCCGCCCGCGCCCAACGGGCCGAGGATCTCGTAGGGACCTAGACGGGTGCCAGAGTCGAGTGCCATCCGGCGATTATTGCAGAGAAGGGGACACCCCTCTTTCTCTTGCGGAGCGGTAGGTCGAGAAGCGCTCACCCGCTGGGTCTTGGACTTTCGCCTCGGGTCCCGCCCGCTTAGAATCCCCGAGACACTGGTTCACACCCAAGGGGAGGAGGCGCTCCGCGGTGGAACGCGTAAAGATGCGGCCGCAGGGGCGATTCGCAACGGTCGCATGGCTGTTCTGCCTCGCGAGCGCCGCCCTCGCCGAGCCGACCGCCGATCAGGTGTTGACGGACTTCGGCTTTTCCGCAGGCGACAAACAGCGAGTCCTGCACGGCGAATACGTCACCGCCAAGATGGGGGCGGTATCCGAGCGTGACCTATCGTCCGTGATCGCCTTCTTCCTCAAGACCTCGCCGGATGCGCTCAGCAAGCAGGTCATCTCCGGGGATCTCATGACCGCGGATCATCAGGTGAAGCGTACGGCGCGTTGAGCGCGCCTGGGAGCCCGGCCGATTTCTCCACGTTGCAGCTCGACGGCGAGGAAGCCAAGGCGCTGGCACTGGCCGAGGCCGGCGACCGGATGAACCGCAGCGCCGGCGAGATCGCGCTCCTGCACGAGCATCGGGGCGATTCCGCGCAAGATGCCCGAGCGCAACTCCTGCCGAATGTTGCTGGCCCGTTACGAATCGTACCGAGCCTCGGGTCTGGCGGGGATCGCGCCGTACGATAGGGGAGGGGGCACGTCTCGGATATCGCGGCGGATCTGACGAAGGCCACCCAGGCGGCCACGGAACTGCAGAGGTGCATGCCGGCGCTCCACGCCCTTCTGCTCGGGTATCCGCGCGGCACGCTTCCCGGATTGCAAGAGCGCTTCTTCTGGATCAAATCCGACATCCGGGGCAAGGCGACGTACGTTCTCGCCCACTTTCTCGTGGCCTCGCGAAGGCGCGGCGCGCGCGGTCGTGCGCCGCGAGTTTTACGTGAGCGCCGGTTACAACGCCGAGCAGACCATCGCGGGCTTCCTGCCGGTCGAGGGCGGGACCATCGTCGTGTACACGAGCCACGCGTTCACCGACCAGGTCGCCGGGGCGAGCGGCTCCCTCAAGCGAAGCATCGGGAGCCGCATCATGGCGGACCAGCTGAAAGCGATGTTCGAGGCGGGACGAAAGCGAATCGAGCGATAGCAGCCAGGTCGTTGCTAGGCGACGGAAAGACTCTGTAGCGGATAACCGCGCTCGCGCCACCCCGCAAGCCCGCCCTCGAGCGGCCGAATCCGCTGGATCCCTTGCCTTCTCAGGAGCAGCGCCACACGGGCGCTGGTGGCTTCGTTCGGTCACGTGCAGAAGAGGATCACCTCGCGGTCGCGCGGCAGCCAGTCGCTTCTTCGTTGCAACTCCTCGGCGTCCATGCGGAACGCGCCGGGAATTGTTTCCGGGTCGGCCGCTACATCCAGCGCGTGGCGCAGATCGACGATGACCAAGCTCTCGCCGGAGTCGATTCTCGCTTTCAGCTCGTCGACGCCGATCCGCGCGATACGCAGCTCGCGCAGGAAGCGCTGTCGCGCGATGAACTTGTACGCGATGTAGCACGCGAGCTCCGCCGACGACGATGGCGAGACGCCCAGCCGCGCATGGACTCGGCGCGCGCGGCGAACCGTTCGATCTCCCCGCTGAAGCGCATAGCCCAAGCCGAGAAACGTACCCGCCCAGAGGAGCGTGCCCAGCGCATCGAAGAGCAGGAACCGCCACAAGCCGCATGTGCGACGATGCCCGCCAGCGGCGGCGCCACCGTGTTGAGCGCCGGGAAGGAACTTGGAGACGAGCAGCGTGCGCGCCCCTGCCTGGAAAAGGCGTCTTCAGTGCGGCGGACGCACGAATCGGGCTCCAGAGAAATCCTGCACAGCAGCCGCAGGACTTGGATCCCTCGCAGTCGGCCCAATTGGAACCAGAGCGAATCGGCGGCCATCGCCGCCAGAACGCAGCAGACGAAGCGACGCCGGAAGGCTCAGTCGCCCCGCGCCGGCCAACGCCCCAGCCGCCAGCAGGATCGGTATGGACGGAATCGGAAGTCCAACCTGCTCGGCGAGACCCAGGTGATCAGGACGAGGTAACCGTGACGCGAAGGAATTCGATGGTGGCGTGCGCGGCTATTTCCCCCTCAGGATCCAGTGACGCCGCCACGATAACGGAGATGACGGTTAAGGGGCTCATGCGTGCGCTCTGACGCCTTCGGGCGAAGCGACGGGTCGCGCGCTCTTCGGACGCAGCGCGCCCGCGCTCCAGGTGCGCGATGGCGGGCGAAGCGCCCAGGATGCGGCGGCGATGAGGAGTAGAACGAGCGGCGTCGCGATCTTCCCGAGAGATTCGCCGGAGAAGGCGTGGGACGCGGCGGCGCCGGTCAAGTCGAAGAAGATGCCGGCGTAGGCCCACTCTTTCAAGCGCGGGAGGCGAGGGGCCAGCAACGCGGGACGCTGAGTACCTTCCAGACGACCCAGGATGGTGAGGACGTAAGCGGGGGTAGCCGAGCCCGACCGTGGCCGTGACCGCCGCCGGCTGCGCCGGCGAGCTCCGCGACACCCGGAGGCCAGGAATGCGGCTGCAAAGAGACCTGTCGTGAGCCAGTACCCGATGACTCTTCGGCTTCGTGTTCATGGTTCCTACCTCCTTCCCCGTCATGATGCGGATCGGGAGCAGGTGTCCGCAATAGACACCAATTGGCATCATCTGCTATCTTTTCGATCTAATGATCGATGCCGTGGAAACCTCGGAGCTGCTCGCCTTCACGCGCACCGTGGAGGCGAAGTCGCTTTCGCGCGCCGCCGCGGAGCTCAGCACGCCGCGAGCGACCATCGGACGGCGCCTGGCTCGGCTGGAGGAACGGCTCGGCGTCGCGCTTGCTGCGACGCACCACGCGCGCCCTTGCCCTGACGGATGCAGGCGCCGCCTTCTACCGGCACGCGCGGATCGCACTCGACGCCGTCGAGCAGGCCGAGGCGAGCGTCCGGAGGTCGGACAACGTCATCCGCGGGACCTTGCGGGTGACGACGCCTCCGATGCAGGACCCAAGCTTCCATGCGCTCGTCTGCGACTTTGCGCGCGCTTATCCTGAAGTGCAGATCCACATCGACGCTTCGTCGCGACATGTGGATCCTGCTGCGCGAAGGCTACGACGTGGCGCTGCGCGTCGGCACCGAGCTGACGCCGGGGCTCGTGGCGCGGACCGTGGCGCGCACGTTCGACGGTCGCCGTCGCAGCCCCCGCCTACCTTGCGGCACAAGGCACCCCAAGGAACGCGCGGGATTTGCGCGCTCACAGATGCCTCCTGGGTTTCACGCGGGACGGGGCTGCCTCAAGCCCACTGGCCGAAAGCAGGAGGCGGAAGGCTCTCCGTCGAGGGCTCGTTCGTCTCCAACGACATCACGCTGCTCGTGGACGCCGCAGTGCGCGGGCTCGGCATTGCGGTGCTGCCGAGGCTGCTCGTCGGGGCGTCGCTCGAACGCGGCAGCTCTGGTTCAAGTTCTGCCCGAGCTGATTCACGCCGAAACGCGCGTGAGCATCGTCTACCAAGAGAAAGAGCTGCTGCCCCCGCAAGTGCGTGCGTTCATCGATGCGCTCATCGCTTGGGCTCCCACCGCGGTCTTTGCCGCGAGTGTCACGGATCGGCTCTCGCGGCCAGAAACCCCGGCGTCAAGCGCGCCCGCCCGAGCGAAGCGGCTGGCGCAGCGCTCCCGAATCGAGCGACGCTGAACGAGCCAGCGACGATCTCTCGATTGGGATAAAATCAGCACGGGTCCGTCAAAGATCATCCGAACGCATGTCTGCTCGAGAGGGAGGAGACTGTGGCCGACCAGAACCTCGACCAACCCGTCCGCAAGCATATCGAGCACCTCGTGAAGGAAGAGCATCGGCTCCACGGAGAGAAATCGCTGACCGATGCCGACCATGAACGGCTCAAAGTCATCCGGGTCAGAGCTGGATCAATGCTGGGACCTCCTGCGTCAACGCCGGGCCCTCCGGGAGTTCGGCGAGGATCCGGATCAGGCCCGCGTCCGGCCGCCGGACGTCGTCGAAAAGTACGAACAGTAGGGTGACGTGGGTCTATGCGATGGATGAGACGGCGCTGCCCGAAGGCGGCATGGCGCCGGTCTACCCGCTGGGAATCAATGTGGTGATCGCGCGCGTGGGTGGGGCGGTCTATGCCGTTTCCGGCAAGTGCGCGCACATGGGGTGTCCGTTGTCCGGCGGCGCGCTCGACGGGTACTCCCTGACCTGCGCGTGTCATGACTGGCGTTTCGACGTCAGGAGCGGACGATTCCTCGATGCCCCCGAGCTCGGTCTTGCGGTCTACCCCATCAAGTCCGAGGCGGGCAAGCTGTTCGTCGGTATCGGCTGAGAGGGAGTGCGATGAAAAAGGTGTCGATGTACACGCTGTCCACCTGTCCCTGGTGCCGCAAGACAAAGAAGTATTTTGCCGACCACAGCATCCCGTTCGAGTTCACGGATTTCGACCTCGCCGACGAGGCCACGCAGGACCGGATCATGCGCGAGATGGATGCCGAAGGGGCCAAGGGCTTTCCGTTCGTTCGGATCGGCGACGAGGTCGTCGAAGGCTGGCAGCCCGCCCGGTACGCCGAGCTGCTGGGCGTCTGAGGCAAGCCCTCATGAATCCGGAGTCGAGAAAAAGGCGCTGCGTCAGTTCTACGGCAAGGTCGTCAAGCCGCTGGGGTTCAAGTTCACGCCGGACGCCGAGCTGGCCGAGTTTCTCCTCGACCAAGAAGTGAAGCTCGAAGCGAAGCACGGCGTTCCGTTCTGCCCCTGCCAGCCTATCCGGCGCGACCGCGCGCGAGACATGCAGATCGTCTGCCCGTGCATTCCATTCCACCGCAAAGCACTTCGACGCGATGAAGCGCTGCTGGTGCGGGCTGTTGCCGTCCAGTGAGGACGTGACGGATCCGGATAGCCTGCCGCAGATTCCGGCGAAGGATCTGAGCCTTGAGTGACGAGTTCGTCCGGGCGATCAAGGCTTCCGAGATCGCACCGGGTGGGATGAAAGCCGCTCGAGCTGGACGGCCGCGAGCTGGTCATCTGCAACTGCGATGGGATCTTCCACGCGATCGATCGGCGCTGTGGACACATGAACTCGCCGCTCGAGCTGGGCACGCTCGACGGCGAAATCCTCACCTGTGCCATGCACTGCGCCCAGTTCGACGTCACCTCGGGAGAGGCTCTCTCGGGACCGGTGCCCGCGTACCTGCGGTAACGAACCGCCGCCGCCGAGGTGGGGAGCGTATCTCAGCCGCTTCGGCGCGCTCATGGAACACATCCGCACCGAACCCATCGGTACCTACAGAGTGAAGGTGGAATCCGAGTGGGTGCTCGTCGCGCTTTCGTGATGGCGGGAAACACCCCATTGCGGACGATCACGCAGGAGCCGGAGCAATCGGCGAAGCTCGCGGGGCTGAGGTACGTCACCGACTCGTCGCCGGGGATCCGGCGGCATCGGTCGGGACGAGGGTTTACCTACCGCGACCCGGAAGGGGCGAACCATTCGCGACCGAAGCGTCGTGCGTCGCATCAAGGCTCTCGTGATTCCCCCGCCTGGACCGAAGTGTGGATCTGCCCGCCTGCCGAACGGGCACATCCAGGCCAGCGCCCGGGACGCGAGCTACCGCAAGCAGTACCGCTATCACGCACGTTGGCGCGAGGTGCGCGACGAGAGCAAATACGACCGGATGATCGCCTTCGGCGAGGCGCTTCCCGCGCTCCGCGAAACGTCGATGAGGATCTGTCGCAACCGGGTCTTCCGCGAACGCAAGGTCATGGCGACGGTCGTGCGCCTCCTCGAGCTGACGCTGATCCGCATCGGGAACGAGGAGTACGCGCGCGCCAAAACGAGTCGTACGGCCTGACCACGCTTCGCTCCGGTCACGTCGAGGTCACGGGAGCGACCCTCAGGTTCAAGTTCCGCGGGAAGAGCGCGAAGACCCACGAGGTCGAGATCTCCGGACCGCCGGCTTGCGGCAGTGGTCAAGCGATGTCAGGCGCTACCGGGGCACGAGCTGTTCCAGTATCCTCGATGATGAAGGACAGCGACCGGTCGATCGATTCCGCGGACGTCAACGACTACCTCCGGGAATCGATGTGGAGAGGAGTTCACCGCGAAGGACTTTCGAACCTGGGCCGGGAGCGTCTTGGCTGCGCAGACCCTGAGCGCGCTGAAGTTCACCGAGAGCGAGGCGGAGATGAAACACGGCGTGGTCGAAGCGATCAAGCTGGTCGCCAAGCGGTTGGGCAATACGCCCGCGACGTGCCGCAAGCACTACATCCACCCCGCCGTCATCTCCGCGTTCTTGTCCGGCAAGCTCGAATCTCAGGCCCCGGCGGGTGGGGATCTGTCGGCCCATGAAGGCGCGCTCTTGCGATTGCTCAAGCTTGCGGGAAGCGCTAGGGGCAGGGGTTGTCGTTCGGACTGTGAAGTCCGAACTGGTTCGCTCCGAGCGGCCCTCAATTACCGATGACGACCGTGACGAGATAGAACACGCACGCGCCGGCAGGCGGGTCGGAGATCAGGTCGGCTTGAACACCTGCGTGGGCAGGACGTGGCACCAATGCGCCGCCAGGGGCTCGACACCAGTGTTCTGTGTGTACTCTCCGGTGCTCCGCAGCCGTGCGAGAGAGCCGCGGTCACGTTGTAGCCATCCTGGGCGCGAGCGTCTGCCAATTGAGGGAATTCCCGTCCGCGAGGAAGCTCCGAGGCCGAACGCCTCGCCGGCGGGATACTCATGAGCGCCGATGTCGCTGACGAGCGCCCACAGTCCCGTCACCGTCGAAGGGACGCGGAAAGCCGTCGAAGTCGCCCGTGGGGAGGCGCTCGCGTCCGCGGCGTCGATGCACGAGGGAACCGTACAGGAGCTGATAGTTGCCCTGCGCAGGGAGACGAAACCAGGGTCGAGGAACAGGTTGGCGATCAGGGTCGCGCCGCCCCCTCCCGTTGTAGATGTCTCCCGCCGGCGTTGCCGTTGAAATCGCTGCTGCGGATGTCACTGAAGTAGGCGGTGTCATCGATGCCGCCGCCGTGCAGTGCCGTGTTTCCTGAGACGATGTTGTTGGCGACGAGCGTACGTAAC
>ERZ1370068.6687-contig-5656_pt1:0-35000 | contig 85263 bp, 88 predicted proteins | sample MGYA00561227_ERZ1370068 | MGnify/ENA primary metagenome ERZ1370068 (study PRJEB38410, sample SAMEA6850437) | metagenome | study: Metagenomic assessment of the ecological functions of the soil: analysis of the soil microbiota associated with the...
TCGACGCTCGCGCTCCCGCTGGATCGAAGTGGGAGGCCACCGGGAAGGGCTACAACTTCAAGGATGCCTCCGCCTCACCGAGTGGTGTGCAGACCTCGTTCCTGAAGAGCGGCGTGACGGGCAGGGCGAAGGCCGGCATCAAGGGCCACGGCGCCAATCTGCCAGACGCTCTCGCCGGCGTTCTCCCGCTACCCGTCCGGGTCTTCCTGGTGAACGACTCGAACAGCACGTGCTTCGAGTCCGATTTCTTCTATTGCCACCAAGAACGACGGCACGCAGTTCAAGGCCCGGACACCGTAGCGGATCGCCTTCAGCCGGTTGCGTCCAGCCAGCGGGCCTCTCCGGCGGCCCGAACGTGCGCGACCTCGCCTCCTCGTCGCGCGGCCTCCGGGCCCGCGCGCAAGGCGACCGCCGCGGCTACGCTGGTCAGGTACTCGTCGGTGCGGGCGCGGTGCGACTTTACGATGCCGCGGACATCACCGTCGTAACAAACAGGGCAGCGTGAGCGCGCGCGTCGTCGCTCTAGCGCGTTGGTGGCGGCTCACCAGAACGGACCCCACATCCCCAGTGTCCATCCGAGGGCGTCCTCGTTCATCTCCGGTGGGGATGGCACGGCACGAGCTGACGATTCGACATCAGCTGTTCGCGTTCTCTGGCACGGTGCAGTCGACGCCGACCGAAAGGCCGGGCTTAAGCGGGAGCCGCACCGGGTTGTCCAACGCCGCGAGGTAGAGCTTTCGGGGTGACTCTGATCGGCGCCGGCGAAGAGTGTGCAATTGCCGGCTTCCTGGGATCTCGGTCGGTCTGCCGGTCGGCGTCTGGCTGTCGGGTCGGCGACGCGGCCACCGGGCAGCCGTTGGGGGCGTTGTTCGCGCCGCCCCCGGATCGTCGTCTCGCGCGCGCACGGTCCCAACCTTGACCCGCCTGTGAGAACTTCGCCCATCTGGCGGCCGCAAGCAGGCACTGAGCGGCTCCGCGGCAATGGCGTCGTACCGCTTTACAAGGCATTCGTCTCCTACAGCCATGCCGCCGACGATCGGCTGGCGCCGGCGCTGCGCGACGGGCTGCATGGCTTCGCTTGAAACCCTGGTACCGCCTCCTCTGTGCCATGGACGTCTTCCGCGACGGCATGCCGCTCGGGGCTGACGCCACGCCGCTGTAGCGCCGAAGATCGAAGCGGCGCTCTGGCGCATCGAGGTACTTCCCTGCTGCCTCGCCTCCCCAGACGCCGCCGTCTCCGAGTGGGTACGGCGGGAGCTCAGCTGCTGGATCCGAGTCCCGCTCCTCCCGATCATTCTGCTCATCGCGCGCTGACGCGCGGCGATATCCACTGGGACGACGGCGCGCGACTGACGGTTGAGGCCGTACCGACGCCCTGCCGCGGCAGCGCTTTGTCGAGGAGTTCTTGCGAGACTGAGCCCAAATACATCGACTCACGCTGGGCAAGAACGGCGACGGACCTAACGTCGCTACGCAACCCCGACTTCCTGACCGCCGTTGCCGGCATCGCATCCACGTTGCAGGACCGGCCGGCTCGATGAGCTCGTCGGCGAAGACGTCCGGCAACACCGACGCGCCCGGCGTGCCGCCGCGGCGGCGATCATCGCGCTGGCGACCGCTACCGCTTCTGCCATCGGCTTCGCTGGCTATGCCTATCTGCACACGCAGCGAGGCACGCCGTCAGGAACAGATCGCCAGTCCAACGAAGCAGGTCGCCGTCGAGCAACGCGACGGGCCGCCGCAACCTGGTACAGCTCAGCTCGGCCAATGGCCGGCGCGCGGCGGACAGCGGTGACGTGTCCGCCGCCATGCTGTGGTTTGCCAAGACGACGGGGCTGGAAGCCGATCATCCAACCGAGCAGGGTCTGCTGCGCAAGCGCCTGGCATCGCTTGCCGAGCGACATTCTGCGCTGCTGCACGTATGGTCGGCCGGTGTCTCCCTGGGCGGCGTCGGCTTCACCACCGACGGCGCCTGGGTGCTCGGCTATCCACGGGACGAAGGCAGTATCCAGGCGTGGGATGCGCAAACGGGTTCAGTCGCCTTCGCGCCGCTGGACAGTGCCGTGGTCGACGTCGCGCCGACCGCGTGCAGGGCCCGCGCTTGCTGACGATCGACGCCGACGGCCCACGTGTGGGATTCGCGTAGTCGGCAGCAAGTGGCGTCGCTGGCGCATGACACTCCGGTGACGGCTGGGCGAGTTTTGTCTCTGAGGGCCGCTTCGTGCTCACCGCGGCGGAGGACCGGACCGCGCGGCTACGGGACGCCGCCGCCGGGCGCGCCGTGCTCGCGCTCGCCGACGTCGAGGAGATCTCGATGCGGCCGTCGACGGAGACGCCGTCACCCTGCTGGTCCGGAACCGCGGGGGTGAGCCAGCGGCATCAGTGGAACAACCGAACGCGAAAGCGAATTGTCTTCGACGACCACAAAGCCCAGAACGCCGAATTGAGCGCCGATCGCCGCTATGTGCTGCTCTTCGATGACGACGCCTCAGGCCTCGGTGGACCCGACCAGCGGACGGCAGCTGACGGACCTGGGAGGCTGGGAATGGGTCGACCATGCGCGGCTCAGCCCCGACGGTCAAAGCGTCGCCATGGTGTCGCGCGATGGATGGGCAACCGTCTGGGACATCGCCAGCAATCGTGAGGTGCGGACGATGCGTCACCAGGGCGCGGTGCTCGACGCCGCATTCAGCCCCGACGGCAGGTGGCTGGCGACGACCAGCACGGACCAGCAGCGCGCGTGTGGGACATCGGGACTGGGGAGGACGTCACTCCGCCGCTCTGGCACGAGTCGACCGTCGTGCGCGTCGCCTTCAGCCCGGACGGCACGCACCTCGCGACGACGACCGCGAACGAGCTCGACGCGTCTCTGGGAGCTTCCAGCAGGACGGGGCGTCACCTTGCCGCACAGTGAGTCCGTCAGGACGGCCGCGTTCAGTCCCGACGGAGACGCGTTGCTCACCGCGACGAACTTCACCGCGCAGTTGTGGAACACCGCGGGCAACGACGAGGAAACCCGCTTTCGTCTGGCAGCCGGGCTCGCAACTCTATCAGGCGAGCTTCACCCCCAACGGCGCCTTCGTGCTGACGGCCAACGAGGATGGGCTCGCCCGCCTGTGGGACGTCCAGACCGGCAAGCAGGCAGCGGCGTTCGCGCACGATCGCCGGTGCGCGCTACGCCGCCTTCAGCCGCGATGGGAAGCTGCTGCTCACCGCCAGCGACCTGCAGCTACTGGTGTGGGATGCCAGCGCGCTGCCGCCGGTGGCCACTACACCCAAGGGTGTCGCTCGAACACCGAGCCCGTCATCTATGGCGAGTTCTCACCCGATGGCCACGAGATCCTCGCCGTCGACTTCGGCGCCACCGCCCGCATCTGGAACCTCGTGACGGGCCAGGACGGACGGAGCTGCGGCGTTCGGAGATCACGCTGGCGCGCCTGAGTCCCGACGGCACGCGCCTGGCGACCGCCGGCGAGGACCGCATCGTGCGCCTCTGGGACATGACGAGCGGCGCGCAAGTTGCCGGAGACCCTGCCGCACGAATACCGCTGCGAGGACATTGCGTTCAGCGCCGACGGCCGGCGCGTGGCAACCGCCAGCGAGGGCAGTGTGCGCATCTGGGACACCGCGTCTGGAATGGCCGTCACACCGCTCATGCAACACGCGGGCCGGGTCATGCGGGTGGCGTTCAGCCCCGACGGCACCTGCATCGTGACGGCGAGCGAAGACCGCACGGCACGGGTGTGGAATGCGGTGTCAGGAGATCAATCACCCGAACTGCTCCAGCACGCCGGCGTGGTCCGCGATGCCGCGTTCAGCCCCGACGGGCAGCAGGTCGTCACCGCGGCCGAGGACCGGACAGCGCGTCTCTGGAATCTGTCCCCGGGTGGCCTCACTCCCCGCGAGTGGACGCGACGCGCGCAACTGCTCGCCGCCCGCCGCATCGACGACACCGGCGCGGTCGTGAGCCTGGATGCCGAACAGTTCCGCGCGCTGTGGGGACAGTGAGCCGCCGGATCGGGTAGAGACCCGAGCCACCCGCCGCGAGCGGCGCGGGCATGCCGGCAAGCTGGACACCTCGGAAGCGCGGCGCCGCGCGATTCACGAGCCAGGTCGAGCCGAACTCGCGGATCGCCTGGCAGTGTTGGCGGGCGCCGCTCCGCGGCGCCGTGTCATCACCGTCGCGCCGGGATGTGGCCGTGCGGGAGCGCGGCCCTCCAGCGGACCGCTCGCGTGGCCGCGGTGAGGGATCGGGCGGCTACGGATTGCGGACTTCGAACAGGACGAGCTGCCGCGCCTTCGGCGTCGTCGGTCACCGGCAGCGGGTAGCTTGCCGGTGAAGCAGGCGTCGCAGAAGCCCTCGCTATCGCCGCCGGTGAAGGCGTAGAGGCCCTTCCTTGCTGAGGAACGCCGAGGCTGTCGGCGGTGATGTACTCGCGGATGGCCTCGACCGAGTGGCCGGAGGCGATGAGCTCCTCGCGGGTCGGCGTGTCGACGCCGTAGTAGCAGGGCCCGATGGTCGGCGGCGAGCTGATGCGCATGTGGACCTCGCGTCGCGCCGGCGGCGCGCAGCATGGTGACGATCTTGCGGCTGGTGGTGCCGCGCACGATCGAGTCGTCGACCACGACCACGCGTTTGCCGTCGAGCACGCCGCGCTGGGCGTTGAGCTTCACCTTCACGCCGAAGTGGCGGATCGCGTCCTGCGGCTCGATGAAGGTGCGGCCGACGTAGTGGTTGCGGATGAGCCCGAAGTCGAACGGCCAGGCCGGACTCCTCGGCATAGCCGAGCGCGGCGGGCACGCCGGAGTCCGGCACCGGCACGACCAGGTCGGCGGGCGCCGGCGCTCTCGCGCGCGAGTTGGCGGCCGAGACTCTTGCGCACCTGGTAGACGTTGCGGCCGAAGACCGTGCTGTCGGGACGCGCGAAGTAGACGTACTCGAAGACGCAGCGGGTCAGCGGTGCCGTCGGAAACGGGAAGAGGCTGCGTACGCCGTCCGGCCGACGCGACGACGACTTCGCCCGGCTCGATCTCGCGCTTCGTACTCGGCGCCGATCAGGTCGAGCGCGCAGGTCTCCGACGCGAACACCACCGCGTCCTTGATCCGCCCCATGACCAGCGGCCGGAAGCCGTTCGGGTCGCGCACCGCGATCGATTTCGTTCTGGCGTGAGGAAGAGCAGCGAGTAGGCGCCGCGCACCGCCGCCAGCGCGGCGACGATGCGGTCCACCAGGTGCTCGCCACTCGCGCCGGCGATGAGATGGACGATCACCTCGGTGTCGACCGAGGACTGGAAGATCGCGCCGCGCGCCTCGAGCGACTCGCGCAGCTCGAGGGCGTTGACCAGGTTGCCGTTGTGGGCGACCGCCAGACCGCCACGCGAGAACTCGACGACGAACGGCTGGGTGTTCTTGAGCAGCGTGCGGCCGCTGGTGGCGTAGCGGTTGTGGCCGATCGCCATCTCGCCGTTCAGGCGTTCGATGCATGTCCTCGTCGAAGACGTCGGCGACCAGGCCGAGGCCGCGATGCGAGAACAACACCTTGCCGTCCGACGAGACGATGCCCGAGCCTTCCTGGCCGCGGTGCTGCTGCGCGTAGAGGCCGAGATAGACGAGGTTCGCCGCTTCCGGGATGTCCGTAGACTCCCATCAGCGCGCACTCCTCATTGAAGCGATCCGGCCCGCCCATCGCAGCCTCGCTCACTCCCCATCCGTTCCGCGCAGTGCGTCGGCCCAGACGTGCGCGCAGATCGGCGGTGTCTGACGTCGATCAGCGTGCCGATGCGCAATCGCCGGCCGCGCACCTCGCCGAGGACCGCGCAGCGGCACGTCGGCATCGCGCGCGCCAGCTCGCGCAGGCGGCCGACGTACTTGCTTGCGCACGGACACGAGGATGCGCGACTGGCTCTCGCCGAACAGCCAGGCGTCGGGCGAATCGCCGCCTCCATCTCGATCTCGGCGCCGAGCGGCTCGCCCGGCCCGGACATGCAGGCTTCGGCGAGCGCCACCGCGAGGCCGCCCTCCGAGAGGTCGTGGGCCGAGCGCACGATCCCTTCGCGGATGGCCGTCAGGCAGACCCGTTGCACCTGCATCTCGACCGACAGATCGATCCACGGCGGCGTGCCGCGGACGATGTCGCGCTACGAGCGCCAGGTACTCGCTGCCGCCCAGCTCCTCGCGCGTGCGGCCGAGCAGCACGACGACGTCGCCGTCGCTCTTGAACCACTGGGTGGTGTGGTGGGCGATGTCGGTGAGCAGCCCGACCATCGCGATCGTCGGCGTCGGCGGAATCGGGCGCCCGTCGGTCTCGTTGTAGAAGCTGACGTTGCCGCTCACCACCGGCACGCGCGAGCGCCGTTGCACGCGTCGCGCATGCCGCGCACCGACTCGCGGAACTGCCACATGATCTCCGGCTTCTCGGGATTGCCGAAGTTGAGGCAGTCGGTCACGCCGATCGGCTCGGCGCCGCCGCAGACGACGTTGCGGGCGGACTCGACCACGGCGGTCATCGCGCCGACGTAGGGGTCGAGGCAGCAGTAGCGGCTGTTGCAATCGACGCTCAGCGCGATCGCCTTGCTGGTGCCCTTGATGCGCAGGATCGGCGCGTCGGAGCCGGGGCCGACGACGGTGTTGCTGCCGACCAGCGAGTCGTACTGGCGGAAGGCCCAGCGCTTGGACGCGATGTTGGGCGCGTCGAGGAGGCGCAGCAGCGTCTGGCCGTAGTCGCCGGGCAGCGGGATCTGGCCGAGGTCGAGGCGCTGCAATCTCCTCGAGGTCGGCCGGCGGCGCCGCACGGGCGTTCGTACACCGGCGCGCCGTGCGCGCCAGCGGCTCGATCGGCAGCGCGACGACTTCTTCGCCGGCGGCGCTGACGCGCAGCATGCTGGTCGTCGGTGACGGCGCCGATCACCACCGCGTCGAGATCCCAGCTTGGCTGAAGATCTCCATCACCTCGTGCTTCGGCGCCGGCGCGCGCGACGATCAGCATGCGCTCCTGCGATTCGGAGAGGAGGATCTCGTACGGGCGAGATCTGCGCGTCGCGCTTCGGCACCTTGTCGAGGTCGATCGCGATGCCCGATGCCCGCCGCGCGCCGCCATCTCGACCGACGAGCTGGTCAGGCCCGCCGCGCCCATGTCCTGGATGGCGACGATGGCGTCGCGTCTCCATCAGCTCGAGGCACGCCTCGATGAGGAGCTTCTCGGTGAACGGGTCGCCGACCTGGACGGTGGGGCGCTTCTGCTCACTGGTCTCGTCGAACTCGGCCGGACGCCAGCAGGCTGGCGCCGTGGATGCCGTCGCGGCCGGTCTTCGAGCCGACGTAGATCACCGGGTTGCCGACGCCGGCGGCGCTGGCGCGGAAGATCCGGTCGGCGCGCACCAGGCCGATGGTGAAGGCGTTGACCAGGATGTTCTCGTTGTAGCGCGGGATCGAAATAGATCTCGCCGCCGACCGTCGGCACGCCGACGCAGTTGCCGTAGCCGCCGATGCCGCGCGACGACGCCGCCGATCAGGTAGCGGGTGCGCGGATGGTCGAAGCTGCCGAAGCGCAGCGAGTTGAGGTTGGCGATCGGGCGCGCGCCCATCGTGAACACGTCGCGCAGGATGCCGCCGACGCCGGTGGCGGCGCCCTGATACGGCTCGATGTACGACGGATGGTTGTGGCTCTCGATCTTGAACACCACCGCGAGGCCCGTCGCCGATCGCCGACCGCGCCGGCGTTCTCGCCCGGGCCCCTGCAGGACGCGCGGTCCGGTCGTCGGCAGCTCGCGCAGCACCGCGCGCGAGCTCTTGTAGCTGCAGTGCTCCGACCACATCACCGAGCAGACGCCGAGCTCGACGAGGTTGGGCACCGCGGCCGATGGCGTCGCACGAGGAGGCGGAACTCCTCGGCGCTGAGCCCGTGCTCGAGCGGCCTGCGCTTCGCGTGACCGGCGGCAGCGTGGTCGTCATAGCCCGGGCGGCACCGACGCCGCGGGCGTCGGCAGCCCCTCGGTCAGAGTGGCGCGGACCGAGCGGAAGAGACTGGCGCCGTCGACGCCGCCGCAGAGCGCTTCGCAGGCATGCTCGGGGTGCGGCATCAGTCCGAAGACGTTGCGCCTCGCGTTGACGATGCCGGCGATGTTGCTGCAGCGAGCCGTTCGGGTTCGCCGCCTCGGTGGTGCGGCCGGCGGAGTCGACGTAGCGGAGGACGATCTGTCGATTGTCCTCGAGCTCCTGCAGGGTGTGGGCGTCGGCGACGTAGCAGCCTTCGCCGTGCTTGATCGGCAGCGCGAGAACGTCGGCGCGCGAGCAGCCGCGGGTGAAGGGCGTGTCGGTTTCTTCGACCCGGCAGTGCACGCGTCCTGCAGACGAAGCTGAGGCCGCGGTTGCGGATCAGGGCGCCGGGCAGCAGGCCCGTCTCGCACAGGACCTGAAAGCCGTTGCAGATGCCGAACACGAGGCCGCCGTCGCGCGGCGAAGCGCGACGACGCTCGTCCATGACCGGCGAGAAGCGCGCCAGCGCGCCGCGCGCGCAGGTAGTCGCCGTAGGAGAAGCCGCCGGGCAGGACGACGCAGTCGACGCCGTGCAGCGCCCGGTCTTTGTGCCAGAGCGGCACCGCGACCTCGCCGAGCACCTGCTCGAGCGCGTAGAGGGTGTCGTTGTTATCGAGCGAGCCGGGGAAGGTGACGACCCCCGAGCGCATTACTCGCCGACCTCGAAGCGATAGTCTTCGATGACGCCGTTGGCGAACAGCTTGCGGCACATGTCGTCGATGCGACCCGAGGCGTGCTCGGGGTCGCCCTCGACGCGCAGCTCGATGTATTTTCCGAGCCGGACGTCGTGCGCCTCTTCGAAGCCGAGCGTGTGCAGCGCGTGTTCGATCGCCTTGCCGGCAGGATCGAGCACACCGGACTTGAGGGTCACGTAGACCTTGCGCTCGCACTCCACCTCTCCTTGTCAGTGATGCACGGACGCGGCGACTGCCGCCCGGGCTCTGTCTCCATAGCATCCCGCGGCGGGGTCTCACCACCGAGGGGCACAGAGCACACAGCGGCTCAGTGCCCTCTGTGGTGAGTCACCGGCCGGTATGGCCGAAGCCGCCGTCGGCGCGGTGGCTTGCCGCCAGGATCTCGACCTCGACCCACGTCGCGCGGGCGACTGGAGCGATGATCAACTGGGCGATGCGCTCGCCGCGCTGAATCTCGACCGACTCCTGGCCGAGATTGATGAGCAGAACACCGATCTCGCCGCGATAGTCCGCGTCGATCGTGCCGGGTGTGTTGAGGAGCGTCAGGCCGTGGCGGAGCGCCAGGCCGCTGCGTGGTCGCACCTGCCCCTCGAAGCCGGCTGGGATCTCCACCGCCAGGCCGGTCGGCACCAGGGCGCGCTCGCCGGGACCCAACCGGACCGGCGCATCGACGTCGGCGAGGAGATCCATGCCGGCCGCGTCGGCGGTCTGGTAAGCCGGCAGCGGCAGCGCGGGCTCGCCCGACCGCACCCGCTGGACGCGGAGCTCGACGGTGACGGGCCCGCTCGGCGCCATCACACCGCGAGGATGGAGGGGTCGATCACGTGGTCGCCGAGATCGCCCAGCAGCGCCAGGGCGCGGCCGTTCGCGTGCGCCAGGCGGGTCGCCAGGGCCACGACCTGGTCGTGCGTCACGCCGTCGATACCGTGCGACAGCTCGGTGATGGGCACGTCGCGCTGGTGATAGATCTCGTTCTTGGCGACCCGGCTCATGCGGCTGTCGCTGGTCTCGAGACCGAGCAGCATGTTGCCCTTGAGCTGCGTCTTGGCGCGCGCCAGCTCGTCGGGGCGCAGGCCGTCGCGCGCCAGCGCGCGCAGCTCGCGGGCGATGACGGTCACGACGTCCTCGACCCACTGGGCCGACGTGCCGACGTAGATTCCGAGATACCCGGCATCGCGGTACGACGACAGGAAGGAATAGACCGGAGTACGCGTGGCCGCGGCGCTCGCGGATCTCCTGGAACAGCCGCGAGCTCATGCCGCCGCCGAGGACCGTGTTGAGCAGGTAGGCGGCGTAGCGCTCGCTGGCGGCCTGAGCGATGCCGGGCACGCCGAGGCACAGGTGGACCTGCTCGAGCGGATTTCTCGGTCACGGTGATGCCCGGGCGTGGGACCGGCGGGCCTGCCGTCGATCAGCGACGCGGAGCCGGAGAGATTGGAGAAGTCGCGCGCCGCCCAGGCCTCGACCGTCTCATGGGTCAGGTTGCCGGCGGCGGCGATGATCAGCCGATCCGGCCGATAGCGCGCGCCGAGAAAATCGACGAAGGCGTCGCGGGCAACGACTGCACCGTCGCGCTCGTGCCGCACACCGGACGGCCGAGCGGATGGCCGGGCCAGTAGCGCTCGTTGAAGAGATCGTGGATGTAGTCGTCGGGCGTGTCCTCGCTCTGCGAGATCTCCTGCAGCACGACGGTGCGCTCGCGGTCGATCTCCTCGCTGTCGAGGCGCGAGTTGAGGAACAGATCGGCGAGCAGGTCCATCGGCCAGCGTGGCGTGCTCGGCGAGGACGCGGGCGTAGTAGCAGGTGTACTCCTTGCCGGTGAAGGCATTGAGGACACCGCCGACGCGCGTCGATCTCTTCGGCGATCTGCGCGGCGCTGCGCCGCTCGGTGCCCTTGAAGAGCAGATGCTCGAGGAAGTGGGAGATGCCACCCAGGTGGGCGCGGCTCGAAGCGCGAGCCGCTCTCCACCCAGATGCCGATAGTGACCGACGGAACCCTCGCAGGTGCTCGGTGACGATCCGCAGGCCGTTCGGCAGCGCCGAGCGCCGCACCATGCTCAGTTGCCGCCCGCGGGCTGACCTGTCTCGCCCATCGCCTCCTTGCGGCTCAGGCGGATCTTGCCGGACTTGTCGATCTCCAGCACCTTGACCTGGATCTCGTCGCCTTCCTTCAGCACGTCGGACACGCGATGCACGCGGCCGGGTCCGATCTGGGAAATGTGCAGGGGAGGCCGTCGGTGCCGGGCATGATCTCGACGAAGGCGCCGAAGTCGACGATGCGGACGACGTTGCCCTTAGTAGATCTTCCCGACCTGCGCCTCCATCGTGATGCCTTCGATGATCTCGATGGCGCGCTTCAGGCTGTCGCCGTCTGCGGAGGCGATGAAGACGGTGCCGTCGTCCTCGATGTCGATCTTGCAGCCCGTCTCCTCGACGATGCCGCGGATGACCTTGCCGCCGGGTCCGATGATGTCGCGGATCTTGTCTGGCGGACCTTGATCGGAGACGATGCGCGGCGCGTGCGTCGAGATGTCGCCGCGCGCCGTCGTTCATCGTCCTGTTCATCACCTCGAGGATGTGCAGGCGTCCCTCGCGCGCCTGCGTGAGCGCCTGGCGCATGATGTCCTTGGTGACGCCGTGGATCTTGATGTCCATCTGCAGGGCGGTGACGCCCTCGGCGGTGCCGGCGACCTTGAAGTCCATGTCGCCGAGGTGATCCTCGTCGCCGAGGATGTCGGAGAGCACGGCGATGTCGTCGCCCTCCTTGATGAGGCCCATGGCGATGCCGGCGACCGGCGCCTTGATCGGCACGCCGGCGTCCATCAGCGAGAGGCTGCCGCGCGCAGACCGTCGCCATCGACGACGAGCCGTTCGACTCGAGGATCTCGGACACGATGCGGATCGTGTACGGGAACGTCTTCGTCGTCCGGCAGCACCGCGCGACAGCGCGCGCTCGGCGAGCGCGCCGTGGCCGACGTCGCGCCGGCTCGGGACCGCGCAGCGGCTTGGTCTCGCCGACGCTGAACGGCGGGAAGTTGTAGTGCAGCATGAACTTGCGGTAGTGCTCGCCGATCAGCGCGTCGATGCGCTGCTCGTCGGACGACGTGCCGAGCGTCGTCGTCGCCAGCGCCTGCGTCTCGCCGCGGGTGAAGAGCGCCGACCCGTGCGTGCGCGGCAGCACCTTCACCTCGCAACTGATCGGCCGCACGTCGGTCGACGCCGCGACCGTCGAGCCGCTTCTTCTGCTTGACGATCATCTGCCGCATGGCGCGGCTTCTCGACCGTCTCGATGACCTCGCGGATGACGCGCTTCCTGATCCGGGAACTGTTCCAGCGCCGCGGCTGCACTTCGTTGTGCGCCGCCGAGATCGCGGCGTGGCGCTCTAGCTTGGCGACGAACGTCATCGCCTTCTCGATGCGCGGCAAAGCGAGCGACCTCGACCGCCTTCTGGATGTTCTTGTCGATCTCGGAGACCGACGACCTCGCGCTTCGGCTTGCCGAGCTTCGCGCGCAGCTCCTCCTGCATCGCGAGTGAGCGGCTGCAGCGCGTCGAGCGCGGTGTAGAGCGCGTCGAGCATGACGTCCTCGGACAGCATCTTGGCGCCGCCCTCGACCATCACGATGCTGTCCGTGGTGCCGGCGACCACCAGTTGAGGTCGCTCTCGGCCGATCTGCGACAGGTCAACGGGTTGATGACGAACGTGCTCGCCGATGCGACCTGATGCGCACGCCGGCGATCGGGCTGAGGAACGGAATGTCCGACACGTGCAACGCGGTGGACGCACCGAGCATCGCGATGGTGTCGGAATCGCTCTCCTTGTCGAACGACAGCACCGGTGGCGATGATCTGCGTCTCGCAGCATGTAGCCGTCGGCGAACAGCGGCCGGATCGGCCGGTCGATCAGGCGCGAGGTGAGAATTTCCTTCTCGCCCTGCCGGCCCTCGCGCTTGAAGAAGCCGCCCGGAATCTTGCCGGCGGCGAAGCCTTCTCCTGGTAGTCGACCGTCAGCGGAAAGAAATCGATGCCCGGCCGCGTGCTCTGGCTGGCGACCGCGGTGGTGAGCACGACGGTCTCGCCGTACTGCACGAGCGCCGAGCCGCTGGCCTGTTTGGCCATGCGACCGACCTCGATGGACAAGGGTCGACCGTGAAAGTCGATTTCGACTTTGTGATGCATGAGAACCTCCCGGGCGATGACGCCCTGTGACGTGGGAGGGATGACTGCTGTGACGAAGCTGACCCGCTGGCGAGGAAGGACTCAGCGGCGAAGTCCGAGGCGCTCGATCACGCTCTTGTAGCGCTCGTTGTCGTAGCGCTTGAGGTAGTCGAGCAGCCGGCGCCGCTGTCCCACGAGCTTGAGCAGCCCGCGGCGAGAGTGGTGGTCCTTCGAGTGGGTCCTGAAGTGCTCCGTCAGAGTAGTCGATTCGCTCACTCAGCAGCGCGATCTGGACTTCAGGCGACCCGGTGTCGGTTGGATGCTGGCGGAACTGCTCCACCAACTCCTGTTTACGCTGCTAGAGCGACTCCCATCATTCCTCCGTTTTATTCAACCGCGTTTGCTACCACGGGCTATTCACTGTGTAAAGTCGGGTGCGAGTACGCGACCATAGCGCCATCGGTCGTGCTCGCGCACGGCGACGGCCGCGAAGATGCCCGTCGGGATCGACCAGAGCCGCGGCGGGCGCGCTCACGCCGGACCGAGGCGAGCGAGCACCCCGCTCTTGCCCTGGCGAACGGCCTCGGACGCTGAGAGCGTCAGAGAGACCAGCCGGCAGATGCGCGCACGGCAGCGCGGAGCGCGACGAGACCGCGCGGCTGAGCGGGATCGCAGGCCTCGAGGAGCACGGCTCGGTCGATCGTGAAGTCACCGAACGCCGTGCGGCACGAGCTCGCCCAGGTGGGCAGCCGTCCCCAACGCGGCACCGATGTCTTCCGCGAGCACTCGGACGTACGGTGCCCATTGGAGCAGGCCGACGTCGAGAGCGCAACCGCGTCGGCCCGGCCGACTCAGGGCGATTTTGGTGATGCGCACCGGACGCTCGTCGCGCTCGACCTCGATCCCTGCGGCGCGCCAGGCGGTAGAGCGGCACGCACGTCGCGTTCTTGACGGCGGAGTACATCGGCGGACGCTGTCGCGATGCTCGCCGGTGAAGCGCTGGCGACCACCGCGAGCGCAGTGGGTCGATCGCGGTCACATCCGGCGACTGCGCGTAGCGCACGGTCGCCGGTGCGATCGCCGGTGTCGGTCGCGGCAGCCGAGCTGGATGACGCCCTCGTAGCGCTTGTCGGCGGTGTTGAGGAACTGGGCGATCTTGGTCGCCTCGCCGAGAGCAGAGCGGCAACAGGCCGGTGGCGAAGGGATCCAGCGTGCCGAGATGGCCGACCTTGACGCTGCACGCGCGGCGCTTGACGCGCCGTACCACCTCGGCCGAGGTGATGCCCGTCCGGCTTGTCGATCAGCAGGATGCCGTTCACGACTCGGTCGCGCGGCGGCGGCGATCCCTGTCAGCAGCCTGGACGAGGCGCTCGGCCTCCTCGAGGCTGCGGTCGAACTCGAAGACGACGATCTGGGTGCGACCCGCAGGTTGAGCCGGCGGGCGACCTGCGCGCGGATGAAGCCGGCGGCGCTGCGCAGGCCCTTGCGGTGCGAGCTGCACGCGCTGCTGCGTCGTCGCCCAGGCAGCTGAAGTAGACGCGCGCGTGGCGCAGGTCGGGCGACATCTGCACCCCGGTGATGGTGACCAGGCCGATGCGCGGATCCTTGATCTCGCGCAGCAGCAGGCCGGCGATCAGCGCCTGCAGCACGGCCTCGGCCGACGCGGTCAGTGCGCCGGGTCATGACCACCTCGCGCAGCCGAGGTCCCAGCCGAGCGCGAGTCAGACAGTGGAAGAATCTCGATCTCCTCCGCGCCGACTTCGGCGACGTGCAGGTCTTCGATGAAGCGGACCACCTGGCGCAGCGCGCCGTCGACGTAGCCCGGCGTCCGGTGCCCACCTGCGAGACGCCGAGCACGGTGCGCTGCCAGAGATCCTGGTCCTCGCACTCCGCAATGGAGACATTGAACGTGTTGGACACGCGCGCCTTGATCTTGCTGCAGCACGCCGCGCTTGCCCTTCAGCGAGTGGTTCTCCGGAATGAAGAGCGTCGAGCTTCAGCACACCGACGACCATCGGCGGCGCCGGACTCTAGAGCGACCGTTCGGCGGCGGCGCCGCGCGCCGTGGCGGGCCGAGGCGGCGGCCGACCTGCTCCATCTCGTACGCCTCGATGACGTCGCCGACCTTGACGTCCTGAGAAGTTGTCGAGGCCGATGCCGCACTCGTAGCCCGACTGCACCTCGCGCGCGTCGTCCTTGAAGCGGCGCAGGCTGACGATCTTGCCGGTGTGGACGACGACGTGGTCGCGCACCAGGCGCGCCGGCGCGTTGCGGGTGATCTTGCCGTCGGTGACGAAGCAGCCGGCGATCAGTGCCGATGCCCGGGATGCTGAACGTGTCGCGCACCTCGGCGCGCCCGAGCACCTTCTCGCGGAAGGTCGGCTCGAGCAAGCCCTCCATGGCGTCGCGCAGCTCGTTGAGCGCGTCGTAGATGACCGTGTACAGGCGCACGTCGACGCCTTCGCGCTCGGCCGCGGTGGTCGGCCTTCGACTCCGGGACGGACGTTGAAGCCGATGACGACCGCGTTCGAGGCCGACGCCAGCATCACGTCGCTCTCGGTGATGCCGCCGACCGACGCATGCAGCACGTTGAGGCGCACCTCGTCGGTCGACAGGCGCGTGAGCGCATCGGCCGACGCGCTTCGACCGATCCCTGCACGTCGGCCTTGATGACGATGCGCAGCTCCTTGGTGTCGCCCGCCTGCACCTGGCGGTAGAGGTCTTCGAGCGACACCTTGGCGGTCTTGAGCAGCGCTCGCCTCGCGGTGCTTGGCCAGCGCGATGCTCGGCGACCTGGCGGGCGGTGGCCTCGTCGGCCACGACGACGAACGAGCTGCCCGCCTCGGGCACGGACGGGCAGACCGAGGATCTCGACCGGCGTCGACGGATCGGCGGCGTCGACCTTGTGGCCTTGTCGTCGATCATCGCGCGCACGCGGCCGGCGATAGGGCCCGCAGACGAACGGATCGCCGCGGCGCAGCGTGCCCTCCTGCACCAGCACCGTGGCTGACCGGGCCGCGGCCGCGATCGAGCTTCGCCTCGACGATGGTGCCACGCGCCGGCTTGTCGGGATTGGCTTTCAGGTCGAGCAGGTCGGACTGCAGGAGCAGCATCTCGAGCAGGTGCGGCAGGCCTTCGCGGGTCTTGGCCGAGACCGGCACCGTGACGGTGTCGCCGCCCCAGTCTTCCGGACTGCAGGCCATGATCGGCGAGACCCTGCTTGATGCGATCGAGGTTGGCTTCCGGCTTGTCGATCTTGTTGATCGCCACGACGATCGGCACGCTGGCCGCGCGCGCGTGGTTGATCGCTTCGATCGTCTGCGGCATCACGCCGTCGTCGGCCGCGACGACCAGGACGACGATGTCGGTCACCTGCGCGCCGCGCGCGCGCATGGCGGTGAACGCCTCGTGGCCCGGCGTGTCGAGGAACGTGACGCGGCGGCCGTGCACGTCGACCGTGTAGGCGCCGATGTGCTGCGTGATCCCGCCGGCCTCGCCGGCGGTGACGTTGGTCTCGCGGATCGCGTCGAGCAGCGACGTCTTGCCGTGGTCGACGTGGCCCATGATCGTGATCACCGGCGGGCGCGGCTGCAGATGCTCGCTCGCTCACCGCCTCGTGGCCGACCTCGACCGCCGCCTCGGCGTCGAAGGTGCACGTTCTCGACGTTGTAGCCGAACTCCGATGCGATCAGCGTCGCGGTGTCGGTGTCGAGGACCTGGTTGATGGTGGCCATCATGCCGGCTTCCATCAACTTCTTCGACGACTTCGCCGGCCTTCACGCCCATCGCCTTGGCGAGCTCGCCCACCGAGATGACCTCGGAGATGCGCACGATGCGCTTGCTGGCCTTGGGCATGGTGATCTCGGTCTGCGTTCGCTCCTTGCCGGGCAGCGCGCGCTTCTTGCGCGGCAGCGCGCGCCTGAGCGCTTGTCGCGATCGCTCGATCTCGGCGAACTCCGGGCTTCTGAATCACGCGGCGTTTCTTCTTCTTGCCGGCGCTCGTCCGCCGGTCGGCGGCAGCTCGGGCGCTTCAGTGGCCGGCGCTCGCGTCGTCGGCGCATCGCGCGGCCGGCGCCCGCGCCCGGCGCCCGCGGCGGGTGCGCGTGGCGGCGATCCGTGCGGCCTCGGCCTTCTTGAGATCGATGCGACCGAGCACCTTGGGACCGAACGGACGGTCCGGCGACGGCTCGGCGGGCGCGATCGTCATTCATCGTCGACGACCGGCGGCTTCGCTGGGCGGCATTGGCGCCGCCGGCACGGCCGGACGCTGCGGCTACTGGGCGGTGCTGGGCGCGGACGGCGTCGCCGGCGCGCCGGCGATACCGCCTCGGCGGACGCGTCGCCGACCGGTGCGGCTGGCGCCGGCTCGATGCGTCCGCCGGCTCCGGGTTCCGGCTCCTCGACGAGCGTCTCCGGCATCGGCGGCAGCGGGTGGCGGAACCTCGTACGGCTCGACCAGCGGCTCCATGCCCGGCGAACGCCTGGAGGACGTCGCCCTGCACGCCGATCGGACTCCAGCGGCTCGATGCGGAGTCGCTGTCCGTCCGACTCCGTCGCCGCGGCGCGGCGCCGGATGACCTTGGTGCCGACGCGCGCGCTCGACGACCGCAGCGCCGGTCTCGCCGACCGACGACGCGTTCACCGCCGATCGTGACCTGCGGCTTCTCGACGAAGCCGAGCTCTTCTGGCGGCGCGCTGCACCTCTTCGTCGCTCAACGAGCTCTGGGCGCGCCTAGTTGCGCATCCCGATCTTCTCGAGTCGAGCGCGTGAGATCCTTGGGCTCGACGTTCCATTCTTTCGCCAGTTCGTGCACCCTGCGCGACATCGCCACGTTCCTCATTCACCCGCGTCTGGCTGGAAGCTCGGCGATCAGCGCGGCCCGGGCCAGTCGGTCGATCGTCGCCCGCAGCGGCCCGCAACATACCTTTGCGTCCGCGCAAAGCGCGTCCCAGCATTCGGCCGCGATGCAGACAGCCGCCGCGGCCGCCGGCGCGGCGCGTCGTATCGAGCTGCAAGGTGCCGTCGGCGCTGCGCACGACGCGCAGCAACGCCGATCTGCGGGTCAGACACTCCCGCAACCCATACAAGTTCTGATCGGTACGTGGGGCTCGCGTCTCACGCTTGTTCCTCTGACTCTTCCAACGACTGGCTCTTCCACGACCGGCGGCGACGGCGGCGCGCGCCAGCCGCCGGCAGCCGCGGACGCCGCGGCTGCGCGCCTCCGCAGCCGCTTCGGCCTGGCGGCGCAGCTGCTTCGACGTGACTACGCGCAGCCAGCAGGATGTTGGGAATCTTCTCCGGCGCGATGCCGTCGACGTCGGCGAGCGCCGCCTCGTCGGCCTGCGCGACTTCCTCAGCCGACTTGAACCCGTGCTGGAAGAGCAGCACTCTGGCGGTCACGTCACCGACGCCCGGAATGGCGCCTCAGCGACAACCGCCCGGCGCGACTCTTCTTCGGCCTCGGACTGCTGCGCGCTTCGAGGTTCCAACCGGATGAGCGCGCGACGCCAGACTGGACGTTCTGCCCCTTCTTGCCGATCGCCAGCGACAACTGGTCATCGGGTCGATGACCTCCATCGCGTGCGTCCTCGTCGTCGATGATGATCTTGCGAGACCTCGGCGGGCGCGATCGCGCGGCACGACGAACTCGGCCGGATCGGGCGTCCTACGTGCACGATGTCGATCTTCTCGCCGCGCAGCTCCTGCACGACGGCTCTGCACGCGGCGTGCCCTTCATGCCGACGCAGCGCGCCGACCGGATCGACGTCGCGGTCGTGCGACGACGACGGCGATCTTCGCGCGGCCGCCCGGCTCGCGCGCCGCGCCTTCGACCTCGACGATGCCCTCGTAGATCTCCGGCACCTCCTGCTCGAAGCAGCTTGATCAGGAAGCCGGGATGCGTGCGGCAAGACGATCTGCGGGCCCTTGCCGCTCATGCTCGACGTCGAGGATGAACGCGCGGATGCGGTCGCCCTGGCGATAGCGCTCGCGCGGGATCTGCTCCTTCTCGGGCAGGATCGCGTCGGTGCGGCCGCAGGTTGACGATGATGTTCTTCCTTCTCGAAGCGCTGCGACGATGCCGGAGTAGATCAGCTCGCCCTTCCGGTCCTTGAACTCGTTGTAGATGATCTCGCGCTCGGCATCGCGCAGCCTCTGCATCGAGGTTCTGCTTGGCGGCCTGGGCGGCGATGCGGCCGTAGGACTGCGGCAAGCTTCTCGAGCAGTTCGTCGCCGACCTGCGCTTCCGGATCCAGGTTCTGCGCGCGTCGCGAGCGAGATCTCGAGCTCGGCGTTGGTCACCTCGGGCACGACGGTGAGGATCTTGAACAGCTCCACTTCGCCGATCTCCGGGTTGAACTGCGCTTCGATGCGCATGTCGCCCCCGATGACCTTCTTGGCAGCGGACAGCATGGCGTTCTCGACCGCCTGCACCACGATGGAGCGATCGATGCCCTTCTCCCCTTGCTGACCTGTTCAATGACCCGAGCCAAATCAGGACCGGGGCCCGCCGTGCTGCATAACGTTCACCTCGGTTCAGCGGCCGGATACGCCGCCCGCTGCGGCTCCGGAAGACTCCGTGCTGTAATTGGCCTGGGCGATGTCGTCTGAAGGCGACGAAGCGCTCGTTCTCACCGACCGCACAGACGATGCCGTCCGGCCGAACGTGCGCGCAGCACGCCACAGGAAGGCGCGCTCCCGCCGTCACTGGCCTCGACTGTGCGCACGCGAACGCGCTTGCCGGAGATAGCGGCGGAAGTGGTCGGGCTGGCGCAGCCGACGGTTGATGCCCGGCGACGAGCACCTCCAGGGTGTAGCTGCCCGGGTACCACGCTCGTGGACCGCGATGTGGTCGCCCAACCGGCGGCTCATGGTAGTCGAGCTCGTCGATGGTCACGCCCCTCGGGACGATCGAGGTAGAAGCGCAGGACATTGCCCCGCCCGCTCACCAGCGTCGGTAGTCGATGTCAACGATCTCCATGCCCTCATTCGCGACGAGTGGGTCGACGCGCTCGCCAAACCCGCCCCGATCACCGAACTATCCATTTTGAAATAAAAAGTGGGCCGGCGGCCCACTCCCTTGCAGACCTAAATAGTACAGATTTCGATAGCACAGGGGGCGAGGAAGGTCGCAAGAGAGCCACCGGCCCGGCGATAGGCCGAACGCTGCCCACCGCGGCGGCGACCGCGTTGCGACACTTTGGGGAAAGGGCCTGACCGATGGTCAGGATTGCTCGAGACCCGTCCTACTATGGAAGGTCTGGGCTCGATGATCGAGTAGGTGCGCTTGCCCTTCGGAGTGGCGACTTCAACATCGTCGCGCGACCTCCTTGTTCGGAGGGCCCTGCCCAACGGCGACCGATCGAGATCATGCCGGCCGATGCGTCCACCTCTTCGGGAAAGACGAGCTCGTACGTCTCCTCGACGTCTGTCTCGCTCTCGACGAGTGACCCGACTGCCGTATCCAACTGCAGCCTAGGGAATCGAACTGACCGTATACAGGGAGAGATCGCGGAATGCGCTGCTCGATCTGACCCATCCGAGCGTTCACGAAGCCTGACGCTCTTTGGCGGCGGCATACTCGGCGTTCTCGCGCAGGTCGCCGTGCACGCGCCACCTCGATTTCCCTGGGCGGCACTGTTGCGCAGCTCGAGCGCAGGTCTTCGAGCTCCTTCCTGAGCCGCCGCATGACCGGCAGTTCCACAGCCGCCTCGTTGGAAGTGCGCTGAGCGAGCTCAGCGTCGGGTGGACGATCGAACCTGTTTGCTGGTCGACGAGCTGGTGGGCTTTGTGACGTCGCGATAGGCGGACGCGGACTTTTCCATCCAGCTGCCCGCGTCGTTCATGACCGTCTCACCGTTGTGGATGTACCGGTACATCCCCGCAATCCCCACCACGAACCCGATCATGAAGCGTTTGAACATCGCGTTCTTCTCGCGGGTGGGAGTGTAGACGGCGACCGGTGTGCAGTCAAAGGCGTTTCGGTGCCCGGCCCCGAGGCGCGGATCGGGCTCCGCGTTGCGGGTGCGAGGCCCGCTGACCTAGCATCCCGCCCATGCGGATCTTGCGCGCGGCGATCGACCTGCTCTACCCGCCCGCGTTGCCCCCGCCTGCCGCATCCGCACGGCAGCGGTCGCCTTCTGCACGGACTGCCACCAGGGCATTGCCACATCAGCCCTCCCCGCTCTGTACGGCCTGCGGCCTTCCGTTCGCCGGCTCGGGACCGGACCACCTCTGCGCCAACTGTCGTTTGCACCCGCCCCGATTCGGGGTCGCGCGAGCCCCGGCCGGTGTTCGATCGCCACCGGCCGAGCCCCCTGGTGGAGGGTGCTGGCGCGGTTCCAAGTTACGGCCGGGACGTCAGCCTGGCACCCCGTGCTGTCCGCCTGCCTGGTCGAGCATCTGCCGCTCGCCTCCGACCACGATCTGGTGATTCCCATTCCCCTCCATCGGGAGCGACTGCGATGGCGGGGGTTCAGCCAGTCCCTGCCCCTCGCTCCGCGCCATCGGCCGGAGCCGAGCCAGACGCCCCGTCGATCCCTTCATGTGCTGGCGCGCCATCGCTCGACGCCGCCGCAGGTCCGGGCTCGGCGCCGACGACCGTCGCCGCAACGTGCGCAGCGCCTTCGCCGTCCGCGATCGCGAGCGCATCCGCGGCCGAACCGTGCTGCTCGTGGATGATGTGATGACGACGGCGCGCCAGCGCGCAGCCCAGGAGCTGCGCCCGCACGGCGCCGCGCGGCGGTCGATGCCGTCGTGCTCGCGCGCGCCCTCGATCCGCGTGAGCGAGCGCGACAAGTGGGAGGCGCGGTATGCGGCCGCGCCGACGGAGCGGGCGGCCGCGCCCTCGCGGTTGCTGGTCGAGCATCGCCACTGCCGGCGGGCCGCGCCTCGATCGTCGCGTGCGGCGACGTTGGCCGGAACCGCGCTCTGGCTGGCGCCAGGGCTCGCGGTCGACGCGGTCGACGTCGCGTTCGCCGGCCTGGCTCGCCTGGCCGCGGCGGCGCGGCGCGAGGGCCTCGTCGTCAGACCCGATCCAGGCGAACCTCGAGGAGTTTCCGCTGCCCAGCGACCGGTACGCCGTCGTGGTCAATTGCCGCTACCTGCAGCGCCCGTTGTTTCCGGCTCTGCGCGAGCGCCGTCAGACCCGGCGGCGTGATCGTCTTCGAGACCTTCCTGCGCGAGCAGGCGCTCCGAGTCGGTCACCCGCGCAACCCGGCCCTTCCTGCTCGCGCCCGGCGAGTTGCGCGCCGAGTTCGCGACGTTCAGCGTGCTGGTGGATGCGGAAGGATGCGTCGAGACGGACGGCACCGCCAGCTATCTCTCGCGCGGTTGATCGGCGCGACGTCGCGATACGGGAACCCTCGATTGAGTTTTCACGGCTTTCATGACAAGCGCGGTCGAATGCGTTGTCGCTGGGCCCTGGCCGCTCTGCTGCTCCTGACGGCGTGCTCGGACTCGGGAGGCAACAACACCCCAACCGTGCCGGTGCTCGCCTGGGGTGGGTTCCGTCACGACCAATCGAACAGCGCCACCGGCAACGGCATCTCCGGGAACAAGGCCGCGAGTCTCGCTTGTTGTACGCCACCAACGGCGAAACGACGATCTCGACGCCGGCGATCGACAACAAAGGTCAGATCTACCTGGGCCTGCGGAACGGCATGGTGTCGCTCGACGATACAGGGCGGCGTGCGCTGGTTCGCCGACAGTTGCGAGGCTTCCCAGCGGCCTGGTCATTCCGTTCGGCCCGATCAATCATCGCCGACCGTGACGCCCGGCCGCGACATCGTCTTCGGCACCGACGCGACGGCCACCACGAACAGGATGGTGTTCGACCTCCACGAACGCTCGCGCACGGTGGTCGAATGCCGATTTGCGTTTCCGACCGGCATCGAGTCGGTGCGGTCGTCGGCGCAGGTGCAGGTCGACCCGCGCGACCTCTCGCTGCTCTCGGTCTTCATCGGCACCGGCCGGGGACGCTGCAAGCCATCAACGGCGTCGGCACGCCGCGCTGGACCTTCGAACCGTCGCCGCAGCGGCTGCCAATCACCAGCATCCAACGCCATCGATCCCAACGGTCCCTTCTACATCACGACGCCCGACGGCGTGCTCGGCGCGGCCGACGCGAGCCAGCAGGCGGTTCCTCTGGCAGTTCCCAATCGGCAGCCCGCCTTTCGAGGTGCTGCAGCAGTCGCCAGCCTCGGCCCCAGCATCTACGCGATCGGCGCCGGCAGCGCGCTCTTCGGGATCAACCTCGACGGCACGCTGAAGTGGCAGTTCTCGCCGAACGCCGAGGTGCCCGGCTCGCCGGCCTTCGCCTCGCAGTCGATCGACGTGGGCTCCAACCTCATCCTCGACACCATCATCTATCTCGTCGACGTCAACGGGGAGATCAGCGGCGTGCGCGACACCAACGGTGAGCTCTGGGAAATGCAGTTCTGCTGCAAGGATCCGCCCGACCCAGACATAAAGGATCAATTCGAGACGTGCCGCTACCGACAGCTGCACTGCCGGACAATGGGCGACGTGCGTCAACAACAAGTGCACCGAAGCCTGCTCGACCAGATCCTGCACGCCGAACACCTGCAGAGCGAATGGCCACGGCGTGTGAGCCCGACTGCACGGGTCAACCTTCTTCGAGCGGCACACCCGTGCGCGTGGAGACGTCGCCCATTCTCACTGGTGACCTGTTCGTCGTCGTCGGCACCACCGATGGACGGATCTGCGCCCGCAACGTGGACGGCACCGTGCCAGGGCGACGACGACGACATGAGCAACCCGTGGGTCATCGGCGGCGGCTACATTGAGCTGTTCCATGACGACCCGCCCGTCCGACGACCGGCCCGTCCGCTCATCACCCGCCATCGGCCCGGGCGGGTCCATCTTCGTCACCACGGATACGGGACTCTACCTCATCAAATGATCGCTCGACGACCGACCGTCATTTCGCTGATCGCGCTGCTCCGTCCTGGCCGCGTGCTCCAACAACAAGTTCGCAGACCTGCCAGCCTCAACGGCGGCACGTCGCTCGCGCGCGACGGCGTGGCCGAAGTTCAGGCCGATCCGGCGAACAGCGGCCGGAGCACCGTCGATCTCAGCGTCAACGACGGGATGCCCAGCAGCGGTCTTGTTCGGCCTGGCATCCCGACGACCCGGGACCGCTCCGCAACCGGGCATGATCGGGCCGACGCAGAAACGACGCCGATCCTCGGCGACAACATCATCTACCTCGGATCCTCGGACACCAACGTCTACGTGTTGCAGCGCAGCGACCAGCCCGTCGAGCTCACTGGACGAGATCATGCTCGTCAGCGCCGTCACCGGCTCGCCGCTCCTCGGTGCGGACGGGACTCTCTTCGTCCCCAGCAACGGCATCCTGGCGCAGTACAAATCGAACGGCGAGGTGAAGAACAACGGCGCCCTGCCCGGATTCGCGGCGGCGTCGCCGAACATCTGGAACAGCGACGGCACCGCGTACGTCGGCACGCTCTCCGGCGGTTTCGTCGCGATGTGCCCGAACGGCGTCCACCGCAACACGCAGAGCTTCCCGACGACACAGTCGCCGGCGGCCGTCGTCAGGACCCCAACCAGCCGGACAAATCGACGCCGATCATCACTCGCGGCAGGCCTCGCCGGGCAGGTGCGCGCCTGCAACATCAAGGGGCGGCAATACTGGTCGTTCTTCGCCTCGACGACGATCAACGCCGCGGTCCTCGTCGATGAGAGCACGGACCTGTTCTACGTCGCCGACCAGAACGGACGAGGTCTTCGCTGGCGAAGTGGCGAACGGGGCCCTCGACACCGCCTTCTCATTTCAGGCGGACGGACCGGTCTCCGCCTCGCTGGCGCTGGGCCGCGACACGGCGCCCGAGCCGCGCCTCTACGTCGCCGACGAGACCGGCATGCTCTACGCGCTCTCGACCGCGCCACCGGCGAGAGTGCGGTGGACGTTCAGGCGGACGGACCGATTCTCTCGTCACCAGCGGTGGCGACGGGCGGTTACCCGCCGACATCATCGTGTTCGGCAGCGACGTGCTCGGCACCATCACTGGCAGCCCGGTGCCCGTGCCGATCGACGGGCGCGTCGTACGCCGTCCGCGACGACGGCCCTCGGGCACGCTGCTGTGGACGTTCGAGGCGGGCGCGTCGATCGGCGCGTCGTCGCCGTCGATCTACACCGATCGCCACGGTCCACATCGGTCGCGCCGGACAACAACTCGCCAGTGGCTGAGACGCCTGCCACGGCAACGATCCGAACGCGACCTGCACGAGAAACGTCGGCGGGGCGGCCTACCGCCATCGGCCCGGAGCGCCGCCCTCGTGCCCACGCCAGCACGTTCACGCGAAGAGGAGTTCCCCGTGAGCCGCAGAAACCAGATCGCGCTGACAACCGGACGAGCAGCGCGCGTACATGCTGCCACCGCGCGCACGCTCACGCTCTGCAGCAACGGCGCGCACCGGCTGCCCGCATGCCGTTCGCCATGTGGTTCGCCGTCGACGACGACGGAACGATCTGGATGACGACCTATCGGAAGTCGCAGAAGGCCGTGAACGTGGCACGCAACCCGAAGGTCGCGTTGCACATCGAGTCGGGCGACACCTACGACACGCTGAGGGGCGTCTGCATTCGCGGCGACGCAGCGATCGTCGACGATCTCGACGCCGTCGTACGCACGATCATGCGGGTGAACGAGAAGATGATGTCCGGCATGTTCGAGGCCCGGCCAGGGGCGTCGAAAAGCGATCCGCTTTCAGGCCCGCAAGCGGATTGCGCTCAAGATCACGCCGGTGCGGATCTCGAGCTGGGATCACGCGAAGCTCGGCGGCGTCTACTGGCGCCGCCGGCCCGTCCTCACTCTTCTTGCGAGCCGCGTCACCGACACGGCGAGATCCGCCTACACCCCGGCGGAGAGCGATACCGGCACCTTGTACTCGCCAAGCGCCTTGATGGGCTCGTCGAGGCGAATGCGGCGGCGTTCGATCGCGAATCCCGCATCGGTCAGCGCGCGCTCGATGTCGATGTTCGTCACCGATCCGAAGAGCTTACCCTCTTCGCCGGCGCGCGCGGGGATGGTGACCGTCGTCGCGCCCAGCTTCTTGGCGAGGCTGCTCGGCGGCGGACATCGCGCGCTTGCGCTTGTCCTCGACGATCCGCTTGTCGTGCTCGAGCACGCGCAGGTTGCGCTTGTCGGCGACCGTGGCCAGGCCGCGGGGCAGCAGATAGTTGCGCGCGTAGCCGGGACGCACCTTGACGATGTCGCCGATGGTGCCGAGGTGCGGCACGTCTTCTACGCAGGATCACTTCCATCTCGAGTTCCTCTCATCCGTCCGCGTCGCGGCCCGCCGTTGCATCGGCCGGTCGCGCGGACGAAGTTGCGAAGTCCCCCAGAGATCGAACACGCCGAAGCACCACCACGAGGGCAGCGGCGAGGCTGCTGGAGGGCGATGACCACGATAGGTCGCGGCGCGCAGCGGACGCGGGAGCCGACGCGCTGGAAGAAAGTAGCTGACGATCGCCAGGCCCTGCGCGAAGTAGCACGCGAGGCAGACGATGAAGACGTTGATCGCAACCCAGCCGAGGAGACGGGTGGGCAGGAAGAGCGCGAAGCCGGACCCGATGAGGAGCCAGATCGCCCAGTCGGCCGTGCGCCAGCGCGACAGGGTCATCAGCTGCGGCCACCACACCCAGCGGCGCGACAGCCCGAGATTCGCCAGCCAGACGGCGGTCGTCGCGAGGAGGATCATCGCCGGAAGGATCAGCGCCGATCCGCTCGGCGATCTCGACGCGCGCGGCGTCGAGATCCGCGATCTGCCTGCGTGGACATGCCGAAGTCGCGATAGATCTGCAGAGACGTATCGAAGCTCGAGCGCCACAGATTCGAGACGCCGTCCTGCCACACCGCCGGGTTCGGTTCGTGCCACATCGCGAGCCCGAGGCCGCCGGACGATGGTCGCCGCGGCCGCGATCGCGACGACGGCTTCGAGCCGCCACGCGCGCCGCAGGAGCAGCGACGCGACCACCGAGGCAGCACCGGCGAGGGCGAGGAACCCGACCGCCACCGTCGCGCCCAGCAACCCGCCCATCACGCCGACCGCGCCGACCGTCGCAGCGGCGGCGCGCGTCGTCCCGCCGATCCCGCCGGCGACGAGCGCCGGCAGCGGCAGGATCAGCAGCGCGAGCGCCGAGCCCGGTGGGCCGAAGAGGCCGACCGCGCAGAGCGCGAGCATGCACACGCTGCTGGAGGCGATGAGACGGGCGTCGGCCATCGTCAGACGGTCGTCACCGTGTACGGCAGCAAGGCGACGGTGCGAGCGCGCTTGATCGCGGTGGTCAGCGAACGCTGATGCCGCGCGCACGTACCCGGTGATGCGGCTCGGGAATGATCTTGCCGCGCTCGGTCAGGTAGTTGCCGAGGCCGCGGGCGTCCTTGTAGTCGATGCGCGATTCCTTGTCGGCGCAGAACCGGCACACCTTGCGGCGCCCCGGCCGACGACGACCGCCAGCCACCGGCGCGATCGTCGCGCGGATTTCCGTTCCTCTCGTGGCTTACGACGCATGGGCATTGCTTGTTCTCCTCACTCCAGTGGCGGTGGCCACGGCCTCGGCGCCTTCGACCGCCTTACGGGCCGTCCCGGGCTTGGTCTTGGGCGTGCGTGGTGACGGTGGCGACCGACACGAAGCGCAGCACTTCGTCGGCGATCTTCAGCGTCCGTTCAGATTCGCGCACGACATCGGCATCTCGAGTCGTACTCGGCCAGCACGTAGTAGCCGCGGTGCGAGCTTGCGGATGGGGTAGGCGAGCTCGCGAATCCCCATTCCTGCATCTCGTGCGTCTTGCCGCTCCCCTCGATCAGTCGCTTGGCGCGATCGATCGTCTCGCGGATCTGCGCTTCCGGCAATTCAGGGTGCAGGACCATCAGCGTCTCGTAACGTCGAACCATTGCTACATCTCCTTCAACACGGATCAGCAGGAATGGCGGGCGCCGCGTTGAAGCGACTCATCGCCATCGCCGGCCCGTCGGTCATCGATGGACTCGATCGCTTCGCAGGCGCGCTCGGCGGTCGGGTCAATTCAATCGTTCCTCGGCGCCGAGCGGCTGCGAGCATAGTCGGCGGCGTGCGACGCCTTCGGGCGGGCGTCCGACGCCGACGCGCACTCGCAGGAATTCGTCGCCCAGCCGGTCGAGCATCGACGCGACGCCGCGGTGGCCACCGGCTCCGCCGCGCAGGCGGATGCGGAGTCGCCCGGCGAGGCAGATCGAGATCGTCGTACACGGCCACGACGTGGTCGTCGGCACGTGACCGGCTCGAGCACTTCACCGCTGCAGTTCATGTAGACGAGGGGCTGGACCAGTTGCACCACGTTTTCGCCATACCGGCCACGACCGCGGCGAGCGCGGCCGTCGGCATCGGCCTCGAGGGCGATATGCCAGCGATTGGCGAGGCGTCGATGACCATGAATCCTGCGTTGTGCCGCGTGTGCGCATATTTCGAGCCGGGGTTCCCCAGGCCCAACGACCACCCACATGCCGCCGCCCTACGACGGTCGGCTTCGGCAGCCTCCGGCTTGGCGGCCGCGCCTTCGGCAGGAGCCGCGGCGCCTTCCGCCGCCACTTCTCGCCTCGGCCGCGACCTTCACTTCCTCGACCACCGGCGGCAGCACCGTGACCACCGCTTCGTCGGTGTCGATCACGATCTCGGAGCCGCCCGGCGCTGGCGGAGATCGGAGAGATGCAGCGCGTCGTGGATGCCGAGCGCGACACATCGACTTCGATGAAATCGGGAATCTCGGTCGGCAGGCAGAGCACCTCGACCTCGCGTCGGATCGGCTGGAGGATGCCGCCCAGTTCGACGCCTGCCGCGCGGCCGATGAAGTGCAGCGGCACGCGCAGCTTGAGCTTCGCGCGTTGACGTCGACCTCGTACAGATCGGTGTGCACGAAGCGTGCGCTGCACCGGGTGACGCTGGATCTCCTTCACCAGCACGAGTCGGCCGCCGAGGTCGCCGGCGTTCGAGTTCAGGCGGATGAGGTGCGTACCCTCGATCGACGCCGACCTTGGTCTCGAACTCCTTGCCGTCCGATCTCGAGCAGGGTCGCCGTCGCGCTTCGCACCGTAGAGCACGCCCGGGACGACTACCCTTGCGGCGCAGCGATCGCGCCGAGCCCTTGGACCCCTGGTTCGCGCGGCGCAACAGTATCCAGCTCAATCGTTTCGCATGCTGTCTCAACGTCGGCTCACGGCCGCTCGTCTCAGACGAACAGCGAGCTGATCGACTCCTCGCGGTGGGTCCGGCAGGATCGCCTCGGCGAGCAGCGTGCGCCACGGGCAGCACCTTGATCTTGCTGCAGTCCTGCCTTCCGGGCGCAGCGGGATCGTGTCGGTCACCACCAGGCTCGTCAGCTGTCGAATCGCGGATGCGCTCGATCGCCGGGCCGGACGAGCACGGGATGCGTGCAGCACGCGATCACTTCCGTGCGCACCGGCTTCGCGCAGCGCCGCGGCGGCGGTGGCGAGCGTGCCGGCGGTGTCGACGATGTCGTCGACGATCACCGCCGGTCTGGCCTTCGACATCGCCGACGACGCGCATCTCGGCGACCTCGTTGGGACGCGCCCGCGCGCTTGTCGATGATCGCCAGCGTCGCATCGAGCCGCTTCGCGAAGGCGCGCGCGCGCTCGACGCCGCCCGGATCGGGCGACGACGACCGCCGACCGGACCGTTGCGCAGGCGCTCCTGCATCTCGCTTCAGCAGCACCGGCGTCGCGAACAGGTTGTCGACGGGGATGTCGAAGAAGCCCTGGATCTGGCCGGCGTGCAGATCGATGGTGCAGGACGCGCGACGCGCCGGCGGCGGTGATCAGGTCGGCGACGAGCTTGGCGCTGATCGGCACGCGCGGCGACACTTTGCGATCCTGCCGCGCGTAGCCGTAGTACGGAATCACGGCGGTGATGCGCTTGGCCGAGCGCGCGGCGGAACGCGTCGAGCATCAGCAGCAGCTCCATCAGGTGGTCGTTGACCGGCGTGCAGGTCGACTGGATGACGAAGACGTCGCCGCCGCGGACGTTCTCGGCGATCTCGACCATCACCTCGCCGTCGCTGAAGCGGCGCACCTCGGCCTGGCCGAGTGGCACGTCGAGCTGCGTTGCACACCTCGGCGGCCAGGGGCCGGTTCGAGTTGCCCGTGAAGACCTGAATCTCGTCCCTCACCGATCTATCCTCAACGATCACGGCGAAGCTGGGCGGGAAGGATTCGAACCTTCGAATACCGGATCCAAAGTCCGGGGCCTTACCAGCTTGGCGACCGCCCACCATCTGCATCGTTCGTCATCAACTCGACCGCTGGTACTCGTCCAGGATCCACGTACTGCGCGCGCCCACAGTCCGGCGGCGCGCATCGCCCGCGCCGCAGCGCTCGCCTGTTCAGCACCGTCCCACACTCCGAATACCGCCGATCCACTTCCGGTCATCGAGCACGCTCTGCGCCCCGAGCGCACGTAAGCCGCCGCTTCAGAGACTGACAATGTGGCTGAAGATCTGAAAGGCCGCCGCTTCGAGGTCGTTCTCGCATCCGCGATCGCAGCGGACCGCCGACCGACCGAAGCCGCGGACTACTACTGATCGAGCCCTTCCGTTGTCAATAAATCGTCATAGTTTGCATATACATGCCGCGTTTCCAGTGCCGGTGCCCGGGTAGGCCACGACGAGCGCTGAGTCCGGATCACTCGGCGGCCATCGGGTCGAGCTGGTCGCCGATGCCGCGCATGCGCGCACGGCCGCCGGACAGGAACAGCGGTACGTCGGCGCCGAGCTGCGAGGGCCACGCGGCGAGGTCAGCGGACGGGGACGCCGCGCGTAGGCCAGGGCGTCGAGCGGACGCAGCGTCGCCGCGGCGTCGCTGCTGCCGCCGCCCAACCCGGCGCCAGCTGGGATCCGCTGATGAAGATCGATTCGGACACGTCGGGCAGAGCTCCCGGTCCGATCGAGGTAGACGGAGGGCGGCGCGGACTGCCAGGTTGTCGCGGGCCGGCTCGGGCGGCCCGGCGGGCGTGCAGCGGACCGCGACATCCGGTGATCGCCTGCCGTTCCGAGCTGACGCGGACTGGTCGAAGAGTCGATCGGCGCGACGATCGAGTCGAGCAGGTGGTAGCCGTCGGCTCGACGGCCGACGATCCGCAGGGCCAGATTGAGCTTCGCCGGCGCGGCCACGCGATCGACCAGCGGCCGCGTTCACCCCGAGCGTCGGGAAGACATGAATGTTATTCTAGTCTTAGTAGTACAACATGCGGGTCGATTCGGGCCGCATTGACCCACCATTTCAGGGGGTGATAGGCAGCGGGGTTCCGGTCCTCGACCGCGCCACGCCCCCGTGGTGAAAAGGATATCACGCAGGTCTCCGGAACCTGAAGTCCAGGTTCGATTCCTGGCGGGGGCGCTCTCGCATCGCCATGCTCCATCTCGGCTTGATTTTCACTTGTCCTTCCGATAGCGTCCCGCGCCGTCGGGTGGGAGCCGCGACGCGTCCGCGGCGTACGAAGGAGGCGGCGATGGATCTCCCGAAGTGCCTGAAGTGCAACCGCGGAACGCTCATTCCGCTGTCGGACTATGGGCAGGAAGGCGCTTCGGTACATGTTCAAGGCGTGGGTGTGTACCAATCCCGGAGTGCGGCTTCTCGCTCCGCGTCGACAAAGGCGAAGTCACCTACGGCAAGAAGATCGACTTCAAGCACTGATCGCGGTGCCGCGCTGCGGCATCTTCGAGGCGAAACAAAGAAAAGCCCAGCCGATCTCGGCTGGGCTTTTCTTTAGATCCGGCGGCGTCCTACTCTCCCACTGGGCGACCCAGCAGTACCATCGGCGCTGGAGGGCTTAACTGCCGTGTTCGGAATGGGAACGGGTGTGACCCCTCCGCCATAGCCACCGAAAGCCGATATAGTATACTTGACAACTGCATACGGGACGGATCGAGAGCGCAATTGGTAAGTTCAGCGAAAAAAATAGTGGTCAAGCCGCACGGCCAATTAGTACCGGTTAGCTCCACGCATTGCTGCGCTTCCACACCCGGCCTATCAACCTCGTCGTCTTCGAGGGGCCTTTAGGGACCTTGCGGTCCAGGGATACCTTATCTCGGGGTGGGCTTCCCGCTTATATGCTTTCAGCGGTTATCCCTTCCGCACATAGCTACCCGGCGATGCGGCTGGCGTCACAACCGGAACACTAGCGGTGCGTTCCTCCCGGTCCTCTCGTACTAAGGAGAACTCCCCTCAAGTATCCTGCGCCCACGGCGGATAGGGACCAAACTGTCTCACGACGTTCTGAACCCAGCTCGCGTGCCACTTTAATCGGCGAACAGCCGAACCCTTGGGACCTACTCCAGCCCCAGGATGTGACGAGCCGACATCGAGGTGCCAAACCTCCCCGTCGATGTGAACTCTTGGGGGAGATAAGCCTGTTATCCCCGGCGTACCTTTTATCCGTTGAGCGATGGCCCTTCCATGCGGAACCACCGGATCACTAAGACCTGCTTTCGCACCTGCTCGAGATGTCTCTCTCGCAGTCAAGCCCCCTTATGCCTTTGCACTCGACGGCTGGTTTCCACTCAGCCTGAGGGGACCTTCGCGCGCCTCCGTTACACTTTGGGAGGCGACCGCCCCAGTCAAACTACCCACCATGCAATGTCCCGGACCTGGATTACAGGTCGTCGGTTAGAACCAAAAGAAGCAAGGGTGGTATTTCAAGGTTGGCTCCACCGAAGCTAGCGCCCCGGCTTCAAAGCCTCCCACCTATCCTACACATGCTGCTCCTAGGCCCATTGCAAAGCTGTAGTAAAGGTGCACAGGGTCTTTCCGTCCTGCCGCGGGTACCCGGTATCTTCACCGAGAGTGCAATTTCGCTGAGTCCGTGGTCGAGACAGTGGGGCAATCGTTACGCCATTCGTGCAGGTCGGAACTTACCCGACAAGGAATTTCGCTACCTTAGGACCGTTATAGTTACGGCCGCCGTTTACCGGGGCTTCGGTTTCCCGCTTCGCCTTGCGGCTAACGAGTCCCCTTAACCTTCCGGCACCGGGCAGGCGTCAGACCCTATACGTCGTCTTGCGACTTAGCAGAGTCCTGTGTTTTTGATAAACAGTCGTCACCCCTGGTCACTGCGACCCCCTTCGGCTCCGGGAGCAAGTCCCTTCACCTAATGGGGGCGCACCTTCTTCCGAAGTTACGGTGCCAATTTGCAGAGTTCCTTAACCACGGTTCTCTCAAGCGCCTTGGTATTCTCTACCCGTCCACCTGAGTCGGTTTGCGGTACGGTCACCTCGACAGCTCATCACGAGGTATTTCTTGGAAGCATGGGATCAATCACTTCGCGAGACCCGAAGGAATCGCTCGTCATCACCTCTCGGCGTTGAATGGAGCAGCGGATTTGCCTACCGCTCCCGCCTACAGGCTTAAACCGGGATATCCAGCACCCGGCTGACCTACCCTTCTCCGTCTCCCCTTGATGTCTTTATCGCCACCGCGGTGGTACAGGAATATTAACCTGTTATCCATCGCCTACGCCTTTCGGCCTCGGCTTAGGGACCGACTAACCCTGAGCAGATTAACTTTACCCAGGAAACCTTGGACTTTCGGCGTGCCGGTTTCGCACCGGCATTATCGCTACTCATGTCTGCATAAGCTCTTCCAGGACCTCCAGTGGTTCTTACGATCCACCTTCGCAGGCGACTGGAATGCTCCCCTACCACCGAGCCGGACACCGCAGTTCCAACTCGATCCGCAGCTTCGGTATCGCGCTTGAGCCCCGTTACATTTTCGGCGCAGACTCGCTTGACCAGTGAGCTGTTACGCTTTCTTTAAAGGGTGGCTGCTTCTAAGCCAACCTCCTGGTTGTCTGTGCGTTTCCACATCCTTTCCCACTTAGCGCGAACTTTGGGACCTTAGCTGGCGGTCTGGGCTGTTTCCCTCTCGACTACGGATCTTATCACCCGCAGTCTGACTCCCGAGACTCCACTTATCGGCATTCGGAGTTTGGTTAGGTTTGGTACCCCGGTAAGGGCCCTAGCCCATCCAGTGCTCTACCTCCGATAGTGAGCATCTCGAGGCTATACCTAAATATATTTCGGGGAGAACCAGCTATCACGGAATTTGATTAGCCTTTCACCCCTACCCACAGCTCATCCGAGGAGTTTTCAACCTCCACCAGTTCGGGCCTCCATCTCGTGTTACCGAGACTTTACCCTGGCCATGGGTAGATCATCCCGCTTCGGGTCTACTTCCATGCAACTAAACGCCCTATTCAGACTCGCTTTCGCTACGGCTCCACCTCATCGGCTTAACCTTGCTGCAAAGAGTAACTCGCAGACTCATTATGCAAAAGGCACGCGGTCAGGCATCCCGACGGCGAACCGCCGAGAAACGCCCTCCCACTGCTTGTAAGCGCACGGTTTCAGGTACTATTTCACTCCCCGCACAGGGGTGCTTTTCACCTTTCCCTCACGGTACTAGTTCACTGTCGGTCGCAAGCGAGTATTTAGCCTTGGAAGATGGTCCTCCCAGCTTCCCACGGGATTTCACGTGTCCCGCGGTACTCGGGAACTGCTTCCAGAGAGGCCAATGCGTTTCGTCTACGGGACTATCACCCTCTTTGGTTGTCCTTTCCAGAAGCCTTCGACTACGCATTGACTTTGTAACTCTCCGGGTTGCCCCTGAGAGCAGCCCCACAACCCCGATCGTATTGCTACGACTCGGTTTGGGCTATTCCCCGTTCGCTCGCCACTACTCAGGGGAATCTCTGGTTGATTTCTGTTCCTGGAGGTACTGAGATGTTTCACTTCCCTCCGTTCGCCTCCGACACCTATGAATTCAGCGTCGGATGATGCCGCATTACCGGCACCGGGTTGCCCCATTCGGAGATCTTCGGCTCACAGCCCGCTTAGCGGCTCCCCGAAGCTTTTCGCAGCTAGCCACGTCCTTCATCGCCTGCTTGCGCCAAGGCATCCACCGTGCGCCCTTAGTAGCTTGACCATATACGTCGAACTACCAAGTTTATGCGCTCTCGATCCGGATTACTCTGTACCCGTATGCAGTTGTCAAAGACCGAAATGACGATGATCCAGATCAGG
>ERZ1370068.6687-contig-5656_pt1:37500-85263 | contig 85263 bp, 88 predicted proteins | sample MGYA00561227_ERZ1370068 | MGnify/ENA primary metagenome ERZ1370068 (study PRJEB38410, sample SAMEA6850437) | metagenome | study: Metagenomic assessment of the ecological functions of the soil: analysis of the soil microbiota associated with the...
GGCGACAACCTCTTGAAAGACCTTCAGTTCGATGAGGATCGTCGCGAACGTCTCGAGCAGCCCGTCGATCGCGAACATCGCGTCCGGCAGGGCGACCCGCGCGCACGACCGAGCACGACACGTCGCCCTCGTTCCACTGGCCCCCGGCGAGCTCGGCGCACATCGCCAGATAGCCCGCCAGGATGCGCGCGGAAGCCGTTGATCCGCTCGCAGCTGCGCGAATTCATCTTGTGCGGCATGGCCGACGAGCCGACCTGGCCTTCCTGGAAGCCTTCGACGGCGAGATCGTGGCCCGCCATCAGGCGCAACGTCGTCGCCGAGGCTGCTCGGGCCCGGCCGCGAGCTGGAACACCGCCGCCACGACCTCGAAGTCGAAGCTGCGCGGATACACCTGCCCCACCGCTGCCCAGCACCGCCTCGAAGCCGAGCAGCCGCGCCAGCTCGCCGCTCCAGCGCATCGACCTTGCCGGCGTCGCCGCCGAGTAGAGGTCAGCAGGTCGAGCTGCGTGCCAACCGGCCCCTTCACGCCGCGCAACGGGTACCGCGCGATGCACCGATTCCAGCCCCCGATAGGCATGCAGCATTTCGCCGCCGAACGTCGCGAACCGCTTGCCGACCGTGGTCGCCTGCGCCGGCACGTTGTGCGTCCGCCCGGTCAGCACCAGCGCGCGGTACTCCGCCACCCGGTCGGCCAGGCGCGCCAGGCGGCCGGCGTACTTCTCGCGCAGGAGCCGCAGCGAGCGCAGGATCTGCACCTGCTCGACGTTCTCGGTCAGATCGCGGCTCGTCAGGCCCTTATGGATGTGCTCGTGCCCAGCCAGCGCGCAGAACTCGTCGATGCGCGCCCTTGACGTCGTGCCGCGTGACCCGCTCGCGGGCCCGGATCGAGTCGAGATCGACTGATCGCCCTTGACCCGCTCGTACGCCTCGATCGCCTCCGCTCGGAATGGCCACCCCGAGCGTGCGCTGCGCCCGCATGGCCGCGATCCAGAACTCTCGCTCGAGCACGATCTGGGCGCGCGGCGACCAGATGCTCGACCATCGCCCGACTGGCGTAGCGGTCGGCGAGCATCATCGGGAATGGACGCGTCGGAGTCCGTAGCCATGTTGCGAAGTATCGCGCCCCGGTCCGAGCCGTTCAACCGCCCCACTTCGCGTGCGTTGGATTCACCCGGGTTGCTCTTCTATCCTCGCGCCCTGGTCGTGTTGTGGCGCCAATGGCACCGATCAACGGGGACGTGGCGGAGGTGGAAGCGCAGCTCTGCGCTATTCGGGTGCGCCGAAACGGCCTGGCCGCCCAACGCGTCCCGCCCGTCGCGCTGAGCGCGCTCCTCGTCGCCGCCGCCATCGTCATCGCGACGGCACTGCGCGGCAGCACACCCTGTTCGCGGTGGCGACGTTCTTCGCCGGCCTCGCCACGGTCGCCGCCATCGGATACATCGCCTGGCGCACCCGAGAGGACTGGTTGACGCTTCCCGCGACCGCGCATCTGGCGGACACCCACGCGGCGCTCGACGATCGCCTGACCACGCTCCTCGCGGTCGCTCCCGTCACGCCGACCCCCGTGCTTCGCCCGCTGCTGATCGACCAGATCGTCGCCGCCCGCCAACGCTGGGATGTCGACGCGCTGGCGCCGCAGCGCCTGTCGCGCTGGCTGGCGCTGGTGCCGCTCTCGCTGATGATTCTGCGCCGCCACCGCCTTCTATGCCCGCCCGCCCGCAACGGCGACGACCCAGCAGGCCGCCCACAAGCTCGCGATCCCCGTCGCGCCCAGTCGCCGGCAACACGGTGGAGACCGCCTCCCAGGACGACGGATTGTTCTCGAAGGGCGACAGCGGTCAGTTGCCGCCGGGCGCGATGGCCGCAGCCGCCAAAGCGGGCCGCAACGGCACTGGCAGTTCGAAGGCGAACCAGGCCGGCGATCGCGACGGCGCCGGGTCGCCCCAGATGCAGGGCGACGCCGCGCCCGGCGTGACCGCCGACGACAGCAGACTCCGACCGCCTGCGCCAGTCGATCCGCGACACGTTCGGCGCGCCGAAGAAATTCGACCAACGGTCGCACCGCCGGCGACAAGAGCGGCGACAAGGACAGCGGCGAGCACTGGCGAAGCGAAACACGACAGCGCCCTCGGCGCCGGCGATTCGAAGACGTCGACGGACGATCCGCCGCGGCCGGACGGTGACTCCACGACGGCGCGCGCGTCGGACGCCGATCGCAACGATCCCACGTCAACCGAGGGCCAGCCGATCACGCCCGGCGCGGACTCCAGCAAGTCGGAGCAGGGCTCGCGCGGCAGCGGCACGCGCGGCGGCGCTGGCGCCGGCGGCACGAACGGCGTCCTCGGTGCCGCCGGCTCGCCGCAGCAGGCCGCTGGCAAGACGCAGCCGATGGCGATCAAGCTGACGACGATCACCGGCGTCTCGCCGAGCCAGACCGAGCCGCAAAAGCCCAACGAGGAACGCGCCCGCCGCGTCCGCCAACGCGAGCCGCGCGACCGGGCCGCTTCCCTCTCTCGCCGACGAGCAGCTCGCCGACGTCACCATGCAGCAGCTTGACGTTGGCCCCGAGCACGAAGGCATTGTCCGGCGTATCTTCACGCGCGAATGACCGACCGCCCCACGCACAGCGCCGATCCCCCGCCGACGCGGAGCCGATCGAGGAACCGACCGCCGCGCCGGCCGCGACCGACCCGGCCGTCCGCACGCCCGCTCCCGGCAGCCGCATCCTGCCCTCGCGCATGGCGCGCGCCGCAGTGAGCGCCGCCGGCGCCCGTCGCCGACGCCGGTAGCGCCCCGCACGCGCGTCGAGGAGTTCCGCGAGGTCTTCGCGACGCTACGCGCCGAGCTCGGCAAGGTGATCGTCGGCCAGGCCGACGTCGTCGACGAAATCCTCATCGCCCTCTTCGCCGGCGGCCACGTGCTGATCGAGGGCGTGCCCGGCACCGGCAAGACGCTGCTGGTGCGGACGCTCGGCAAGCGCTCAACCTCACCTTCAACCGGATCCAGTTCACCATCGATCTGATGCCGGCCGACATCACCGGCACGCGCATGCTCTTCGAGCAGGACGGCCACCGCGAGCTGGTCGTTCGCGCAGGGCCCGATCTTCGCGCACGTCCTGCTCGCCGACGAGATCAACCGCGCCACGCCGAAGACGCAGTCGGCGCTGCTCGAGGCGATGGCCGAGCGCCAGGTCACCGTCGCCGGCACGACCCACAAGCTCGCAGCCGCCGTTCTTCGTGCTGGCGACGCTCAACCCGATCGAGATGGAGGGCACGTACCCGCTCCCCGAGGCGCAGCTCGACCGCTTCCTCTTCAAGGTGTTCCTGCCGTATCCGAGCGCAAGCGGAGATGCAGCGCATCCTCGGCTCGACGACCGGTCGCGACGTGCCGCAGGCGTCGGCCGTGTTCCCGAGCCGCAAGGCCGCGAGCCGCGTCGAGGAGCTGAAGGCGCTCGTCCGCGAGGTGCTCGTCGCCCCGCAGCTCGAGGAGTACGCCGCGACCCTCGTGCGCGCGACGATTCCCGCGCGCTCGAAGTTCGCACCCGGCGGCCCGACGCGCGCTGCCGCCCGACGAGCACATCGCCCGCTACGTCTCCTATCGGCTCGAGCCCGCGCGGCGGCCAGGCGCTGCTGCTCGGCGCCAAGGTGCGCGCCCTCCTCGCCGGACGCGTCAACGTCACGCTACGACGACATCGACCGCGTCGCCGTGTCTTCGCCTGAACCACCGCCTGGTGCTCAGCTTCGCCGCGCGTGCCGACGACGTCGATCCGCGCGCGCTCATCCATCGGCTGGTCGATGCCGCCAAGCGCCTCCACCGCTGACGTTCGCGCCGCTGACGTCCCGACCGCCCTTCGTCTCGCCAGCGCGCCCACCTTCCTGCGCACGCTCGACCGCCTGCGCTTCGCCGGCCAGCACAGCGTCGGCCAGAATCCCGGCTCGACCGCCGATCGCGGGTGACGCAGCCGAGCGGCCACGAAATCGCCGCCCACAAGCCGTATTCCCTGGCGACGATCTCCGCCACGTCGACTGGAACGCGCTCGGCGCGCCTCGACCAACGCGTCGTGAAAGACGTTCCGCGCCGAGCGCGAAGCGCCGCTGCATCTTCTGCTCGACGCCAGCGCGTCGATGAACGCGCCCGACGCCGACGGCAAGCTCGCGTTCGCCGTCGCACTCGGCGCGAGCCTGGCATACATCGCGCTGCGCCACGGCAATCCCGTCCGCCTCGCCGTCCTCGCGCGACGACGGCGCCCGTCTGTCGCCGCTGCTGCGCCACCTGCAACGCCTGCCCGAGCTCCATCAGTTCCTCGCGCCGCTGACCGCCGGCGGCCCCACGCCTCGCCGACGGCGTGCACGCCTACCTGCGCACGACGCGTCTGCCCGGCACGGCGATCGTGCTGTCGGACTTCCTCGTCGAGCCGGCGGTCTACGAGTCGGCGCTCGATGCATGCTGCGCGGGCACCACTACGACGTCGCGGCAATCCGCGTCATCGGCCCGCTGGAGCGCGACGCGGCGGCGCTGCCGCGCCGCGTCCGCCTGCGCGACGCCGAGACCGGCACCGAAGCGCAACGTCGAGCTGACCGCCGCGCTGCGCCAGCGCTACGCCGAGGCGGTCGAACAGCACCTCGCCCGGCTGCGCGACTGGTGCGCCGCCCGCGCCATCGTCTGCGCCGCCGTCGACACCGCCGACGGGCTCACGGGCCCACTGCTGACCGATCTGCCACGCGTCGGGCTGCTGCAGTGATGCTGCTGCACTTCGCCAACCCACTCGCCTGGCTGTTCGCCGGCCTCTTCGCGGTCCTGATCGCGCTCTACCTGTGGGAGCGGAGCCGTCGCACGGTGACGGTGCCGTCGCTCCTGCTCTGGGAGGTGATCCCACAATCGACGGCACGCGCCACGCGCTTCATACCCGACTGGCTGTTCGTGCTGCAGGCGCTGCTGCTGCTGCTGCTCATCACCGGTCTCGCCGGGCCCTACCTGTCGAACGCGCCCGCCGGCCCGCGCCAGTGAGCGCGCGGTGCTCGTGGTCGACTGCTCGGCCAGCATGCAGGCTCGCGAGGGTCCGGACACGCGCTTCGATCTCGCGCGACGCGCCGTGCGCGAGCACATCGGCCGGCTCGCGGCCGATGACGAGGTGATGCTGATCGCCGCGGGCCCGCAGCCGGCGGTGATCGTTCCGCCGACCAGCGATCACGCCGAAGCGCTGCGGCAGTTGGCGGCGCTCGCGCCCACCGATACGCGCGCCGACCTCGACGCCGCGCTCGCCGCCGCGCAGCGCGCCACGCTGCCCGCGCCGATCGCACCACCCGCGTCGCGTTGTTCACCGACGCGCCGCTCGACCGCCTCTCGCCACCGTGGCGACGCAGCGTCTCGGTGTTCCCGGTGGGCGAAACCGACGACAACCTGTCGATCGACGGCATCCAGATCTATCAGAGCCGCTTCGACGACCCGCGCGCCGCGCGTGCCTTCGTCACCGTCCGCAACTACGCGGGCCGTGAGACCCACGGCTTCCTGACCGTCGCGCTCGACGGCGCCGTCTTCGGCCGACGGGGCTTCACCATCGCACCACGCAGCGCCACCGGCTTCCCGGTGCCGTCACTGCCCGGAACCGGCGTGCTGCGCGCCTCGCTCGACGTCGACGACGCGCTCGCCGTCGACAACCTCGCGTACGCCTACGTGCACCCGCAACGCCCGGTGCGCATGCTGGTCGTCAGCGACGACCGCACGCTGCTGGCCGAGCTCCAACGCATCGCCCGTGCCGCACCCTGGCCTGCAGCTCGAGACGATCGCGCCGGCGGCGTGCGACGACACGCACGACGCCGACCTGATCCTCTTCCATCGCGTCGCGCCGCCGATCCCCACGCACGCCGCGAGCCTGTACGTCGCGCCCGCCGACGCGCGCAGGCCGTTCCCGTCGCGCGGCACGCTCGCGCGCGTGCCGATGAGCGACGCCGCCCTCGGCCATCCCGCGCTGCGCAGCGTGCGATCGACCTGCCCTTCCCATTCGCCAGCGTGCAGATCCTCGACCCGCCATCCTGGGCGGAGACGCTCGTGAGCGCGCGCGCCGACGGCGAGGATCTGCCGTTGGTGTTCGCCGGCCAGGTCAACGACCATCGCCAGGCCGTTCTGGCGTTCGATCTCGCCTCGCAGGGCCTGCTCCGCGCCGACCACACCGACCTGCTGCTGCTCATTCTCGACCTCATCGACTGGCTCGTCCCCGTCGCCGACAACGTCCACATCGTCCCCACCGGGAGCGTCGACGTCGTCGACGCGCTGCCAGCGTTGCCCCGCCACATCCTCGATCCGCGCGGCGTCGAGACGACCGCCGCCCGCCGACCAGATTCCGCTGATCGAGACGCTGCTCGCCGGCGAGTACCGCATGTCGGCCGACGGCACCGAGGTCCGTATCTTCGCCAACCTCTTCGACGCCGAGGAGTCCGACATCGGGCGGCCGGCCTCCGCGCCCCACGAGGTCGCGCCCGTGGTCGGCCGAGGGCGCGTCAGGCGCGCGCCGCCGGCGGCATCTCGTGGGCACTGTACGCGGCCGCGGCGACGCTCTTCGTCGTCGAGTGGTTGATCGCGAGGCGACGCGCTGATGGACACGCCGAGCCTCGCGTATCTCTTCGCACATCCGACGACGCTCGGGATCGCCGTGCGCCATCCCGCGGCGCTCTTGCTGCCCTCGCCGTGGCGCTGTTCGCGCTGCGACCGCACCGGGCCGGCCGGCTCGCGAGCGCGCTGCGCGCCGGCGCATACACCGCGCTGGTGCTCGCGCTCGCCGAGCTCGCGCTGACGACGCGTATGCCGACCGATCGCCTGACCGTGGTGGCCGCGATCGACACGTCGCCGAGCATCGATCCGGCCGGACGCGCGTGGGCGCAGCGCTACCTGGCGCAGATCCAGCAGCATCTGGGCCCGGCGACGAGCTCGCCGTCCTCGCGTTCGGCGACCGCGTCGAGCTGCTGCGCGCCCCCGGTTCCCCGACTGGCGTACCTGACGAGCTGCCGGCCCTGACGACGCCCGCCACCGACGTCGGCGCGGCGCTCGACGCCGCCATGGCGCTCTCTGCCCGCCGACGGCGCGCCGACGGGTGCTCCTCACGACCGACGGCAACGAGACGCGCGGCGACAGCGAGCGCCGTATCCCGTGGCTGCGCGCGCAGCGGCGTGCGCGTCGACGCCGCCGTGCCGCCGCACGACGCGGTCAGCGACGTGCGCGTCGAGCGCATCGTCGCACCCCGCCATGGCCGGCGTCGACAGCCCGGTGCCGGTGCGCGTGGTCGCGCGCAACGCCGGCCAGCTGCGCCCGGCGGTGCTCAACCTCTATCTCGACGGCGCCATCGCCGACAGCAGCGCCGTCGAGCTGCAGCCCGGCCGCAGCGCGATGACGTTCGCGTCGCGCCTCACCAACGAGGGCAGCCACCGCCTGCGCGCCGAGCTACGCGCCGAGGGCGACGGGCAGCCGGCCAACAACGCCCGCGACGTCGGCATCACCCTGCGCGACCCCACCCGCGCGCTCGTCCTCACGACGCGGCCGCATTCGGTCATCGCCACCGCCCTGGCGCGCGAGGACGTGCGCGCCGCGTGTTGCCGCCGCAACGCGGTGCGCGGCATCGATGCGCTGCTGCGATTATCATCTCGTCGTGCTCGAGGACGTCACCGCGGCGGATCTGCCCCCGCCGACGCTCGACGTCATCGAGCGCTGAGTGCGCGAGTACGGCGGCGGCCTGCTGATCGCCGGCGGCGGCGCGACGTTCGGCGACGCCGCCTTCGCCACGACGCCGCTGCAAGCGACTGCTGCCGGTGACGCTCGAGCCGCACGTCCGAAACCCGGCGTGCGCGAGCCGCTGGCGCTGTTTCTCGTCATCGATCGCTCCAACAGCATGGGCTACAACAGCCGCATCGGCACGCTGCGCGACGGCGAGAAGCTGCGCTACGCGAAGGAAGCGGCGCTGGCCGTCGTCCGCCAGCTCAAGGACCAGGACCTGGTCGGCGTCATCGCCTTCGATTCGAAGCCGCACGAGATCGCGCCGCTGCGGCCGCTGCGGCGAGAACCGCGCCACCCTCGAGGAGCTGCTCCCGCGTCTGGTCGAGAACGGCGGCACCGACTTCTACGACGCGCTGGCCTCGGCCCACGCAGCTCGCCGCGGCGCGGGTGCGCCAGCGCCACATCATCCTGCTCACCGATGGCGACACCAACCGCGCCGCCGTGGAGGAGTATCGCTCGCTGACCGCGGACGACTCGCCGCCGACCAGCATCGGCGTCACCACCATCCGCATCGGCGACAACACCGTGAACCTCAAGCTGCTCCAGGACATCTCCAGCCGCACCGGCGGCGAGTTCCACTACGTCGAAAACGCCAGGCGCTGCCCGACCTGATGCTGCGCGAAGCCACGCGTGCGCTCGCGCCGCGGGGCAACGGGCAGCGAGTCAGTACTATCCGCACATCACCGACGCGACCGCAGTTGCTCGACGGGCATCGACGAGCCACGGTTCGCCGCCGCTGTCCGGCTACGCCTACGCGACGCCGACGGCCCGGCGCGCGACGGTGCTGCTGCGCATGCACGCGGCTCGACCGGCGCGATCCCGCTGCTCGCGGTCTGGCAGCTACGGCCTCGGGTCGCGTCGCCGCGTTCACCGCCAGCCCGCGCGACGATGCCGAGGCAGTGGGTCGCGCTGGCCCGAGTTCACCAAGTTCTGGTCGCAGCTCGTGCCACTGGACGGCGCGGCAACACGGCGACGACGAGGTCGCGATCGACGCGCACCGCGACGGCGACGTCACCGAGCTCGACGTGCGCACCTTCGGCCCCAGTGCCGACGGCGGCGACGCTGACGGCGCGGCTGCAACTGTCCGACACGGGCTTTCGCGAGGTGCCGCTGATCCCCAGCGAGCCGCGCCGCTTCACCGCCCGCCTGCTCGACCTCGCGCCCGGCCGCTACCCGCTCACCCTGCTCAAACGCACCGCCACCCGGCACGGTGAGCCAGCGCACGCAGGTCGTCACCGTGCCCGCCACCGACGACACCGCCGACGCCGAGTTCCGCCGCAGTGAGCCCGATCTCGCGCTGCTCGGCCGCCTGACCAGCGCCACCGGCGGCGCGCTCAACGCCTCGCCCGACACCCTGGTCGAACGCGAGCCCGGCACGCGCGCCGCCACTCATCCGCTCACCCGTGCGCTCGTACCACTGGCGATGCTGCTGTTCCTCGCCGACCGCCCTGCGCCTGCGGGCGCCGCTGACTGCGACCGCTGAGCCTTCTCACCGCACGGCCCGCGGACAGCGCATCCGCTGTGCGGTCTGCGCGATGCAAGACGCGTCGCGCAGAGCCGCTGAAAATGGCGGCGCCACGGGCGATACGCGTGTGGTATGCGAGCCCGACCGACGCTCCTGGCACTCGTTCGAAACATGCGCGCGTCGCGCCGCTGATCCGGCAGCTTCTCCTGGTCGCCTCGCCGCCGGTCTGGGCTCGACGCACGCCAGACGTCTCGCGACGAAAGGAGAGCTCATGAAGCGCAATGGTGCCGAGTCTGCTCGCCGCTGCTGCAATCGGCCTGTGCAACGGCGCATCCGCTTCCGCCCAGACCGTTCCGTCGGGAAACATCGATCACCTCGTCTGCTATTCGGATCGACGACAAGCTGAGGCCCCGACTTCGCGGGTGGACATGGTCGCGGAGATCCAACCCGACTTCACCAAGAAGGGTGCAAGATTCTCAAGCCGATGGAGTTCTGCGTGCCGGCGTCGAAGGTGAACGTCGCGCCGGCGCCGCCGTCCCGGGCATCATCGGCCAGACGCTGCGCAACGACTACATCTGTTACGCGGTGAATGTCCGGATGACACGCGCGTCGCCGACCGCACCATCGTCGATCCAGTTCGGTTCGCGCAGCAGCGCGCAAGTTTCGCGTCGACAAGGTCTGCGTGCCCGCTCGCAAGTCGAGCCCACCGTGCGGAGCAGTTGCTGGCTGGCGCGCGCACCTGCGGCGTGGCTGCCCACGCCCGAGCAGAAGTGCGACCGACTGAACCGATCTCAAGGAGTGCATCTGCGGACCACGCCGTGTGGCGGCAAGCCCGGACAAAGCCGGCATGTGCGGCGGGCAGTGCGCCGACCCTGCACAGCAGTGCCGGCGGACCGCGAACAACGAGTGCGGGTGTCAGCCGCCGCCGCAGCCATGCGGGCTACTGCTCGCGACCACCGCGGTCTGTGGCGGCGCCTGCCCGAATCCGACTGACGCGCGCGCTCAGCACCGACGGGAAGTGCGTCTGCACAACCGCCGCCACCGTCGTGCGCGCTCAACGCCACCAACGGTCAGTGCGGCGGCGCGTGTCTGTCTCCGAGCGAGACCTGCGACTTCAATCTCGCTCGGCCTCTGTGTCTCGCCAACCGCCGCGCGTCTGGTCCCATCGTGACGACCGTCGGCGTCGCGGATCCGGACGGCACCATTGTCGATCCCGACGCCGTCGACCCGAACGGCATCCCGATCTACACGCGACCGACCGGGTTCTCGTTCCTGCTCTTCGCCGAGTTCAAGAAAGGTCCGAACAACATCCCCATCGGAGAAGCGGGAACGCAGGGGCAGGAGTTCCCCGGTCCCGAGGCGCCGGATTTCCAGGGTCTGGTCGACATGCCACTGGGCGTCCCACCGGCCTGGGCAGCGCTCAGGTGCGACGACGGTGTACCCGCGGGTGAGGAGAACGGCGGCGTGCCCGTGGCCACGGGATTCGGGGACATCAACTCCCTGAAGGACCTCGCCTGCCGATCCGCCGTGCTGGACGTGAGCGGCGAGGCGTGCACCGTGAACGGATTTGGCAACTTCGCTTTCGCGTCGCCGCAGACGTTCAAGCAGTTCTGCGCGATGATCGGTCACGAATCTGAAGTTCCAGAGCGGCGACACGAAAGTCGGATGCGCGCGGCGAACACCGCCGGCGACACGGGCGACGAGGGCGTCGCGATCATCCGCGTTCCGTGACGCGGGCGACCTAATCGCGAACGCCGTGGCGAGAGCCCGCAGAGTGCGCTCTGCGGGCTCGCCACCGATCTGCAGCGACCGGAGGTAGGCCATCAGGTCGGCCAGCTCACTGCGTACGTCGAGCCCGAGCGCTGGCGCCGTGTCACGGTGCCCACCACCGCCAGCGGCGCGGTGAGCATGGCGCGCAGCGCGTCCCTTGGTGCTGACGTCGAGATGCTGCTCGGGCACCGCGTTGCCCGCCGGCGTGATCGGGCTCTGCAGCGTGCGTGCAGCAGCCACTCGAGCCCGGCGTGCGGGCCGAAGGTGGGCTCGGCGCCGACGACCTCCAACCCGGCCGAGCCGCTCAACAGCAGCGGGAACGTGTCCCAGATGCCGCGCAGCGTCGGCGTCCCGAATCCGGAGCTGCCGTCGACGCCGGTCGGGCGGTTGGAATCCTGGCACTTGTTCCGCAGCGGCAGGTTCACCGGCGTACTGCACGTTGCGCATCCGGATCGGCTGGACGCTGAGTCCGATACGGCGTGAAGACGCGGAACTGATCGATGAGTGAACATCGGCTCCGGATGACAGCGTCGGCGCAGGCAGTTGGTCGAACAGCGCCTCACCGTGCGTCGCGTCGCCGGTGACGCCGCCGGGCAGCGGGACGGCCGTCGCCAGCGAGCCGTCCGCGTTCAGGTTGGGATTGGGGAAGAACGTGATGGCTTTCGCGTAGAGCGGCGTTCTGCTGGTTCTCCGCGTCGCTGGTGATGCTTGCACGTGCCGCCGGACCGAAGAAGCAGGGAACACGCCGCCGCAGCTCTCGATGCGCGGATGCAGGCAGACGCCCGCCGCGCTCGGCGTGCACGACGATGTCGGTGAAGGCGACAGCAGGTCCGGGACGCAGCTGGTCCTGCAGCAGCGGCGGCGAGTCGCGCGTGCCGCGCACCGAGAGCACGCGGCGGCAGCCGCGGCCCGCGACGTCGGCCTCGAAGAACACGCCCGTCCTGGTGATCGTCGATGTGGCAGGTCGCGCAGCTCGACGTCCGGTCTGCTTCACGTCGGTGAAGAACTCGATCTGGCCGAGCCGGCCGGTCGCGCTGCGGTGCCGCGTGCCGAACGCGCCGGGGAACGAGGTCGTGCCGGCGACCGCAGATCGAGCGTCGGACTCGGGCGGGCTCACGTCGAGCGTCGCTGATCGAAGTGGTGAACTGGTTCACCACGTAGAGGCGTGTCGCGGTCCTCGGAGAGAGCGATGCCGCGCGGCCCGTTGTGCAGCCCGACCGGATTGTTCGTGCATGCAGCAGACGACCGGCAGGCCCTCGACCAGGCGTCGGACACCTGCCGCACTCGGCGTTCGCTCGTGCAGCGCGGCGCCCGGGATCGATGAACGCACCGCAGACCTTCGCGCCGAACGCCCCGACGTCTGCGGTCGGCAGCGACAACGTCGGCACCGACGACGTCGGCCGGCAGCGGCAGGCTCACGATGGTCGCAGCTCGGCGGGCAGGCCGGCGACGAGCGCGGCGGTGTCGAGGACGTCGACCGTGCCGCTGCCCTGGCAGGTGACGTAGAGGCGGCTGCGCGCGTCGTCGAGCGCCATCAGCTCGGGATCGGTGCACGAAGCGGCGATCGGGATCGATGCCGCTCGAGGGCGACGTGAGCGACGATCGTGTTGCGTCGCGGCGTCGATGACGGTGATCGTCGGATTGATGATCGCCGCCACTCACGGCTGACGCTCTGGCGCGGCCCGGTCTGCGGGCCGATGCTGGTGACGAAGACGCGCGTTCGAGGGCGTCGCTGTAGGCGATGCCGCGCGGCGCGCGCGTCCGCCGATGACGAACGGCTTCCCAGCCCTCGGCACGGCCGCCGACGATGTCGTCGGTGGCGCGCGCGGCGATCGTCGCGATCGACCTGGTTCTCGGTGCCGCTGCCGGGCGCGATGTCGACCACGGAGATGTCGGCGCTCTGGATGTTGGCGACGTAGAGCCGCGTGTCGGCGGCGTTCGTCGCCATGCCGCGCGGGTTGACGCCGACGTCGATCGCGCCGAGCAGCACCGGCGCGTCGCGGTGCGCGCCGCGCGATGTCGAGCACCTGCACCTCGTCGAGGTTCTCGTTGCTCAGGTAGGCGCGCGTGCCGGCGCGGTTGAACTCGATCTCGGTCTCCATGCGGAGCCGACCTGGCATGCCGAGCGCCGGCGCCGGTCGACGCGCGCGATCTCGGTGTCGGTCGCGGCGTCGATGATCGAGAACGAGTCGTCGAAGCGGTTGACGACCCAGGCGCGCGGCGGACCGCCTGCCGTGAGCATCTCGACGTGGAACGGGTTGTCGCCGACCGGGATGCCCTGGATGCCACCCTGGCCGGCGTTCTCGTCGACGAACTCGCCGCGTGCCGGTGTTGTACACCCACAGCTCGTCGCGCTGCTGCGGCGTCACGTAGAGCTTCGCCGAGCAGGCGCCGCCGCCGATGCCTGCGCAATCGCGCGGCGCCCTGACAGCGGCGTGCCGTCGTCGCAGAGGCCGTGCGGCGCCGGCACGACCGCCGCGGAGTTGGGGTTCAGGAAGACCAGCATCGTTGTGAACATCGTCAGGCGCTGATCGCCGAGACACGCTGGATTGCCGGCGCTCGGCCGGACAGTGCTGTGTCGCTGTGGCAGGCAATCGCCAGCGTGGCCGTATTATCGTCGGTCTGCTAGTCAGCGATGTCGGGAGGATTCGGATCGTCAGGCGGGCCAGCGGGGCTGATCGACACTGGGCGCACTGGTCTCGGTGGATCTGACGGCACCGGCATGGCACCTGCCGCTGCACCAGCGCCGCGATCACCGGTCGAGGAGATGAACGTCGTCGGCAGCGTCTCGGTCACCGCCGACGTCGCCTTGTCCGACAGCTGCGAGTTGCGCGCCCGGCTTGAAGCCGCTGCCGAAGAGCTGCACGCCGAAATCGGTCGCGGTGTTCAGCAGCGCTCGGGCCGACGGAATGCCGGTTGGCGGGACGAACGGGCACTTGCAGTCGGGGAGGCATCGCCCGGACCAGGCACTGCTCGTTCGGCGGATCGCACTGTTCGGATGATGGTTGGATGTTGGTGGCGCCGCACGGCGGGTTGAACAGACGTGCCATCCACAGATGGCTCCCGGCGCAGATGAGGATCCGGTCGGCGTGGACTTCTCCAGTCGCGCATGAGCGGGATCGGCAGACGGTCGATAGCAACTTCACCTTTCGCCGCGGGAGCCAGGCGGCACCGCCTCTGAACGATGGCGTCGCACCGGGTCGACGCTGAATGATCCATCGTTCTCAGGACCGAAATCTCTGCGCGGAAATGTGACGCGGTCGCACGTTGGCGCCAGACGTTCGCCCCTTCAGACCACGCGTCACACGGCTGTCGACATCGCTGAGCGTAGCGCGTAACCACCTGTGGCGAGATGCAGTCAGACCTCGGCGCCTGCAGTGCATCCACGGGCGACTCAGCCTCGACCTGCTGATCCACCGCCATCGTCGCGCGCCACCGTGCAATCGTGATCGATCCGTCACCCCGGCTCGCGATCGTCTGGGTTGTGAAGCCGGGAATGACGATATCGTTGGTGCCCGGAAAGACGATCAGCAGCGGCATGCTGGAAGAACGGAGGGTCGCGGGGTGTGCGGGATCCGAGAATCTGCCGTTCCCATTCCACCGTTGAAGAACGCGTGCCCTGGATCGTCGCGCTGGTGTTCATCGTCAGGTGGTCGGCGACGACCGGCCCCGAGACCGTGGCGCCGCGGATGACCACAGTGCCGTTGCTCCCCACCGCGCCGTTGCTCGACCGTGGCGCCGCCGAGATCGTGATGCTCCGCTCGGCCGTGAGCCGGTACGACCAAAGTCGGTCGACTGCGCGACCACGGTGACCGCTGGCGCCAGGGCACGCTAGCGCCGTCATCCCCATCACGAGACGTCGCATCGTTTCCGCCCTCTGCCGGCCTTCCCCCTGCCCGGAGGCCGACAACAATCAATTTTGCGATAGAGAAGATGGTCTACGCAAACAAGAAGTGCATTGCCGAAGAGAATTGTCGTCTCTCGGTCTCTGCCGCTTCACGCCGACCAGCGCCTAGTCGACCACGATACGGTAGGTCACCGTGCCCGCGGCCAAGACGTCGCCGCTGGTGCGTCCGGTACTACCACCACCTGATTGAGAAGATCTCGTTGTTGCGGCGCAACGTGCGGGCGATGCGCCGCGACGTCCTCGGTAGCGGGCGCGTGATAGTTCACGTGGATGCCGACCGTCGACGCCTTGAAGCGCATGTCGAGGCCGGTCAGCGACCACGACGCCAGCGCACCGGGTGGTGCCTCGATCAACGCCGCCAGCGCCCCCTCGTGCATCGCGCCGGCGGCATCGGTCGGAGCTCGGCGTGCGCCGGCATCACGAGCAGCGACCTCGCCGCCGTGGGCCGCCTCGACCGTCACGCCCAGGCGCGCGAATGAAGGGCGCTTTGACGAACAGGTCGGCGTTGCGGATCTTCTCGCCCGCCGCGACGCCCGCTGCCGTGGCGCTGCGTTGGCGGTCGGCCGCGGCCGGGTTCGCCGCGGCGTCGAACGCGCGGTAGGTCAACAGTCCGACGGCGATGCGTTTGCCGGCGTCGTTACGGGATGTCCACTTCGCTGTAGACGATCTCCTTGCCGCGCCCGCAGCGCTCGGGCGGTCGCGACGATGTCACTCGCCGATCGCCGCGGCGAGGTAGTTGACGCTGAGGTCGAGCGTCGAGGTCTCGAGCACCGGGCGGTCGTCGATCCCGGTCCACGCCGCCGAAGTCCCGGCGATGTCGATCAGCGACGCCAGCACCCCGCCGTGCAGGCGCGCCCCGGGTTGGAGTTCTCGTCCCTGAACGGTGGAGCGCAACCGCACGCGATCCGCCTCGATCGCATCGACTTGCACCGAGCGCCACGCGGTAGGGCATCGATTCGCAGCGCTTCGGAGGGCCGTGGATTCCATGGCGCGTTCCTTACGGCACCACGCGGTGGTCAACAAGCCACCCGCGTCGCTCACGGCCCGGGCGGTGCGCTGCATCGCGGTTCGCGGTTCGTGCATCCCCGACGGTTCGTGTATCGCTACTCCGCGTAGCCGCGGCCTTATGGCCGCATGGCGACGTGCCAGCGTCGCCGGGTTGGGCGGGTGGCGGAATGACGCCGCGCCCACCCCCACCCGACGGTGCGCTGCACCGTCATGCCAGCCAGCAAGGGCCGCGGCCCGGTCGTCGCACGCCGCCGTGACACGGGTGGCGGAACAATTGCCGCGCCTCCCGCCTGGCGACGACGGACGCGTGGCGTCAGCCCAGATACGCCGCCGGTGCCAGCTTCCACGGACGCGTGCGCTCGAACTGCCGGCCCAGCCGCAGCAGGCAGATCCTCGCGGAAGCGCCGCGCCACAGAACTGGACCGACGCGGGCAACCCGGCGTTGCGAACCGGCCTGCAGTGCCAGCGCCGGGTGGCCGCTCAGATTGAACGGGTGCGTGAACGGGACGCAGCCGTCGGATCCGGATCGGCCGACCGGCGATCTCGGACGGATGCGCGTGGCCGATCGGAAACGCCTCGAGCGGCAGGGTCGGCATCATCAGGATGTCGAAGCGCTCGAACGCCGCCGCCGTCCACTGCACCAGCTCGGTCCGGCGCTGATACGAATAGGCAAGATCGTCGGCAGCGCGTTGCTGGGCGCGCCGGAGACCTTCCAGGAGCATCGGATCGAGCTGGTCGGGCGTCGCCAGCGCCTCGCGGTGCTTGATGTACTCGGTCACCGCGCGCGCGGTGAGGCTCCACGCCTTGCCGACGAACCGGAATGCGCGAGTCGAACGGCTCGACGTCGTGCTCGGAGCGCCGCGACCGCCTGCGCGGACGCGGCGACTTCGCTGGGCGACGTCGGGCTGGACGAAATGGCCGAGGTCGGCGCACCAGGCGATCCGCAACCGCGCCGGCGGCTCATCGACGATGGCCTGCGTGGGACCTCCGGCGGCGGCAACGAGCTGGGATCCTCCTCGCTGGGACCGGAACGTCACGTCGGCGAGGCGGGCCGCGTCGCGGACGGTCAGGGTCAGCGGGCCCGCACACGGCCGTGTCGTCGAAGGTGAGGATCGGCTCGGGCCGTTGCGGCACGCGGCGGAACGTCGGCTTCAGACCGACGCAGCCCGGTGAAGGCCGCCGGATGGCGGATCGAGCCGCCGCCGTCGGACGCCGTGACCAGCGGCACCAGGCCGCCGACGAGCGCCGCGGCCGAGCCGCCGCTCGACCCACCCGGCGTGCGATCGAGCTTCCACGGGTTGCGCGTCGCCCCGAACACGCTGTTGCTCGTCTGCATGTAGGCGCTGAACTCCGGCGTGTTGGTCTTGCCGATCGGATAGGCGCCGGCGGCGCAGGCGGGCGACGTTGATCGAATCGGCGGCGGGCGACGTTGCGCCGATGAAGAGCGGCGAGCCGTAGGTCGTCCGGCATGCCCGCGACGTCCTCGAGATCCTTCACCGCGAACGGCACGCCGCCGAGCGGGCCGAGGTCCCTCGCCGCGCAGCAGCCGCTGCTCGGCGTCGCGCGCTGCGTCGAGCGCGCGATCGGCATGCAGCGCGACGATCGCGTTGAGGGCGCCGTTGTGGCGCTCGATCCGGATCGAGGCAGCCCCGCAGCACCTCCACCGGCGACACGTCGCGGCGGCGGATGTGCGCCACCAACTCGGTCAGCGGCACGTGCGGCGGAAGCGGCCCCATAGACTCTCTCCAAGCCACACCAGCGGTCCGACTTCAAGGAGCGCACAAAAGAACAACAATGACCACCAAGAACACCGAAGCGTTCGTCCTGGTCTTCGACCATTCTGGCCTTGGCCTTCTTTGTGGTCATTGGTGTTCTTCGTGTCTCTGGCTTAGGAAGGAATGCAATGGCGACACGGCTTGGACCCGAACGGGCGGGAGGACAGGGACTCGATCCCAACCAGGAGGAGTCGGGCAACAGGGCCATCCTGGCGCTGCTCACCGATCCGGCGCCGCCGAGCACACCGATCTGGTGATCACCCAGCGCGCCGACGCCTACGAGGTCTGGGCGCGGCGCGGCATGGTGCGCTTCGAGCGCGTCTGCGACGGACGGCCGGCAGCAGTTCCGAGTTCTCGAGCAGCTCGGCGACAATCCGGTCGCCGGACCAACGCCCGACCTGCTGCCGACCTGCGCCGACGAGCTGCGCCGCCGCGGGCGCCTCCGGTCATCCGGCCGACGACCCCAACCAGGCGTTCATCGAGCCCGATCAGCTCAGCTATCCGCTACGCGTACGAGCGCATCGCCCAGCTCTTCGACAGCCCGTTCGCGCCCGACATCGTCATCAGTCCGAAGTGCTACGCCTTCGGCCTCCAAGCCAGGCCAACACGGCGCGCTCGACGTCGTCCAGTCGCGCGCGCCGCTCGCGTTCGCCGGCCCGGGAATCCGGCCGGGACTCTACGACGATGCGCCGCGCCACGTCGACGTCGCGCCGACGCTCTGCCACCTCCTCGGCTTCCCGCTCATCGACGGCCGCGACTGGAGCGGCCGCACCGCCAGCGAGCGCGGCGTCGCGCCCGACGTCTACCTGCAGCGGCAGGACGGCCGCGTCCTCGACGAGATCCTCAGCTGCGACGCGTGCCCCGAACGCGCCTACCTGGTGATCTTCGACGGTCTCAGCAACAGCGAGCTGCAATGGCTGCTCGACAACGACGACTCCGGCGTCGCGAACGTGCGCCGCCTGCTGGCGCGCAGCGCCCGCTTCCGCTTCGGCTCGACGGTCAACTTCCCGACGATCACCTGGCCGAGCCACAGCGCGCTCTTCACCGGCGCCTGGTGCGGGCACCACGACATCGTCAACCCGACGTACTACGACCGCGCCGCGCGCCAGCCGCTGCGCCGCAGGGTCAGACGATGATGACCGAGACGCTTCCTCGGCGCCGGCGTCGAGACGCTCTACGAAGCGGTGCACCGCGTGCGCGGCAGCGCGCCGCGCTCACGGCGAGCATCCACGAGCCGCAGGGCGCGCGGCGCCGACCACGCCCCGCTCGAGCGGACGCATTCTCGGCGCGCGCGACCGCCTGAAGGCGCTCACCGCCGAGCTCACGCCGAGCATCAATCCGCGCTGGCTCGCCGACGGCCACGAGGGCGTCCACCGCGAAGCGCTGGTCGACGCGCGCGGCCTCGCCCAGGTGCATGGTGCTGTTCGACGATCCGACCACGTCCGCGCCGGTGCTCACCGCGCACGAGTTCACGCTCACCGACGGCGCCGGGCACGATACGGCCCGCACAGCGACGGATTGCGCGAGGCCGATCGCCGAGACCGATCGCCGGCTCGGCCTCCTCCTCGACATGCTCGCAGGCCAAGGGCCTGCATCGACTCGACGCTGTTCGTCTTCACCAGCCGACCACGGCATGGCGGCCCAGCACGTCGCGCTGGGCGCGAACCCGGCGCGCCATCCGGAGCGCATCGGCATGAAGACCGTCACCGGCGAGCCGATGATCTGGCTGCGCGATCTCGACGTCGCGGTCGAACCCGCGCCCGACGGCCGCACCGCCCGCGTGATCGTGTGCGACAACGATGCCGACGCGAGCGGCGAGAAGCCGCCGATCGCCGGCGCGCCGAGGTCCGCGTGCTCGGCGCCGACGAACAACTCGTCGCGTCGCTGCAGACCAACGCGATGGGCGTGGCCGGGTTCTCCGACGCCCGCGGACGTCGCGCCGCGCGACCTCGTCCTCTCCGTCCACCATCCCGACTACAACCCGCGCCACCTGCGCCTCGACGGCACGAACCTCGCCATCGACCTGCGCCGCGCGCTGTACGGAAGGCGTGAGCTACCACCGATCCAGTCCGCGCTTGGAGGGCGCCGCTCCGTCGGCGCCTGTTGAATGAACGGTCCGACCTCCGTTCAGCAGCGGGCGCCGACGGAGCGGCGCCCTCCAGGTTCCGCATGACCGTGCGCGTCCAGATCGCTGGTGTTTCGTCGCTGAGGAAGCCGGTCGCCGCCGCCGACGCCGGCTGCGATGCGCTCGGCTTCACGGTTCGCCTGCTGACCGGGGTGCACGACGAGCTCACCGAGGCCAAGGCGCGCGGGATCGTCGCGGCGCTGCCACCCTTCGTCGCGTCGGTGGCGATCACGTACGTCGACACGCCGCGCGAAGCGGTCAGGGCTCTGCCGCTACCTCGGCGTCACGGCGCTGCAGCTCCACGGGCCCTTTCCGACGCACGGAGATCCGGTCGTCCGCGTCGGCCTGCCGCCGCATCTGAAGATCATCCGCGCCGTCGCACGTCACCGGGCCGGAGGCCATCGCGCAGGCGCGCGGCCCTCGCCCGCCAGGTCGACGCGCTGATCCTCGACACCTACGACCCGACGACCGGGCGCCACGGCGCGACCGGCAAGACCCACGACTGGGAGATCAGCCGCGCCATCGGTCGACGAGGTGCCGGTGCCGGTGATCCTCGCCGGCGGCCTCGCCCGACAACGTCGCCGACGCGGTCGCGCGCGTCCGGCCGTGGGGCGTCGACGTGCACACCGGCGTCGAGAATCCCGACGGCACGCGCAACCTCGATCTGATCCGCGCCTTCGCGCGGAATGCACGCGCGACGCCGGCTGATCAAGGCTAGTCTCAACGCGGACGCGGAGGTGCGGAGTCCGGAAGAGGGGAACATCGGAAATCCTCATCCGATCTTCGCGCCTTCGCGTCTTCGCGTTGAGTCTTTCTCTTCAGGCCTGCACGCTATCGCGGCCTGGTCGGAAAATTCGCGGCGCTGCCGACTCGCATGCTAGCGCTGCGGGATGCACGACGCCGACGTTTTCCTGCGCTCGTTCGCGTTGGTGCTGTGCGTAGCGGCGGTGACGACCGTCGTCTTCCAGCGACTGCGCCAGCCCGTCGTGCTCGGCTATCTGCTCGCCGGCATGGTGGTCGGGCCGCACACCCCGATTCCCGCTCTTCGCCGATGCGGCGACGATCCACACGTTGGCGGAGCTCGGCGTCATCCTGCTCATGTTCTCGCTCGGCCTCGAGTTCAGCATCGGCCAGCTCTTCCGCAGCGGCGCGACGTCGGTGATCGTCGGCGTCATCCAGTGCGAGTGTCATGCTGTGGCTCGGGTGCGTCGTCGCGCAGCTCTTCGGCTGGACGGTGCTGGAAAGCCTCTACGCCGGCGCCGCGATGGCGATCTCCAGCACGACGATCATCGTCAAGGCGTTCGACGAGCAGGGCGTGCGCGGCCGCGCTCACCGACATCGTGTTCGGCGTGCTGATCGTCGAGGACCTCGATCGCCATCTTCCTCATCGCGGTGTTGACGGCGCTGTCCACCGGCGCGGAGCTCTCCGCCACCGGCGCTGACGATGACGGCCGACGCGCCTGGCGGCCTTTCTGACGGTGATGCTGGTGGGCGGCGTGCTGCTGATCGTGCCGCGCGCCATGCGCATGGTCGTCGGCCTGCGTCGGCCCGAGACGACCGCGGTCGCCAGCGATCGGGATCTGCCTTCGGCTTCGCGTTCCTCGCCGACTACGCCGGCTACTCGGTCGCCCTCGGCGCGTTCGTCGCCGGCGCGCTGATCGGCGAGTCGGGCGTCGGCAGCGAGGTCGAGGAGCTCGTGCAGCCGGTGCGCGACGTCTTCGCGGCGATCTTCTTCGTCGTCGGTCGGCATGCTGATCAACCCGGCGCTGGTCGCCGAGCACTGGGCGCGCGGTCGTCGCCCTCACCGCGATCGTCGTCGTCGGCAAGATCGTCGCGCGTGGCCTCGGCGGTCGTTCCTCACCGGCCAGGGCACGCGCCCGCCGATCCAGGTCGGGCATGAGCCTGGCGCAGATCGGCGAGTTCTCGTTCATCATCGCCGGCGTCGGCGTCGAGCTCGAACGCGACCCGCGACTACCTCTATCCGGTGGCGGTCGCGGTGTCGGCGGTCACCACGCTGCTGACGCCCGTGGCTGATCCGCGCCTCGGGACCGGTCGGCGAGCTTCGTCGATCGCAAGCTGCCCAAGCCGATCCAGACGTTCACTGCGCTCTACGGAACCTGGCTCACCCAGCTCGGCAGCTCGCCGGAGCGGATCACCGTGGGCGCGATGGCCCGCCGTCTCGCGCGCTGCTGCTGATCGTCGACGCCCTCCTGACCGGCGCGGTGGTGATCGGCGCGTCGATGGCCGGCGGGCGCGTGCGTGGACTACCTGCGCGACGCCACGCGGCTCTCCGAGCGCGGCGGTTGGGTGCTCGTCGTCGTCGCCGCCGTCGTCGTCGCCGGCCCGTTCTGGCTGGGCATCCTGCGCAACGCGCGCGCCCTCGGCCGGCTGCTCGGCAACGCCGCGATGCCGGCGCCCGGCAGCAGCCGCACCGATATCGCCGACGCGCCGCGGCACGCGTTCGTCGCCATCCCTGCGAGGTGTTGATCCGCTCTTGCTCGTCGGCACGCCGCTCGTCGCGGCGACGCGGCCGTTCCTGCCGCCGTTCCAGGGCGCCGCGGTGCTCGTCGTCGTGCTCGCGATCTTCACCGTGCTCTTCTGGCGCACGACGGCCAACCTGCAGGCGCATGCGCGCGCCGGCGCCGAGGTCATCGTCAGGGCGCTGGCCGCGCAGGCCCGCGCTCCGACGGGGATGGCGATCCGCTCGCGCAGGTCCACGCGCTGGCTGCCCGGCCTCGGCGATCCCGTACCCATGTGCGCCTGCCCCCGGCAGTCACGGTGTCGGCCGCACGCTCGCGAGGCCTCGACGTGCGCGGACTCACCGGCGCGACGGTGCTGGCCATCGCCCGCAGCGACGGCGCCGCGCTGGTGCCCACGGGCAAGGAGACGCTGCAGGCAGGCGACGTGCTGGCGGTGGCCGGCGGGCCGGATGCCGTCGCCGCGCGCGCCCTGCTCGTCGACGGCCAACTTGTCGCCCCCGCCGATCCACCGTAAGCCATAGGCGACCCGCGTCTTCCAAGGAGTCCGATGTGCGACCAGATCCTCTACGAGGTGGCCGAGCCGGCCGCGATCATCACCCTCAATCGCCCCAAGCAGCTCAACGCCTGGACCGATCGCATGGGCGCCGAGGTCAAGCACGCACATGGCGCAGGCCGAGGCCGACAAGCGCGTCGTCGCGATCATTCTCACCGGTGCCGGGCGCGGCTTCTGCGCCGGCGCCGACGATGTTCCTGCTCAGGTCGATCAGCGAGGGCGGCGGCGCCGGCGAGAGATCCCGGCCGAGCTCGCCGCCGCGAGCCGGGCGATCCACCATGGGCGACGACTTCCGCGGCACCTACACGTACCTGCTGTCGATCCGGAAGCCCGTCATCGCCGCGCGTGAACGGCCCGGTGGCCGGCATGGCGGTGCCGATCGTCGCCTGCTGCGACATCCGCTTCGCCAGCCCGGAGGCCGTCGTTCATGACCGCCTTCTCGAAGCGCGGCCTGATCGCCGAGTGGGGCTCGAGCTGGATCCTGCCGCGCCTCGTCGGTCCGGCACGCGCTCGGACCTCCTGTTCTCGGCGCGCAAGGTCGACGCCGCCGAGGCCGAGCGCATCGGACTCGTCAACCGCGTCGTGGCCGGCGAGGAGCTGCTCGCCTACGCCCGCCAGTACGTCGAGACATCGCCGCCAACTGCTCGCCGACCTCGATGATGATCATGAAGCGGCAGGTCTACCAGCACCTGACCGCAGTCGCTCGGCCCGGCCGAGAAGAGGCCATCACGCTGATGCTCGACAGCTTCAAGCGCCCCGACTTCCGCGAGGGCGTGGTGTCCTTCCTCGAGAAGCGCCCGCCGCAGTTTCCCCGCGTGTGAAAAGAGCTTTCACACGGAGACACGTGAGAAGCGGAGCGAAGCTGCTATCCTGCACGTTCCTCCGCGTCTCCGCTGTTGAAGATTTTCTCCTTTGGAACAGGGTAACGACATGCAGATCTACATCGACGGCCAGTTCTACGATCGCGAATCGGCGAAGGTCTCGGTCTTCGACCACGGGCTCCTCTACGGCGACGGCGTCGTTCGAGGGCATCCGGGTGTACAACCGCCGCATCTTCCGCCACCTCGCCCACCTCGAGCGCCTCTACGACTCGGCGCGCGCGCTGGCGCTCACCATCCCGATGCGCCGCCAGAGATGCGAGGCGGTGCGTCGAGGACACCGTGCGCCGCAACCAGCGCGAGGACGTCTACATCCGCCTCGATCGTCACCCGCGGCGTCGGCGAGCTCGGCATCGATCCGCTGTCCTGCCCGACGCCGAGCGTGCATCGTCATCGTCGACGACGTGCGCGTCTACCCGCGCGAGCTCTACTCCGGCGGCATCAAGGTGATGACGTCGGCGACGCGCCAGGTCTCGCACGAGGCCGATCGACCCGCGCATCAAGTCGCTCAACTACCTGAAGAACATCCTCGCCAAGATCGACGCCGCAGCAGGCCGGCGCGCACGAGGCGATCATGCTCAACGCCGAGGGTTTCATCGCCGAGTGTACGGCCGACAACCTGTTCGTCATCCGCGGCGGCCAGTCTGCTCACGCCGTCGCCGCAGGACGCGCGCTCGGCGGGATCACCCGCGGCGCCGTCCTCGAGCTCGCCGCCGAGGCGCGCATCCCGGCCGCCGAGGCCCGCCTGACCCGCTTCGACCTCTACAACCGCCGACGAGGCCTTCGTCACCGGCACCGGCGCCGGAGCTGATGCCGTGACCACCGCCGACGGCCGACCCCTCGGCGGCGGGCAAGCCGGGCCCGCTGACGCGGCGGCTCACGGAAGCGTTCCACGCGCTCGTGCGCAACGAGGGCGAGCCGCTGTGGTAGAGGTTACCGCATAGGCAGTTACAGTGACAAGTCGGGCGTCGGTCAGTCCGACTGGCTCACGGCTAACGGCCCCCAGCTAGCAACCTCCCCATGTACTCCGAACGCTTCTTCGCTCCGGTACCCTGCGCATCCACTTCCGCGACTGGGGGAACGATGGCGCGCCGCCGCTCATCAGTCGTGCACGGACTGCGCGGACTCATTCGCATTCGTTCGACGATCTGGCGCGCGGGCTGCTCGATCGGTTTCGCGTCTACGCGATCGACCTGCGCGGGCACGGCGACAGCGAGACCACGCCCTACTACGCGTTCGGGCATTTCGTTCTCGACCTGCACAACTTCGTGCGGGCGCTGCGCATCGAGCGGCCGATCCTCGTCGGGCACTCGCTGGGCGGCTGAGGTCGTCGCGCACTACGCCGGCGCGCCTTTCCCGACGTGCCGGCGCGGGTGGTGATGATCGAGGGGACTCGGGCCGCCGCCGCCCGACATGCGAGGCGGAGGTCGGCTGGACGATCGACGGCTTCCAAACGCATCGACCGTGCGCTGACCGGCCATCCCGGCCTCAAGGATCTCGACGCCGCTCAAGCGCGCTGCGCGAGCGCAATCCGCGCCTGACGAGGCGAAGGCGCGCGAGCTCGCCTGCTCGGCACCCGCGCGATCGAGGACGGCACGCTCGAGTGGAAGTTCGATCCGATGCTGGCGACGATGTCGATCGCCGGCACGTTCCACCCGACTACGCGATGGCGATGTGGCGGCGCATCAGCGCGCCGACGTTGATCGTGCACGGCGCCGAATCGGGCGAGTTCTGGCGCAGCAGGCCGGGCGAGCGTGTACCTCGACGCCGACGACCTGGCCCGCCGCCTCGCCTGCTTCCGCGACCATCGCTTCGTCGAGATCGACGGCGCCGGGCACATGGTCCACTTCGACCGCCCGCGCGAGCTGCTCGGCCGCGCTGCGCGGATTCCTCATCGCCGACTGACCGCCCAAGCGCGCCCGTTGCCAGCGCCGAGCGGGCGCGCTACTCGCGCCGCATGCCCGTGCCCCGGTCCCTGTCGAGCGCAATCGCTGCGGCTGTACCTGCGCGGCGTGCTCCTCATCCTCCTCACCGCGGCGGCGTCGGCGCAACTGCGCGAGCACCTGACACGCGCCCGTCACCGCCGGTCGTCCGGTGGAGCTGGTCGCTCTGGAACCGGCCGATCGTCACCCTGCGCGCGCGCGTCGGCGAGACGAACCCCGCCGAGCGCGTGGAGCGCGCCGCCGAGCGCATCGAGAACATCCCCGACGAGGAGCTCACCGAGACGCCGGAGGCACTCCGGCGCGCGTCGGCGCGCTCGAAGGGTTGATGATGTTCGTCGGGTCGCGGCAGTGTTCTACATCCTCGAGGAGGACGTCGACCCCGAGATCACGGAAACGCTCGCCGAGTTCGGAGAAGACCGAACAGAAGCTGGCCGAGGTGCTGGCCGCGCGCGTCGCCCAACGCAGCCTCCCGCTGCTGTTGCGCGGCCTGGGCCTCTCGGCCGTGGCCACCCCTGCTGTTCGTGCTGGCAGTCTGGGCGCTCCTGCGGTTCGAGCGCTGGACGGAGCCGCGTCTCGCCGCGGCGCCGAACGCCGCGGCGGCGCCGCGGCGCGGCAGGTCAGCGACTACGTCGCGCTGATCACCCGCCGTCTGGCCCAGGTTGGCGCCTGGGCGACCGGTCGTTGCCTCGCTCTATCTCTGGCCTCGCCACACGTCCTGTCGCAGTTCCCCACACCCGAACCGTGGGGCGACGCGCTTGGTGCCGGTGTGCGCAACCTGGTCTCGAAGGTGCTGGTGGGCATCGTCGCTTCGATTCCCAATCTGGTCACCGTCGCCATCATCCTCCTGCATCGCGCGCATGATCGTGCGCCTGCTGCACGCGACGTCTTCTTCGCCGTCGAGTCCGGACGCCTCTCCCCTGTTCGGGCTGCAGCAGGAGACCGCCGAGGCGACCCGCCGCATCTCGACCGTGCTGGTCTGGCTGTTCGCCATCATCGTCGCCTATCCCTACATCCCCGGCTCTGAGACCGACGCGTTCCGCGGCGTCAGCGTTCTTCGTCGGCCTCATGCGTCTCGCTCGGCTCCGCCGGTCTGGTGAACCAGGTGATGAGCGGTCTCGTGCGTCGTCTACGCGCGCGCCATCCGGCCCGGCGAGTACGTGAAGGTGGGCGAGATCGAGGGCCTGGTCGCCGAGGTGGGCCTGCTCTCGACCAAGCTGGTGACGGCGCGCAAGGAGGAGATCACCATCCCCAACGCCGTGATGATCGGCGAAGCGACGGTCAATTACTCGCGCCTGCCGACGCGGACGGCGCCGTCGTGGCGATCTCGGTCACCATCGGCTACGACGCCCCTGGCGCCAGGTGCGAGCGCGCTGCTGTGCCCGGCCGCCGACCGCACCGAGGCGGTGCGCCGCCGGCCGCGGGTCGTCCAGCGCAGCCTCGGCGACTTCTACGTCGAGTACACGCTCGTCACCCACGTCGACCAGCCGTGGCAGCGTCCGGCGATCCTCTCCGAGCTGCACGCCAACATCAGGACGCCCTTCAACGAGTACGGCGTTCAGATCATGTCGCCGCACTTCGAGAACCAGCCGCACGCCCCGGTGGTGGTGCCGAAGGACAAGCGGCGCGAGGCGCCCGCGAACAGCGACGAATGACGAACGACAAAGCGACGAGAGCCGAAAGATGAAGGATGAAAGGTGCCGTCCTTCGTCTTTCGTCTGTTAATCCTTCGTCTATCCTCAAAACTTCGCCAGCGCCGCGACCCGCTCGCGATGCCATGTCGCGTCGCCGTAGGCGAGCTCGTTCCACTTGGCGCGCTTGAACCAGAAGTGGAGGTCGTGCTCCCAGGTGAAGCCGATGCCGCCAGGCATCTGCACCGGCAGCGGTTGGCGACGCGGCTGTAGACGTCGCTGAGACGCGGCCTTCGCCATCGACGCGGCCGCGCGGCGCCTCGCGCGGCAGCGCGTCGACCGCGTAGGCGGCGTACCAGACCAGCGCGCGCGCCGGCTCGATCTCGCTGACCATCTCGGCGGCGATGTGCTTCACCGCCTGGAACGAGCCGATCACGCGGCCGAACTGCTCGCGCACCTTGGCGTAGTCGACCGCCAGCTCGAGCGCGCGTCTCGGCGCCGCCGAGGCTGTCGGCGGCGCAGCGCGATCGCGGCCGTCGTCGAGCACGCGCGGCGATCGCCTTCCAGCCGCCGCCGGCGCGCGCCGAGTACGGCGCTTCGGCAGCTCGACGTTCGCGAAGCGCGACTTCGTCGGCCGGCGCGTGACGTCGATCGACGGCAGCGGCGACGACCTTCACGCCCGGCGTGTCGCGCGGCACGAGGAACAGCGTGACGCCCGTCCTCGTCGCGCCCGGTCGTCGCGGCAGGCGACCACAGCACGTCGGCGACGTGCGCGTCGGTGACGAACAGCTCTGTGCCGCGACAGGCGCTCGCCGCGCTGCCTGCGCGCGCGCATCGTCACGCCGCCGCCGTCGATGCCGATCGCTGCTCCTCGAGCAACGCCAGCGTGCGCGACCGCCTCGCCCGCCGCCAGCGCGCGGCAGCCAGCCTTCTTCTGCGCGCTCGACGCCGCCGTGCAGGATGGCGAGCGTCGCCAGCACCGCCGACGAGAAGAACGGCCCCGGCACGACCGCGCGCCCAGGCTGTTCGCACAACAGCGCCAGCTCGAGCATCCCGAGCCCGGCACCGCCGTACGCCTCCGGCACGACGAGCCCGATCCAGCCGAGCTCCGCCATCTGTGCGGTACAGCGCGCGCGGATAGCCGTCCTCGTCGCGTCGCCACCTCGCGCACGCAGCGTCGGCGGACACTCGCGCGCGAGAAGCTCGCCGCCGACCGGCAGAGCAGCTCCTGATCCTCGCTCAGCCCGAAATCCATGACTCGACCACAGAGGCGGCCGGAGTGACGCGTCACGAGGCCATCTGTGCCCTCTCTGACGCTCCGCCGTCGGTCTCATTGCCTCGGCATCCCGAGCCCGCGCTCGCTGATGATGTTCTTCTGGATCTGCGAGGTGCCGCCGCCGATGATCAGGCCGAGGCGTGAACATGAACTCGTACGGCCAGACGCCGCGGTCGGCGACGCGCGGCGACGCTGCGCGCCGAGCGGGCCGTAGTTGCCGAGCAGCTCGAGCGCCAGGCGCGGCGATGTCGTGGTTGAGCTCGGTGGACGACGAGCTTGTTCGACCGACGCGCGCGATGCCGGGCGAGCGGCCCTTGCAGCGTGTCGGTGAGCTGGCGGCAGCGAGTGGTAGCTTCATCGCCTCGACGCGGATCATCGAGCGCCGGCGAGCTGCTGCCGCACCACCGGATCCTCGCTCGCCGGCTTGCCCGTAGCGCTGGCGCGTCTGCGCCAGGCGCAGCAGGCCGTTGAACATCTGCTGCGTGCGCGTCGTCGAGCCGAGCATGTTGCGCTCGTGCGCAGAGCGTCGCGTTGGCGACCTGCCAGCCCTGGTTCAGCTCGCCGACCAGGTTCTCGCGCGGCACGCGCACGTCCTCGAAGAAGACCTCGTTGAAGCCGGCGTCGCCGGTCATCTGCACGCAGCGGCCGCACGGTGATGCCGGGCGTCTTCATGTCGATCAGGACGTAGGAGATGCCGCGCGTGCTTCGGCGCCGTCGGGATCGGTGCGCACGAGGCAGAACATCCAGTCGGCGATCTGCGCGTTCGAGGTCCAGACCTTCTGGCCGTTGACGATGAACTCGTCGCCGACCGAGCTCGGCGCGCGTCTTGCAGCGACGGCGAGGTCGGAGCCGCGCGCCGGGCTCGGAGTAGCCCTGGCACCAGATCTCGTCGGCGGTGAGGATCTTCGGCAGGTAGCGTTGCGCTGCTGCTCGTCGGTGCCGAACTGGATCAGCGTCGGCCCGACCATCTGCATGCCCATCATGCCGATCTGCTGCGGCGCGCGGGCCGTGACCAGCTCCCGATTGACGATGGTCTGCTCCATCACCCCGAGCGCCCCGGCCGCCGTACTCGGCCGGCCAGCCCGATCGCGACGCCGCCGCCAGTAGAGCTGCGCTGCCAGGCCTCAGCTCAGCGCGACGCCGGATCGCCGTGGTCGCGGGTCGGCTCGCCGACCTCGCGCTGGCACGTTGGCTGCCAGTTGCGCACGCGGGCGCGAAACGCCTGTGCCTGGACTCAGCGGAGATCCATGCGTCCGCGTGGCTACACGCGCGGCCTGCCGCATCAAGATCAGGAGGCGCAGCGGTCGTGCCGGTGACCAGGCGCTCGCCGTCGGCGTTCTCGAGCACCAGGTCGCGCACTCGAGGAAGTTGCACGCCGCGGTCGCTCGGTGCTTCTCGGTGACGACAGCTAGCCCAGCACCAGCGGTATTCGGGCCGGACGAGCGCGCGCGGAAGGCGCGCTGATGCGCTGCAGGCGGCCGCTGTCCGCCCAGCCCGTCAGCAGGCGCGAGAACAGCGCGAGGCTCAGGTTGCCCGGCACGATCTGCCCCGGCAGCCCCTCGGCGCGCGCCTCCTCGTCGCTCGCGAAGCGCCCGCCCGGCATGTTGCCGCAGCCGCATAACCGCTACCTGCGCCCCGCTCAGCGTCACTCGCAGCGGCGGCAACTCGTCACCGACGTCGATCGATTCGAAGGGCATTACGTCAGGAGGCCACAGATGACCACGAATGACCACAAAGGAGCACAAAGAAGAATTTGAGTGGCGCTGACTCTGGTGTTCTTCGTGGTCATCTGGTGTTCATTTGTGTTCCTTCTTCATCGGAACATCATCTTCTGATCGACGATCGCGACCGTCTCGCTGTCGCTGGTTCAGGACTGGTGGTGCGGAAGACGATGAAGGTCATGGTGCCGGTGCGGCCGGTCTTCTCGGTAGACGTCGTGCACGGTGCTGGTGGCGGTGAGGGACGTCGCCGGGGGCGACGGCGGCGCCGATCTCGATGTCCTTGCCGGCGTCGAAGCCGTTGCGGCCGAAGTTGGTCGGCAGGTCTCTTCGGCATGAAGTGCCGGCCGCGCAGGCTGAGCGCGAAGGTCGGCGGCGCGGTGAGCTCCGGGCCGTGCTCGGTCCAGCGCGGTCGGTCTCGCCGCACGCCGTGGCGTAGGCGATGATCTGCTCCGCCGTCACCGGCGGGAACGTCGTGCGGTCGAACTCCTGGCCGACGAGAGCGCGGTTCGCGTCGCTCATGCCGCCCGCGCGCCGCGCGCACCTGCTCGCGGAAGTCCACCGGGCGGTAGCGGCCGTCCTGCAGCGCCGCGACGAGATCGTCGATCGACGCGCACGTCGTCGTCGACCTCGGTGGCGCAGATGCCGATCAGGCTGACGAGGTGGGCGTCGCTGCCGCCGAATCCGCCGTAGCCGTGCTGCTCGATCAGGGTCGTGCACGCGCTCGTTCTCGCCCTTGCGGCTGCCGCCGTTGAGCGCCTCGACCGCGACCACGCCTCGAGCGGCGGCTTGCCGGCAGCGTAGTGCTCGCACAGGCCGATCGTCGGCCGGCCGGGATGGCAGGGCGCGGCGACGCCGCCCATGCGCGCGACCTCGCTGACCACCTCCTGCGCCGAGAGGCGGACGTTGGTGAAGTCGAAGCGCTCGGTCATCTCGTCGGTGCACGCCGTACACGAGAATGTGCCCGTAGTCGGTCTCCACCTCCGCTCCACGCAGGATCAGGACGCCGTACTGGTCCTCGAGCGCGCGGTAGTCGGCGGTCCGGTCCCACTGGCGGTGCTCGTGAGGACGATGCCGTCGATCGGCAGCAGGTCGCGCTTGCGCTGCAACCACTTGAGATAGGTTTCGAGCGGCGCGCGACTGTCCTCGGAGGCGTCCGAATGGGCGTGCAGATCGATGATCATGAACCGTTGTCAGCTATCAATGTTCCGGCGTCGGCTTCAAGGTGGGCGTCGGTCCGACGGCCGATCCGCGCTCCGCCGCCGCCTCAGACGGCGAATCGAGCTGCTCGCGGCGCGCCTCAGCAGGCCGGCGGTGATCAGCTCGATGACGATGAACAGGCCAGCGAACGCGGCGCCGTGGACGAGCCACGCCCAGATGCGCAGGATCGCCGCCGTCCCGATCAGCAGCGCGGGAAAATTGAGCACGTGGGCCCGGCCGGGGGCGACTGCCGGCCAGCATCGTCAGCCCGGCGATGAGGAAGAAGGCGCTGAAGTCGCCGACCTGCGTGCTGCGTCCGAGTCCGTCGAGCAGCGGCATTGCCCAGGAGCGCCGCGGCACGCGCCGGCGCGAAGATCCACCCGACGGCCTGCAAGGTGAAGAACACGCCAAGCCCGACGGTGGCAATGCGGAGCGGCGAACGCGGCGCCGATGTGGCAGTCGTCACAGGGCCTCAGGCCGGGCTTGAACTTCGGCAGCGTCACCGCCGCCGTCGCGTCCTCGAACACCACCTCCACCGGCATGCCGATGCGGACGGCATCGGGAGCGCAGCCGACGATGTTGGTGAGCAGGCGCACGCCCTCGTCGAGCTCGACGTAGGCGAGCACGTACGGCAGCGCGTCGCGGAACCCCGGCGCCTGGTTCTGGTGCGTCACGGTGAACGTGTAGACCGTGCCGCGCCCTTTGCTCCGCACCCACTCGACCGAGCTCGACAGGCACGTCGGGCAGAGCGCCCGCGGGATAGTGCCGCAGCGCGCGCCGCAGCCGCACGCACTGCTGGATCACGAGCTCGTGCCGCTGGCAGGCCTCCCAGAAGCCCTTCGACTCCTCGTCGATGCCGCGGCAGGGGCTTGGTGTATTTCGGCGTCAGCCATTTCCGTTCGCAGAAATCTTCCACCGCAGAGACGGCGGAGGCGCGGAGCCGCATCCGATCGATGCTCGGGTTCCTCCGCCGCGTCTCCGCGTCATCTGCGGTGACACGGTCTTCTTCATTTCCCCAGCACCATCGTCACGCCGCTGTGGCGCAGGCCCAGCATGCCGCCCGGTGCCGTGGCACAGAGCGCGACCTCGCACGTCCGCCACCTGGCGCGGCGCCGCACTCGCCGCGGAGCTGCTTCACCGCCTCGATGACGAGGAAGATGCCGCGCATGCCGGGGTGGTTGGACGAGAGGCCGCCGCCGTCGGTGTTGATCGGCAGCGCGCCGCCGAGGCCGAGGCGGCCGCCCGTGACGAAAGCGCCGCCTTCGCCCTTGGCGCAGAAGCCGAGGTTCTCGAGGCGTCAGCAGCACGGTGATCGTGAACGAGTCGTAGATCATGCACAGGTCGACGTCGGCGTGCTTGACGCCGGCCATCGCCATGGCGCGCGGGCCCGACTGCTTCGCCGCCATGTCGGTGAGATCGCGCACGCCCGATCGCCGGTGTGGCAGCAGCGACTCGCTGCCGCCGAGGATGCGCACCGGCGCGCTTCGGCGAGATCGCGCGCGCGCGCGGCGCCGGTGACGACGAGCGCGCCGCCGCCGTCGGAGATGATGCAGCAGTCGAGCAGGTGCAGCGGCGACGAGACGACGCGCGACGCGAGCACGTCGGCGACGGTGATCGGATCGCGGTACTTCGCCTGCCGGGTTGAGCTCGGCGTGCCGCCGCATGGTGACGGCGATCTCGGCGAGTTGCTCGGACGGTGGTGCCGAACTCGTGCATGTGGCGCTGCGCGGCGAGCGCGTAGGAGTTGAGCGACCGTCGGCCCGAACGGCACCTCGAACTGGTCGGGCGGATCGCCAGCGGTGAGGCCCGCCGGTGCCGACCGCGAAGCGCTCCGGACGACGCGGTGCTGCCGTAGACGATCAGCGCCAGTCTCGCAGAGCCCGGCGGCGATCGCGGCCGCGGCGTGCAGGACGTGGGCGACGAACGACGAGCCGCCGATGTTGGTGGCGTCGTGGAAGCGCGGCTTCGAGGTTCAGATGCTCGGCCAGGGTCATGATGCCGATCGGCCCGACGCCGGCGGTGAGAAAGCCGTCGACGTCCGCGATCGTGAGGCCCGCGTCGGCGAGCGCGCCGCGCGCGCTCTCGGCGCAGATCTGGAACTGCGTCTTGTCCGGCGCCCAGCGGGTCGGGTGCTCGTAGACGCCGGCGATGACCGCCCGGTCGAGGGCGCTCATCGCGGCAGCGCTCCCAGGAACTGCTCGACGGCGGCGTTGAACGCGGCGGGCTGCTCGCTGGTCAGCATGTGGCCGGCGTCGTCGATCACCGCGAGCTGCGCGCCCGGAACGCGGCGTTGCACATCCTCGGCCTTGTCGGGCGGCGCGAAGTGATCGTCGCGGCCGGTGATCACCAGGGTCGGCACGCGCAGCGCCGCGAGGCGATCGGTGAAGTCCTCGCCGTTGCAGGCGAGCATGTCGGTGTAGCGCACGCGCGGATCGGTCTTCACCTGTTCCATGAAGCACTCGCGGACCACCGCCATGTCGACCTTGGGCGAGAAGAGGTTCATCGCGAACGGCTGGGCGGCGCGCCCCATGGTCACGTCGCGCCAGGTGTCGAGGCTCGCCGGCGGAATCTCGAAGCGGGCCGGCGTCGCCACCAGCACCAGCGCCCGCACGCGGCGCGGATGCGCCAGCGCGAAGGCGATCGCCGCCGCGCCGCCGAGCGCGCGGCCGACCACCACCGCCGGCCGCAGATCGAGCGCGGCGGCAAAGCCGTCGAGGCAGCGCACGTGCGCTCGAGATCGGCCAGGCCCTCGGTGCTGCCGGAGCGGCCGTGGCCGGGAAAGTCGAGCGCCACCGCCGAGTGCGACGGCTCGAAGTGCTTCAACTGGCTGATGCCAGGTGTGCGCGTTGGACCCGGCGCCGTGCAGGAAGAGCAGCAGCTCGCCGCGGTCGAGCGCCGGCGGCACGCCGGGGAGGGTCGAGGCGCCGGTGTGGAAATAGTTCAGCGCCGTCGCCGTCGACGGTCAGCGTACTTGGAGAACATCGCGGCGGAAAATGGCCGAGTGGTGCCTGGGACGCAAGGCGAGCAACACCGACCTCGTAGCCGCGGCCCTTAGGGCCGCATGGCGACGCGCCAGCGTCGCCGGGTGGCGGCGCGGGTGCCCCGCGCGGCCGCGCCCGGCCTGCCGATCTTCCCGCTCGGCTCGCTGCGCGTCGGCACTGCTACCCGCAGGTGAACTTCGCCCCTTCTTCTTGAACCCGCACTGAGCCGACGAGAACTCGAACGTCCCGGCAAGTGCCGGCGAGGCTCTGCGCCTCGCCGCCCGGAACCACCGTCACCCGCAGCGGTCCGATGGGCATCTCGAGCGAGGCGGCGTGCGTCGTGAACCGGAAGGCCGCCCGCCCCTTCTTGTCCGCGAGGATCATGCGCAGCGCACCGCGGCTCTCGCCGAGCGCGCACCACGGCGGATCGAGCAACGCGGACGGATTGCGGTACGCGAACCGCACGCCTTTCCGGCTCTTCTTCCAGCCGTCCTTCTTCGGGTCGCAGCCGACTTCACCGGGTGGGATCTGGAAGCGCCTGGTGCGTCAGGCGCAGGATCGGGCGCTGCCGCGGCCGAGGTCTCGACCAGCACCTGCGCCCCTGTGGCGATCGGATCGAGCTCCGCGAGCGACAGGGGCAGCTGGCCACTCACCATCAGCTGCTGAACGCCGGGCGCGCCGCCGAGGCCGGCGATCGTGATCTTCGGCTTCACGATCGGCGCCTGGCGGCTGCACACCGGCGCGCGAGATCCGCGTCCGGCGGCGGCAGCGGCACCGATCTGCCAATCACGGCCGACGGCCGGGATGCTGCCGAGCGCGGCGCTGGTAACGGCGATGTCGGCGGCGTCGACGTGGTCATTGTCGTCGAGATCCGTTGCGGACAGAGCCGCGCCAGCAGAACGGCCTCGGGATCTGGCCGCTCTGGGAAGGCCGCGGGCAGGCCTCCTCGGGATCATCGTGCCGCTCGGAGGCGCAGCGGCCGCCGCAGCGTGAGGTCGGCGCCCTCACACGCGCGTACGGCATCGACGTCCGCCTGGGTCACCCGGAGGTCGCCGTCCAGGTCGGCATCGCAGGCGTTGCCGTAGCCGTCACCGTCCGCGTCGCGACCGAGTGGGTTCGCCCCGAGAATGCAGTCGTCGAAGGCGCCGGGTACGCCGTCGCCGTCGCCGTCGCTGACGCGATCGCTCGCCTGGTGCCGATGCCCCAGGTTGCGCGCGTACTTCGAGGATCGGCGGGCCGGCGCGCGCGGGCTCCGGCGTCAGGGCGAGGAAGGCGCCTGGATCGGGTCGCCGGCGAAGCGGATCTGCGTGGAATCGAACTCGCCGACGATGGCCACCGCGTGTTCGACCGTCTCTGACCAGATCTCCAGTCGGAGGAAATCCGCAGCCGTGACGGCGGCGCCAGCCGCACCTCGCGCCAGCCGCCTCGCCCCGCGGCCACCTGATGGCCTTGGCGCTCTGCGACAGCGTCTCCCCGCCAGCGGGGCGAGGTAGATCGACCGGTTCACCATTTCGATCCGATCGAACACCAGATCGGTCGTCGGATCCGATTAATGACGTGCGTCATCCTGGCGAAGAACCCGACGCAGGCCCCGAACGCGCACACGAGCCAGTCGGGCTCACAATCATTGGGCGATCCTGCAACTGGCAGCCCACCGCGCCCGCCAGCTCCGGGCAGGGATCGGGCCCGCTGCAGCCGCCCGCAGGGACATCGCACTGGGATTGTCGGGTGCGACCGAGGGGCCGGTGTGACACCGGCGTCGGTGCAGATCGTCCCCGGCCCATTGTTGGAGTGACTGTTCGTGTTGGTGTTCGTGTCGGGGTCGCGCCGCAGCCTTCAGGGATCGCCGCCGATCACGGGCACGGTAATGGCGTCGTCGCACAGCCCGTCGTTATCGTCGTCCCGATCGGCGCAATTGGGGAAGCCGTCACCGTCGGTGTCATCGCCCTCGTCGCCGTATATCGCCTCGGTGCCGAACCCACATGTCTCGTTGAAACGCGAGCCGATCGCGATCACCCGCTCGGTGGGATGCTGGTCGGCGCCGCTGAGGCAGCCGTCGCCATCCATGTCCACGTCGCAGATGTCGCCGATGCAGTCGCCGTCGATGTCCCCGGGCGGCTCGGCCAAACCCGGGCACAGGTCGCACGCGTCGCCCCGGCCGTCGTGATCGGCATCGCGCTGGCAGGTGTTCATGCCCGAGGAGCAAGCAGTCGCCACCGGGCAGTTGTCGTTGTCGCCGCAGATGCCGTCGGTGGTCGGCGTCGCCGCCCTTCCCTGCGCAGACGTCGGGCAGGAAGAGCGACGTGCGCGACTGGATCACGGCACGGGCCGTGTGGATGCGAGTGATCTGGTCCGGCGTGAAGGCGGGCTCCAGGCTGCCATTCTCAACGTACGGGCCGGCACACGCCGTAATAGCTCATGGCGTTGAGTCGAGGAGCGCGGTCAGATCATCCGGCTTGGCGGTGACCTGCCCGCCCGAGAACTCGCGCCAGGCGCCCGAGCAGTAGGACGGGTGCGGGCTTCCGGGATCGCCCAGTAGTGTCGAGACCGTACAAGCTGCTGTAGCCGGAGACCCATTCGTGGTCGTCGACGATGTTGGCGACGACGTCCCCGTCGGCGCCGGGGATGCAGACGCACGTGCCCTTGCCGGCGTCGGCGCACTCCGGCGTTGGACGAGCAGTCGATGTCGTGGTCGTCGCTGCAGACGAACTTGCGGCAGGCGCTGCAGGTTCCTCGCCGACGCCGCAGTCGGCGTTGACCTTGCACTTCTTCACCGGGTCCGCGTTGCTGCACGCCCGCGGCAGACGCTCGAACTTGCAGGCGTCCGGCGGCGTGTCGTTCACCACCGGCAGCTGGTCCACGTGGCAGACGCCAGGCGACGCGCAATCGGCGTCTGAGGTGCATTTCTTCTTGCCCCAGTCGACTCCGCCCCTCACACGCCTTGCCGCCAATGGACGGTCGCAGTCGTGGAAGGTCGCGCCATCGACATCGGCCGGGTCGTCGCAGCCGCAGAATGTGTGGACGAGGCCCCAGTAGTGTCCCATCTCGTGCGCCCAGGTGGAGCCGGAGAAGAAGCCGGTCCCGTCGGCGTCCGCCGTGCAGAAGAACCCGAGCAGCGTCGCCGGGTCTTTGGTCGTACGGGCGATGTTCGATAGCAGCACTTCTCTCGGCGCCTCGTCACGAAGAGGGAGATGGCGTTCGCCCGAGATCGGCGAAGTCCTTGCGCCATTGCGCCCGCAGCGCGCCGCCCGCCGGCGAGCCGTCGCAGGCCAGGACCTCGTAGTACCGGTTCTGTCGATGGGCAGGTTCTCACAACCGCCGCCGCCGCAGTCGGAGTCGTGGTCGCAGAGCGTGCCCGCGTTGTCGCCGTCGGCGCAGTGCTTGGGAGCCGGGTTCGACTCGTCCCGTCGACCGCTTTCGTCGTCGGCTGGAACGAGAGACCGGCAACCGCCCATTCCAGGTTCGTCTCCTGACCGCATCGCAGACGTACTGTCGAGGGTCGCCTGGTCGCTGTGGCCGCAGAAGGTGCCGGGCTCGCAATAGGGGAAGACGTGGAGCGCGACGGTGTCGGCATCGACCACCACTGGCCGAGGGGCCACGAGGCAGGCAAGCGCGCTGCCGGAGCATCTCCAGCGTCCAAGGCCGCCTTGCGCGTACACGCATGCTCCTCCCCGCTGCGATGGTGTATCCCGCCCGCGTCCGCGTGGCGTCACTGTCCGTGTCGCGATTGCGCGTGCAGCAAAGAGCCTGCGCGGGACGCGTTTCCGACTCGGTCGACGTCACGCACTGCAACCCGCACAGCCTCGGCGTTGTCTTCGACGCAGGAGAGGGGCTTCAGGCGAGTGCCGCGGCCATTGCCACACCAACACCGACCGGGCACCCCGAGAACGACCGGGGCCGCCGCATGGCGACGCGCCAGCGTCGCCGGGGGCGGGCGGCGCGGAACCACATGCCGCGCCCCTGCGCCTTACGCGCGGCGTCGTCTCCACAGGAACAGGGCAGGGATCAGCAGCATCGGCCATGCGGTGGACGACGGCGGCGGTTTGGCAACCGCCGCTGCTGTCCGCAGTGGCGTTGCCGGCGCTGTCGGGGGCGGTGCCGCAATCGTTGTCTCGACACGGCGCCAGTACTGGCAAGGGCGTCGGCGTGGGGCATTTCGGTGGAGATGGCGAGGGGAGTCCCGTCGAACGCCCCGACGCAGAGTTGCGCAGGCGGGCCGGCGCGCGACGCCTAGCTGATTGCCGAACTGGTCGGAGAGTGCGACGCCCCCGATCGAAACGGCGCAGCAGCTGTGCGGCATCGCCTCGACGCGAAAGGGGCAGCAGTAGAGCGTGCCGTCCGGGATCGGCGAGATCTCGGTGAGCGATAGCACCAGGCCGCGATAGCCGAAGTCCACGTCGCCGCGTATGCGCCCGGAACAGCTGCTGGTCGAGGCCCGGGCGATGGCGCAGCGCTCGGCGCTTTCCAGCGTTGCGCAGGTGCCGTCCCAGATCAGGTCGTTTTGTGTGCGCGGCGACGGTCTTGCCGAGCGCCTCGAGCGACACGCAGACTTCGGCGATGTCGCCGGGCTCTGCGACGTCGGCCGAACTCACCCGCAGCCACTGCGCCATGCGCGGGCGTCGCCAGCGTCGAGGTACCGCCAATCCGACCCAGCAGAAATCTCCTCATCTCGGACCTCCGCTCGCAGAGGACATGGGTCACCGTACCGCAACGGTGCATCGCGCCTCCACCTTTGTATGCCGGCCAGCGATGCGATTCTCGCCACGGCCGCACCATTGCCGCCGCGCGCGCGTCAATGCTAGCGGCATCGTCCGCATGCAATGCGTCCGCATCGGCCTCATCGGCGGCGGGATGATCGGCAGCACCACGCGGCGGTGTTGCAGACGATCGCGCAGGCGATGCCGGGCCGGCTCGAGCTGGTCGCGGTCGCCGATCCCAACCCGCGGACGCGCGAGACCTTCCAGACCATCTACGGCTGGCCCAACGCGTATGCCGACCACACCGCGCTGCTGCAGCGACGCCCCGGTCGACGCCGTCTTCGTCTGCACGGCCGACCGTGCATCACGCCGCGATCGTCGCCGACGTCGCCGCCGCCGGCCGCCATCTCTTCTGCGAGAAGCCGCTGGCGATGTCGCTGTGCGCGAGGCGCGGCGATGCAGGACGCCGTCCGGCGCGCCGGCGTGCGGGCGCAGATCGGCCTCGTGCTGCGCTTCTCCGCCATCTACTGGCTCATGCGCGACCTCGCTGCGCGAGCCCGACCTCGGCGCGCCGATGGCGGTGGTCTTCCGCGACGACCAGTGCTTCCCGATCCGCGGCCTGCACGACACTCCGCTGGCGCGCGGATCGGCGGCAGACGGCCGGCGGCACGCTGATCGAGCACGGCGTCCACGACCTCGACCTGCTCACCTGGTTCTTCGGCCCGATCGCGCACCTTGCGCGCCTGGCAGCAGAACCACGCCGGCCACCAGGGCGTCGAGGACTACGTCGCCGTCGAGCTGGCAGCTTTGCCTAGCGGGCTCCGCGCCCAGCTCGTGAACGTCTGGCACGACATGCTGCAGCGCCCGTCGAACCGCCGCCTGGAGATCTTCTGCCGCCGCGGCTTCATCGCCAGCGAAGCCGACATGCGCGGCGACGTCACCGTCCAGCGCGGCGACGACGCGGTGTCGTCGCTCGTCCGCTGGCCCGCCGTGCACGAGCGCTTCAGCGCCCTGCTCGACCGCGACCGAGCACGCATTCGCCGACTGGTACGGCGTCCCCTACTTCCTGCAGGACCTCTCGTTCATCGAAGCGCTGCCTCGACGAGCGCGATCCGGATCCAGGTCTCGACGGTCGGCGTCGAAGCGCAACGGCCTCGCGGCGGCGGTGTACGAAGCGGCGGAGACGGGCAGCGGAGATCGACGTGGGACGTTCGCTGGAGTAGCGCGCCGCCCGTCGGCGCCGCGCTGAACCGCGCGCACTCCGGTCCTGCCGAGCAACAGGCGCAGCGACGGACGCGGCGCCCTCCAGTCACATCCAATCCATCAGCATCGCGATACCGATCAGCACGAATGCCGCGCGCGCTGATCTGTCGCGTACGAGCGTTGATCGGTGATCACTTCGAGCGAGGCCGGCGCCGACGGCGACGCCGACGGCGCTGACGGCGACCAAGCGCGATGCTGGCGCTCTGATGAAGACCGCGAGCGGCTTCCTGGTCGAGGCGCTGAGAGTCACCGCCGCGAGCTGCGTCTTGTCGCCGAGCTCGGCGAGAAAGATCGCACCGAAGGTGGAGAGGATCAGCTTCCAGTCCATGAACGGTCTCCGTTGGTAGCGGCGCCGCTACCGGCGAGCGCGCCGGTTGCGGCTGGGCCGCCCGCCACCCTGCGCATGCAACCGGCGCTGACGGAGTCGGGCTCGCCGAACGCTACACGCGCGCACTCCACGATCGCGACGGCGCTCTGGTACGGGCGCAGCGAGAGTGATATCGCATCGACGGCTGCGCTGCCGGCGCCGTCGTCGACAGGACGATGCCGCTCGCGCCGGGCAGCCGGCAACGACGCCAGGCGGCTCGCGCCGGAATGAAGTTCAGTGCGACGACCACGCGCTGCTCGGCGTGCTCGCGCACGTACACGAACGTGCCCTCCGGGCCATCGAGCACCCGCAGGCTCCCCGAGCACGCGCCGGCGACGATTTCCGCCACCAGATGGCGCGCGCCGGTAGAAGGACAGCATCGAGCCTGGATCGTCGCGCTGGGCGGCGACGTTGACGGTCGGCCACCTGCCGCCGAGCGGCAGCCAGGGATCGGCGGTGCTGAAGCCGGCATGCGCGGACGCGTCCCACGGCATCGGCGTGCGCTCGGGATCGCGGCCGAGCGACGGGAAGCGCTGGCCGACGGGATCGCAGATGCGCTCGGGCGGGATCTCGCCGTCGCGCATGCCGAGCTCTTCGCCGTAGTAGAGGAACGGCGTGCCGCGCAGGGTGAGCAGCATCAGCGCCGCGACGCGGGCGCGCGCGTCGCCGGCGGCGGCATCGTCGAAGCGCGTGCGATGGCGCGGCGCGTCGTGGCTCGACAGCACGTAGGTCGGCTGCGCGCCGGCGGGCCACAGGCGTTCGACCTCCTCGACGCGCTGCCGGAACAGCGCCGCGTCCCACGGCGTCCACTGGAAGGCGAAGCTGAACGCCAGCAGCGCAACTCGTCGAGCGCCCGCGCCGTGGTAGGCAGCGACCTTGCGCCGGCTCCATCAGGTAGACTCGCCGACCATCGTCCGCTCGCCGTGGCGGTCGAGCAGCCGCCGCCAGCCGCGGATGATCTCGTGCACCTCGGGGCGGTCCTGATCCCACACGTGCTGCTGGCCGAAGTAGTCGCGCGATCGGATGCGATCGTCGTCATCGGGCGGCGTGGATTGTCGCGGAACCGATCGTCCTTGATCATCTTGTGGATGACGTCGACGCGGGAATCCGTCGACGCCGCGGTCGCAGCCAGAAGTCGCATCGCGTCCTCGCATCGCCGCCACCTCGGCGGGTTGCGCCAGTTGAGGTCGGGCTGCTCGGCCAGGAACGAGTGGTAGGTAGTACTGGCCGGTCGGCCGCGTCGAGCGTCCACGCCGGCGCCGCCGAAGCTCGCTCACCCAGTTGTTCGGCGGGCCGCCGTCGGGCTGCCGGATCGCGCCAGACGTACCAGTCGCGCTTCGGCTGGTGCGCGACGCGCGGCGCTCGACGAACCACGGATGCTGGTCCGAGCTGTGGTTCGGCACGAGGTCGAGGATGACGCTGCAGGCCGCGCCGATGCGCCTCGGCGACCAGCCGGTCGAAGTCGGCGAGCGAGCCGAACAGCGGATCGACGTCGGTGTAGTCGGCTGACGTCGTAGCCGAAGTCCGCACATCGGCGACGGATAGATCGGCGACAGCCAGAGCGCGTCGACGCCGAGCGAGCGCGGCGTCCCGTCGTTCAGATAGTCGAGCCGCGCCGTGATGCCGTTCGAGATCGCCGATCGCCGTCGCCGTTCGAGTCCTGAAATGACCGAACGGATAGATCTCGTAGAACACTGCCCTCCGCCACCAATCCGTCATGCGCTCTTCACCACGAGGCCACAGAGGGCTACTGCGCCGTATCGCTCCACACATTCCCTGAACAGCCGGTGGAAGTTCGCGACCGTGCCGAGCTGTTTCAGGTACGCGTCGAGGCCGATCAGGGCGCGGGCGAGGAAGACGCGATGGCCCGGCGCTTTGAACAGGCGGTTCTCGATGCCGATGGTGGCGACCTGCATGCCGCGCTCGAGGACGTCGTGCTTGCGCGGATCGTACTTCCGGGTCGACGAGCACCGGCTCGAAGATCAGCCGCATGATGCGGATCATCGGCTCCGGATCGTCGCCGCGGTCGAGGAAGCCGAGCCACACCAGCGCGCCGGCCATCGCCGGTGCGTCGTTGGCGAGCATCGCCTTCGCGAGGGCGTGGTAGCCGCGGCGGATCTGCTCCGGGAAGACGCGGATGCTGCCGAAGTCGAGAATCGCCAGCCGCGGATGGAACGTCACCAGAGTAGTTGCCCGGATGCGGATCCGGTGGTGCAGCGTCCCGAACTCGAAGATCTGCCGCCAGGTGACGTGGAAGTGCTTGGTCGCCACCCAGTCCTTGGTCGGCCTGGTCGATGCCGGGCTTGAGGATGTCGGCGAGCGGATAGCCCTCGAGGCGGCTCGCGGTGAGGACGCGGCGCGAGCAGTGCTCGAGGTAGACCTCGGGGATCGCGACCTCGGGGTCGTCGCGGAACATCTTCTGGAACAGCGCGATGTTCTTCGCCTCGTTGACGTAGTCGAGCTCCTCGTGCAGGCGCGCTCCTCGAGCTCCTGGTAGACCTCGCGGTTGTCGATCTTCTGCTGCCGCATCACGTCGCGGCCCGATCATCTGGAAGACCTGCAGCAGCGCCTTGATGTTGGAGAGGTCCGTCGCTCGACCGTCTCGTCGACGCCGGGAGTACTCGCTGCCTTCACCACCACCTCGGTGCCGTTCTTCAGCACCGCGCGGTGCACCCTGCCCGAGCGACGCGGCGGCGAACGCCTCCTCGTCAGAACTCGCGGAAGAGCTGCTCCGGCGTGCGGCCGAGCTCGCGCTTCACCCTGGGCGCGGATCTCGGCATAGGCCATCGGCGGCACCCGCGACTGCACCACCGACAGCACCGAGAGCGCCTGCGCCGGCAGGATGTCGTCAGCGCATGGACAACATCTGCACGAGCTTCATGAAGGCGCCCTTCAGCTCCATTCGAGCTCCTCGACGATGCGCACGGCATTGCGGATGTGCGTATCGAGCAGCCGCCTGCTTGCGCTGGTCCTTGGAGCGGAACGGGCTCTTTCAGCGCGTCCCACATGTATGAGGAGCCGACCGACGTCGCCAGCTCGCCGACCTTCAGCACCGCGCTTTGCACGCCCGCGCGTGAGGCGGCTCTCGGTCTTGCGGTTCGGCGGCATGCGCGCGATTATAGCCGCGCGTCCGATAGGCGGGCAGGGAGCGGTCCCGCCGCACGCCGCGCGCGAGTCGTGTCGAGCGCTGCGCCCTCGATCCCTTCGTTGACATCATCTCGATGCCGACGAATGCTGCCGTCTGATGACTGCCGATTCCCGAGCCCTCGCCGTGAGCCGATGACGCCGACGTCCCGCCGCACGAACGATCAGGCCGGCGTCTCGCCTGCGCGCGGCGGCGCTGCTCGGAGCGGTCGCGATACTCCGCCGCGCCGGCGGCGCAAGCCTGCTGAAACCCACGCGGAGAACCCGCAACACACCGCCCTCTCCAGCGTGGCCTCGCCAGCCGCTGCAGGTGATCCGCTGGTCCATGCCCGTCGACCTGGCGCCGCCCAGCGGCGCGCATCTCGTCATCCACTACGGCTCGCCGCTGGTGACGGCCGGCAACACCGTCATCGTTCCGGTCAAGACCGGCAGCGCCGGCGGCTATCGCGTGGAGCGCGCGCAACGGCCCGGACGGTGTCGCTGACTCTGGTCGGCCAGACTACCGATTACATCCTGCCGCCGCACAACTGGACGCCGAGCTACTCGCCGACGCTGACCGCGAGCAATCGCGTCTACTTCGCCGGCGCCGGCGGCACGCGTCTACTACCGCGACGCCGTCGACGCCGGCGGACCGGCGGCGATCGGCCGACTGGCCTTCTACGGCCTGGCGAGCTACACGGCCGCGCCGAGCACGCTTCAACACGACGGTCTTCGTCAACACGCCGATCACCGCCGACGGCGCCGGCACGATCTACTTCGGGTTTCGCACCAGCGGCAGCGCGCCGCTCGGGCTGCAGAGCGGCATCGCGCGCATCGATGCGAACGGCAACGGCAGTTGGGTCTCGGCGACGGCCGCATCCGGGCGGCGATGCGAGCATCACCCGCGTGCCGCACCAGGTGCGCACCGGCGCTGCAGCAACGACGGGCACACCCTCTACGTGGTCGTGGCGAGCGCCAGCACCGCCACGAATTCGCTACCTGGTGGGCCTGGACTCCGTCGACGCTGGCGCTCGAAGGAGTCGTCGCCCGGGGTGAAGATGCGCGTCGCGCTGAAGGATCCCGCAGGCAGCGTCAACAACGCCAACGTCATCCGGACGACAGCTCGGCGTCGCCGATGGTGGGGCCGGACGGCGACGTCTACTACGGCGTCCTCGGCAACCCTCTCAACGGTCGCGCGGCTGGATGCTGCACTTCTCCGCCAACCTCACGCAGACCAAGACGCCCGGCGCCTTCGGCTGGGACAACACCGCCTCCGTCGTCCCGGCATCCGCTGGTGCCGTCGTACACCGGCGGCTCGTCGCTACCTCATCTTCACGAAGTACAACAACTACGCCGGCTTCGATGGCGGCGACGGCGTGAACAAGATCGCGGTGCTCGATCCCAACGCCACCATGGTCGAGCCGCATCCGTCGTCCAACGGCCAGTGCTGCGTGATGAAGGAGGTCCTGACCGTCGCGGGGTCGACGCCGGACCCGGACTCGATCGCGCAGTTTCCCAACGCCGTGCGCGAATGGTGCATCAACACCGCGGCGGTGGATCCGTTCCACCAAGTCGGTGCTGGTCAACAGCGAGGACGGCAAGCTGTACCGCTGGGATCTCACGACCAACACGCTGCGGAACGGGATCACGCTGTCGGCCGGCATCGTGCGAAGCCTACACGCCGACGGTCATCGGGCCGGATGGCACCGTCTACGCGATCAACTGGGCGATCCTCAACGCCGTCGGGGCGCAGCCGACTGCCCACACCGTCGCCGACGGCGACGCCGACGTGCATCCCCGGAGCGAACAACGGCATCAGCGGGCAGGTGCGCTACTACAGCAACGGCCAGCCCGGTGAGCGGAGCCACCGTGCTCTGAGCGGCGCGACGAGCGCGTCGGTGCAGACCGATGCCGCGGGGCAGTTCGCCTTCACGGGACTCAACGGATGCAGCTTCCACGTCGAGGCGCGAGAAGCTCGGTGAGCGAGAACCGTGGGATCAGCGCGCTCGATGCCGCCGTACTCGCTGCAATCCGTCGCCGACTTGCGGGCCTGAACGCGACGCAGCGCCTGGCGTGCGACGTCACGCGGCAACGGGACGGTCACCGCCCTCGACGCCACCAACATCCTGCAGCAGAGAGTCGGCCTGATCAGCAGGTTTCCGGTCGCCCAGGCGTGCGCATCCGACTGGCTGTTCGTGCCCAGCCCGGCCGCGGCACCGAACCAAACCGTCATCGCAGCCGCAGAACATGCCGGCCGTGAACACCTGCCAACCCGGCGCGATCGAGCTCGCGCCGCTCGCCGGCCAGGTCACCAACCAGGATTTTGCCGCCGTGCTGGTGGGAGACTGCACCGGCAACTGGCAACGCGCCACCCCCACGGCCACGCCGGCCCGTAGTCCAGTCGGCGCGCGGTCGCGCCCGCCGATCGGCGCCTGAGGCGGCGTCGACACGGCCCTTCCTGGCCCAAGCTGCCGGCGCGGCGTTCGGAGCTTGCCGGGAAGTTTCGTCGGTTCTTCGGACTTCCCGTCCGCCTGGGATGGGTGGAGGCGTGGCCGACCATCGAACGCGATTGTCGCGATGCTGCCGGTGTGAATCGTCCGGGTCCGGTTCGACGGTTTCGGAGAAGTTTCCGCTGACCTCGGGATCTCCGTGTGAACTGGTGGCAAGTTGCGCTCAGGAGCGAAAGCCAATGACAAGAAACCAGTCACGAGGAATTGACGCGGGGATTCCTGGAATCGTCGCGCGCCCAGGTTCGTCCGGCGAAGAGCGGGATCGTCCGAGCGTCGTGGTGTCCGGATGGCGCTCCGCGCGCCGGCGGTCGCGATCGCACTGGCGGCGATCGCGGCGGCGGTCGATTCCGCCGCGATCGCGCAGCAGGTGACCGGGGTACGTTGGGCTCGCCCAGCGCCACGACCACATCAGCGGCAAAGAACCTGCCCGCGCCCGACCCGGCATTCGGCGGCGTGATCAAGGAGAAAGCGTCTCGGAGTCGACGCCGTGGTGGCCACCGCGCGTCGTGGCCCCCGAAGGGCGCGCCCAATGTGCTGGTCATCATGACGGACGATGCCGGGTTCGGCGCGCCCGGCACGTTCGGCGGGCGTCATCCCGACGCCGGCCCTGGATCGCATCGCCAAGAACGGGCTGCGCTACACGAAGTTCCATTCCACGTCGCTGTGCTCGCCGACGCGCGCGGCGTTGATCACCGGCCGCAACCATCACGTCGCCGGCTTCGGCGTCGTGGGCGAAGCGGCGACGGGATTCCCGGGTTACGACTCGGTCATCCGGCAGGAGAACGGCACCATCGGCACGATCCTGAAGGAGAACGGATACGCGACCTCGTGGTTCGGCAAGGACCACAACACGCCGTTCTACCAGGCGAGCCAGGCCGGGCCGTTCGATCAATGGCCGACCGGCATGGGCTTCGAGTATTTCTACGGCTTCGTCGGCGGCGACACCAGCCAGTGGCAGCCGAACCTGTTCCGCAACACGACGGCCATCTATCCGTTTCGAGGGCAACCCCGGCTGGAACCTGACCACGGCGATGGCCGATGACGCGATCCAGTACATGAAGCAGCTCAAGGAGATCGCGCCCGAGCAAGCCGTTCTTCGTCTACTACGTGCCGGGCGGCACGCACGCGCCGCATCATCCGACGCCGGAGTGGATCAAGAAGATCAGCGACATGCACCTGTTCGACGGCGGCTGGAACAAGCTGCGCGAGACCATCTTCGCCAACCAGAAGCGGCTCGGCATCATGCCTGCCGAACGCGCAGCTGACGCCGTGGCCGAAGGACCTGCCGGAGTGGGATTCGCTGAGAGCAATACGTAACTGAACGAAGTATAC
>ERZ1370068.6080-contig-5081_pt1 | contig 85222 bp, 131 predicted proteins | sample MGYA00561227_ERZ1370068 | MGnify/ENA primary metagenome ERZ1370068 (study PRJEB38410, sample SAMEA6850437) | metagenome | study: Metagenomic assessment of the ecological functions of the soil: analysis of the soil microbiota associated with the...
GGTATGCTTCGTTCAGTTACGTATTGCTAGGCTTAGCCGTGAGATTTTCCAGCCCTTCGTCTTGCGTCCGGACGAGCTTGTTGATCCCTCGCTCTCGTTCAGCCACTCGAGGCGCGGCCTTGTTTGATGGCACGGTGAACCGCCGCCCGTCGGCGATTCCAAGTTCTTGGCAGCGCCTCTGTGATGGAATAATAGGGGTTCCGACTTGAAGAGTTCATAACGTACCGAACGTATGAGAGCTGTTGTGGGAGGGTAAAGGCAAGCCTCACTGAGCGGAAGCTCGGCGGGTTCCCAAAGGAAGACCCGGTGCTTACCCTGCCTTAACAAGGGTTGATTGATTGACTTGAATCGCGGCTTCCCATGATTACCGTCCATTTCCTGTTGCTCCGCCTCGCGTTCCTCGTCTCAGGCGCGCATTGGTCTGCGGCGTAGGCTGGAAGCTCGTCGGCGTGAAATGTAGGGCCGGCGACGATTCTCGGGTACTTCGGAACAGCCGGAGCGCTGGCGCCCAAAAAACCAAAGCTAGCTCGGGCCAATTCCCGCCGTCATCTCGGCTGTCCAACGCTGCGGTAGATTTCATCGAGCGGCGGGCGGCCCGCCCATCCTGCATGCGATAACTCAACCATGATTCCACGACTTGGAACGAGACGCTAAGCTCCCCATACAGCTTTCTGAACTGGCGCGAACATGCCTTCGCCGACTCAGGCGTCTGCGACTCCCTCATCGTATGAGAAGACCTCAGGATAACCGCCCGCGCAGTCGGGTATCCACGCGACGACATCAGGCGCTTCCACCGGGACACAGCCGCGCGTCGTTATTCCGCGAACCAGCGCTCGCAGTACGTGTACGCCATACGAGCTGGCGCCCTTGCTGCACCGAACGCGCAAAGATCGCGAGTTTTTGTTATCGAAGGCGTGGACCGGGAACCATCCAGTTCTTCGGAAAACGTCTCGACGAAAGCGGGCGTGGCAAAATTTAGCACGTAACAATGGCGAAAAGAAGTCCTCGGGAGTCATAGGACCCAGAGTTGTGATTTAATGATGCCAGAAGTCTGTGTTTAAAAGTTAGGTTGCGCGTGCGCTTTCATCGCGCCAGAGCCAGAATGATGTCGCGCACCGCGAAGTAATCTAAGTCAGGAACAAATGCTGGAAACAGTTGCCGCCGGTCCAACGCCCAGGACTTTCGTCAATAAGCTTATTCGTAAACCTGACGTTCGCTTCGAATCCGCCACAGAGGTGGCCGTAGAAATCGCCTAAGCGGGAATCAGCAATAGCCATTGACGATCGAAACTTCGGTAACCGTAGCGAACGATTTCTCCAGCTGGTGCATTCGATTTTGGTGAAGCCAGGTTTGGTAGACGGCGAGTGTTGTCGGATAGCGATGAAGCTGCATGATCGAGCGATTTTTGATTCGCGAAAAGCGATTGCGCCGCGCAGCGTTTAATTTGCATGGTTGGCGCCAGCGTCTGGCACAGCTTACTTCCTCAGACAGGCCAATAGGCCATTTCACGTTTGAACTGGGGCTCACAATTGCCCTTGAAACAAGTCAGTGAGATGTATGGCCATGAGAAAAATAATCTCACGCCCTCTTGGCAGGAAGGGTTGCATCCCAGCCAATTAGTCCTGCCTCTAAAGTTGGAGAAGAGTTGATCCTTTTCCTCGCGTGTACCACTATTTTGGGCATATCGGACACGGTAATGCCCATCTCTGGGGCCAGAGCCGCCGCCACCGGACACCGACGGCTATGTGCTGGGATTTAGTGTTGAAGACGTTTTCGGTTTTACGTGCGCCGGGGATTGTCGCCTTCGAGGTCGATGATCGAAACGCCTCTCGCATCTTCTGCCGCATGCCCACAAACCCCGGCCCACGCAGATAGGACGCAGCGGTATTGAAGGGGGAAATAATCCAGGGCCGTTGGCTTCTGGGTTCTCAGAATAACCCCATGGGCCCCACCGCCGAAATAGACAGCGGTCGTTGCAGAATTTTTTGACATGAACGCCGACGCACCGACTTCCGGATGCCGGCTCGACAAAATCATCGAGGATCGCTCGCTGATGCACGCTGCCCATCATCAGCGGATCCTGGATCGCCGTGGCGTACCCAACCGCCTTTGCGCAGATGTTCGAGGCGCTTTCGCTATCGCCAGCTCTTCGCGGTCATCAGGTGGATTGCCCATACCAGACCACGGCACGCGCGCACGTTAACCGTTTTGCCGGTTGGGCGCAGCGAGGGGGTGCTCGTCGGTCAACCGCGGGCAATGCGCTGATACGAGAGCGGCTCTATGTTCGGCGTTATCCGTGAGATAAACATAAATGCCATCGCGTGAAGCGTTCACCATGACTCGTAATCGGCGCAGGCGGAGATGGGCCGGCAAGGCCCGACCATATTCTCGAAAGGCGTGAATATTTTCGCCGCATTTGCGGTAGCTGATGAATCCTCACCAAACACGTGTGGCCGCGCCGGTGCATATTCTGGCGGCGGTGGATGACGGCAGTGCCGGCCGCTTATGGATCGAAAGATGATGACACCGTCATCAGCCGATCCTCGTTTACGATGAACTCTTTGAAGCTCGGCAGCAAGTCGAACTTGAGCGCCGATGACTGCTGGAGGGGTGTGTGAACGCGCTGATCTTTGCAGAGTTTGGGATCGTAGGCCGCCAGAAGTCTTCGCCGAAAATAAGCCATGGATCACGCGCCATAAGCTGGTCCGAACCACAGCTGTGGCGCGCGTGAGCAAATCCACCGCGACTTCTATTTCTTGCCAGGGCGTCGGGCTGTAACTTTTTGCAGGGTTTGAGCCAGTAGGCCATGGCCGCTGTCGAGAGATCGGGCGGCAGATTCGGTCGGCGAATTTGTTTCGCTGTTCAAGCGGGCGAGCAACAATGCATAGGTGAGCGTCTGGCGCGCACATCTGCAAAGCGAGCGTTGTCCGCGTCTGGAAAGGAAATTGCCGCCACTCGTCTGCGAGCTGCGAGATTCGAATCATGTGCCGATCGCGCGAACATCCTCTCTCAATAAAGGGCAAAGTGGCGCCAGCATCCTCCGCGAGCTGTGCGGCTTGCCAGAACGATGGGCTGCCAGTTAAAGAAAGCGAGTAGCAGTTCGTTAAGCTTGTCGACGTTGCCGTCGAGATCACATCCACCCCATCGGTGGTGATGTCTCCAGAGAACCAAGACGAAAGACGCCGGGTCCTGCTCAGCCAAGGTTTGCCGCTGCATTGCAGTCCCCACTCATTTCCGTCTGTGTAAATGGGATTCGGTAGAGCTTTAAACTTTTCCACTGCTTTTATCAGCGCCAGTGAATCGATTGGGCCGAGCTCCTTCCCTGGCGCCTTTGCTCAACAAACCACACAGAAGCCGGTTTTACGCTCCGATGTCCGGCCGTGCCTCGGCGTCCGGTGCATGAGCCTCGTTCTCGTTCAATCCTCCGCCCCGCCGCCTTGAGGACTCGCTGGACACCTGGCTTCGGTTGATCTCCGGCTGAGCGGGGATTCGCGACCGAAAGTTCCGCCGGATCTCTCCGGGCAAATCCTAGCAGCGCGGTTTTGAACTGCGGCACATCTCAAAGTTTTCAGGTAGTAGGTGACACCCGAGGCCCCGATTTCTTCGCTGGAGTCTTGGCCATGCAGTCGGATGGCGGCTGGTTAAGACTTCCTTTGATTTGCTACAGCTTTGGGTCTGCTGTCAATGGAAATGCGGGTTGGTGGAGTCGATGTCGACACCACGGCCCCGGCTGATCTAACTGAGTCGGTTTGAGTTGAACGAAGGCGCTGGATTCGTTCCATTTCGATCATAATTTCTTCGCCCGGCCTGATGGAGTTGAACTGTATGGGAGGAATTGGTCACTTCAGAAGATTCCACAACCGCATTGGGCGCAGCCGGCAAGCGCCAAGTAGCTCAATCGAATCGTGCCAGAGCTCCGTTTTGCGCATTCTCCTCCTAGCCAGCCGGCACCGCGTCAGCAAAAATTTGTTGCTTTCCGCGGCCAGCCCACGTTTTGAGGTGTAATCCATGGACCTAGCGAATGGAAGATTTCGATAAGACCAGGTTCTCAATGGTACGGATGGCTTGAGGATGAGCTCTTGGAGATTTATAATCCCCATCCCTCCTGCGGATCAAACCTTGACTTTTTTCTCACCAGATCGCTACCCTGATTATTGAGTCGTGGCCTATTAGATTCGGTCATTCGGCTTAAGTATCGCCAGATCCTGCAAAAATGTCGATGGGAAAAGCAAGCCCAGGGAAGAAAGAGCTTGACATAGTGGACTATGCAAAGTTGTACGCGGCGAAATTTGATATTCCGACTTCTAAGCATCCTACTTATCACACCCCACGTTACTTAACTCCGTTTTGGCACATGGATTGGGCTTCTTTCGGGTGGCAGTATCCAACCCGCATCCTGGTGGCGAATCCATACCGAACTCAAGCACGATCGAATCGCCAATCTCAGAAAGCTCGACTGGCGGTCGCCATAGAGAGCTTTGCGGACTTCACCAGATAATTGCCACATTACCACAGTTTACGGTAGTTCTGGCGCGGCAAGGTGCCGGGTTTCAAACCAGCTCCCGAATTCACCATTGAGATCCTCAGGGATCAGGGTGGGAATTCTAGTGAGAGTCAAAACTTCGTCGTGGAAGGGGCCAGGAAAAATTTCCTGACAAAGTTGAGAGTTTTCACCCCAGCGTGTTCGGCGCGAGTGAGAGAGTGGTGATTTTTTCGGACGCTCGAACTAGCGACAGTCAACCTTTCGACCACTCCATGGAGCCCGTCAACCCAAGAATTTTTAGTCTTGTTTTTGCCCAAAGGCCTAGATTTGAGAGCTAAGGTGTGACAGCAGGGCTGTGCGGTGAGAGAGGATGCCAAGAAAACTCCAAAATCCAATTCGCTGAACACGGCTCGCCTGCGCGCAGGTCATAAAACCGTCCGTTCGTTAGCGGGCAGTCGGTGTCGCACTGTCGCAAGTGGTTGAGTGCAGGGGTCGAGGCCCACAGCGACCGATGGCCCGGCGGCTTACAGCTACCGAAATTGGCTGCAAAGCGTTCGGCCTGGGGATCCCCTGAAGTGATCACCGCAGGTGTCTGGCAAAGAAGAGCGTGGGAGATCCGTTGCCCGGTGCGGTTGCGGCGGTCGATTAATTCCTCCCTGACGATCCCGCAGCGCGAAGACTTCTTATTGAGATCCGCTGCGCCAACTGTGAGAACAACTCGAGAACTCGCATACGGGGCAACTGGCGTTTTTCATTTTAAGCATCTGCCGGCGCTGCGCAGGGCTTGTACGCCGCGTGAGCTTGAGTAGAATTAACGTGGTGTCGGTTATAACACGATTTCCACACGCGGCGTTGGGCCTAAGAAATGTCGGGGAAGGTCCAGCTGGCTACTTCCCTCCGAGATACGTCGCTACCAGAAGGAGCAGCGAAGCGCTTTCGCCCTTTCAAGCCGCAAAGAGCGGCCATCAATAAATCTAAGAACTTCAGAAGCGGCAAAGAGCGTTCCGCCGATAGAATCTGACGAAGACTTTCAGATGTGGAAAGCTGTGCTCCGCTTCCGCCATGATCCTTGCTGTGACGAAAGAGCGGGTGCGGAGCCGTGATGAAGAGCACCGACGGGACCGTTCACAGGAATCAGACTCTCGACTGCGAGCGGATGCTCATGTTGGCAAAGCTATAGGCGTGAGGTAAATCCAAAGTTTCGCCAATGCAGGACCAACGGCTCCTAAGAACCCCAGCCGCAGCGAGTCGGCTCGCCGAAACCTGGCGGTAAGCTTGCATTATTGTAAAGGCCTGGTCCAAAGAAAGGTTGCCGCGACTCTATCCGGATGGGCACGTGTCTCGTGTGCAATGTCACCTTCACGACACGAAACGCCCGCAAAATTCCACCGGGACTGTTATCTGGCCTGGTTGAGAAAGCCCGGACAGCAGGAGTTTTCAGCGGTCACTCGGTACAGGATGGAACCTGAGTTACTGCCGCGCAGAATCGGCGCTCCAGTCGCTGAGAATAAGCTGAAGATCCGCTACTCCTGGGCAATTCAATTGCCACCTCGCAGAGAAATCCTACCGCCAGATTGCCGGAGCAACAACGTAGCTGACTTCACTATCGTGAGGATGGAATTGAGTTCGTAATAAAGAAACTTCCTGCACCAGACTTGGGTGCCCTCTCGCTTTCGGAGAGCCATTCAATTGCTCCATGATGCTTTAGGACTCTTCTCCTTCGATTGGAGTTTCCGAATGGGTAAAAATTTGAGTTCTTGTATACCGTTCGACTTCTACCCACACCTAACTACCAACGCGCTTCCATTTTTATCCTTGCAGCGACTTCCTGCCCCACACCTAACTACTAACACGGATTTGCAAACTATAACTTTTGGAGCTTACATCCTTCTGAATTTTCAAACCACTCCGATCCACGAAAATAATTGCTATCACTCCCGGACGGTTGGTGTAGCGCACATGAGGTGAAACGATATTGCTCACAAAGAAACGGCTGGCTTTGGCATCGGTTAAGCCCTCGGAAGATGTTGAGGCGTGGCGAGCGGCAACGGCACCGACTGATCTCGCAGAGTGATTGCTGCGGCGAGCCCTGCGTGGGATTCGCACCAGACGCTGGCCGAGGCGTGAAGCTCAAAGCTGAGGCGGTGGATGTTGTTGGCTGAAAAGAAAGGCGAGGCGGCGAACCTGGGCCGAAAGAGGAGATGACGCGACGCAACGTCAAGGCGAACCTATCGGAGTCCACAAGCGAAGTCAACTTTAAAGGTCGTTGCCGGCGGTGGCGGCGCAAATACGAAACTACGCTTGGGCGGCTACCGGCATCGGAGGAAATGCAGCCGGGCAAGTACAAGGTTTGCTGCGAAGGCGCCTGGCTTGAACCATCGGCAAAGAGGCAGCAGGCGGTTCTTCAATTTCGTGTTTGGCCCGCACAATGGAACAACGCCATGTGGCTCCCAGCAGCCGAGAGGCGGAATTGTTGCGCCGCTGGGGCGGTACGACACTGTGCTGTTGCTCTCGGGCGTCAGCTTACGGCGACGATGATCTGGTGAGCCTGCCAAAATTTTTGTCAGTCGATTTTTTAAACTCTCGTCAGTTCAGGAAGACAGAACGCCAAGAGGCGGGGATGGCCTCGGACTCCAATGCGCAACGCAGAAGGATGAACGCGACTACCTCCGGGTCCCACGAACTTCTTGAGCAGGGGGAGCTGTAGATGCCGATCAGTTTCCCTGCGGTGCGACTGGCCCTGCAAAGATGCAATGTCATTACAAAGGCCTGCAAAGGCATGTGCTGTGTGTTTGTCCCTATCTGCGGTGCCATTACAAAGACAATGTATTCAGGTCAGTGAGGTCAATGAGCATATATATGTCAAAGTTTGCAGGTCTGACACGAAGCCTCGGCACGGGCTGGGGACCGGACACCGCACCCGTGGGGGATTTGGCTTGGCCGGTCCCCCGTTCGGGCCTTTGTCTTTCTAACGGACCGAAAGGGAGAATAAAAAATGCACGACGATGTTAAAACCACCGCAATTATCGCAGCGACGATATGGGATGGCGAGCCGAGGTATGTGCTCGCGGCGCTCGATCGCGGGTTTTCGATCATCTTAAGATCGGACACCGTTATGAAGTCATGACGGAGTGGGACGGACACATCGGTACGCTCTTAATTCCGTATGACGAGGAAGAGGGCACGACGCACGGCGAGCTCGGCTTGGAGTACGCTAGCCGATATGCGCGCCGGGAAAGGAACCAACCCACATAATGGCTGAGATCGATCCCGGATGAGACAGGAGCAATGAGCAGGCGGCAAGATAGGCGGAGCGCAGCGATAAGGCAAGGGAAAACAAAAATGAGACGATGGAAGAAAAGACATAAGAATTGTGCACACGGTGCTTGGCACAGACCTGAATTAGCGGCAAAGGAGCACAGTATTTTCGTGGGCAAGCTCGTGAAGAAGCTTTTTACAGAAGAGCACATGTGGGTGTTTATTGATGGGTTCACCGATGATGTTTTAACCGGCACCCAGAGAACGAGCCTGTATTGATGGTGTCCTAAAGATGGGTGAAACAGGGTTGCGGTGCAGTTAAACGAGATTGAGATGTGCGGGAAACCGGGAACAGGGCATCGGCTTATCAATGACAGAGCGGCGATTCTGTAGCCAGAAGGTGATGGTGGATTCATGATTACAGAAGAACAGAGAGAAGAGACGAGATGCTAGCGAAAGGAAAGCGGTTAATGACCGTAGAACAGTGGGGAAAACGAAAATGAGACGATGGAAGAAAGACGCATAAGAATTGTGTGCACACGGTGCTTGGCACCAGACCCTGAATTAGCGGCAAGGAGCACAGTATTTCGTGGGCAAGCTCATTGAAGAAGCTTTACAGAAGAGCACATGTGGGTGTTTATTGATGGAGTTCACCGATGATGTTTTAACCGGCACCCTAGAGAACGAGCCTGTATTGTTGATGTGTCAAAGATGGGTGACAGGGTTGCGGTGCGGTTAAACGAGATTGAGGATGTGCGGGAAACCGAGACAGGGGCATCGGCTTATCAATGACAAGAGGCGGCGATTCTGTAGCCCAGAGGTGATGGTGGATTCATGATTGCAGAAGAACAGAAGAAGACGAGATGCTAGCGAAAGGAGAAGCGGTTAACGGCCGTAGAACAGTGGGAGGAGTTTGCGTATTGTCCAGACTGCAACCACAGAAAGTGTTCGCACTGCATTGGAGAGACTATTTCTATAGCGGATATTTCGCATTTTCTTCATGGGATCAGATCTCGCACTATTTTCGAGATTATCCTCCTCAGCTTCACGATCATGTAATTCGCTGCTCTTTCTGCGGTTCTCGTCGGCACATAACTTACTGGCTAAGTGTCATTCTGGCCTGAGTTGTATGACATCAGAATCGAGGAAGAGCCATATTTAAAGCAGCGCGAGATTACGAGAACAAAACTAGTCGGTGTTGTTGTTGGTGTAATCGGGTCATCGCAAAACAGGATTTACCGCTACCAATGAAGTTCACGGTTTGAACGAAAATGAACGATCCCAACGACAGCCAAACAAACCAGAGTGCATTCCTTACTTACTCGCCGCACCATCAATCGAGGGTGTCGGCGGGCGAAGGTACGCAACAGTAACGGTCTACGGATGGTTGAAGCTAGAAAACTTCCGGAAAGAACTCAACGGGATGAGCTGATCACGACAGAGCGTTGGACAGCCTGAAAGCCAACATAAGCAAAGACCACTTTGAGACCTTAGTGAAACTTTTAGACGGTGAGCGAACCGATTGGGGCCAGAGCGGCAGAGGACATCATCGAGGTTGCTCAGAAGGCCGTTGAGCATGAAGGGTGGAAAAGCGCATCGAAGTATTGGAAGAAGGCTCCTTCAGCAGGAGAAATCACAAATGAACAATCTTGAGAGGAGAATCGAACGACTGGAGGAAACACTGGGCATGAAGCCCGGCCCACGCGAGATATTGTAACGAATGCCGCGAACTTTTTGGACAGTGACGAAAGCCCGTGTGAAGTAGAGTTTTGCCAGGTTTGTATGCTTTGGCTTATGGCGGGCCGCTCACGAGCGAAGAGATTGACAAGCTCAGAGGAAGAATATGCCGAGCGACGGAGTCCCCGGCGATGAACAAACTGGAGCGATTAAGGAAACTTGAGGTCAAGCACGGCGCTTGCAACCATCACCCCCTCGGCCTTCCCGTGACACTCGCGACAATCCACGGACGAAGAAATTCAGCAAAGAAAGGAGTTAGCCAGTGCCCTAGCTGTCAGAGGAATGGGAAACCGCAGGATAGCATCGGAGATACTGGGTTCCACGGGCCGGCAGGGCACCTGATGGAGAGCAAAATAGCCAATGACACCCAAGGGACCGAGAAGCGAGCGAGAAGACCGTTATCAGCTTCCAACGAGGAGGACGATATGGTGAGCATCTGGACCGCAGAAGCCAGCCTCTCTATCGTCGCGCCACAACGCCCATGTGTGAATACTGTAGAGAGCGCAGCCCGCGACGAGAGGGCGTCTATTGGAAACAAATGCTTGCTGGAAGTAGTCCACGACATGCTTGAAGGTGATTTGATCGCCGCCTACCAGGGGAAGGAGTTATCACAAAGGAGGAGTATCTGTTCATCTTCGGGCCGACAACCAACTCCGCTTACCCAGGCCGACGAGGAAAGGTTTGCTCAAATCATGGACAAGGTGGATGGCTGGGAATAACGGCGCCCGCGCACTTTCAGCGATTATTCTTTTGGCCCGTGCTGTTCAAGGCTACTTCGTACTCAACGAAGTTACGGCTTGTCTCGCCGAACGGCTGATTGACGATGAGCAGACAGGACATCGAATTCGTGTTGGGCAACGGCACCTGGCGGATGAAGGAGTAAAGGGCAATGAGGAGACAACTTTCAAAGACTTTGCGACAGTGGCGAGGAAGCGCGGCCATGGCTGAATCGCTGGCGGATAAAATTCAGAGGAAGATCGAAAACCCCTCCAGAGTTTTCGAGCGGGTGATGACCTGCAGGTACAAAGGCGAGGATCGCTCGGGCGTGGTGATTCCTTACCGCTCCGTCCTTGAGTTCTACAGCAAAGAGCTTCACTACTACTTCCGAGACTCAAACCGAAGCACAGGCAATGCGCGTGCAGCTGCGGCGCGCTGATCTTTGACCGTAAAAAGTGGGCTTCGCCAGCGGATACAGAGAGGCAGGCGAGCGTCAAGCGGCTTAGAAGGATCACGGACACGCAAGAGGGCTCTTACGGTGATTTCGTTGAAGCCAAACCGGGACAAAATCGGGGGATGGCTACTTTGGTATTAACCACGGTTTTAGGTGGGACAAACGGGCTTAAAATGGCAGCGAGCGAACCAGAACGATCCTCCCAGCCTTCTCGGCAAGCTCCACTTCTGGATGCTATCCGCCAGGCGGTACCAGGAAGAGATCCAGGTAAAAAGCGGAATTGAACGCCAACGGCCACTCCTGGCTGCAGGAATGGCTCAGGAGCGGAAGAACTGGCCGCGGAGTACGGATTGCAGAAGACCTGGTTTGAAGAACGAGGCAGGGCCGGTGATATTGCCCGCACCAAACCGGGGCGCTACGTGCTTTTCGGGGCGCGACGTGGAAGAATATCTAGATCCAGCATTGCAAAGAATCGACGATGGTTGACAAACCCTTTTCACTTTACGCTAACTGAGTTGGCATGACAGGGAAAGGACTGGGCGGATGAGAAAACGTCTCGAAATGACACAGGCAGAGCTTGCGCGGGCTTTGGGTATGCAGCGCAATTCCATTACCCTCATGGAGGCGGGTGAAGACGCATGGTCAAGGCAGGCGGGCTTGCCGTCCGATTCCTCCTGTCAAAACAAAGTAAAGGAGGAAATAACGATGGCGTCAACAAAACCGTAGCTGAAACATACGTCGTGCGACCTGACCGGAAAGAGCGCTTTCGAAAAACCTTTTGCCACACACAAAGAGGCCGTTAGGTATGAAAGGACAAGTCGCCCAGGTCTCGAGGGTGACTTTTGTTTCCGCCATCGAAAGAGAGACGGTCAAGGACATTGCAGAGAAATGGCATAAGCGAAAGCGGATGCGGGCAGCTATCCTTTGCAACGCTCAGAATTGGCGCACGCACATTACGGCAAATACATCGTGCCGTCGATTGGGCATCTCGAGATTCAACAAGTGGGGATCGGGCGTGGGATGGCCCGCCGCCGAGTGAGCGAATGACCTCGGCCAATACGCAAATAAAACGCTCACCACGCTATCGGCCATCTTTAAGCTGGCGCAACTACGGACCCACATTCAAGGGAAGCGCAGCTCGCTGAACAGGTGAAAGGTCTCGAACGAAGAGGACGAGGATGAGGAGGTTACGCCGGAGGAAGTCTACTGCCAAGAGGAACTAAACAAGCTCATCCTGGCGACGGCGCCGGGAAGGCCTCCAGGCGCATGCTTATCATGGTCGCGGCACTGTGCGGGCTTCGTATGGGGAGGTTTTGGGCCTGGCCGCAGCCAGCCATCGATCTCAAAGCAAACAAGCTCACGTGCGCAAGGCAGTCGATACGGGCAAAGCAAACGGTGGCCACGGTAAGCCGAAGTCGAAAGGGCGGCACGCTCAACTTGCCCCAGGGGTTGGCCCACGAACTGGGGTGTCTGGAAGCTCAAATGCCCACCGAGCGACCGCGATCTAGTTTTCGCAACTGTCGAGAGAAGCCGCTTCACCAGGGCAGCACGTTCTCGTCAGAGCGATCGCCGCGGCTATCAAGCGCCTAACGCTCCACAATTGCGCCATACCTTCGCCTCGCTCCTTCTGGCCCGGGGCGTGCCTTGCCTATCCCGAGAAGGTGAGGTAAACTTCTCGGCCATCGCGATTCCATCATCACAATGAAAACCTATGCCCACTTTTGTTGAGGACAAGGAACGACGAGCAAGAGCTTGCGACGAGTATCCTGGGGGAAAGCTCTAAGAAGGCGGCAGCTCATGTGTCCCATCAATGTGTCCACGCGTGGACTTATGTGAGCTTCTCTCAAATTGCAAAATGCAAAAACCTAGCCTTTTCAACGTGAGATAACTTGAGGAACCTGACATAGTCAGCGCACGCTTCTACGGATCCAGGGTTGGGGGTTAAATCCTCCGGGCGCGCCAATAAATTAGTTTACGCACCTAGTCCCGTTTCGGTCAACTTTCTGAGAAAAATTCCTAGTCATCCGTCTCAGTTCTTGTTATCCTACGTGAAACTAAGCTTCGGATCTGGGGTTGGGGGTTCAAATCCCTCATGGGCGTGCCATGGAGAATTGTTTAATATGAAAAAACCACTGGTAACTTTGCGGCTGCTTCTGTCATCACAATTGTCTTAATGGCCTTTGTGCCATTGCCTGCTTATGCGCAACGCATCCTGTACTCTATCTCTCGTGATGATGACCTACTCAGGGTAGTCAATCCTTCAACCGGCAGCACAATATCAAGCGTGGCGATCACATTGGCAGGAAGAGGGGTTTCCTTCGGGAACGGGCTTGCCACTCACCCGGTGACCGGAGAGCTCTTTGCGTTGCTCAAATTGGATGGTCAAACTGGACGACAGTTGGTGACGATCAACCCCACCACCGGCGTTGCCACAAGTATCGGTGATACCGGAGATCAATTTGCTGGATTGGCCTTCAATTCCAGCGGGACCCTTTTGCGGTGGTCGGTGACAAAAAAGCTCAGCTGGTGGAGGCTTTGCCGCCTGAGACTCTGTTTACCTTGAACACGTCTAACGCTGCGCCGACTCAGGTACTGGTCTTGGGGCGTGGCAATGATGGAGAGGCGATTGGTTTTAATCCGAATGACGGCCTCATCTACCATGCATCCGGAAACGATACCGGCGGTGATGGCTGTGCTCCCTTCGACCCGTCGGTTTGTGTAGAGATCTTTGAATCCGTAAACCCCAACACCCTGGCGGTAACGAATATCGCTATCTCGGGTGATTATACGCCCTTAACGGAGAATTATTCGGAAGTAGCAGCGCTAACCCATCTGTCGGGCAATGTTTTGCTGCTTACAGACATAGATCAAAATCTTTACCAGATCACTACTACCGGGGTTGTGACTTTTGTCGGTGGTATGGATCACGTTGCCAAAGGACTTGCCTTCGTCGAGGGTCCTGTCACATCTCTGGTGGCGGCTGTGTTGCCCAGCAGCCGCTCCGTTCAGGTGGGAGCTACCGCCACAGCATTTGCTGACGCTCATCAATGCCGGGGTCGGAGACGAGCCATCGGCATGCGCACTATCTCTAGTAACGAGCCATTGCCGGCCAACATTTGCGTACCAGACCACGGACTCCGCTACCAACCAGGTCACTGGCTCTCCGAACACGCCGGTGAATGTTGCAGGCGGGAGCGACGCAAAGCTTTGTTATCTGCGCTGCACACCCACAGCTCCCATAATGTACTGACGGATGTGCAATTCAGCTTATGATTGTAGCGAACAGCGATCTCGGCGCCCATCAATCATTGGCCTGAACACACTGCTTGTTTTCCGCCTCCAGCCACCCCGGTTCCTGACATTGTGGCCTTGGCGGCGACACTCACCAATGACGGCATTGTGAATATCCCTGGTGCCACCGGCACAGGAGCCTTTGCCGTGGCCACTGTGAACGTGGGAGCGAGCGGAAGCATCACCGCATCGGCGGATACGGGGAGTGCAGTCTTTGCCTGTGAACATCTTTTTCGTGTCAGACCAACCCGGCTACCGGCGCAGTGCATCTCGGCCATCGGTCCAGCAGTGTGACCACGACAGATCAACGCCAACGCGACACCGACCTTTGCGATCTTCGTGCAGGGCGGTGGCACTGTCCCGTTTGATCCTGCTGACGAATCGGATCTTTGTGCGGTTCAAGGACGGCGGCAATGTGACCCGTGGTTCGACCAGCGTAGCCGTAAGGACGCAGTGAGATCGTCCAAGTTCGGGAGTGGGACGGCCGTAACTAGCAGTCTTTGCTTTGAATCGAAACGAGGATGGCGATCAAAGATCGGTAGGGCTCTACGAGGTGGCCCAGTGGTCTCTCGGCTGCAGTCGATTACGCTAGAAGAATGCTGCCCAGCTTTCACCAAGGCCATCACAGTGCGACGTGCAAGCCCCGTAAACTGCGGCTAAGCTAGGAACCTTTAAGCGAAGCCGGGGAGTAGTGCCAACATGGGAATACCCTGGAGTCTTAGGGTGCCCCGCCCCGCATGTTTGCATCCGTGTTTCCATAGTCCGGTGAACGGCCATAGAATAGCCAAGAAGCGCTACTCCCTTTTGATTTAAGTAGCGTTCGTTTCTGCTCAGTTCTTGTGATTCTGTCTTGAAACTAACTACCGATCTTGGGGGTTCAAAGCCCTCCGGGCGCGCCATTTTCTTGCCTGATAGCCGTCGTAATATAATATAATCCCTTTGAGCCCCGGAGTTGCGGGGAGCGACGATAGGATGAAGTTTCACTACATTCGACAGCCAGGCACTATAAGGTGGAAATTCCATCTCTGGTGTTTGATTTTCGTCAATATTTTGGTGATGTCTTGTGCGACTAGCAGCACGACAACCGCGTCGCGGCGACAAGCAGAGGAGCCTCGTGGGTTTTTCGGAAGTCTTATGGATCAAATGACGGAGCGGGAATGCAACGTCGGCAGATTCATTTGCCCCTTTGGTCTAGGGCCGGCCGGTGAGCCTTGTACCTGCACTGATCCCTCCGGAATTGTTTTGAACGGCCGCACCGTCAAGTAGCCTTGAAGTCGGAGGTGGTCGGTTCCATTAAGCAAAGCCACTGATCGTGCGTGTCGATCGGCGCCGTGGCTGAATGCCATCTTCTATAAATATTTCGGTTTTTGTAATCACATTCTGGCTCGATTTGGCCTCTGGTGTCGTTCGCTTTCCGCGAGCAATCGAGATTTATAGCCGAGCGTTTTGGAGGTCTTTCGTTGGTTGCTGATATCTCGAATCCGGATAATAATATTGGACGTGGGGACATCTGGTGAAAAGACCGTTCTCATCGTCGATAATCAGCCGAGAGAAACAGCAGCGCTGCAAAAGCAACTTGCCTTTGCCGGCTTTAAGACCGAGATTGCGACGACAGGCGCGGGCGCTATCAAGATACTCGAGGAGCATCCACCCGATATTGTACTGATCGAAGCTAGCTTGTCCGATATCGACAGCGTTGAGGTCGTGGCCTTTATTCGAGGCGATCTGAGGACCTGTCGCCTTCCGGTTTTGGCGATGAGCGTGTTACCCCATTTGAAAGGCAGATGCCTCAAAGGGGGCTGCGACGACTTCCTTCAAAAACCGATCAAGATCCTCGATCTCGTTGCTCGAATTAGAAAGGCGCTTCGGTAGTCAATATTATTCATGGAGGAGTGACCGAGGAACGAACCCTCGACCGATGTCACGAGTGAATAATGCGGGTTAGTAAGGTCAGTCCTGAGAGGGCGCGGAACGTGGGCCTCGGGGTTTACTGTGTAGGGGTGTTCAGCTGCCTTTTGAGCCAATGATTTAGCACGGTGCGCTTGAAGCGCCATTGTGATCCGACCTTAAAAGCAGGCAGTTTCTTTTGCGCAACCAGCCGGTAAACCGTGTACTGGTTAACGCGCAAATATTCACGCAACCTCTTTCGTTGTCAAGAAGGGTCGTGTGGTCATGGCAGCAGACTCCTAGGTGCAGTTGGTCAACCATTATGATTATGATCCCCTTGGATATATTAAGTTATTGTTTCATCCTTTTCTTCATAGGCTTCTAAGGCGCACGGAACATACTTGTGAGTGTGTGTCTTGTCAAGATGGTCTCGAGGCCTTCTAAAGGGTAATCATTCCGCGGCTCGGAGGTGTTCTAATCATGATAATGCAGCTATGTATGGGGGAGCTGGGTCATGCGGTCTCCTTTAGAAGGGTACATTACAGCATGGTCGTGGGTGGTTGCCAAATTGCTTAAAACCTTGACGATTTTTAGAAAAATGAGCTTGACGAGCTAAAGCTCATAGTGGGAGAATGCGCCCCGAATCTCGGAGCAACAATAGCTGATCGATTTGTAAAGCCTGCAGGGAGGCTCCGGTCAAAACAATTCGGCAAAGGAGGCTACTTGTTATGTCGATTGTAACTATTTCTCACGCTCCGTACAGTGGCGGTAGCGAGATTGCTGAAAAACTAGCCTCAGTTCTGAATTTCAGATGCGTTGATCGTGAAGTCCTGTTAGAAGCGAGCCGCCGTTATGGCATACCCGAAGCCAAATACACAGAAGTTCTCGAGGCGGAAGGCCATTGGTGGGAGCGATGGATGGAAAGCCTGCGACTCTATCGCATCACGCTTCAAGCGGCCATGTGCGAGGTGGCACAAGGGGGTCGATTGATATACTACGGCCGAGCAGGTCAAGAGCTTTTCCGGGGGTACGGCACGTCCTGAAGGTATTGATCGTTGCTCCAATGGAGCATCGGATGCAGGAAGTGAAAGCACACAAAGGCCTTGAAGGGGAACATGCAAGACATTTTCTTCGTGAACTCGACCGAGTTCGGAGCCGTAGGCTAAGGGGGCTATTCAATACGGATTGGCAAGATCCGGTAGGCTATGACCTTGTGATAAACAGCTCTAGAATAAACACCGACAGCGCTGCACACTTGATTGGCGAGACAATCGGCCGCGAAGAATTTCGGCCGACATCGGAATCCGAAAAGGCCTTTCAGGACCTTACGACGACGGCGCGCGTACAGGCGGCCCTGATAACGTCGCCGAAAACACGCAACATTATCCTCAACGTCCGCAGCGATGGAGGCCAAGTCAATATCTCAGGCATTCTTGCCGATCCGGACCTTGAGACAGAGATCGCGCGCATTGCCAAAGGCGTGGCAGGTGTTACCCATGTTACAACCGACATCGAGCCGCCGCCCATTGAATATATGCATCCCTAGCCTGCGGTTTGTTCATTAGTTCCGCCGACCTTTATCTTTTTCCAGAGTCCCACCGCATTCTATTCGCTTACCGGTAGCCGTGTGAAGTATTGTCACGCGGAATTTTACTACCATTGTTTTTATGTTATTGTCAGGCAGTTTTCATGAGAGATTTTTCCCATTATACCGATCCACGCGATGCCTCGTACATGCGTCTAGCGTTGGATGAGGCAAACAATGCCGCAACCGGGGGTGAGGTGCCGGTGGGTGCCGTTGTCGTTTGCGAAAGCGAAGTCGTTGGGCGAGGCTACAATCGGCGCGAAGAGCTGCGTAGCGCCCTCGCACATGCAGAATTGTTGGCCATCGAACAGGCGTCTCGGCATCTTGGTCGTTGGCGTTTGTCCCGATTGCCAGCTTTACGTGACCCTGGAACCATGCGTCATGTGCGTGGGAGCCATCGTGCAGGCGCGGATGGGGCGGCTGGTTTTTGGCTGTCTGGATCCCAAAGGTGGTGCGGTGGAATCTTTGTATCAGCTCTGCGACGATTCTCGTCTGAATCACCGGCTGCCAGTCGCGGGTGGGATGCTCGCCGAGGACTGCTCGGCAATTCTTGAGGACTTTTTAGCCGTTTGAGACAGAACAAGCGGGACCAAACAAAACGGAGAGGTGGCCGAGCCCGGCTGAAGGCGCTTGACTCGAAATCAAGTTCACCCATCGGGTGACGGGGGTTCAAATCCCCTCCCTCTCCGCCAAAAATTCATCGCCAGGATCCTTTGCCAAAAGCAGCTATCGCAAGAACCGTCAGACTTCCGCGAGCACTATTCATCGGTGGAGCCGGAGCGGCGGCTTAGGAAGGCTCGCGCACAGGCGTCTCGCATAGATTTTCGGTCAATTAAACCCATCACGGGGAAATGTCAGGAGGCTCCTTGCAGTTCCTCCCCTGCACAATAGATTTCGGCCAACAAAAGCGCCCGAACCTCTGTTTCAGAAACTTAGTTTGATCGAGCGCTGACGGACTATATGAATGCACAAAGCAGCCGCAAGGGGCTGGAGCGGTTGCAGCTCAAACGACTGGAAAAAATGCTTCAAGCAGTTTTGCCAGGGAACGAGTTTTACCGAAAGAAGTTTTCGGCAAATAAATTTTCCGATATCGCCTCTAAGGAGCTGCTAAAGAGCCTGCCTTTTACGACAAAGAGCGACCTAGTCGAGAATCAAGCCCTTTATCCTCCCTTTGGCACCGACTTGACGTTTCCTCAGGAACGGTACATTCGAATTCATCAGACCTCGGGCACCACCGGAAAGCCGATGTACTGGCTCGACACTGAAGAATCATGGGATTGGTGGGCGGAATGTTGGAAGGTAATCTTTGAGGCGGCTGGCGTTCAGCCTGGCGATCGCATCTACTTTGCGTTTTCTTTTGGCCCTTTTATCGGCTTCTGGGCCGGCTGGGAGGGAGCGCGGAAGCTTAGCGCCATGGCCGTTTCCGGTGGAGGTCAGTCTACTTCGCAGCGGCTTAAGACCATAATTGATTACGGCGCGACCGTACTCGTCTGCACGCCAACGTACGCGCTGCACATGGCGTCGGAGGCGCGAAAGCCGGCATGGATCTCGCCAAAGAGTCCGCCATAAAAATAACCATCCATGCGGGCGAACCCGGGGCGAGTATTCCGAGCACAAGAAAGATGATTGAAGAGTCCTGGGGCGCGAAGTGCTATGATCATGCAGGCGCGACCGAAGTAGGAGCTTTCGGTTTCCAGTGCCAATCGCAATCGGCAGCCATCCACGTTAACGAAAGTGAATTTATTGCTGAGATTCTGGACCCCAACGTTGGCGGGCCCGTCGGTGACGGAGAACAAGGTGAATTGGTTATCACTAATCTCGGCAGGATCGGCAGTCCCGTCATCCGTTATAGAACCGGCGATCTGGTTCAACCGAGCTACCAGCCGTGTCCATGCGGTAGGCCATTTTTGCTTTTGCAAGGGTGGCGTGTTGGGGCGGGTGGATGATATGGTTATTGTCCGTGGCGTCAACGTATTTCCCAGCGCCATTGAAAACGTCATGCGGGAATTTCCTGAGATCGAAGAGTTTCGCGTGGAAGTTTTTGAAAAAGAATCGATGAAAGAGATCAGGATCGTTCTAGAACCTTGCTCCGACCAGGGCTCCGCTGCAGCGCTGGAGGAACAAGTGAGCCAACGCATGCGCGAACGCATCGGCCTTCGCCCTCAGGTTGAACTGGTGGCGCCTGGAACCTTGCCGAGGTTCGAACTCAAGGCCAAAAGGTTCTTTAAGTTATAATAGGCTGCAGGCCGGGTGGATGAGGCCTGAAAGAAGAATAAGAATGCCTTCTTTGCGCTCTTGGCGTCTTGCCGCGATAAAAAAGGATCGGATAAGAACAATTTCGCGCAAAGGCGCAAAGTGCGCCAAGGGTAAATGCGTCCACGCTGATGGGAGTATGAGAGAACGCAAAAAGAACCGAGCTGACGGCAAGCCGACCAAAACGCTATTACAGCTTCCGCGTCAACGGCGAAACCAAGGAAGTCGCCACGGAGATCAACAAGACCTTGTTGGAAGTCTTGCGTGAGGACATGGGTCTCACCGGAACCAAACATGGTTGCGAGCTGGGGGAGTGCGGCACTTGCGCCGTACTGGTTGATGGTGCGCCGGTGCTTTCGTGTCTGATGCTCGGCGTTGAAGCAGTCGATACCGAAGTCATCACCGTGGAAGGGATGACGCAAAATGGCAAATCGCATGCGCTGCAAAACGCCTTCGCCGACCTCGGCGCGGCGCAATGCGGTTATTGCATTCCGGGCATTCTACTCACTGCCAAGGCTCTTTGGACGCAAATCCCCTTCCGACCCGAGACGAGATCCGTCAAGCCCTGTCGGGAAATCTTTGCCGCTGCACCGGCTACACGAAGATTTTGCAAGCCGTCGAGCTGGCCGCGAAAGAAGATGCGTCGTGAAGAAGAAAACTTCTCGGTGATCGGAAAGCCGCTCCGCAAGATCGATGCGATGGCCAAATGCGCCGGCGAGACGGTCTTTGCGGATGATCTCAATCTTCCCCGTATGACTTATGCGAAACTCTTGCGCAGCCCCCATCCCCACGCCCGGGTGCTCAGTATCGATGCCGCGCGGGCGCTCAAGCTCGACGGCGTGTTCGCGGTGATCACGGGCCAGGACTTGCCGGAAAAGTTCGGCATCATGCCTTCAACCCAGGACGAAGAAACGCTCGCCGTTGACAAAGTGCGTTACGCTGGCGATCCCGTGGCTGCGGTGGTGGCGGCCACCGAAAGTCTTGCCGAAAAGGCATTGGGCTATATCGATGTCGAATATGAAGTTCTGAAACCGATTCTCACCATCGAAGAGGCGCTGGCTTCGACCGAGGAGAGTGAACGGATTCACACGTGGAACCGGCAGGCCAATATTCAAAAGGCCGTGTCCTTCGAATTCGGCGACATCGAAGGCGGATTCGCTCGCTCGGACCACGTTTTCGAGGGAACCTTTTTCTATCAAGGCAACACCCACCTGCCCATGGAGCAGTATTGTGCCGTGGGTTTCTATGGCCCGGACGATAAGCTCACAGTTTGGTCTTCAACCCAGACACCGCATTATCTCCACCGCGCTCTGGCCAAGGTTCTGAAACTTCCCGCAAGCCGCATCCGTGTGGTCGCGACTCCCGTGGGAGGCGGTTTTGGCGGCAAGAGCGACCCTTTTTCCCACGAGATCGCAGTGGCCAAACTCTCCATAATCACGCGAAGACCGGTGAAAATCACGCTTACCCGCGAGGAATCCTTCTATGTCCACCGCGGCAGACATCCGGTCAAGATGTTTGCGAAGACCGGCGTGAAGAGCGACGGTACGATTCAAGCGATGCAGTATAAGACTTTCTCGACGGCGGCGGCTACAGCAGCTATGGATTGGCGACCGTCTATTACACCGGCGCACTGCAGACGGTCACTTACAAAGTGCCGGCTTACAAGTTTGAAGGCGTGCGGGTTTTTACCAACAAGCCGGCCTGCGGGCCCAAACGCGGTCACGGTACGCCGCAGCCGCGCTTTGCTCAGGAGATTCAACTCGATGAAATCGCCGAAAAGCTCGGCATCGATCCCATCGATCTGCGCCTCAAGCAACTGGTAGAGCCCAATAGCATTACAGTGAACGGCTTGCGCGTCAGCACTACCGGCCTGCGCGAATGCAGCGAGCGCGTCTCCGAGCGCGCCGAGTGGAATAAAAAATTTCGCAAGCTTCCTTTCGGGCACGGCGTCGGATTCGCAGCTAGCTCGTATATCAGCGGGGCCGGATTGCCGATTTATTGGAACGACATGCCCCACTCCGGCGTGCAGATCAAGCTCGACCGCAGCGGTGGCGTCGCGGTTTTTTGCGGTTCAATCGATATCGGCCAAGGGTCGGATTCCATTCTGGCATACGCTGTCGCCGAAGAGTTCGGCATCGATCCCGCCGACATTAGAGTGCTGACCGCCGATACGGATCTGACACCGGTGGATCTGGGCAGTTACTCCAGCCGCGTCACCGTGATGACCGGTAACGCCGCGGTGCAGGCCTGCGGCAAACTTAAACCCATGCTGCTCGAAGCCGCAAGTAAAGCGCTGGAAGTACCGCCGGACGATCTCGAATTCGCCAACGGCAAGATTCGCAGCGCAAGCTTCCCGAACGTGGCATAGCTTCGCTGACGCGGTGACCAAGGCCGAGGGAAAATACGGCACGCCTCGGCGCCACCGGCAGCTACTGGCCGCCGAAGAATCCGCGCGATTTTAAAGGCTCCGGGAGTCGGCCCCACGCCGTCCTACAGTTTTTCTACCTCTATCGTCGAGCTTCACTGCGACAGCGCCACGGGCGAAATCAAGATAGACAAAGTTTGGATCGCGCACGATTGCGGGCGTGCCTTCAATCCGCTGCTCGTGGAAGGGCAAACCGAAGGCAGCGTTTATATGGCTCTCGGCGAAGCGTTGATGGAGGAACAAATTTTCCGCAAGAACGGCTTGCACAAGATTCCGTCGATATTGGAATACAAAAGCCCGACAACACTGGAGACACCCGAGATCGAAACCATCCTGGTGGAGACCAACGATCCGGAAGGACCCTATGGCGCCAAAGAAGCCGGCCAAGGGCCGCTTTTGCCCGTCGTTCCGGCAGTTGCTAACGCCGTCTATGACGCCATCGGAGTGCGCATCCATGAAGTTCCGATCTCGCCGGATAAGATTCTGCGCGCTCTTGACGGCCGGCTGAAAGCGATTTCGATTCCCGATTTTAAATTTCCCGCGCCGATTAAATGGCAACCGGGTGAAGGGATCGAAGTGACGCAGAAGAGTTGAGTCGTAAAGCTGAGAAATCTCACTGCCTTCCCGCAAGCGGCCGAGGGAAAGAGTGTATGAGATCGAAAATTAATTCGGCGGACAATTGAACTATGTTGCGTCTACCAGAATTCAATTACTATCAACCGCGCTCTTTGAGAGAAGTCACCAAAGCATTGGCGGACTTGGGTAACGATGCGATGCTCGTGGCCGGCGGCACCGACGTCTATCCGAAGATGAAGCGCGGGCAATTTACGCCGCGTCATTTAATCTCACTCAGAGCACTGCGCGAGCTCAAAGGCATTCGCCAAAGCCCGGAAGGCCTTTGGATTGGCGCCGGAGAAAGCCTGACAACGGTTTCGAACCATCGGCTGATCGCGAAGCATTTTCCCGCTCTCGCCCACGCCGCGGAATCGGTTTCGACGCCCGCAGCTGCGTAACATGGGCACCATCGGCGGCAACGTTCTCGTCGACACGCGCTGCAATTACTACGATCAGACTTTTTCTGGCGCCAGGCGGTGGGCTTCTGCATGAAGAAGGACGGCCAGATCTGTCTGGTTGCTCCCGGCAGCGCGAAGTGCCTGGCGATCGCGTCATCGGACACCGCGCCGGTGCTCGTGAGCTTGGGAGCCGAGGCTGTTCTGGTCAGCAAACAAGGCGAGCGGCGAGTCAAGCTCGAGCGAATTATATCGTCGACGACGGCATCGACTATTCGACCAAAGGCCAAAGACGAAGTGCTGAAAGGATTGATCATTCCCAAGGCAAGCTTGGGACGGCGCAATGTCTATCTTGAAACTCCGGCGCCGCGGCTCGTTTGATTTTCCGATCCTGGGCGTCGCCGCAACGATGGACACTCGGCGAACGGGGCGAGTGCCGGCATGCGAGCGTCGTGTTAACCGCGGTCGCGTCGGCGCCCAAAGATCGTCGCTGAAGCAGCGACATTGCTTCAGGGCAAGAAAGTCACAAAGGAGCTGATTGACGCCGTCGCGGATGCCGCGGCAAAAATTTCTCATCCGCTCGACAACGCCGATTTGGACTACTGGTATCGCAAGCGCATGGCTAAGGTTTACACGCAGCGAGCGCTTGGCGCAGGTGGCAGGGTATGGAACTGGAATGATGGAGCAATGGAGCTGTTAAACCCAGCACTCCAGTACTCAGCACCCGTTTCGATTGACACGTAGGCGATCGACAGCCATGGATCTCAGAGCTTTCCTCGACGATCTTCAAGAACGGCTGCCCTACGATTTTGTTCGCATTGAGCGACCCGTCGCGCCCCACCAATTCGAGGTCACCGCTCTGCTCCAGCACCTCGAGAACCAGAAAAAGTTTCCGGTTCTGTTTTCGAAAAGCCGCTCAGCATGGACGGCAAACCCTCTGCGTTTCCCCTGTTGAGCAACGTCTTCGCGACCCGCCAGCGCTGCGCTTTGTCGCTGGGCATGAAACCCAACGATGGCGAGTTACCGCTGCAGCCTGGAGTATGCGCGGCGCGAGGATAGGATGCTCGATCCGGTAACGATTCCCGCAGCGAGGCGCCGGTCAAACAAGTCGTCAAACGCGGCGACGACGCAAACATTTTCGAGCTACCGGTGGTCCGGCACCACGCCATGGACCCGGCGCCTTAGCATCGACATGACTCCGGTGATGAAGGATCCCGACGGAGGCTTTTACAACATCTCCTTCCAGCGCAACATGGTGAAAGGACCGAGGAAGCTTGGTCTGCACATGTCGCCCAGGCATAACTGGCAGATCCATCGTAAGAACGAAGAAAAGAATCGGCCGACGCCCGTCGCCATCGTCATCAGCCACCACCCGGCATTTTATTTGGGTTCGTTGAATGTCTCGCCGTTCGGCGTCGACGATTACGCCAAAGTCGGCGCCATCATGGGAGCGCCGCTGCAGACTCACGCCATCGGAAACTTTGGGAGAAGATTTCTTGGTGCCGGCCGACGCCGAAATGGTGATCGAAGGCGCATGTGCTTCGCCAACGTGAAAGAGGTGGAAGGACCCTTCGGCGAATTCACCGGCTACTACGGCCCGCAGCGGCTCCGAAACGTCATCGAAGTTAGCGCCATCACGCACCGGAGCGACGCGATCTTTCAGCATATCTTTACCGGCCACCGTGACACCTGGGTGCTCGGCGGGATTCCCAAAGAGGGAAGCCTCTTCAATCTCATTCGCGGCGTCGTGCCGACGGTCAAAGCCGTGCATTTCCCGATGTCGGGCAGCTGCCGCTTTAACTGCTACATCTCCATCGACAAAAAGTCGACGGCGAGACCAAGCAGGCGGCGCTGGCCGCGCTCAGGCGGCTGTGATTTCGTCGAAGCATGTCGTGGTGGTCGACGCCGATATCAACATCTACAACGAAGAAGAGGTGATGTGGGCAGTTGCTACCCGTGTGCAGGCGGACCAGGACGTGGACATCATCAAAAACGTCAAAGGAAACACCCTCGATCCTTCGCAGACCGACAACATCATGACCGCCAAGATGATCATCGACGCCACCAAGCCGGTTCAGCGTCCATACGAAGCTTCGCGTCGCGGTCCCGAAAATCGCGATGGAGAAAACCCGGCTCGAGGACTTCATTCCTCGCGCGGTGATTGACCGGCTGCCGAAGGTCTAGCCAAGTCCGTGCGGAGAGAGAATCGGAGAATTGACCGCCGAGGCGCGGAAGGTCGCTGAGTAAAGAGTTCTCGCAGAAAATACTCCGAGCTCTATGTACTCGGCGTCTCTGTGGTGAATATTCGTTTCACAGGAAATCCGGAAGCACCGAAGTTTAAGGCCAGGAGGAGCCGTGACAAAAATTTTTGGGTGACCTGCCCTCAGTGTAAAGGCGAATTCTATTGCCACTGGCAGGAGCTCCGGCATAAGAAGATTAAGCTCCTCTGCCCCTATTGCAGCCACTCAGTTTTGGATGAAGAAAGCTCTAAAATCGTCGAGTGAGGAGAAATCAATGGCCGCCGCGAGAACCGCAAACTTATCGAGTCAAGAAATCATATCGGAAGCGAAACCTGACAGTACCGACCTGCGCAGCTTCATCGAAAAAGTCCGCCAGGAATTTCCTGAGGACGTCTTAACGATCAAAAGAAATGGATCCTCGCTTCGAAATCGCGACCCTGGTGGTCAAGCTGGAGCAGGAGAGGCGGTTTCCCATCCTGCTCTTTGAAAACGTCAAGGGGAGCAAGTTCCCGTGGTAACTAACGTGCACGCGTCACGCCGGCGGCTGGCTTCTGGCCATCGGCAGCGAGCCGCGGAGCGCCGTCGCCACTTATCTGCAGCGCATCGCGCATCCCATTCCGCCCAAAGAGGTCGGCAGGGGCCGGTCAAAGAGATCATTCTCAAGGGAGATCAAAGTCGACTTGAGTGCCCTCCCACAAATCGTCCATCACGAAGGTGATGCAGGACCCTATTTGACGCGCTGCCATCACTTTGGCCAAAGATCCTTTGAGCGGGCGCCTGAACTGCAGCTTCAATCGCCTCATGTTCCTGGACAAAACCACACCTCGATTCACCTGACCTTGGCCAAGCATCTTTGGGAGTTCTATACCAATGCGGAAAGATTGAAGCAGCCGCCTCAAGGTCGCTGTCATTTTGGGCGCGCACCCCGCGTGGTCGTTGGGAGCGCTGAATATCGGCTCCATCGACGAGAAGAGTTTTACCTGATGGGATCTCTGGCAGGTGAGGCCATGGAAGTGGTGCCTGCGGAGACCCTGGACCTCAAAGTCCCAGCCCGAGCCGAGATGATTCCTCGAAGGGGAAATCCTCCCATTTGAGAGAGTGGACGAAGGTCCCTTCGGAGAGTTCACCGGCTATTCCCGGGCAGCCGCAAACGGGAAGTTTTTCACGTGAAGGCGATTACCCGCCGCAAAGACGCTTTCTTGCACGACATTGCCGTGGGGCACCTCGGATCATCTGCTGCTGTCTACAATCCCCATGGAAGCCAATCTGTTTCGCGCCGTGAAGGCCATGGTTCCGTCGGTAGAAGGCGGTGCGGATTCCGGCGCCGTTTACAGTTTACGTTTCCATCGAGAAAAAACCGAGGGACAGGGAAGAACGCCATCCTGGCGGTGCTAGGCTCTGATCTCTATATGAAGCACGTCGTTGTGGTGGACCACGACATCGATATATTCAATGACCAGCGCGTGCAGTGGGCCGTGGGGACGCGCTGCCAGGCGGATCGGGACGTACTAATCGTCAGCAACGTCGGAGGCTCGGATCTGGATCCTTCGGATTTGAAAGACGGAGTGACGGCCAAGATGGGAATCGACGCCACGGCGAAGCCTCGCCTGGACAGTTTCACTCCGAAGCACAGCGTTCCCAAGGATGTCTTCGATCGGCTGGACCTGAAAGACTACATTCCCGCCTCCTGGCTGGCGCCAAAAGATGGAAAGCATTGAGGCTCCACGAACAAGAACTCTCGAACACGGAGATCTACTCGCGCCAGACGCCAAGAACGCCAAGTTCGGAGGTTGTTATTTCGACCGAAAGGAGAAATCTTTCTAGTTCCCCTCGGGATGACGGGCCTTAGCCCGCCACTTTGCACTGCAATAGTCGAAATTGTTCGCAAGCTGCGATGAAATTTTCATGCTGCCAACCTGATAAGCTTGTCCGTGTCTGCTTGTCGGGCCGCCAGGAGCGCTGTCAGAATGCGGTGGCCCTTTTTGGTTACTTGCCAGCGATAGGTGCGAGAAACTTTGGCAATCAGGCCATGGGCGTGCAGCAATGCCAATCGCCGAGAGACCTTGGCGGCTTGGGAGCGCTGTTGTTTTTGTCGTTGGTTTGCCCAAACAGCAAGGCCCGGATGTCACGGTTGCGAAAGCCCTTCAACGCCCATTCGCCCCGGTTGACGGCGGCCAGCAGTTGGGCATCGGCGGTCTCAAAGGGGTTGAGTGCTCGGTGCCGACGCTGCTCCCGCCGCACCGGTCGGCAAACTTTGACCGCCTCTTCGGCCAACGGGGTGGTGATGCTCGCTGCTGCCAGAGCCGTCAGATATCGGTCGTTGGCCGCTCTAGAAATCTGGGCGCGCCGGTAAAGGTCAGCCACCCCGCGGCGCAAAGGATACCAAGCCATCGGGGCGTGGGGGCGGGTTTCCGGGGTGCGAAAGACCTTCAGGTCCTCGGCGTCATGGATGGTCGTCTCCGGTCGCAGCACATTGAGGCAGTTGTAAAGTTTGATCGAATTGCGATTGACCCAGTGCTTGAGGCGCACCCCTTCAGAGCGTCGTCGCCAGTCGGTCACCACCTCGCCGCCAAACTGCCCGTTGAACTGCTTGCCAAGAAAACGCATCACTTGCTCGCAGCCCAGATTGAGCATTCCATGCAACATCAGGCGTGGGACCAGCCGGTCCAAAACCCGCTGATCATGGAACAGCACGTCGCTGGAGAATTCAGTCTGGGGGCTGTCCAGTAGTAGGAGAGTCCACCCAGGGGCCGAGCGATTTTCTCGTGCAGCGGATGATACCTCTTTCGCAACTGCTCGCACAAACTTACCCAGTCGGTGCGCAACTGTCGATCGGCCAGGTCTTGGGCCTTGTGGAAGTCTTCCACCCAGGTAAACCGGTTATCGGCCTTGCGGTAGCGCAGCCCTTTCTCATCCATCTGACAGGCCAGCCAGTCATGGCCGTTGAGACAGATGTGGATGAGAAAGGGAAACCACGTTTGCAGACGCAGGTGCAGCAATCCAAGGCGTCGGTGCTGGACGTAGAAGTACAGGTGCAGGCACTTGCCCAATTCCAGGTGAGGCTTGAGCTGCTTGGTTTGGTAATTGCCTCTCATTTTGTAGGTCCGGCAAGGTTCTACACATCGAAAGATCGCTACCAGGCCCTCTTTAATGCCATCGCGCTCAGCGATTTTGCGCGCCAGGTCTTCCTTGGACAGGGCGCTGCTGCTCAAATAGGTGAATGGGCGCTTGAGGGACTGCGCCAGTCGCTCGGCACCCTGGCACACCTCGTTGGTCAGTCCCGTGGCAAACTGCTTGAAGTCTTTGCACAACACCTTGGCTTTGCTCAAATACTCCTCAAAAATCTTGGCGCAATACAGGTAGCGCAGCGAACCCTGAAGGCGCAGGCGGTCGAAGGAGTGAAGAATGCCCATGACATCCTTGTGGTGTTTCTCTATAAAGAGGTTTGGGACGCAGTTTGCTGGAGCAGAGCTTTTCTTTTCCATGAAACCCTTCTACCCCATCAACCGCGTTCTGTCAGCTCATCGCGCTCGACATGGACGCCCATTCATCCACTCGCCGGTTCGCCGCCTCATGGGCTGCCAACTCGGTTGCGGCTGTGCCGCGCTAGGGTCTTTGCGTCTTTGCGCGACGTATTCCGACTTTTGGTTGCGGCTCCGCGGCGCTGGGATCTTCGTGGTGAGAGTATCTTTCGTCAAGTGCTGCATCCATGGTGAATAACGGGCAGAAAATTTGCGTAAACTGCGAAAGCTTTTAAGCATAGAGTAGAAATTGCCAAAGCCCTGGACCTCAAGAATTTGTTTCACCCCCGTTCGGTGGCGTTGATCGGTGCCTCCACAGAGCAAAACAAGCTTAGCGGCCGGCCCTTTCGCTTCTTCCGCGAGTATGGCTATGCCGGCACCGTCTATCCGGTCAATCCGAAATATCAGGAGATCGCGGGCGTGCCTTGTTTCGCGAAACTGTCTGATATTCCGGGTGAGGTGGATTTGGCGGTGATTACCCTACCTGCTACTGCAGTTCCCGAAGCCCTGGCTGAATGCGGAACCAAAGGCGTGAAGGCGGCAGCCATCATCAGCTCCGGATTCGCGGAAGTGGGCGGCGAAGGAGTTCGCCTGCAAAACGAATTGCAGCGTATCGCATTGGAGAATGGGATTGCCGTTTGTGGCCCCAATTGCTCCGGATTTGTCTACTTTCCAGAGCGAGTCACGGCCACTTTTAGCGTCGGTCTCGACGGCGGTTTTCCGGAGGCAGGCCCGGCGGCCTTCATAAGCCAGAGCGGTGCCCTGAGTTCCTATATTCTCGGCGCGGCAAAGAGCGTGGCTTAGCGTTTCGCTACTGGATCACCACCGGCAACGAGTGCGTGCTGAGTTTTACCGATTATCTGCAATACGTGTTGGAGGACCCGGAGGTCCGGCTGGTGCTCGGCTATCTCGAAGATGCCCGCGACGGGCAGGCATTTCAGGCTGCCGCGCGCAGGGCTTTGGCTTTCGACAAGCCGCTCATCATCCTGAAAGCAGGCCGCTCCGAAGCGGGCGCCAAGGCCAGCATTTCGCACACGGGTTCGCTGGCCGGCGCAGATGAAGTCTATCAGGCGGTCTTCTCCCAGAACGGAGTGCTCCGCGCGGACAACCTCGATGAGCTATTCGATCTCGCACTCCTCGCTCAGGCTCCCCGCAGACCGCGCGGCCGGCGGGTGCAAGTGGTCTCGATCTCCGGAGCGGCGGGCATCCTGATGGCGGATGTAGGAAGCGAGTTCGGCCTCGAGTTCTCGGACCTCTCCCCGGCGACCAAAGGACGAGTTGAAAAAATCATGCCGACCTTTGCCTCCATCGCGCAATCCCATGGACGTCACGGCGGAGGCTGTCGCCAGGCCGGGACTTCTAGCTCAGGCCGCCGAGGTGATTCTCACGGATCCGAACGTGGACAATCTCGTGATGTTCTTTGGGATTGTGCCGGGAGCGCACGAGAAGCTCGCCACCGGAATGGCCCAAGTGGCCCAGGGCACCGACAAACTGGTTGTGATGACCTGGTTTCCCCTGCCCCGTCAGGATATCTGGATGAGCCTGGCCCGTGCCGGTGTCCCGGTTTTCCCGGAGCCGGCGCGAGGCATACGGGCGCTGGGCAAAATGGCTCAGTACGTGGAGGCGCGTGAGAGAAGTCTTTCACGCGCCACCGGACTACCATCGCTAAAGCCCACCCGGTCTTGAGTCTGCAGATCGAACAAATTCTGGATCAGGCAAAGAATCAGGGACGCAAAGCGTTGAAGCGAAGTGGAGGCGAAGAAGTTTGCTAAAGGCTTTGGGACTTGCGTGTGCCTAGCGGGGGTCTCGGCTCGAAGCGCTCGCGGAAGCTCGATCTGCTGTTCAGCAGTCATCGGCGGTCCTGTAGCTCTCAAAGCCTCTTCACCCGACCTGCTGCACAAGACGGAGGCCGGGGTTATTCGGTTGGGACCTCAAAAGCCCGGAGGAAGTGGAGCGCGCTTTTGAGGAGATTGTGGCGAAAGGCTAGAAAATGGAATCCAGCAGGCGCGCTTGGATGGAGTGCTCGTGGAAGAAATGATCGGCGGAGACACCAGAGAAGTCATCGTCGGTGCGCGACAGGACCTGCGCTTCGGGCCTGTGGTGACTTTCGGCCTTGGTGGAATTTTCGTAGAGGCGATTAGAGATTTTGTGGTCTGGCCAGCGCCGCTGACCTTGGATGAAGCCCGGGAGATAATCCGAAGAATTCGCGGCTACCGCATCCTGACCGCCTTCCGCGGCCGCCCGGCTGCCGACCTTGAGGCAGTGGCACAAGTCCTGTGCGACGTTGGTCAACTCGCCTGCCAGTGGCAGGAACGTATAGCTGAGTTAGAGATCAATCCGCTGTTCGTGTTGCCGGAGGGTTCCGGCGTGATCGTGGGCGACGCACTGGCGGTCTTGCGGTAGGCTTTTTACTAAAAATTTTTAAGTCGCCGCTCGTCGAGAGATACCTCGTGAACATGATAGAAGAGACTCTGGTCCAGTGGCGCGCTCACGAGGCACGGCCATTGAACTTTTGAACGTTAGGAGGGACTCATGATCGCCATCATCGTCAACGGCAAGCGGCAGCAAGTCGATGTCAGTTCCGATACGCCCTTACTCTGGGTGCTGCGGGAAAACCTCGGCATGACCGGCACCAAATTCGGCTGCGGCATAGCGCAGTGCGGCGCCTGCACGGTGCATCTCGATGGCAAGCCGATCCGCTCTTGCATCACGCCGGTAGCATCCGTCAGCGGAAGAAAATCACGACCATTGAAGGGCTATCGGCAAATGCCAGCCACCCGATACAGAAGGCCTGGATCGCCGAAGACGTTCCGCAGTGCGGCTACTGCCAATCGGGGCAGATCATGTCGGCATCGGCCTTGTTGGCAGCGAAGCCTAAACCCACCGATGTCGACATCGACGCGGCGATGGCGGGAACATCTGCCGCTGCGGAACCTATCAGCGCATTCGCCGCGCGATCCATCGCGCCGCGGCCATGATGGCGCAGGGAGGTGCGAAATGAGTCAGATCGTCAATTTGAGCCGTCGCGGTTTTCTCAAAGCCGGCATCGCCGGCGGCGGGTTGGTCCTTGGGCTTTATCTGCCCGCGTCTAGGCGTCTAGCCGTTGCGGCAACCGAGTCGGTCGGAGCAATTTTCTCTAACTCCGTTGGTGCGCATCGGTGCAGACGGCAGGGTCACGATTATCGTCGGTCAGTCGGAGATGGGCCAGGGAATCGCGACTTCGGTGCCCATGATCATTGCCGATGAGCTAGAGGCCGATTGGTCGAAGGTCCGCTTTCAGCAGGCTCCCGCGGATCCCGCGTTTGGCGATCCGAGCGCGGCGGCGCGCAATCCACCGGCGGCAGCCGGAGCATTCGCAGTATGTTGACGCATTGGCGCCGGGTGGGCGCGGCCGGCCGAGAAATGCTGATCACTGCAGCGGCCAAAGAATGGGGCGTTCCAGTGGAAGAATGCCGCGCCGAACAAAGTGTGGTGATCCATCAACCGAGCGGAAGAAAATTGACCTACGGCCAGCTTGCCGAAAAGGCGGCACTGCTTCCGGTGCCGAAGGAGCCCAAGCTCAAGTCTCCCGAGGAGTTCCGTTTCATCGGCAAGGACAGTAGCGCGTCTGGACACGCCGGACAAGGTTTCGGGGCGTGCGCTCTACGGCATCGATGTCAAAGTCCCAGGGATGCTCGTCGCGACCGTGCAGCGCTGTCCCGTCTTCGGTGGAAAAGTCGCCAGCTTTGACGCGACGAAAGCGAAGGCGGTCAAAGGCGTGCGTCATGTCGTGCAAATCAGCTCCGGAGTCGTGGTGGTGGCGGATAGCTACTGGGCCGCCAAGAAAGGTCGCGAGGCACTGAGGATCACCTGGGATGAAGGACCGAACGGGCAGCAAAGCAGCGCGGCGATCACTCAACTTTACGCCGAGACCGCGAAACAGCCCGGGCCGGTGGCGCGCAAGGAAGCCGACGCCGAAAGCACGTTGGCGGCGGCCGCAAAGAAAGTCGAAGCGGTTTACGAAGTGCCGTTTCTTGCCCATGCCACCATGGAGCCCATGAACTGTACGGCGCACGTGAGAAAAAATGACTGTGAGATATGGGTTGGAACGCAGAACCAGACGGCTACTCAGGACACCGGCGCGCGCATCACCGGCTTTCCGCTTGAAGCCGTCAAAGTCAACACCATGATGTTGGGCGGAGGCTTTGGCCGGCGCGGGCAACAGGATTTTGTCGCCGACGCGGTTGAAACCTCAAAGGCGGTGAACGCTCCCGTCAAGGTGATCTGGTCGAGAGAAGACGACATGCAACATGGTTTTTACCGGCCGGCGACCTATAACGTTTTGCGCGCGGCCCTGGATGAGCGCGGCACGCCGACGGCCTGGGCGCATCGAATCGTTGGACCGTCCATCAGCGCGGAACGGGGGCAGAAACTGGAAAACGGCATTGACCCCTCGATGGTGGAAGGCGCGGCCAACATCCCTTATGCGATTCCAAACTTGGAAGTGCAGTACATATACAAGAACGTCGGCATACCGGTTGGTGTCTGGCGTTCCGTCGGTGCGTCGCAAAACGCTTTCATCACCGAGTCTTTCATCGATGAGCTCGCCGCCGCGGCCGGCAAAGATCCCTTCGAGTTCCGGCGTGGCTTGCTCACCAAGGCGCTCCGGCACAAAGGAGTTTTAGAACTCGCCGCCGAGAAAGCCGGTTGGGGAACGGCGCTGCCGCCGGGGCGCTTTCGCGGCATCGCGGTGGCATTTTCTTACGCCAGCTACGCCGCCGAAGTGGCCGAGATCTCAATCGCGAAAGACGGTAAAGTGCGTGTCCACCGGGTGGTTTGCGCCATCGACTGCGGATTGTATGTAAACCCTGATCAGGTGGTAGCGCAGATGGAGGGCGGCATCGTCTACGGTCTCAGCGCAGCGCTTTATGGCGCCATCACCATCGACAAGGGCCGCGTGCAACAAAGCAACTTCCACGACTATCCCGTGCTGCGGATCAACGAAATGCCGGTGGTCGAGGTCCACATCGCTCCGAGTAAAGCAGCCGCGGGCGGAATCGGAGAGCCGGCGGTGCCGCCGCTCGCCCCGGCTGTCGCCAACGCCATCTTCGCCGCCACCGGCAAGCGCATTCGAAAACTGCCGATTCGCCCCGAAGAGTTGCAAAGTAGCTAGACGCAACACCAGTAGACGATGGGCGCAAAATCAAGGAGGCCGGTTAACGGTAACTTCCGAAATTGATGAGCCGGATTTATACAAAGGGTCAAAAAATCTTAGGAGATTAGAACGGGAAGTTTGGCTAACTGGGATCAGCTTCTGTGGGCAATCAAGCGGTGGACTCGGCTCCAGGCTTCGACAAGCCCGCCAGGTAGGAACAGCACAACGAGAATGAAGAGGATACCAAAGATCAAAAGATGGAACTCCACAAGTCGAACCGCCAGAAGTTCTTTCAAGATGACATAAAAGAGTGCGCCTAATACTGGTCCATGGATTGTTCCTACCCCGCCGATAAAGGCGATCAGCACGGCATCGAAACGTCCACGCCGGAGAAAAAGCATGCTGCGGGTAGTAACTGACATGGTAGTAGGCGAAGGCGCCGCCGGCAAGTCCGACCAGAGCCGTCGAGAGCTGCCAGCGCGAGCAGCTTGTGGCGGAAGGCGCCGACACCCGACGCTTCCGCCGCCGCTTCGTCTTCCCGAACCGCTCGGATCCCGAGCCCGACCCGCGAGGGGACGAACATCGCGACCACGGCAACACAAAGCACCGCGATCGCTAAAGTGAGATAATAGCGTGGCAAAATACTGTAGGACGTCAGCGCCGCGGCAGGGATCGTGGAAATCTCCGGCATGAGGTTTCCGACCGTGATGCGCAGGATCTCGGCTAGAGCCGAGCGTGCCGATGGCGAAATAGGCGCCGCGGAGCCGAAAAGCCGGGACGCCGATCAAAACGCCAAACGCCGTCGCCACGCGCGGCACCGGCGACTAAGCGCCAGAAACGAGCGGCATACCATCCGACCCAGAGCATTCGCGTCGACCAACGCGCCGAGACCGAAGAAGGCTGCATGGCCGAGATTGATCTGCCCGCGCATAGCCGCCGAGCAAGTTCCAGCTCTGAGCCAGGGCGATGGCGAGGAAGATTTGCACGCCGAGATTGAGCAGATCGTTGCGCGTCGGTAAAAAGCGGCAGCGCGGCAAATGCCAACCGCAAGCAAGATCCCTCCCAGCAGGAATTTCACGCGCGTCCTCCAAACAGTCCCTGCGGGACGCACCACTAAAATGACGAGGAACAGAACCAGCCCGACGACCTCTCGGTACGGACCGCCGAGAAACACCACACTGGTCGCCTCGGCGAGCCCGAGCAAGATTCCACCGGCGAAAGCATCCGAACAGCGAACCGAGGCCTCGCCAGCACGACGACGATCAGCGCCTTCAAAGTCCATTCGAGACCGATGGATGGACTGATCGAATAGGAAACGCTGACGAGTCCGCCCGCGATGCCCGCCAGCGCGGTTCCAAGGGCAAAAGCCGAGCAGATAAGTTTTCCCCACTGGAATTCCCATAAGGGTCGCAGCCTCCCAATCTTCGGCTGTCGCGCGAATCGCGCGGCCCCAGCGCGCTCTTGCAAGAAATAGGTGCAGCACCGCCAGAATAGCAAACGCCAGCACGAGACTAGTTCAGACGAGACGGAATGGCCAAACGCGCCGATTCTGGCCACAGCGCCGGCGTAGGCGGTGGTCACCGCCCGCTCATCGGCGGTCCAAAGACGGATGGCTAGAGTGTGCAGGACCAGCGTGAGACCGAAATCCGATCAGCAGCGAGTTTTTGATGCGAACCTCTTCATGGGCTTTGACGACAAACTGAAACAGCGCCCAGTAGAGGAGCAGCCCAAGAACAAACATCGCCGGCCCGATGGCGAGTAGAGAAACAAACGGGATCGATCCGCCAAAGGGTAAACAGCCAGAATGCGCCGTAGCCCCCTAGCATCAGCAACTCGCCGTGGGCGACGTTCAAGACACGGAGAACGCCGAACGTCAAAGAGAGGCCGGCCGCCGCGAGGCCGTAGAGGCCGCCTACCGAGCAACCCCAGAATGAGTTGTTGCGTGAGAATCACGCGGATCTTCCTCGCGCTAGCGGATCCTAAGTAGGCTGCGCGGACGTGATCGTCTTTGAGCAGTGACTGACCGTCGCCCTCGCCGACAATTCTTCCACCTTCGAGGATGTAGGCGCGTTGGGCCAACGCCAGCACCGCGTGAACGCTTTGCTCCACGATGAGCAGACTCATGCCGTCGCGATGCAGCTCTGCGAGGATGGAAAAGATCGGATTCGACGACTCGCGGCGCCAGGCCAAGGGACAGGTTCGTCGAGCAGCAAGCAGCCGTGGAAGCCCCATAAGCGCGCGGCCGAGAGCGAGCATCTGCTGCTCGCCACCTGAAAGCAATCCGGCCGGTTGGCTGCTGGCGCTCGAACAGGCGCGGGAAAAGATCGTGTAAGACCCGCTCCATCTGCTCCCGCCGTTCTTTCTGAGCGCGTTGGGTGAACGCGCCGAGCTCGAGATTTTCCCGAACCGTCATGCGGCGAAAAGCCGACGTCCTTCCGGAACGAGAGCAACGCCACGCTCGACGATCCGCTGCGGCGAGGCTGCGTGTGAGGCGTTTTATCCTCCCATCGAATCGTCCGCCACGCGCAGCGCAGCAGTCCGGCAATCGTCTTGAGCAGAGTAGATTTGCCAGCGCCGTTGGGGCCGACGAGGGCGACGATTTCTCCGGGGCGAACCGTCGAGACTCGACGCCATGCAGCGCCGCTAAGCGCGCCATAGGAGACTTCAAGATTTTCCACTTCAAGCATGATTCTTTATGAACTCCGTTCAAGCAGTTCAAACTGCGTTCAAGACGTTCAAAACGTTCAGCAGCCCGGTATGCATTCCCGTCTCCGACGGCTTGAACTGCTTGAACGATTTGAACGGCTTGAACACTTGGCTTCGGGTCTAACCCGCGGCGCTTTCTCCCAGATAGACTTCGATCACCTGAGGATCTTTCGCGATACTTGCAGGCGGACCTTCGGCAATCTTCTCCCCGGCGCTGAGAACTATGATGCGCTGTGAAAGGTCAAGCAGCGCCCAGACGATATGTTCTACCAGGATCAAGGTCAGCCCGCCGATGTTGCAGCATGCGGATGAGCGTCATCGCCTCTGCGGTCTCCAGCCGGAGTCAGTCCCGCCATGAACTCGTCTAGCAATAAGAGCTTCGGCGATGTGCCAAGCGCCCGAGCCAACTCCAGTCGCTTTCTATCCATCACCGTAAGGGTGTGAGCAGGTCGCGCCGATTGACCGTCCAAACCGACCGAAGACAAGAGTTCTTTCGCTCTGTCGCGCGCCGCTGCTCCCCGTCAGCCGGAGGCAGCCGTAACCCAGACCGACGAGGACATTCTCGAGCACCGGTGAGGCCGAGGAAAGGCCGAACCAGCTGGAATGTTCGAGCAAGCCCGCGGCGGCAGATCTGATGGGGCGGTAGACCGTTGGTACGCGTCGTCCTGAAATTGAATCTCCCCACGTCGGGAACAAGCGCCCCGCTGACGAGATTGAACAGCGTCGTTCTTCCTGATCCGTTCGGCCCCATCACGCCGAGGATCTCGCCCGCTTCAACGGTCAGACTGACGTCTCCGAACAGCAGCAACGCCGCCGAAGCTCTTTGAAACTTTATCGAGACTCAGAAGAGTCATCGTAGAGAGTGCCTGAACGTTGTCCCCTCGCCGAGGTGAGAGGACAAGGTAGAGGGAGCAGCGTCAGTTTTGGAGTGCTGAAATTCCATTGCTGAGTAGAAAGAGTCTGGAAGGATCGTGGAAGCCAACCACGCTATCGCTGGCTGAAAGGGTTGCGCGGGGTATGCAAACGGAGACGTGGCGACGTCTTTGGGCCAAACCAGACTGTTGCGTCCCTTTCTGCCACTGGATGAATACCCCTGGAATCTCTAGCCGTTCCATCCGCGACGGAACCGCACCGGTCCCGACACCGTGACCATATTGGTGGCTCGCAATGCCATCGCGGATTTTGTCGCGGTCCAAAGCCTCCGCCCGTGAGACAGCATCGGCGAAAATCTGGACTACCGCGTAAGCCCGGACCTACGACGGGATCCGCCAAACGGTTATGCTTACGGGTGTAAGTTTCGTTCAGCTCCTTGACCAGCGGATACTTGAGGGCAGCGTGCCAACCTGTGCCCAGAAGAGTGTAGTCCCCGGCCGTTCCAAGTTCTTCGCCCAAGCCGGCGCGTCTGGATCCCGCGTAGCAGGACCAGAAACTTTGGCGTGAAATCCAGCTCCTTCATCTGTTTGACGATGGTCATCCCGTCGGGCGGCGATTGGGCACGCCGAAGACCGACTCGGCCCCTGCGGACTTCGCCTGCAGGATCATGTTTGAGAAATCTTTCGATCCCGGCGCATACTCGGCCTTGACCACCACTTCATAGCCGGCTTCCTTTCCGTAGGATTCCCAGTAGCCGCCGATTTCCTGTCCCCAGTCGGTCTTTCTCGAGAAACAAAGCTACCTTCTTTGGACGCTGGTTATCGGGCAATGAACCATTGAGCAGATCGATAGGTTTCTCTGGCAATTTGCGGCGACTTCCAAAATGGCGAGAAAGAGATAGCGGTAGCCCTGCTTGTGGATGCTCTCCAGGGCGAATCCCACACCCGAGATAGGGAATGCGGTTTTTCTCGGCGATAGTGGCGCCCGGCGGCATGAAGGTCAGAGCCGACCCCGCCCAAATAGGCGAGCACTCCTTGGGCTGCATGGGTCTCTAAGCCGCGCCACGGTCTTGGTCGCGTCGGACTCGTCATCGAGCACCATCAGCTCCAAGGGAAACCGTCGGTTTCCCACCTGAATTCCGCCGTCGGCATTGATTCGCTCAACGGCAATGTCATAGCCATGCTTCAGGTCGTTTCCGATCGACGCGTAGCGGCCGGTCAGACGGGACCACAGCGCCCACCTTGATGGTTTGGCGCAAAGACGTCGACGCAACAACCCATGAGCCATGCGCTGCTGCGAGCAAATCTGAATTGTCCGCCTCATGATCGCCTCCTTTGCGCCAGTCCTGGCGTACGCTCTTGAGCGATGCAGTAGAATGTGCGCGCGACGATATCATGGCGAAGCAGTTCCGTCAAAATTTTACAGCCGAATCTCCTATCGTTGACTAAACGGTGGCGCGGGATAGCCGAACTGCGCGGTCGCAAAATCCTTGGGCCAGATCAGTTCCTGCTTGCCCTTCAACCATTGCTGGAAAAGACTTTGACCTCACCGGTTCCATCCGGTCGAAAGCGTACGGGACCCACCACGGTCGTCATGTTTGTGGCGGCGATGGCGTCGCGGATCTTCTCGCGATCGAGGCTACCCGCCCGTGTTATCGCTTCCGCCAGAATTTGAACGCATGCGTAGGCTGGACCTACGAGCGGGTCAGCCGGCCGATTGAATCGCTTCTGATGCGCGTCATTCACCTCAGCCACTTTGGGGTAGCGCGCGGCGAAGTGCCACCCGGGCGAGAAGCAGAAAATAATCGCCGTCCTTGCCAAGGTTCTGTGACCACACCGGCGGATCGGCCGCCCGAATAAAGACAACCGCTTTAGGATTGAAATCCAGCTCCTTCATTTGCTTGACGATCGTCATGCCGTCCGGAGGCGAAGGTAGGGCAAATACCGCTTCGGCGCCCGCCGATTTGGCCTTGAGAATCAACTCGGAAAATCCTTGGCGCCCGGTGCATACTCACCGCTCGCCACTACTTGATAGCCATGTTTGCTTGGCGAAGCTTTCCCATGCCGATCCCATCTCCTTTCCCCAGTCCGTCCTTTCGAGTAAAAGCGCAACCTTAGTAGGTCGTTGGGCTGCCGGAATCGAACCATCGAGCAAAACAAACGTCTCTTTCTGCCAGATCCGGCGACTTTGGAAAGGGCGAGAAGAGATAACGTAAGCCCTGTTTGTGAATGCTATTCAAGGCGAAGGCGATGCCGAGGTAAGGAATCTTGTTCTTATCCCCGATGGAAGCAGCCGCAGCGTGAAGGTCCGATCCGGCTCCTCCCAAATAGGCGACGACTCCCTGGGTGGCCAGGGTCTCCAGGCGAGCCACGGTCTTGGTGGGATCCGACTCATCATCCAACATGGTCAACTCGATTGGCATTTTCTTGCCGCCGACGGTCACTCCGCCCGCGGCGTTGGTCTGCTCAACGCCAATCTCGTAGCCGGTCCGGACCTGGGCTCCCAGTGCCGCGTAGCGCCCGGTGAGCGGGACAACCGCGCCGACCTTGATGGTTTGGGCAATCCCTCCGGAGGTAAACCCGAGAAGCGTGAGGGCTGCTGAAAGGCAAAGTCAAACTTAGTCAGTTTCATGATCTCTCTCCTCTTACTGAAGTCCTTCCACACTCTAGATCACATCACACCAGGTTCTTGTCGATAGGAAAATTGCCGCGACCATACCACGGAGGATAGCCCGGTCAAAATTAAACCCTACCTCTGCAAGCGCGAACGACGCGCTCCGGACATCTTCGGCAAAATCAAAGAACGTCCCACACGTTACACAGCCGGGTTTTTTCCATTTGACGCCTGCGATGCGCCGAGTAGAATAGGCGGCAATTGACCTTGGTCCTAGATCAGCGTGACTTCTGACACGAGGGAGGGCCCATGGAGAAAATCGAGCTCACCGTAAAAAGCGGCTTCACCAGATTTTTCTCTTAGGGGCATTGCTTTTAGCGTCAGCGTCGACATTACACGCTGCAGGAACGAATTTACACCGGCTTATTTTTCGCCAGCGCCTGGAGCTTCGTCAATCATCTGGGTGGCCAAAGAGGCGCGGCTATTCGAGAAGCACTGGTCTCGACGTCGCGCCGGTACTGATTCCCAGCAGCGTGCGCACCTTGCAAGCGATATTGGCTGGGGAAAGCGCCATCGCCGAGAGCGCGGGTCCCGCGGTTGTTAGCGCCCGTCTGGCCGGCGGTGACGTTGTGGCGATCGCTGGGAGCGTGAATATTTCTAACCTACTATTTTGTGACCGTGCCGGGCATCAAACGGGCTGAAGAGCTCAAGGGGAAAATAGGCGCAAACCAGAGTCCCGGCACCATCGCTGATTTTGCGCTGCGCGTGAGCCTGAGAAAGTTGGGGCTGGATCCGGCAAAGGATGTAAGTTTACGCTCCATCGGCGTGCTCTACGATCGAATCGCGGCGATGCAGAAAGGGATCGTGCAGTTTACTGTTCTCACCGAAGCGGAGAAGCCTATTGTGGACAAGCTGGGCTACTCCGTATTGCTTGATTTGATCTCGCTCAGGATTCCCTTTCCCCAGCGTGGCATCTATACGATGGGAAAGTACCATAAAAGAACAACCGGATACGGTGCGGCGGTATATGCGGGCGCTATGTCGAGGCGATCCATTATTTCAAAACCCGAAAAGAGGAAACCATCAAAATCATGAGCAAATATTCCCGCGTGGAAGATCGAAACGTGCTCGAGCATACCTGGTCCTGGTTCACGCAAAACATGCCCGAGTATCCGTATCCACCGCTGGAGGGGTACCACGTCGTCTTGCAGGAAATGGCGTCGACCAATCCCAAAGCGGCTGCACTGAACGCGAAAGAGCTCATGGATACTCGCTTCGTCAAGGAACTGGAAGATGCCGGGTTTGTGGCGAGCCTCTACAAGAAATAGACTGCAACGTGCTATGAGGAACTCACTTTATGAAATTCTCATTCTTTATGATGCCGCTTCATCTGCCAACCGGAGAATCCTTCGCTGGCGCTTTGATCGTGACATCTCGTTGATCCACTACGCTGACGCGCTGGACTTCGATGAGTTTTTCATCGGCGAACATCACTCCGGGGGTTGGGAGACCATGCCTGCACCGGAAATGGCCCTCGCTAAGGCAGCTGCCCATGCTCACCGTATCCGCCTCGGCACTTCGGTGATCAGCCTTCCTTTTCATCATCCCTTCCACGTCGCAGAACGGATGGCTTTTCTCGATCACCTCACGCGTGGCCGCGCCATCTTGGGTGTGGGGCCCTGTAATCTGATCACCGACAAGAAGCTCTTCGGCCTGCCCAGCGAAAAGCTCTACCCCATGTTGGCTGAATCCGTAGACATCATTGTTCGTCTGCTGGAGTCACCCGATCCCATCGATTATGAGGGGCGGTTCTGGAGTTTCAAGGAGATGCGGCTGCAGCTCCGCTCTTATCAGCAACCACGCATGCCTTTGGCTATTGCTTCGTCGGGAAATCCGGTGAGCGTTGAGCTGGCCGGCAAATACGGCATGCTGCTTCTGTCTCCCGCTGGGAAAAACCGGAAGAGCGCCGAGCAGTGGAAAAACGTCGAAGCGGCAGCGGCTAAACATGGGGTTAAAACTTCCCGCGACAACTGGCGCATCGCCACCTGTGTCTACCTCGCTGAGAGCCGGGAGGAAGCCTGGGCCGATGTTGAAGCGAGCATCGGGCGCGACATGGAATATTTCTTTGCCATCGGACTGAAGGCGCCCTATGAGTCTTATCCCGGCCAGCCTGCGCATGAAATCACGCCGCGCTCTGGCGCCGACCGGCGCGACTGGATCATCGGCACGCCGGACGATGCCATCGCGCAAATCGAGCGCATGCAGGCCGAAACCGGAGGCTTCGGCGGGCTCATGTTAACTACCCATGAGTGGACCGGGACTGAAAAGCTGCGCAAATCTCTCGAGCTCTTTGCCCGCTATGTCATGCCCCACTTTCGCGGCCATACCCTCGGTTACCGTGACGAGTGGAAGCGTATTCAACGAGCCGCGGCCGAAGGCGGGGTGAAGCTGGGCAGAGAAGGTCAGGCCAGCAACCTTGTGCGAAGTGAAGACCTATCCCAAGCGCCGGGAAATGACCCGACGTTGATGAACGAGCAGTCCCGCAGGATCAGACCATAAGATATTCTGTTCCTCGCGGTCACAACTGGGAAGGAAACTTGCTGCTCGGAATAAAAGCCGGGGTGGTTGACACGGAGCAGTGAACAACGTACTGTGAAATAACCTACTTCAGTATAGGGCCTTCTGAAAGAGGAAAGAGACACATTGAAGGCCTAGTCAGTCTCACCTAGCGAAAAGATATCTAAAGGACAATCCGACCAGGGCGTGGTTTCTGTTATTTGATTCCCCATGTTCTGCTCCCATTAGCGGTCAAGTTCTCAGGCTAGAGACAGCAACATTCTCTTATAGGAGGAGAACATGAATAATAAATTGTATGTGGGCGGTTTGCCCTATTCAGTAACTGACGGGAAACTAGAGGAACTATTCCAGGCACACGGGACCGTTGAGTCCGCCAGGGTGATCTCGGATAAGTTCACCGGCCAGTCACGGGGCTTTGGCTTCGTCGAGATGGGTTCCGGAAATGAAGCACAAACAGCCATCGACGCTTTGAACGGGACCCAATTCGACGGCCGCACGCTCACCGTGAATGAGGCCAAACCGATGGCAGACCGCAATAGTAACGGCGGTGGAGGTCGGGGGAATAGAAGCGGCGACCGCAATCGCTGGTAATTTTCTCGTTCTTACCTAGCTAAAGGGGGACGCAACAGGTCGGGTTGCGTCCCCTTTTTGCGAACTGCGCGTGGGTATCAAGTGGTTTCAACTCCACCGATTTTCTGCGAGCGTGATCTCGTGAGTAAAGCGTTGAATTCAGATACTTATTCATCATGGCCGGTTCTAAACCGTAAATTGGGGGAGTTACTTTGCTTTGACCACCACCGTACTGGGTCTGTATTTTTGCGTTACTGGATCTTTTAATTCGGCAAAAAGCATCATGGCTATTGGATCCTTGAAATTTAGTCTGATTCTAAAGTTTCCAACATTCTTTATTTCTAACACTGCGACGTGTGGCGTCTCGAATGTTCCGTCAATCACTGAAGCGGTTATATGCGTCGTAAGACCGAGACGAGCTACCGTACTTCTCCCATCTAAAATGGCCAATACGTTTGGCGGAGTTTGTATCGCTTCATAACTTGCTCCAAGCACAAATTGCCCTGGTTCCAATGAAAAATCCTCTTTAGTCAGATCTATTTCCTTATATTTGAGCTCCTGCGCCACCGTTAGACTTACAGTCTGATTAGGTTCGGGCAGAAGCAGATTTTTGGCTAGATGGATACGAATACCGACGGGGCGTATGTTCTTCTTATCAAAATCAGGCTCAATAATGATTTTGCCTTGATCAATGTACTTCTCAATTGTTTGATGTGATAAAAACATGAAACGCAGTATGCCATGAAATGTTTCTTTTGCTAAACGCGCAATGATTCTAGTGATTTTAGGGTCTCGGCTGTTCAGGGCGAGAGTTGGCGCGTTGCCCGCTTTTTATCACGTGATCGCTAGCGGTAATCAGCGCCGAGAAGTCTTGCCGGGTACTCACGATCGGCTGTACCTGCCTGCAGTGGCTGATAATAATTTTTTCAGGATTGTTCAATATTAGACAGCAACTCCTGGCGAATCAGCGCATCGTCAAAGACTCCGACGGGTAAACCTGACGTAAGGGTTGCCTGGAGGAACGAAGGCAATATAGCGCCCTAAGCGATGTCCGAGCAATACAACGGCGTGAGGGACAAAAATGTCTTTTCGATTCGAAGCTTGGGAAATCACAGATCCGGGAACTAGAAACCGTGCGGTCGTGTTGCATCCAGCCTATTATCAATGCACTGATGCGCGAATTGACGCATGTGGTCTTCAGCCTGCAACGCTGTTGTGAAAGTCCTATTAGTGAACATAGAATGAAGGCCCTCATTAAAAATCTACATGACCTTTCCATGCCCATGAGTTTGTCCTAGCGTCCAGATTAACTACCCCAACGTAGGCCTTGTTACGATAAGATTCTTTGATTGTGTATCTTTTGCTAATGCTCATAATCGTTACTTTAGTCGTTAAGGGACTCTAAAGCAAATACAATCTAGAGCGAAGAGGAAACAATAAACGCGCTGTTTTTCTATTACCCGGTGCTGCTACACCGGGGCGTTAGTGGATCGCGTCCTGAATCTTACAGGCATGGGTGACGTCGGTCTCTCATGTATATCGCCTGTCGCAGGCGATCGAAGTAGGATTGGCTAACCAGTGTGGACTCCCGAAGAAATCACTGTATTGTTTAAAAAGGACAGAAGAGGAGCTGCTCAACGCCAGGAGAGGATCTATGAACGAATATAAAAGTTGGAAAATTCTTCAAATCATTCCGGCACAGGGAGGTTGGAAAGCGGTTCATTGCCAAGAATTAGAAGATAGGCAAATAGAGATTTCTAATCGGCCAATAATCTGCTGGGCCCTTGTCGAACCTGTCGGAGAGACCACAGTTGTACGAACACAAGTGCGGGGCATCGAGCAGGAGCTAAATGACTTAGCCGTTGTAGAAGATTTAATAGACACAGAAGACATCAGGCAAGATGGCACAGATCGAAATCAGTATTTTCTTGGATACAATGATCCGGAAGCACACAAAGAATCTGACTACTGGATTAAGCAAGCCAACCACCGGCTTCGCACAGAAAAAGAAAAAGATTGGAGAAGAGGAATTGATTGCGCTTTGTCATTTTCCAATGAAGTGGAACGGATTGAAGGCACAAATGATCACGCGTCGCCAGAAACAGCTCGCGGCGCAAATCGCGCAGCCATAGCCCAACGAGTGTCTGCAGCCGGTAACGTGGATTCAAATCTCGTTGGGAAGGTTTTGATTTTATCCCTTAGGCTGTGCCGATAGACGAGCATCAGCAGTCTTGCGTTTGCGATTCGATGCGGATCTCTCCGGCGACCGAATCTTCGCCCTCAAGGGGCGGCCCGCCTTTTTCTTCTCTGCCTTACGCTGCTCCCGGCGCGCAGCCTTGTCCCTCTGCTTCTGCTGGCGCGCTAACTCTTTCTGGCGCTTCTGGTATGTCTGATTTCCCATAGAATTAGTGTAACACACACAGCACCAAGAGATCGAGCAGGTGTCGGCGGTGGAATCAGCCAAGAGGAGTGATGTGTTGCTACTGCGCCTACCTCCACCCCACTGCGCGTTATCGGTAAAGCGCGTCGATAAAGCCACTGGACTGCATCTGGCGTATGAAGGAGTCGTCAAAGAACCTGCGTGGGTCCGCGTCTTTCGCCTTGGGATTCCTCGTGGCGAGGTCATCGAGTACAGACTTCACCGCCTCGACGGTCGGGAGCGGCACTTTGAGCATGTATTTCTGCACGTCAATTTCGTAAGCATCGGAGAGCGAGGCAGGATTGGTCGTGCGCAAATATTTGCCCATGACCGCCATGGCAAGGTTCTTATCACGTTTCGCGCGGGCGATCGCTTCCACCTGCGCCACCATGTAACGGCGCACGAGGTCCGGATCCTCGCGAATAAGTCGACCGCGCGTCGTCATCCCCGTGAACGCATACGGCATCCCCAGAGAGGCTACGTCGAGCAGCACGTGGTGCCCCAACTTCTTTGCCTGGGCGATGGCGGGATGGGAAAGAATACCTGCCTGGATGCGATTGGCTTGCAGAGCCGGGACCATGGACTCCATACCACCGACCTGCACGATGGCGACATCCTTTTCGGGCACGAGTCCGAAATGACGCAAAGCAATGCGTGCGCCCACGTCGATGGAAGTTCCGAAGCGCGTGATGCCCAAGGTTTTACCCGCAACTGTTCCGCTTTCTCAATTTCCGGGCGGGCCATCAAATTCTGGACGAGTGTATCGAGCGTGGTGCCGACGATCATTACGTCGGCCCCACCCAACGCCGCGCTTGCAGTCGTACCGCCGGATATCTGCAAGAACTGCACTTCTCCCGCAATCAAAGCGTTCATCCCCTCGACGCCGGTGGGTGTGGCGATCACTTCTGCTTCTAAACCATGTTTGTTAAAGATCCCGGCTTCCCGCGCCAACCAGGGCGGCATCATAACAGCTGGAGAGCGACGTAAAGGCCATGCGGACTTTGCGCAAACCCGAAGAGTCGGCCTGCGTAGGACCACTGCCTGCCTAGGCCAAAAATGACGGAAAAGAGAATCAGAAAGACAACCGGACGAATTTTCACGTTCATTGCCGCCTGTAGATAAAATGCTAAGCGTTTTCTCCGAGGCTTTGGTTTGGCGTCTGCTCGTGCCTCGCACCCTTGTCCTGGTGCCTACGCTTGCCCCCACACGCTCTTGGCGGTGTCTACAACCATCTTGAGCTTGCGCCACTGCTCATCTTCAGTGAGCAGGTTGCCCTCCATCGTCGAGGCGAAGCCGCACTGGGGACTGAGGGCGAGATTTTCCAACGGCACATACTTGCTCGCCTCGTCGATACGCCTCTTGAGTTGGTCTTGTGATTCCAGCTCGGGGAGTTTGCTGCTCATGAGCCCCAGTACCACCGTTTTGTCGCGCGGCACGAAGCGTAAAGGCTCGAACGTGCCGGCCCTTTCCGACTCGTACTCGAGCAGAAACGCATCTACCTCAAGCTGGCCGAACAATTTCTCTGCGATGGCGTCGTAACCGCCCTCGGCGTACCACTGGCTTCGGTTGTTGCCCCGACAGAGATGGATGGCCAAGATCACGCCCGCGCGCTTCGCACCCTCCAGACAGGCATTGTCCACGCGAATAGCCTCATCGAGCGCCTGATCTGGGTCAAGTCCCATTTCGTTTTTGACGTAGTTACGCCACTTCGGATCGATGTAGTAGCTGTAGCGCGGCGCGTCGATCTGCACATAGTGCACTCCTTCGCTCACCAGCGCCTGAATCTCCGCCTTGATGATCGGAACGATATCCCAGAGGAAAGCCGAGTAGCTGGGATAGACTTTATCGCTGATACCCTTTTTGTAGTAGATCGCGGGAAACTGATTAGCCGTTGGCAGCGTGATTTTAGTATCGCCGGGACTATGCTGCTTCATGAAGGCAAGTTCATGCTGGGTCAAGCGCCGGGTCTGCTTCACCTTCCCCACCACGATTCCGGGGACGCGCGAGGGCTGATTCGAAGAACCTCCGCCACTGGCCTGCCACGAGCGGAGCAGGTTATCGCTCTCGTCGAGCCCTTCTACAGCTTCATTAAAGTCGCTCATGAAGTTGATGCGGCGGAGTTCGCCGTCGGTAAATATTTTGAAGCCAAGATCCTTTTGGCGCTGCAGTACCTGTAATATATGCTTATCTTCCAGTGCGCGTAATTGCTGATCGACACCGCCGGCGCTACGCGCTTGTAGCAGTTCGGCTGGCCGCAAGAGACTACCTATGTGATCGGCGCGATATTTGGTCGCCATAAAAACCTCCTTACAGAATGGATTGATGGAGTATTGGAGTACTGGAGTGTTGAGAATTCAAAGACCCATTACTCCATCTACTCCAACACTCCACTTATTCCTTCAAGCTTCCTATTCGCCCAAAAGTTTTTCAGCCTTTGAATAACCTCAGGAGGCTGCGCGATGACATCTTTCGCCAGCGCCTCAAGCTCTTCACCAGCCACGGGACCCACGAGCCAGTCCCGCTTTTTTGCCTCCGCTAAAAGCTCCGGGTCTTTGAGCGTCTTATTCCAAGCCTCGCGCAAGATCTTGATCGCGCTCCGCCGGCACTCCCGGAGTCGTGACCATCGTGGCCGGCCGAATTCACTCGGCGCCAAAACTACCGTGGCCAGACGGCGACCGGCCTCGGGAGTCTTGTAACGGATCCATGAGCTCATAGAATGTGGGAACATGGGTCAACGACGGGTCGCGTTTCCGCCCCGTTTGAACGAGGGGACGCAAAAAACCGTTTTTCCCCAAGTGAGAAAAGGCTCGCGGCCCGAGTAGGCCGCAATGGTAATTGTGCGACAGTGAATCTCTCCCCGCTCCAGCGCAAGGTCAATGTCCGATGCGCCTTGGTAGCCGGTGATGAGATTGAATTTCACCGCTAGCGTGTCTTCCAACAGCCTGGGTATATGGTATTGAGGTGAACCCGTCCCTGTCGAACCGCATTTCGGTGGCTCTCGCCGCTTTACGCAGGTCGTCAAAGTTTTTGTTCGAATTGTCGCTGCGTATGAAAAGCAAGAAATCGGTTTGTTCTGGTGTCCGCAAGCCAGACAAATTTCGCCCAGTCGAACTGAACTTCCTTTCGCGCGACGAGCTGGTCCATGTAGATTGCCGGATTGATCGAGCCGATCGTCAATCCGTCCGGCTTGGCGAGGCCATAAACATAATTTGCCGCGATCACCGAGCCCGCCCCCGGCATATTCTGTACCACGATGCTGGGGATTACCTGGGATGTGTTTTCCTAGATGGCCGGCAATCAACCGCGCCCAAAGATCATAAAGGTCGCCGACCTGCCACTCCCTAACAACTCTGATGCTCTTTCCTGATAAAAATTCGATTGTGCGTAAAGGCTTAGAAACGGAACCGAAAATCCATGCAAGACAAAACAAAAACAACAGAGCACGCGCCGCACCTATCTCAGATTTCCCATTGCGGCCTCCTGCCTCGATAGTGATCGGTTAGAATCCTAGGCAAAAGTCTCCTTGATGTACCGATGCGCCGCCATGGCAGCCACGGCGCCCTCGCCGGCTGAAGTAATCGCCTGAGCGGGGGAGTCTTGCCGGATATCGCCAACGGCATACAACCCCGGCAGCTCGGTTCTCATCCAAACATCCGTCGGTACGTGGCCCGTAGCGCTTAACTGTATGATGCCTCTGAGAAACGCGGTGTTCGGCTCCAGCCCCACATAAACGAAAACTCCTTTCAAATCGATTTGCGATTCTTGTCCCGTTGCCACGTTCAGTGCGCGCACCCGGTGACCCCGTCATCCCCAAAACTTCTTTGACAATTGTCTCTCGGCGCACATCGATTTTGGAGTGGCTCAATACCCGCTGCTGGTTGTTGACCGCTGAGCTCCGTTCCGCGGTCAAAGATAATGGCCCGATCGGCATAGTTGGCGGTTCAGGGCCTCCTGCAGCGCTGAGTCGCCTCCTCAACAACTCCCACGGTCTGGCCGCCGACGGCGCGTCCAGCTGCGATGACCCTCTCCCGCCCATTAGCTTCGTTTCGCCGGGAACGCCAGTGCACAAGAATCGATCCGTGGCGACGATCAGCGCTCTTGGTGTGATGACGTTCCTCTGAAGTGATGACGGACCACAGTCGATCATGGGCTTCTGCTTCCGGACCTCGACGCGCTGGAATTCCGCTCCCTGATCCGCCCGCCTGGCGCTGCACAGTCGGGCACAGATCGTAGCCGGCTATGCCGTCAGGGAAACCCGGGAAAATCTTCGATCTTCTCAATGCTGACTGTCAGATGGCCGCCAGGGATATTAGCTTCCAAAACCAACGTGGAAAGGCCATAGCGTGCTGCGAACAGGCCGGCAGTCAAGCCGCCGAGCCCCGAGCCGATGATTGCGACGTCATAGTCCGCCATGCCTAGTTTGCTCTCGCTGAAGGTTCAAATCGTTCAAGCCGTTCAAATCGATCAAGCCCCTCCTTAATCCTCCCCGCGTCGCGGGGAGGAAAGAGGTGGGGATTGAACGGAGCGCAGCGGTTGAACGGCTTGAACGTCTGGAACGGTTTTTCTCGTGGCGTCATCTCCACTCATCGACGGACACGGTCTTCTGGTAGTTGCAGCCGATGATGCGCCAGTAGCCGTTGGTTTCGCCGCCGACCACGACCACGTGAATTTCGTCGGGCTTGAACATGCGAATCATTTCGTCCGGCGCCGCTTTCAACTTCGACGCATAGGGTTCTTCGCCGAACGTCGCTCTCGGGTAAATGTAATTCTGAATCAGCTGATAGTCCCAGTACTCACCGGCGGGCATCAGCGCGTTTTCGTAGACCCACTCGATAAGCTTTTCCTTGGTGTCGAATCCACCGCTGTCGATAAACTGTCTGGCCGCGATCGGATCGAGCACAAACGTCGGCGCGCTGTGCGCGTCCATGCCGCGCAGCATGCTGCGCACATGCTCGCGCCAATATTGCTCGCGCACGCCGAGCGTGAAGGCCGTGGAGCGGCAGCCGGTAAAGATGCTGACCGTGCTATCGGTCGGGTTTGAAGCCGTGCTGTACGTGAAATGGTGTCCAGGGGCTGCGCTCTTCGTTCTCGGCGAAGGTCACGCTGCTGTAGGCATAGCCATTGCCCTGAGAGCCCATGTAACTGTCCCCGGGGAGCGAGCCACCCTGGAGGTTCTGCGACAACAGACCGTAGGCGCGTCCGATGGTTGCGTTGGCGTGATTGTAAGGAGCCATGGCGCCGGTCCCGGCGTTCATACCGATCTCGTGGCGGATCGGGCCGTTGACTACGACCATCGCAGCCATCGAGCTGGTGGTGCTGCCGCGCGCGCTGACGCCGCTCGCAGCCAAGGCCAGAATCACCGGAAAATACTCTGGCCGCGCGCCAGCCATCACTGCGTTTACCGCTACTTTTTCGACCGTAAACTCCCAGTGCTGGCGAAATTGGTTCGAGCGCAGATGCCCCGCGACTTCGTCCGGTTTCCGGCTCGTGTGGGCCAGCATTTCCGCTACCTTCTTTTCTGTCGGCAAAATAATCGGCAGTTTGTCGGTCCAATTGTTGTCCAGGAACAGGCGGTGCAGATTTTCTTCAGCACCGGCCTCGACCAGTCTCGGCGTCGAGCGCTCGAACTTAGTTTCCTTAACCCGATCTCCTTCGGCTGGGCGTGTGAGTCCTTCAATAACCTCTTGCATGACCGGCCGGCCGCTGATCGGGCTCTTGCCGTCGACATAGGCCCGTAGCTGCTCGGCGGTTTTGCCCATCACCGGTTGGGGCACGAAAGTGTAACGTGCCTGCGGCATACCGTGCATTTGAGTCACGGATTGCACCGCTTTCTCGAAGGCGTTGGTATGGATAGCGACGGTGGGCACACCGTACTTGCTATCGATCGTAATTGCGTGCACGGCGACCGCCGGCGCACAAGTGCTTCAATGGCCGACACCGATGATGGCGCCGTCCCCGTTGGCCTTGATCATTTCCCAAGTCTTAGGATCGTCCTTGGTGTAGACGCTCGACATTTCGACGAACTTCGTCGTCACTGAGGGCATGTGGTCGGCAAACCAGTCCTGCACCTGGCGTAGAAACAGGCCCGAGTCGTCAAACCGCGGGTCGACCAAATACAGCGTCTTGCCGTCCAGGCTTTCTAACCGCGGCGCCATCGGTTTCGGAGTGATCTTGGGAGGATAACCCACGGGGTTCATTACCGTGATTTTATTGCCTCCCCAACGTTCGCTTCTTGATTTACCTGAGCTTCGTTTGCCATTTTGAAGACCTCCTCGATGACTGCCTATTAACATTTCCTGAGCACCTTTGAAAAGGCCAATTGAACTACCCCGCAGCAAAGCTGACAGGGTATCAGAGCATAGCGATGAGAGCTTATCCCAAAGGCGTCACCCCCGAATGTTTTAATCGGGGGTCCAGTTCCGGTTTCGCCTGGATTCCCGATAGAAGCATTCGGGAATGACGGACTCTAAGAGGTCTGGGAATAGCGATTTACGCAGCAAGCTACGGGGAATCAAACCCGCAGTGATTGAAAAACAGTTTTATGCTTCGACTGAGTTCATAGAAGGGCGAACGGCGGTGGATACGACACGCGCTTGATGGAAAGTCTTATTCTATAGTAAAGAGTGCATGGTCAGCGCATCTTATTCACTTTGTCAGGCATGATTGCGGGCCGCATAGGGAGGAACAAATATGATCGCCAACGAAGCCCCTCGATCGCGCGGACAGGCACGCTTCAGAACTACAACGCTGCCGTCGATTTGATCGAGCGCAATCTCGCCGCGCGGCCGGATAAGATCGCCTACATCGACGAGCACGGTCGCTACAGTTTCGCCGAGCTTGCTGAGCGCGTGAATCGCTGCGCCAACGCCTTCACCGGCCTCGGCCTATCCATGGAAGCGCGCGTCATGCTCTGTCTTACCGACACCATTGACTTTCCGTCCACATTCCTCGGCGCCATTAAGGCGGGCCTCGTGCCGGTCGCAGTCAACACGCTGCTCACCAGCAACGATTACGACTTCATGCTGCGCGACAGCCGCGCCCAGGCATTAATCGTTTCTGAGCCGCTGCTCCCGTGTTCAAACCAATTCTCGACGATCCGCCGTTTCTCAAGCACGTCGTCGTGTCGGGCGATTCTTCCGCCCACCCGCGGCTGGCCGACTTGATGGCCGCGGCCGGATCGAATTTCGCCGCCGCGCCACGCGCGCGCGGACGACGCCTGCTTCTGGCTGTATTCTTCCGGCTCCACCGGTACGCCGAAAGGCACTGTACATGTACAAATGAGTCCGATTCGCACTGCCGAGCTTTACGGCCAACCTGTTCTCGGCATTCAGGAAAGCGACGTCGTCTTTTCCGCAGCTAAGCTGTTCTTCGCCTACGGACTCGGGAACGCGCTCAGTTTTCCGCTTTCTGTCGGCGCAACCACAGTCCTTCTCAGCGAGCGTCCGACCCCGGCTTCGGTTTCCCGCATTTTGCGTCAGCACCGGCCGACAATTTTCTACGGCGTGCCGACCCTCTACAGCGCGCTCTTGGCAAGCCCTGAGCTGCCAAAGCGCGAGGAACTCAACCTGCGCCGCTGCACGTCGGCTGGAGGCGCTGCCTCCCGACGTCGGCCGACGCTGGCTTGAGCACAGCGGAGTGGACATCCTTGACGGCCTGGGTTCCACCGAGATGCTGCACATCTTCTTATCGAACCGCCCCGGCGACGTGCGCTACGGCACTTCGGGTAAGCCGGTTCCCGGCTATGACATCCGCCTGGTAGACGAAGATGGCAAGCCCGTTGCCAAGGGAGAAATCGGCGAGTTGCAGGTTGCCGGTCCCACCAGCGCCGCGTTTTATTGGAACAACCGTGAAAAAAGCCGCAACACTTTTATCGGACCGTGGACGAAAAGCGGCGACAAGTACATCGAGGCGAGGATGGATATTTCACCTACTGCGGCCGCGCCGACGATATGCTCAAGGTGAGCGGCATCTGGGTGTCACCCTTCGAAGTTGAAGCGGCGCTCGCCTCCCACGAGGCGGTGCTCGAAGCCGCGGTCGTGGGTCACGGCGACGATAACGGGCTGATCAAACCAAAAGCCTTCGTCGTCCTGCGGACCGACGCAGCAGCAAACGCCCGATCTCGCCGCCGCGCTGCAGCAACACGTGAAAACCGGCTTGCGCCGTACAAATATCCGCGCTGGATCGAGTTCGTGCCGGAGTTGCCAAAAACCGCCACCGGCAAGATCCAGCGTTTCAAGCTGCGCGCGGCGGGAAGCACCTGAGACTCAAGGCCAATTGACATGGAGGAGAAAATGAAACTCAGCCAACTAAATCGCAGGCAGTTCCTCTCGTGCGCCGGGGTGCTCGCGGCGAGCACTTTACTGCCGACGCGCTCCGCGCTGGCGCAGGCACAAAAGATCCGCATCGGCCTGATGCTTCCCTACACCGGGACTTATGCGCAGCTCGGCACCGCCATCACCAACGGTTTCAAACTGGCGGTGACTGAGCGCGGCGGCAAGCTTGGCGGGCGCGAGCTCGAATACTTCACAGTGGACGACGAAGCTGAACCGTCGAAAGCGCCGGAAAATACCAACAAGCTCGGTGCAACGCGATAAGGTCGACGTGCTGGTCGGCACGGTGCACAGCGGCGTGCAGATGGGCATGGTGAAGATCGCAAAAGAAACCGGCACGCTGCTCGTTATCCCCAACGCGGGGCTCGACGCCGCCACCGGGGCGCTGTGCGCGCCGAACATCTTTCGCAGCTCGTTCTCCAACTGGCAGCCGTCCTACCCGATGGGCAAAGTGCTGGCCGAACGCGGCATCAAGAACGTCGTCACCCTCGCCTGGAAATACGGCGCCGGCGAAGAGGCGGTCGCCGGGTTCACCGAAGGGTTCATCAAGGCCGGCGGCAAGGCCGGTTAGAGGGTTATGGATACCCTTCCCTAACGTTGAGTTTCAGGCGCTGCTCACTGAGATCGCCTCCATCAAGCCCGACGCTGTGTTCGTGTTTTTCGCCGGCGGGGGCGCGGCCAAGTTCATCAAGGATTATGCTGCCGCCGGACTCAAGACAAAAATCCCCTGTTCGGCTCTGGCTTTCTCACGGACGGCGTACTCGATGCAGTGGAGGACGCTGCGCAGGGACTAGAGACGACGCTTGCATTACGGCGATGGATTAAACACCAAACGCGACCGCGACTTCCGCGGCGCTTACTATAAAGCTTACACGTTCGATCCCGACGTCTACGCGGTGCAGGGCTATGACGCAGCGTTACTGCTTTCCGCGGGTCTGGACGCTGTGAAGGGGGACATCAGCAAGAAAAAGAGATGATCGCGGCAATGGAAAAGGCCAAGATCGACAGCCCACGCGGCACCTGGACGCTGTCCAAGGCACACAACCCGATCCAGGACATTTATCTGCGCAAAGTGATCGGCCGTGAGAACAAAGTCATGGGAGTGGCGCACAAAGCTCTCGCCGATCCCGCGCGCGGCTGTAAGATGTAAAGTGTTCCAGACGTTCAAACAGTTCAAGCCGTTCAAGTCGTAGTCCGAAAACGTTTTGAACTGCTTCGAACGGCTGGAACGATTTGAACAGCTATTTGAACCAACTCGCCAATGTTCTACCTCATCCAACTATTAAACGGCGTCCAGTACGGCCTGCTGTTGTTCTTGCTGGCAAGCGGGTTGACGCTCATTTTCGGCATCATGGGTGTCATCAATCTCGCTCATGGCAGCTTTTACATGGTCGGCGCGTATCTCGCCTACTGGCTCGCCAGGATTACCGGCAGCCTATGGCTGGCGATACCGCTCGGCCTAGTCATCGCCCTTGCCATTGGTGTAGTGCTCGAAACAACTCTCGTCAGCCGACTGTACAAGCGTGACCACCTGTATCAAGTACTGCTCACCTTCGGCCTGATTCTGATCTTCGAGGAGCTGAGGAGCATTCTCTTCGGCGACGATGTGCACGGCGTGGCAGTGCCCGCGCTGCTCGACTACTCGGTGCGCCTCACCGATACCCTGTCCTATCCGGTGTATCGACTGTTCATCACGGCCGTTTGCTTGTTGCTCGCGGGCGCGATGGTTCTGGTGATCCACAAGACCCGCCTCGGCATGATGATCCGCGCGGGCAGCAGCAACCGGGAAATGGCGGCCTCCTTGGGGTAAACATTCGGCTGCTATTCGCGCTGGTATTTGCGTTCGGCACGGCACTCGCTGCGTTTGCCGGCATGATTGCCGCGCCGATATCGTCGGTGTTTCCCGGCATGGGCAATCAGATCCTGATCATTTGCTTTGTGGTCGTGGTGATCGGCGGGATCGGCTCCATCAACGGCGCGATGATCGCGTCGCTGGCGATCGGATTCGCCGACACCCTCGGCAAAGTGCTCGCCCCGGAATACTCCGGCATCGCCGTTTACCTTTGATGGCCGTCATCCTCTTGTGGCGGCCCCAAGGGCTTGCCAACAAAACGTGACGCGGACGTGGCGAACATCACTCTTCCCCGCGTCGCGCTGATGCTGAGCGCGTTACTGCTTGCTGGTTTTCCATTGATAGGCACGACCTTCTACGTTCAGCTGGGAGCGAAGATTATGATCATGGCAATCTTCGCCCTGAGCCTCGATCTCCTCGTCGGCCATACGGGTCTCGTCAGCCTGGGCCACGCAGCTTACTTCGGACTGGCCGCCTACGTGCTCGCGCTGATCTCGCCGAAATACGAGGCCGCCAGCCTCTGGCTCACCCTGCCCGTCGCCATCGTCGCTGCCGCGCTGCTGCCGCGCTGGTCATCGGCTTTCTCGTAGTGCGCACTGCGGGTGTCTATTTCATCATGGTAACCCTCGCCTTCGCGCAGATGCTCTATTCGGTTTTCCACGACACTACAATTGGGCGGCGGCTCGGACGGCATTTACATCACCGTGCGCCCCGAGCTCACCGTTGCCGGCATCAAGCCCTCGATCTCGAAAATCCTGTGCAGTTTTATTATTTCGTGCTCCTGGTCATGATCGGCGTATACGCGCTGTTAAGCCGGGTTCTGCATGCACCATTCGGACGGGCGTTGGCGGGCATCAAGGCCAACGAAAGCCGCATGCGCTCCATCGGGTTTCCGGTGTTCGCCTACAAGCTCGGCGCCTTCGTGCTGGCCGGCGCGCTGGCGGGATTGGCCGGTTATCTCGCCGCCTGCCAGTTCGGTTTCGTCAATCCGGAAATTCTCGCCTGGCACCAGTCGGGCACCGTGCTGATGATGGTGATCCTCGGCGGCATGGGCAAGCTGCATGGCGCGGTGCTCGGCGCCTTCGGCTACGTTCTCTTGCAGGAATTTCTCTCTGCCCCAGCCGTTGCTAGAGCGCCTACGCCAAGCATTGGCAGTTGGCGATGGGAGGCTTGATCGTACTTGTCGTGCTCGCCCTGCCGGAAGGATTGGCCGGTTTGTTTGACCGACAGGGTCGCTCATTCCAACGCAGTGACTCAAATTCCGCGAGCGAGGATCTTGAATGATTGAACCGATTCTCCGAGTGCGCGGACTGTCCAAGAACTTCGGCGGACTCGCCGCAGTGGACGACGTCTCCTCGACGTCAAGGTCGGTGAACTGCACGCGGTCATCGGTCCCAACGGCGCAGGCAAGACGACCTTGATCAATATGCTGTCAGGCGATTTATCGCCCAGCGCGAGGCAGCATTTTGTTCCGTGGCATAGAGATGGCGAACCTCGCTCCGGAACGGCGCTCGCGCTTGGGTGTAGGCCGAAGCTACCAGAAGGTGAATATATTTTCTGGATTCAATGTGTTGGAAAAACTGCCGTCTCGCAGCACAGTCGCGCGAGCCCCGGCCGTTCAACTGGCTGCGGGATGCAATGTCGTACGACAGGATCTTAAAAAATGCGCGGCGGGCGCTTTCCGCTGTGGACTTGGCGAACAGAGCCGCTGTGATCGCGGCCACATTGAGCCATGGGGAGCAGCGTCAACTCGAGATCGCGATGTCCCTCGCCACCGATCCGCAACTCCTGCTGCTCGACGAACCACTGGCAGGCATGGGATCGGAGGAGTCGTTGAACATGGTCGAGCTGATCGGCGAGCTTACTGCAAACCACGCGATACTTCTGGTGGAGCACGATATGGACGCCGTGTTCCGTTTAGCCCAGGTACTCACCGTGATGGTGAACGGAAAAATTCTGGCCTCCGGCGCGCCGGAGAGCAATCCGAGCGAATCGGGAAGTGCAAAGCGCCTATCTCGGTGGCACCGACGAGTCCCTATGACAGACACTCCAATCATTGACGCCCGCGGCCTGCATAGCTTCTATGGCGCAAGCCATATTCTGCATGGCGTCGATTTTCTGTGCGGGCCGGTGAAGCCGTCGGGCTCATGGGACGGAACGGCATGGGCAAGACCACCTTGATCCGCACATTGATCGGTCACGTTGAGCCGCGCCATGGGGAAGTCAAGATCAATGGACACGTGATGACGGCCGCGTCGCCACATTTAATCGCACGCCAGGGCATCGCCTATGTTCCCGAGGGGCGAGGCATTTTCCCAAACCTTTCGGTCCGGGAAAATCTTATTATGGCGGCGCGCGTTGGGCCGAGCGGACGGCGCGATTGGACTTACGAACGCGTGCTGGAGACCTTCCCGCGGCTTCGTGAGCGGTTGTCGCTCGGCGGACAGCAGCTCTCCGGCGGTGAGCAGCAAATGCTTACCATCGGTCGCGCTCTGCTAACCAACCCAGCTCTGCTGATCCTCGACGAAGCTACCGAGGGGCTTGCGCCGCTGATCGCGCAAGAAATTTGGCGCATCATTCGCACAGTGCGCGAGACGGCCATTGCCGCAATCATCGTCGACAAGAACTATGCTGCGGTGTCGGCGGTCGCCGACCGCAACGTGATCCTGGTCAAAGGCCGCGTCGTATTCGAGGGGACTGCCAGCGAATTGCATGAAAAGCCGGAGTTTCTGCGGCAGCATCTCGGCATCTGACAAAGAAGCACGCTCAGAAATCTTTGCAGCAAGTTGGCGATACATGTTACAGACGGGTTGGGCGCGAAAAGGAGGAGGAGCAATGTTCAAGTTGATTGTCGGCATAGTGATTGTTCTGCTTTCATTTCTCTCCAAAAATATTTGCGCGCAAACCATCAAGATGACTGTAGCCCAGGCGGGAGTTAACCCAGGGACCAGTCTGTACTTCATCGCTCAAAAGAAAATCTTTTTGCCAAGCATGGCCTTGAAGTCAAAATCGTCGACACAACAACGCCCGCCGCGGTGCAGGCTATGCTCGGCGGCAGCATGAGCCTCACCTTGGGGGCCGGCCCGGCCTTCGTTACCGCGACGTTGGAAGGCGCTCCTGTCTTCGTCGTGGTTTCCTCTTGGATCAACGTGTTCCCCTATGCAGTGGTCGCCCGCAAGGAGATCGCCAAAATACAAGACTTAAAAGGCAAGACAGGCCAGGTGGGCGCGACCTTCGGGTCCGCGCCGGACGTCGCTCTCCGATTCGGATTGTCAAGATGGGGCTGGACCCTGAAAAAGACGTGAAATTGACGCAAATGCCGCGTCCTGACTGGGCAAACGTCATCGCGCAACTAGAGAGGGGTGACGTGCAATTTTCCGTTCTTCCGCCCCCTACGATCGCATGGGTGAAAAGAAAGGATTCCACACGCTGTTTTCTCTGCCGGATCTGGGAATTCATTGGCAACAGAACGGTGAATGGGTGCTGAAATCGTACGTCGCAAGCAACCGAGAATCGGTGCTGCGCTTCGTGAGAGCGCTGGCGGACGCGATGCAGGTCTACTTTAACCAAAAAGAGAAAACCATCACCTATCTAACCGAGTTTTGGGCAGCAATCGCGAGGATACCGAATACGCCTACCAGATTTTTTGCCAAGTGGGCGGACCGAAACCCCAGGCCTAAAGCGGACTCGATCAAGAACACCCTTCTGGCTATTCGCAGTACAACCCCAAAGGCCGCCACGGCGGACCCAGCTTCGTTCATCGATACCAGCATCGTCGACCAGTTACTCAAGGAAGGATATTTCAAATAGCACGTGGTGTGGACGGCGTTCTAGATGGCGGAGAGGGGATTCGAACCCCCGGAAGCTCATAATGACTGACGGCGCAGAAGAGTTCAATGTCATTGATATTTCGAAACTAAAGACAGTAGTAGCTGAAACGGGAGTTTCCCGAAAAGTCCCGCGTTCCACCCTTCAATTCCCGGCAAAACCGAAACCGTTTCGCCCCCATAAATGACGGGCCAATAGAGCAGCAAGAAGGTATGCGCGGACCCAGGAACGCAGCGACCGTTCAGCGGTTTGCGAGTATTGCGGCGCATGTCCGCTGTGAAAGCGTGCCAGCCTGATGTATTTCCACACCTAGCTGACGGCTGCTGTAGCTGTCGGGCTACGCATTCTGGAACGATTCCGATGGAGGGTTGATTAGCATGGCCTACCGGCTAAAAACCTTCCGCGTGCAGTTCGTCGCCAGAACCCGCTGAATTTGCACCGGCAGGCTCGCCGTGTCAGGTCATCGGAGGATGTTGACGCGGATAGCGCGAGTATATTCGGCACGCTAGACGCTGACAAAGAGCATTTTCTCTTGCTCGCGATGAACAACAAGAACCGCGTGAACGGGTTCAAGGTAGTCATCGACCGGAAGCCTTAGCCGCGTCGCTAGTTCATCCGCGAGGTATGGAGAACGGAGCTACATTGCGCAGCTGCCGTGGTGTTTGTTCACAACCACCAGAGCGACGATACTGCACCCAAGAAGACAAAGAAATCACGCGCAGACTCAAAGAAACTGGCGACATTTGGGATTCGCGTACTAGATCACGTCGTACTTGGAGACGGGCGAGTTCTTCTCGTTCAGTGACCGAGGCTTGATTTAGCCGCCTTGGTTCGTTATTCCGGCGGCGACTGACAATCCTTTTATTACGGGTTGCAATCTGAAAACTCGTTGTGTCAGGAACCCGCTCAAAGGGTGGTCATGTGGGCCAAGATAAGGCCGATCCGTGTGCGCGTCATCAGAAAAATCAGTGTCCAGGGACCCGTCGCAAGGGTGGTCATGGGATAAAGATAGGCTAAGTCGTCTGCGCGTGACTCAGAAAATCCAGGAAACCCGGAGATTATCTCCATACGTTCGCGGGAAGTATTCTGGTCGGTCCCGCGTGCGCTGGCTGAAATTAGCAGCCGTTGTCCAGGTTCTCATCTTTACGGCCTCTTTCCTAATCGAATAGAAAAGACCCGTGAGATAGATGAATGATTCGACCTCATGCTGTATGGGTTTTTATGCAGGTGTGGGTACCATGTCTGTAATTGTTTGCAAGGTGAATGTAGCACTTGGTAACGGCTTAAACTGTTCAGTAACATTCGCCACTGATGAATGAGTCGACTTCGCGGAGAGGTCTTTTGTGCTTCACGCCCGGTAACAATCTTCGCAAACCACTTTCTAGTGCTTCGTACATATCTGGCGGTGACCACATCGAACTAAGTTCGGGCCGTTTCTCGATTCAAATGCCGCAAAGCCTTTTCAAATGGCTTGCCAAGCATTCTCGAACACTTCTGTTCTGAAAGCCAGTCGAGGTTATCGTTAATCAGCACCTTATCAAGTAACTTCCTTTACTTGGCAGAAATGCTCCATTGCGCCACTCAAGTGAAGGTCTACTTCGCTCGAGTCAATTATACCTTGTATTAAGCAACCAACATGGCGCGGTGTTTTTAGACTTCAGTCCAACGTATGCGGCTTCAAAAGGCATGGAGACATTTCTCGCTAATTGTGCTTGACGTAGTCATCAAACCAATTGTTCCAGTCGTACTCTTCTCCAAATCGTTGGCCACCTCCCACAGAACATGGCCACGAACAATTTCTTCTTTAACGTCATGTTGGAACAGACCGTCAAAAATCTGATTCGTGACACGGTTGACAAGCCTCCCTCCGGGTCTCTTTAGGTCCACGTTTATTTGAAACCGACTATGGAATGGAAGTTTGTTCACTTCTGTTCAACTTCCGTCGCTCGATCTCCCGCAAGTCCTGCACAATTTCCCTTTCAAGCTCACGAATCCCCATGAGGGAATGCTTGACGGAGGAAGAACTACGGCAGTCGTAGCCGCGCATCGCTGCCGCCTCGCGCTTGGCGCCTGAGGAAGGCTTCTCGGACCGTGACAGGCTCAACGCTCCGGGAAGTCGTGTGTACGGCGCTCGCCATCAACCCAAAACTCGGTCGCAAAATGGCGTAGACGGACCAGAAACCGGCGGCGAGATTGAATGCGACTAAGAAATAGAAAAGTCTCTGCATCACAATCTCTTCCAGACTTCTTCGATTTCGCAGGACTCTGAAATTTCTTCCAGGAATTCTGGTTTCATGAAGCGGAGAATGTGACTCACCGCTTTGATCTGGTCTTTTAACGTCGAAAACGAGATAAACCGACATATCTCTGACAGTGGTGGCGAAAGGTGGGAAAACGTTGGCCGATTCACTTCGGTTATTACCTTTCTCGTCGGTCGTCTGGAGCCACCAGGTAAGCAGCATATTCAGATTCGGTTGCATGGCGACCAGATCAGACATGCGGAGCAACCCGGAATAAATGGAGGTGGTGCTTTCAACTTCAAAGGCGGCAACGATTGCGTTGCCTTTCAACCACAACACGTCAATCAATTCTATAGTTCGATTAGTGGCGCGTCATCAAATTGTAGCGGAAGTTCTGCCTTGAGTCGTGGAAAGTCGCTGAACTTTTCCTTCCCATGCCCTGGTTCGGTCGTTGCGGGCGACCCAAGGTCAAACCCCCATATCTGCTCCAGTTTCAAGAGATGCCACTGAATCTCGGTGTGCTCTCTTGGCTTTTAGCGTCACCCTGTTCCTTGAATAGATCATCCTGTTCGCTTTCTGGGACTGTGACTGATCCAATCTTAGCCCTAACTGCTTTGGGACGATACCTAAGCTTCCGTTCGTCTACTGGCCTGATAACAGGGTTATCTTTCGCTTCTAACACCGACTCAGTAATCACCTCGCCATCAGGACCATCGAACTTCGAAGGCGATGAACGAAAATATCCTGTCCAGGCATGCGGACTCTTCAAATTCTGAAAGAAAGATGGATTATCCCGCAGTTCCAGAACGGGCACGCCGGTGTTTGGCGCTAGTTCTACGACGACTTTGACCTTTAACCGGCAAGGAAAGTCCTCGTCTTTCCAGATCGGCGACTTGTCCTTGTATCCCCGACCAACGACTTCCAGTATTCCAATGAATCGGAAATGCCCGTAAGGTAACAAAGCAGATAGTCACCAGGCTTGATTTTTGAACCGTAGTCCACCTTGACTCCCGGAAGCCACTAACCTTTCCGCCTGCTGCCTTGAACTCGTTCCAGGTCACTCCGGTAAACAGGTCAAGCCAGTAACTCCGCTTTGTCATGCCGCTCCCTCGTTCTGTAACATTCCCTGATACGTCGCCCGTTCCTCCGAAATCTTCTGCATGAACTCTTCTCGGGTAATCAGCCCCTTCTCAATCAAGAGCTTCGCCAGTGCGTCAGTCTGCGCGAGGCTTGAGACGAGAAGTTCTTCCAACGTGACAGGTCTTTTATCTGGTTCTGCCATTGTGCTTCCTCACTTGATCACCTTGTCCGCTCGCATCATCACCACTCGGGGGAATCGTCAGGCCGATGTGCCTTGGCGGTTTTCAGGTTGATCACCAGCTCAAACTTCGTTGGCTGCTCAACGGGCAAATCGGCAGGCTTGGCACCTTTCAGTATCTTATCCACGTAGACAGCAACACGCCTGTAGGGTTCGGCTTGGTCGGGTCCATAGGACATCAAGCCGCCGCTGGCGACACAATCTCCCCGACCGTATATCGCTGGCAGCCGATGTTTTGCCGCTAGTTCCGTGATCCGTTTTTGATTGGAATTGTTTAATGCGGTCCTGATCACGGCTAGAGCCGCGCTACGCGCTTTAATTGCCTCTGTGAACGCGGCCTCGTATTTGTCGGCGCTGCTTACTTCCATCGAATGAAGCTGCAGACCCAATTCCCGTGCCGGGAGTTGGCTTTCTTTCCATTGATTGCGTAGAGCCTGGATCCTGTGGATTCCACAGCACGGCCACGCGGGAGAGCTTCGGAACGGTTTCCTTGAGTAACTCCAGTCGTTTGCCAGCCAACACCGCTGCAATGTATGGTAAACCCGGTGACGTTACCCCCGGGCCGCGCGAGACTGTCAACCAACCCAAGCGCAACAGGATCACCCACGTTCACACAAACAATGGGAATCGTCCTGGTAGCGTTCTTGGCGGCTAGCGCAGCACTGATGCCGGGCGCGACCAGCACGTCAACTTTGAGACGGACCGAGTTCATCGGCTAGGGCCGGGAGTCGAGTCGAGCTTATCATCGGCGTACCGATACTCGAAAGCTATGTTCTTACCCTCAACATAGCCGAGTTCACGGAACTGTCGTTCGAATAAATTGCGCCCTGGCGCCTGAGCAGCGGAACGGGCTTCGAGCCACCCAATCTTCGGCAGCTTTGCCGGTTGCTGCGCCTCGGAGATACGGACGGAAGCTAGAGTTAAACCGACCAGTAAAACGACGATAGCTTTCTTACCCATACCGGCCTGTTTACTGCGGTTCATTGCCGGTTGTCCAGAACCTTTTTCCTTGCCCCTTGTTCATCGGATATGGCATAGCTGGCAACCGTGTCACTAGTCGCATCCCTCGTACTTCTCGCGCTTGCCGTATTGCCCCTTCCCGCTTCGGCTTGGAACATCCCCGGCCACATGCTCTCGGGCGCCATCGCTTACCAGGTCCTTCAGCAGGAGAACCCGCAGATCATCGAGAAGGTAAAAGCAGTGCTGGAGAAACATCCCTGGTACGCAAACCAATGGCAGGCGAGGCTTACTTATCGAATGGAAGCGTCGCCAGAACCCTGACGGTCTTTCCGCTGCTGAACAGAGGTTATGCCTGCGCCTTGTCCCTTTATCTTGACGGCGAGAATCGCAGTCAGTGGACAATAGAACTGCGCGTCATCCTTCTCTTCGAGCCATGTAGCACCGGTAAATTGCAGACCCTCAGCAGCCGGGGCGCGGTCGCGAATGTACTCATGGGGCTCAAGACAAAAAGTAGATTTGTTATTGATCTGAGTGACTGTGTGCCACCCATCCGCTAGTAAGACTTCGGATATCTTATCCATATCAATTACTCGACTCATGATTTTTCCTCCTTGGCAAATCGATATCATAAATGGGTTTGGCGTTGATAATGCGTTTTCCTTTTGACGAACTCGAAACGCAAGGAACTTGCGAGCACTGACTTTGAGTCGTGGGCCAAGGAGAGCTTCGAGATTGCGACGAAGATTGCTTACCGAAACGGTGGACGGATTGGGATTCCGAAGGGTGGGAATATGGACTGCGCGATGTTCGCAGCGGCTCCTGTGCTTCCTGCTGGCTACGTTGTTAGTGCGAGCCGGATTGCTGATAGGCGGATGATTCTCGCGGGATACCGACTTGGCTGATCTGCTGAATGGACTATTGGACGTTAAGTAGACGTATTCTTCTCAGCACCAACCTTTAAGATCCTGAGCCGCAAGTAAATGGGCTACCAGGTGGTGATTGTATTCCGTGAGCTGTGAGCAGATCCCCGCGTTGGTACTCTCGCAGCCCAAAGCATTAAGACAACAAAAGGACGATGAAAGTATACTCAACAGTCCTTGTCCCGTTCTTGGGCGAGCTTATCTCTTAACTTCATGGTTGATTCCTACCTCTTTTGCCGGGATTAAAGCAAGGCGCAGGCCACCGTATGACCGAAGCCGGGTGAACTAAATTGGGTAGAGAAGTTCCGAGAAGTTTCTAATGATAAGCATCGGGACAATTGGGCGGTTGTCGAGCGATTCAGCAGTTCACCATGCCGATGGCACAACTTGCCAGTCCCATTCCCGTTGGGAGGGGGAGCTGTTTACCCCTCGCCGCGATTCTGCCTCCGTAAGACAATGAAATCTGTGTGTTGGTGACGCAAGCCGGGCAACCGATGGACCTGCACAGGTTTTGGGACGGGGTGATTACCTCAAGCTCAGAATCTGACACGGCTACGAAACGAGGCAACGGCTCTCCGAAATCGCCAGGAGTTTCAGCGGAGCCAGCTCACCGAACTTGCGAGCACCGACTTTGAGTCGTGGGCTAAAGAGAGCTTCGAGATTGCGACGAAGATCGCTTACCGCAACGGCGGCACGGATTGGGATTCCGAAGGGCGGGAATAAGGACTGCCGACGAGGTTCACAGCGGCTCCCGCGCTTCCTGTAGGCTACGTTGTTAGTGCGAGCCGGATTGCTGACCGAAGGATGATTCTGCGGGTTACCGCTTGGCGGCAGTTCTCAGAGGAGTCCTGTGAATAAAGAGGGTGGAGAAACTGCTCAACACAGAGCGAGTCGGTCGTCGTTTTCTTAGCCAAATAGTGCGGGCAAACCGTCTTTAATGAATTGCGGTAGATTTCGCTGTGTGGCGAGAGCCGCCAGGAAATCCGGATCATCCGCGACGGTAAGAGGATCGAGTTCTAGAGGGCTGAAGGATCTGGGATAAGGGCTTGGTTGCCGGCGGCGACGCGTCGCGTTGGTCCGGTGAGTTGCCGGCTACGGCGGCTTCGAAGCCTCGGGCCGAAGATCAAACCCCGTATCTTCGATCTCGTCGAGGGCGAGCTGCCAAGTCGTCGGCGCACGTCTACGGCCAATCATGGCGACCGGCTTCGGCTGCTCCAACTCCTTGGCTAATGCGGGTAGCTTTGAGAGCGCATTCTTGAGCGTCGCTGTCGCCTGCGACAGCTTTATCGCTCCCACAAGCGGATCTTGAGTATCCTGCTTAAGGAACAGTGTTCGCTTTTGGCCGTCTATCGTCAAAGCCTCGCCCGTCGCCCCAAGTGCAGACATGAATGTGTTTCGCCCGAAACGCGGCACACCGTTGATGACAACAAGTGTGATTCCGGTCTCCTTGGCGCGAATTAACTGGTCGTAGGGGTCCCGTGACGTTCCGTCAACCACGATGAGATCTGCCAGCTTGCCCGGCTCGATTGTGCCGAGCACCGATCCCCATCCGAGAATCTTTGCGGCAGTCCGAGTCGCCATCGCGATGATGTCATGCCTCGCGATCCCACCGACTTGTTGCGCGACGAGCCAGGCAACTTTGAGTTCGCCCAATAGATTCTTACTGCCAGAAGGCGACCAATCCGAACCGATACCGATCCGGACGCCGGCGGCAATCGCGGGCGCTATATCAGCCGTTCCGCCATAGAGCAACAGATTGCTCAGCGGTGACCACACCATCGCCCCTCCGAGCTGTCCAAGGACTGTGAAATCCTCCGGCTTGAGCCCGGCGCAATGGATGCCCGCGAGCTGCGGCGTGATCGCCCATTCGTTCGGGGCAAAGTTCAACGCCAGAAAATGCTCTCTAGCCTTTGCATCCAGACCTTCGCTTAGGTGTAGCAGGAAACACGTTTCGCGCTTCAGCCGCGCAAGAAACTTCTGCGCACTCTGGGCTTCCACATCAGCGATCCGAGTCTCGACTTCCGGTAGGTTCTCGTCGTCCGTCTCCTCGACATTGCGCACGATTCCCCGGTAATAGCGTCGAATGCCAGCGTTGCTGAAGAGGCGCAATCCCCTGACTCGTCGTGACGCCGCCGATGAGACACTTCGCCTCGACATAACGAATGAGAGGTGGAAGAAGCCCCGGACTCTTACCGACGACGGTCATGGGGCCGCTCACAAGCTTCCGATATTCGGGGATGCCCGACCACTGATCACGATTGCTGTATTTCTTCGGGACCTGCCAAAGCCGTAGCGCGTTGTACGCGAGGTGGTTGTGCAGCTCAATCAGCCCAGGAAACATTGTGCCACCCGTATTGAGCACTGACACGTTTTCGAAACCTGCAGGTGCCGGATCGGTTCCTCGCCTGATCGCGACTATTGCGCCTTTTTCGATGTAGAGGCGTCCATTGCGTGTGACATTCAGTGCATCGTCCATCGCGACAATATCGCCCGCGAGAGCCATCTTCGGCCCATCTAGCGGATCAATCGGAGGTTTCTTCTTGGCCATTCTTACTCCTCCCGGAAACTTTCCTCTGCTTACTGAACAGCACTCTTCGGCGCACGCATGATTATGGTGCGACGCTTTAGGTCACTGCTTGACCCTCGCGGTCCGCCCAGCTCTCCTCACTCAGCATCCATTCCGGCATCCCCGCGGGCAGGTCATCCGGGCGGCAAGTCGGGAAGATCGGTTGCCAGGAATTTCTTTCCGTAGAGCGAAAGCGCTGCCGAGAAGTCCGGATGAGCGATCTTGGGCTTGAGTCGTTGTAGACCTTCGTTCCACCCCGAAAGAAGCGTCTCTATCGCGGCATCGTGCTCCGCCTTGGATTTGGACGAGCTTTCCGGCCAGGTTGGATGGGTAAGTGGCTCGAAAGGCAGGGCGGGCCGACCGGCATGGCATCGGCTGATGCTAGCCACTGCTCCCACGCCTGCTTTGCAAGTCCACCGAACGCGACCACGGCCTCGATCGGACTAGAGTCGAGGATCGCCTTGATCCAGCTGGTTTCGGTAGGCCGTGATCGCCGCGTTCTTGATCTGGCGAGCCCCTCCACCCTGGCCAAACACGCTGTAGAGGAAGGTATTGATAAGCACGTAGCTACGGTTGAACCCCAGCCGTCTCAGAAATCCGTGCACTCGCTTCCCAGCCGTGCCCACCAGAATTCGGCGCACGACTGTTTCGTGCTGAGCTGGATCTTGACCAATCACCAGGATTCGCGCCGTCCCGTCCAGCCGTCCCCTGTGAAAAATTGGTCCCCACTCCACGCGGAAGTCCTTCAACGGGGTGCACGTCTTTGCCAGGATAGTTTGCAACGAGCGTCGCGAATGGTTCCTGATCGTAACCGGGGCAGAATGGAATCGCCATCCGTTCCTCCTTTTTTCAAAGACGTTTAGATCGGTTTGCACGGCGCTTTTCGTTGACGTATTCAGCTCGGCTAACGCTTGAGCCACGATCGAATTCACGCTCGGACTATACAACTCCATCTTCTGATCCCCATCAACTCTGAAGATGCCAACAACGTCGTCAAATTAACGTAGAGCGCGACTCTTATTACGCCATTAATTATTTCTTTGCCCTCCCGATGCTCGGGCATGAGCATACTTGGAGGAAAAAACGTGTCACATTCAAATCCTCCAGCCGTCGCACGGATATTCGGGGTAAAGTCATTGGATATCCATACGCTGCTCGTCAGCATAAGGTATGGTGTTGATATAATACTGGAATAACATGACATGAAACTTTGAGGATTCTTGAGATTGAGTGTCCCTATCATGGCTCTTACTGCGCGGGATTTCTTCTCTCGATCTTGCTCTAACATGAGATCCCCTTTTAGGTTCTAAGCGGCGTTAAACCTGGGTAAGATTGCCGCAGTAAAGCCTTAGATAAGGCTCAACGTCTGTTATTTTTTACGCACCTACTACTCTTTAGTGTTCCTGACGCATATTTGCTTGTTGGATTGTTAATGGAGAAGTCGATTCGAATCCGTTTATATCTATTGAACTGCACACTATTTCCTCGTCAGACCAGAGTCAAGATCTCAACCCTCAACTATTGGACTGAGTGTCCCTTACCGTATTGTTATTCGCATTGCGGTGATCGGACTGAGGCTCTCAACCAAACTCGGTTTAAATCCAAGAACCGAGAATCGTGTCGGCCTGACGATTCCGCCCAATGCGCCCGGCAAGAGGCGACAAAGTCATCGAGTGATTGCTTTACGTCCATTCGGTGAACTCGACCTGCGCGACAAGCTCCGGTCTGAGCCTGACGCAGTTTTTCATCTCTTCCTTGGTCAAAACCCACTGCATCCGTTTCTTCTCCGGCAGGTTGGCAAACGGGCAGGTGTCGATTTCCAGCCCCTTGAACTTGCTTGCCACCTCATCGGCGGACAAGTGGCACTAAGCGGCATTCCTCACTTTGGCAGCGTACAGGAGCCGCTCGCCCTCGTAATAGCCGACTATAAGCGTTTCTTTATCACATTCTCATCAACTCAATCACTCTAACTCCACGAACAGCACAAACAGTCTCACAAGGGTGGATTTAACCGCGCCGTCCAAATGAACCTTAGCGACCGCACTATGCCGAACGGTTTACTCCCCGGTTAACCGGACGTAAAATCTACACGTGACGAAGCGCTCGTTTTGGGTCGCATTCCTAGGTCTCGTCAGTGCGGGCCTGGTAGGCATGTACGCGATCGGCTCCGCGCTGTCACGATCGGTTCCGGCGACGATCGGTCCACCTCCGATCGAGCTTGGGAGCAGAGACGGTGACGTTTCCAAGCGAATCTGGCTCCGTGATTCACGGGTGGTTTTCGCTATCGCAGAAACGGCGGCGCCGTGCTGCTACTGCCGGGCGCCGGCGCGAACCGACTCGCCATGGTGAGCCGCGCCAGATTTCTTCGAGATTCGGGCTACTCGGTCTTGCTCATCGATTTCCAAGCGACGGGCGAGAGTCAGGAGACGTAATTACCTTCGGCTGGCGCGAGCGCTTTGATGTCCTCGCGGCAGTGCATTTCTTAACCGGCGGCTACCTGGTGAACCGATAGGTATCATCGGTACGTCGCTCGGAGGCGGCGGCTGCATTGTTGGCCACGCCCCACTGGAAGTTCAGGCACTGATTATCGGAGCCGTGTATCCGTCAATCGACCGAGCGGTGGTCAACCGATTGCGAGATGCGAATAGGTCGCTTCGGATCGCTGGCGGCTCCGCTTCTGCTCATGCAGTTGCATCTGCGCTTGGGTGTGGCGGCGGCTGCGACTCAAAGCCTGTCGATCACGTCTCTGCGCTGCGGTGTCCGGTGCTCATTATCGGCGGCACAGACGATCAGCACACGACGGCAGCCGACACTCAGCTTCTGTTTGCAACAGCGGTTCAACCCAAAGAGCTTTGGCTCATTGTTGGCGCAGGGCATGTGGACTATTTCGAGGCCGCAGGCGAGGGCATATCGTGACCGTGTTCTTGGATTTCTTATCTCGGCGCTGGGCGCGCCGGTTCAGGCTGAGAGACAATGAGGGCCTCCTCCTCGTTGATCCCCAGGACGTTTAAGCGCAACTTCGCCGCGATCCACGACATGAAGGTGAAGGGCGAAATCGAGGCGCCTCGCTAAGGAATATGGCAAGCTCAGGAGCCGTGGCGGTTTGTGGTGAAGTGAAGGCCCGGATTCACGCTCGGCCCCTCACCCCTTACAACCTTGCCGAGCAAGTGTTATAGCGATGAAGTAAGCCATCAAACTGTCCGGACTTAACACGCCGGGTCTGCAAGGACTGGGAGCCCGAACCGAAGGGGGTCCCGTCCATGTTACTTCGAAACCATCCACTGTTAACATACCGGAATGGCCGCAGCTGGCCGCCGGACTGGTTGTGGTGCGGGGGCTTTGACAATACCCACCCACGAGGCGAAGTCGGCATCCTGAAAAGCGTCTTCGCATCCGTTGTCAAACCGTCCACCAGCTGTTTCTTAGTTATGGAGCATGCTGGCGCTGAATACTTAGGCGAGTTCTTTGTAAGTGATGCCGCTTTCTGCCTGGAGATGTACGCAGTGCTACTTCGAAATTGTGATAAGACGATCCAAGAGATTGGCGACATTGACCTCAGTGATACGCGGTAGGTCAGCGATACATTTCAGTACCCGCAACCACTAACTCCGGTCCCTCTTTCCGGCAACGGCGCTCTCCATGGTTCAACATGTTGATTTTCCACTGTAGCGACTGTAACGAGACGATTAACAGCGCCGATGACGAAAGCGTCAAACAGGTCTTTGACAGGCTCGACGAGCATATAGCGAAATGCCCGCGGGCGACGTTTACTTTCGAGGGAACGACGGACGTTGCCCGGCAGAGAGCTGACAATTTACGATCAGTCATTAAGCGCCTCGCGGGTAAGTTACGTCCACACTGAGTGCATTTATTTGCGTTGCCTATGTTGGGGTATTCTTGGATCGAATTTCGTATTCACGACAATTTCAGGATGTACCTCTAGGGACCGTGACCGTTTTAGAAGCCCTCGCTTCTCGAATCCCGTTGGTACAAGGTTTCCGAAAAACAAAGGCTCGACCGCTCCCATGACCGTTGGTCGCCCAATTCCATGAAATCATATCTCTTCGAGCGCCGTGCAGTTATGAACTTCGGTATATTGCGGAATGAAGCGCGCCCACTTAAAAACTTTGCCGTCCTTCTTTCTGACGAAACGGTAGGAAATTTCAGCGCCCTTCACGGGCTTCCCATTCTCGCCGATGTAGTCAAAGCCATCTCGTAATTCACGCGCGCATATCACGTAGATTCGATGCGCCGGCACTTCGATCCATTCAGCCATGTTCGTAGACCTCCATTCCGCCACCGGCAAAAAGGACGGCTCATGATTCCATTACTATCACGATCTGTCCGTAAGTTCAGGGGCGGGCGGGGTAGTGACTCGCTATGGCAAGCTCAGAACGTGGGCGTTCGTGGTGCGTTAGAAAAGAGACAAAGCCGGGATACCCGGAAGGAGCACAAGAGCATCCCGGCTTTTAAGATTGACTCGAACCCCATGCCTATCACGGGGTCGAGTCGGCTAGCCTACTCAAATATTTTGCAAGCCGCGTGCCGGGCAGAAGCGCTTGAATTTAAGAGAGCGAACCTTTCACGGTGTTTGAATAAGTAGACAAGTCAGAGTTGGTTTGGTATGAAATTCACTTCCTCGAAATCCTTCACCCAAATCGGTCGATTCTCACTGAAGGGGAATTCTACTATCACAGAACGCGTAGCGACCCATCTTTCATCTCCTGGGCTTGTGCTAGATCAACCGTGGGGATCAGCAAGTTCGGCCAGCGGTAGCCATTGATCGATGATTCCAGTACTGCGCAGATTAGGCGACATCAGTGTGATGTTGATTCGAGCAGACGTTGGACAGTTGACCTTAGAACGTTAAGCTCAAATGGCTTCGGAATAAACTCTGCCACTTTGTCCAATATCGCCTTGCCTGAAGTAGTGGAGAGATAGCCTGTTATAAAGATTATGGGGAGTCGTGACTGAAGAGGGTGAAGCAGCTCGACCAACTTAAGTCCGTTCAGCCGTGGCATCACAAAATCCGTAATCACAAGATCGAAGTGCTGTGCGTAAAGTAAGTCCAGTGCTTCGGCCCCGTCGCACGCCTCGAAGACCTGGTGACCCTCGTTGCGCAGCACTTGACAAATCAAGTTTCTGTTTAAACGGTCGTCTTCAACAACTAGGACGTTTGCTGCCATCTAACTGAAACCCTTTCGCGCGAGGTCCTACTTCAATTAAATCGTGAAAAAAATACCTGTCAATAGGGTTGTCGGATTTCCGACAAATTAACGATTTGAAAGAATAAAGAGGCAGAGCGTGAACCCGGCCTTCTTGCAAAAAGCAAGAACGAGAAATAATCGCAAGCTGAATACGGTCGGCTAGTTTCGCACGGCTTTCAACGCCGCTCTAGCTCGCTGATCCGGCGTCGCCCAATCGTGCGGAAGGTTCTTGGAGCGAGTGATCTTGGAGAGTTCTTTTTGGTATCGCTCCGACTTTCCCGTAGTCTACGGGATTGCTAGTCCTAGCGTCGCGGTGAAAATATTGCTCGACATTTCGCCAGAACACTATGATCGTATACTGAGTGAGTTTGACGAGGAGTCTCGCATGTTACGCTATTCTCAAAAATGGGCTCGTAATTCATCATTTTGAAGGAAGCAACGACATTTAGAACGGTTGAAATCCTTTGCGACAAATTTCATGCACGAATGATCCTCGCTGCTGCTGAGATGTACTGTCCTGAAGCCGTAGCTGAGATCGAGGAAGCGATCAGACTTTCTCGCACGTTACATTGACACGACAGAGCGCCCCGGAAGCTGCAAGCTACAGCTCACCGAGACAACGATTGTTGTAAGACTGCCTTCGTCCCTCCCTGAGTGACAAGTTTGTAGATGATTGGCTTACAAAACTTTAGAACGCGGTGGGAATTTCCTTCATCCATTACTACCGAATCGACGAGAATCATTTCTTGTTTGGTAGATAAAATGCCTTCGTAATCCGTTAAAGGCTACGGATTTACCGATCCAATATTGGTGACAATCAGCTCCAATATGGCATCTTGTTTGCCAGTGAAAGAAATCATGAATCACACTTGTCAACATTGCGGTGAGTTGATTGTAGGTAACGCCTGGTTACGAGTGCTCGATATGGTTGTTTGCTCCCTCTGTTTTATGGAGGCAAAGAGACTTCACCTTCATGCAGAGGAAATCAATGTTGGAAGCAAACATCCTTCAGCTCGAAACCGAGGAAGTCACCATCCTCGACTCGGCATTTAATTGGAAGCGCCAGGCTGTCGAGATGATGCCGATATTCCGGATGTACCAGTTCTCGAATTGGCAAATCCTTTGAATTGTCTCACCGAGAACCTTGCGTGCCAGAAGGCACCGGAGAAATCTTGGCCCCGTGGAAATAAAGCGAGTGAACTACCAAATCACCGGAAGTGAGTGAGTGGGTCGTCGTGCAGCCATCCTTGGTAAAAAATGTCCCGTCGTGGTCAATAGGCGTCCCTGTGGTCTTCCACTAGTTCGGACGGGAACAGCTTAGGCGACACGCCCAGCCGTCCTTAGACGTATACGAGTGTCCGAAGAGGCCACCCGCACGACTTTGGCCCACAAAGAGGACGAGCCCAAATCCGAAACGGGACAGTAAGCAGAGAGTGCTATGGGAATGGACTAAACAGCCGCAATAAATGCAGTCGTGAATCAAAGAAATTATTCGACCAAAGGCATCATTGCTGAATCTGCGGTCAATGTGACCGAGACAGAGCCACTCGAATCGCCACCAGATGAAGACAGGGCCCAAGCCTCCAATTGCTGGTAAGAAAGGAGGGGACTGAATCATGAGACCACATGCATATTTTGTAGGTTTATCACTCGCAGGACTGCTCGTAGGAAATCCCGCCCAATGGCTCGCAGATGATAATTCTGTGAACAGTGGGAATCATCCTACCAACAGTGTAGTCGAAGGGACAGGCCCTGCGACTGATGAATTTGCTCAGCCTGAAAGTGAAATTGAGATTTTTGCCCTCAGGGAACAAGAGTATTGCTATGTCGGAAGCGAGACAGATCCCGCTACGGGTGAAATCGTTGATCTGTATGTTCTTTGCGGCGACGACGAAGTGACCGATAGCTCTCACTCCAAGTTAGATTAGGCGGCACGACGCGAAAGCGGGACTCTGGCTCTGCCTTTTCGTTTCATCTGGCCAATAAACACTGAATTGCAAAAGTCGATTGAAGTCGAGTCTGCCTTCCCTTCGCCCACAAACGCCCACGGCTCCTTGAGCTTGTCGGCAGCGAGAGCGCGATTTGGGTGAAGGACTTTCGTTGAGTGAATTTCGTACCAACTCCAACTCTGAGTGTCTACTTATTCAAACACTGTGAAAGGTTCGCTCTCTTAAATTTCAAACGCTTCTGCCCGGCACGCGGCTTGCACAATATTCAGAGTAGGCTAGCCGACTCGACCCCGTGATAGGCATGGGGTCGAGCAATCTGAAAAGCCGGGATGCCAATTGTGCTCCTTCCAGGCATCCCGGCTTGTTCTCTTTTCTAACGCACCACGAACAGCCATGGCTCCTAGCCGCTTCGTCGTGGAATGGAGGTTGTTAATGGAGACAGATACAGCGCGGGCCATTGTTAAGGCCATTTATCCGACCATAATTGTGATAACGGTCATGCTGCTGGCGGCGTCATTGCTCTAAGGGAGGGCGGGCCGCGTCCATAGTCCAAAACGAAACCTTGACGCAGGCTGGGCGTGACCCGGCCTCTCACCGCTTTTCTAACTTCTTCATCTTCTCAAGCTCGCGGCTTAGTCGGTAAAGCCCCCTTGCTCACTTCCATTTCGGCTCGTTGCTGGATTCTATATGTGATGGTTATTTACCCCAAACACCTTGCGTCAGGTTATTGACGGGTTAAGATAAAATCAACAGTATATTTTGCCCATTGGCCGTTCGATACCGCGTGTGGACGTGACTGAGGTTTCCTTTCCTGTCTACCAAATTCCTGTCTACAAAAATGTCACCTACTATGACCGTGAATACGAAAAATAATAGGGAGGTGTGAAGATGAACATGCCAGGATTTACTGGAGGCGTCACTTTTACAAAACGGGCAGGCACTACTACAAAGCAGGAAATCTCACACAAACTGATGGGGTATACCCCGCGGCAACATATTTGATCAGTTGCGTCGTCGATTTCCCGTTTCGCTCGTTATTTCACGGAGCTTTGCTGTTCATCGTGCGAAACCCATTGCGTTCAACAGTGCCGGCGTGGAGGTGGCTTTCCCCGGGGGCCTGAGTATTTGGAGTGCGTTAAACACTGCACACCTGAAAATTGTACGCGTCCTGCAACGCGGCTAGGTTTGAAGGGTTGTCGTCGGTTGCTTGCCTGAGGTTCATTCGCCGGTAAAATCGGCCCCGGTCCACAGAGGTTTGCGGGCTGCCAGGGAGCTGTTAAAAAATCCACGGTGCAACAAAGATCCGGATTCTCTTTTTTCTATCCGTCCATTGTCGAATTTTTAGCCGGAAGAAGAAAACCGCCCGTCAGAAAAACTACACTCACCGCTTAACGCGTCGGGAAAAAGAGGCGGCGGGCCAGGCCGAAAGAAGGCCGAAGCTCATTTAAAAAGGCGATAGAGCTAGATCTCAACTTCCAACTTGCCGTTTTGTGTTTAGTACATGCCGAATTTCATGGCTGTTCCGGTTTGCCAGCCGCTCGCTAGCATGCAGTTGCGATACAAACCGGAACTCATCAGTGGGCCGTACAGGTTAGCGCCGTAGCGCGATTCTTGTGGCAGACGTAATTGGCGATAGAACTGCTGCTGCGTGGCTCAGGCTTAGCCCGCGGTCGAGCAGCCGGTTAAAACCAGAAACATAAGGGCTAAGTAGCTCCGAGAATCATATTTGCCTCCTTCTTCAATCTGCGGAGTCGAGTGCAGACGAATGTGTGGGGATCTCGGTTTGGCCGAAGGCGAGCGACCAAGATTTGACACTAAAACCGCCGTCAAATAGACAAGCCACAATAGCCTTTTTCACAACCCTTCCTCTCTTCGTTGCGAACGCCTATTCCACAGAAAGAACATCATTGCATTAGGACAGGCACTCGGCACTCATCGCGCCGGGGAAGCAATCGCTGCGAATGCTCATGACCTATTCCGCCGTGAGACAAACCGATTCATCAAGAGGGAGATCGGGAAGACACCCCTCGACGTTGGGGCCGATCGGATTGCCGGACCGCACACCTCTTTGGGGAAAACTCCTCTTGAAAGACGAGGGCCAGGCGGGGGAGGAGCGCCGCCGTTCGGGAGCTATCTAGGCCTTCCAACGTTGGCAAGGAAAAATACTATAGACGGAAAAAAAGAATTTCAATGGAACCGTAGCAGGACACCGTGCACCTAAAACGCCTCACAGTAAGAGGCTCGGTTGAACTCGATAAGCTCATTGGCGTTCATAATTTGAACCGGGCTTAGCCGCCGCTGCTTATCGCGGGGTACGGGCTGGACGCCCGTCATCGAGAGCACTGCGGTCCTGTCATTTAACGTGGTCGCGGCCCTGCCAAGTCACGATCTCTGTCGCGTCTACCACGTTGCGCTGTAAGCGATGCCGAGAATCGTGGCTGCCGCACCCTTTGAGCCAGAAATCTTTCTGAAGCAAGCAGGTTCACGCCGAAATTCTGGATCTGATAGATCCAGGAACGGCTCTTGATCCTCTCGAACGGAATCAGCTTATCCATGCCCCAACGGCAGATGAGATGACGCTCGCCGTTTTCGGTAATTCCAACTGCAATGGGGTCTTTACGGATCTCGCGCTTGCCCCAAACCTCGATCTCCTCGAAATAACCGGCTCCTCGGACCATCTCATGGTAGACATCAAACGGAATACCATAGGCGGCTTGAAGGAAGGTCTTTCTCTTCGTGAAGCAACACTTTCTTGCAGAATGGTACTGACTTCACTGGAAGAAACGCTTTCCACTTCTGCCAGTCCTCGTCGGAAATCTTCGGGTAAGGAATCGCGGTCTGCGCTTGGCCGCCAATCATCGTGTCTAGCCGATAATTTTCTACGAACATAAGACATCTCCTCCTCTTCCTTGGCTTGATGGTTTCCGCCTCTTCGTCCCGCTCCGTTTCAACGACTGATGATAGCTCTAGGAAAATAATGACTCGTATTTATGGCTCGTCAAGGGGTTTTAGCTGGCCAGGTTTGCGCCGGCGAGAGCCATCCTATCGAGAACCGTTACAGGAGGGTACGGTTCCCTAAATCAGAGGCATAAACTAACAAATAGGCGGAGCAAGCAGGTTTGAAAAAGCTTCACCTATGGACAATTCAGCTTCAATTCGTCGATGCTCTCGGAACTTCGCCCCTCGATTCTCTTAACCTATTGCCGTGTTTCTGACAGAATTTGGGTATTTACCAATTCTTTGTGAAATTGATCAGTTTTGCCTCGACACGGCGGAGCAATGGGTGTACGGAATGCAGTGAGTCAACAATCTGTCCGGACTTAACCGCGCCGGGTCTGCAAGGACTGGGAGCCCGAACAAAAGGGGGTCCCGGCCATGTTGCTTCGAGACCATCCACTGTTAACTTACCAGAATAGCCGCAGCTGGCCGCCGGCCTGGTTGTGTGTGCAGGGGCTTTAACAATACCTATCCACGAGGCGAAGTCGGCATCCTGAAAAACGTCTTCGTATCATCCGTCAAACCGTCCACCCGCTGTTTCCTAGTCATTTACCTCCGGCAGAGCCGGAGGCTTGATTAGTGAACCGCTCAAAGCGGTCTGGCCAGCTTACGCTGGCATCTTTTACTCGAATATCTTCAGCTGTTCGAGCCTCTTATCTTCTTTCTCTTGCTCCCTTATGTACTCTCGGATCTGCGCTTCATCCCGCCCCACCGTTGACACGTAATATCCCCTCGCCCAAAAGTTCTGCCCCACAAAGTTCTTCGCGCGATCCATGAAATTCCGAGCTATCGCGATTGCACTCTTGCCCTTGATAAACCCCACCACCCCTGAGACCGAGTACTTCGGTGGTATCGACAACAGCATGTGGACATGGTCTGCCATCAGATGCCCCTCCTCCACTACGCTCTCTTTCTGCTGGGCTAAATCCCGGATGATCGGCCCTAACTCTTTTCTCACCCATCCGTAAATGCTTTTCTTGCGATACTTCGGGATGAATACCACGTGATATTTGCATTCCCATCTTGTGTGCCTTAGATTGTCTGTGCTGCGTTTCATTGAGCCTCCTCTTGGTTGAGCCTGAGCGGTTCACCATCTGGAGGCTTTCTTTCGACTCCCGCAAATGTCAAACTCTGCGAGTCCCCCAGCAGAGCTGGGGTTTTACCTACGATTAATTATGGAGCATGCTGGCGCTGAATACTTAGGCGAATTCTTTGTAAGTGATGCCGCTTTCTGCTCAGGAGATGTACGCAGTGCTACTTCGACATTGTGGTAAGACACTCCAGAGATTGGCGACGTTGACCTCAGTGAACCGTAAAGCGGAACACCGCACCCATCCACACCAATGTTGCTCCGAGACCATCCGCTCATGCGTTATCGTGGTGTTCTAGCTGGCCTCCCGAATGGGTCTGGACAGACGGGCTTGAGACAAACGTCAAACGGAGAAATCGGCATTTCCGGCGGATAATGTCACAGTCAGTATTCAACCGAGCAACAGATGTTTTCTTTTTATCGACTATGAAGGATCAAACTACATAGGCTGTTTGACGGTCGATGACCACGGTTTCTGCGCCCAAATAGTGAGATTCCTGCAAGCGCATTGCTACAATCTCCCCATTGCTGAGATTGGCGGCTTAGATCTGTCTCATACGCTTTAGGTGCTTCAGCTCATTATATGACCTGGAAAAATGTAAGGGCCGTGGGTACACGCGGCGGCTTTTTGGAAGAAGAAATGTCGAAGCTGCAACGGACACGGTTCCTTTATTTAAACCCCTTTCTTCCTTTCTCGACACGTTAAGCGTCAAGTGAGGTTTTTCAGCTCCAACCCTCTTGACCCAAACCCAATTTTAAACTAAACATTCGGTCCGTCTTTGTGTCAATGGCGGCTTTGCTCAAATGAATTTGCCGTCTCAGACAGTCACGATCGAAAGATACAAAGGCTATCGAATTCACGGCACGGCGCGTGCCATGCCGGACTCACCCGAGTGGCGTTCAGAGGGCAACGGTCTTCGTGCAGAGAGGACAAGGGTCAGTTGTCCAGATCCAACATTTCGAAGGCATCATCTTTGAAGATAGACAACTCGCCGAAGCTCACGGCCTGGCGCTCTGTAGGAAATGGATCGATAAGAGGAGCTAGGTACGTTGGCCGCATTATCGAGTGTGTCACTGAAATCGAGCGCTAGCTACCGAATACGCGCAGACTCAAGGAGCCGTGAGTGTTTGTGAGGCGTTAGAGAAGAGGAAAGCCGGGATACCCCGGAAGGAGCATATGAGCATCCCGGCTTTAAGGTTGACCGACACCGTGCCCATCACGGAGTCGAGTGGGCTATAGCCTAATCCAATATTTTGCAAGCCGCGTGCCGGGCAGAAGCGCTTGAATTTAAGAGAGACGAACCTTTCACTGGTCATCGGACAAGCAGACAATGACCATAAAACGGTTCCTCCCCTTTTCCACGTTTCGTTAACACTGTACGATGTCGAAAGCCAAGTCTTTGCGTCCAGCTTTGGCCCCGTTGGGCTTTTTATCGGCCATTTGAGCCATAACCTGGAAAGGCATCCAGTCGATTTCGTATCCCGCACTGAGCGCAAGCGACCATTGATGGAGTTGGGACTTCCCACGGCCTTCGGGCTGGCGATAACAACACCTATTTAGACAGCTTCCGGCGTTCAGGGTTTGGAGAGCCTTACCACGAACGATTTTCTCTTGACCGTTCCCAAGTAATTTCTGCACCTCGGGCTGGCGCACGATTTTCCCGCGTCGGAGGCGCGGAGGTTTACAACGTAAGGAGAAAAAACAACTTTCAAACCGGAAGCAACCGACAGAATCGCCACGCATTGCAGAAACAGACCATCCTCCATCCGTGTGTGATTATGGCGGTCTTTGAGCTAAATCCTTATAGCCGTTAGCCAAGGCACCGCGACCGCAGTTTTTGTTGTCACCACTACTCGACTCAATCCTCTAAGTGCCAACTTCTCTAACTGACCGGCTGAATAAGCTTCTGCCAATGCGCGTGAGGCAACTGCACGTAGCTCATTGTGCGTCTCGACCGAGAATTCAGTCAATCTCCTATAAGGTGTCAGTAGTTTTGGTACAGCCGAGATCTCTACAAAGATCTCGACAAGATTAAAGTGTTCGTCGTCTCATCAAAATAACTCAGGAAAAATTTGTAGAAATCAACCTCCAACTAGTCATCAAGAATAAATCGGTTAAGAGTTGGCACATCCTTTGTATAGTATCAACTTAAAACCCATTAAGGGAGTCCGTCCTTATGGGAAAACATATATTTGTGGTCTTCCATCTATTATTCGGTCTCACTATTATTCTTATGGGATGCGAGGAACGCGGTCGACAACCAGTTATCGGAACTGCAAGTCCATCCATCCACAAACTTGAACGCTTGAACGCCTCGATGAGAGACTCCGATTTAGAAAACGCCGTTCACGCAAAACTTGAAAACGATCCGCAATTAAAATCAGCCTATCTTAGTCAGTGAACGCTGACGCGGTGAGAAATGAGGTAACATTGTCAGGAATCGTACGCACCCATGCCGCACGTAAAAAGCAATAGGGTTAGCAAAGAGCGCAAAACCGGGAGTTGCGGTCAACGATAAAATAGACGTTAAACCAGTCAGCCTGATCCTGACTCACACGACAGCACCAATGAAAGCGTGTGCTAATGGGGCGGTGTATTGATGGTCATCTCTTTGTCGTCGATATCCCATCAGTTGTTTCTCAGTCGGATCAAGCAGCCTTCTCCACCTTGGCCATTCTCGACGAAGGTGCCGTCGAGATCGGGCCATAAAGAAGTATTCTGATCGTTTGCGATCGGTCCGGAGGCGGAGATCCTTTATGACGCGGCAAAAAAGTATTGCCCTGAAGCGGTTTCCGAGATCGACGCAGTTTTCAAGCTTCCGCCAGTTAACTCTGATTCTTTAAATCCCCTTCCAGGGACGGCGCGATATGAAAGACAAGATCTGCCCGGTGCTCGTTGACGGTAAAGAGTGCGGAGGCTTCGCCTAACTCAAATCGACTGGGAGACCGAAGTGGGAATCTATGAATGTGCTCGCGGTCACTATACCTATTTTGGGAGAGAACACGAGACTCAGCGGAGAATATAAAAAGGTTTTTCAGTTTTTGCTTACAATCCTCGGAAGAAAACCGCTAAGTAGAAAAGTCCAACTAACATGAGGCATTGAACTTGGTTGCAGTAATCACTTCGGCAGATACGTTATTTGCTGTCCGCCAAGGGATGCCTCGCTATCACGCCGCATCGGCCTGACATAAATACGCGCCACCCCGTCAACAAACTGGGCGCTCGCGGCGGCGCATTTATCGCGTACACTGCGGGCGTTGGCGCCAAAGTCTTCTTTAAAATGGTGAAGCACTAGACCGTTTTTGAGAATGGCATACATGCGAGACTCCTCGTCAAACTCACTCAGTATCCGGTCATAATGTTCTGGCGAAATGTCGACCAGTATCTTCACGGGAGTAGAACGACTATCAATCCTTAAAATCCACGAGCATTGAGCAGACTCTTCTTTTTTACCATCCATTCGTCAACGGGTACAAAAATCTAGCGCTGCGTTGATTGGAGTGATCCTCACTCTAACCCGACAATGGTAGCGATACACCCAAAGTAATTAAAAGCATTCCAATCACTAGCCACTTTCGCCAATGGGGAATACGTTGTCCCAATCGGCTTTGGTGCTGTCGGCTATGGAAAGCCTTACTGGCACGACAAAAAGGACAAGAGTACCCGCAACCGACATTGCGCCACAGATGCTTCGGAAATTGCTAAAACTCTCGTCCGTGAGTTTGCAGCGCCAGACTGGATCAGCGCGTTTTGGGGAATGAGAATTTTACCGGTTCAACTGATATTCACCAAAGTAGCAAAGATAAACGAATGCCGGAACAGTTACGAGATTTTAATCGAGCCGAAAGCGAATCCCTTTTTAGCTTATACTTGCGCCCGAAAGGAGTGGCCGCGGGCATAAAACTGGGAGCGATGATTTGTGCTCGCGGGTCCTAACTGTCATTCAAGACGACATTGAAGCTCTTCTAGCTATTTGACAAAGCTTTGCGGAAGGCATGTCAGAAGGCAGCTACCAGGGCAAAGCCTTTGCCAAAGTGAGCACGAGCAATTTAGAGGTGCCCGCTTACTTAATGCTAGACGCACGGAGGGGGTCAAGCCTGACCCACTTCACAGCTTTGGTTTCTGAAATAGCTGCGCCGTGAAAAGCTACTTCTGCTATTGCGGGCATGACATACATGCGGAAAGAGCCCGCGCGATCAATACACTGCTCGATAGCATGGTTGACTGGACTTATTTGCTTCGAATGGCTCGCCATCAGATAAATACCGCTCCTATACTGGAACAGCTACCGTTTGCTTGGCGGTCCTAAAATGATCCCTGGAGAACCTGCGGAATCATTTCTACGCCACCACCGCGGCACGGGGAATTTCTCCCTAACGAGAGAACTGCTCAAGCTCCTGAGTCTACTTGAGGTCTGAGTTCCCGCCATCGTAAGGTCAGTTTTACGGCCGCTTCCGCCTACAACAATGTTGCATTAACGCAATTTAATGATTTGGACATCTTGGTGCGTGACGAATTATCCGGAGACGCAGCATCTGCTCATCGCACAAAAATATCGGCTCATAAGAGAATACGTCCGAGGTCGACATTTGTAGATGACGGCGGTAGGGTCGTTTGGATTTTGCACAAGCGAATGACACCGCCTGAGTTTCCTTGCCCTATCGATTTCGAGTACTTATCGGAGGTCTTCAGCGCATAGTTCTCGGTCACAGAGAGGCTCCTAATCTGTCGCCTGAGGATACGTGACCATGCTCTGGTCAGATCGACGCGGGTGAGCCGCTATTTCCAGCTGGAGAAGGTCTGCGATGTCGCCGAACTGCTTCGCGCGTATCCGCCTCGACTTAGCACGCGCATTGAAACAAGGGAGACGACTGGGCGGCGAGCGGATGCTATTGTTTACTCTGTGCCTAACCAACAATCTCTTCGGAACGACGCTGCCGCAAGAAGAAATTATCTGCGAGATACCATTTCATCCATCCATGGATCGGCTTATAAAAGCTATGCTCAACGGCAACTTTTTTATAGAGGTAATCGCACAGCACCCAATGTGCTAGGCGGGTGGAAACCAGATTCCGCTGGCAGTACGGGGATCGCCTCGCGACAAAGTTATATCCGTACTATCTCCAGTATCTGCGTGGTGCAATAGTACCTTGCCAGGCTAGATCGAAAGCTGAAGATTGCCTCTACCACGGCGATTTTCAACTGTTTACTATGCCATCCGGCCAATTCGGCTGATCGGAAAATATGCATTAAGGTTTTTTTTATGTCTACTACAGGTATGCCATTTATACGAATTGCTAAAAATGGCGGCACGTCGTATTTTGAACGCCCGAAGGGATACAGATAGCGATGGTGGCAACCGGGGAACCGTCGCCGCGGCGTGTACTCGTCGAGCGTAACTCGAGTCATTTTCTCGTAGGATATACATTTCTCCTAGAGAATCGAGGGCCTGAACCAATCGATATCGTCAGGCGATCCTATTCGGCCTTGTCTAAATCTGTTCCGTAGAATGGTAATCGCTGGTGCGAGAAGCAGTAGCAGATGTTCACCTCCGACGCAGGAGGATTACTGCTCCCTCGAAGACGAGAGGGTAATGTAAGTGCCTGTAGCGCCAGACCAGGCAGTAGAGTTGGTCTTAACACAAATACAAAACGGCTAGAAGAATAGGACGAGGTCTTTCCGAAGTGTGTAAATTGAAAGGAAGGTGCTGAGGTTGATCAGACAATCCATTTGATGGGACACTCTTTTGATGAGCTCGGACAAACGCGTAATTGCGTGAGGCTCCCTTCGTAAATCCCGCGGCCGCATTTTTAAAATGTCTCGTTCCTCTTTGGCGTTCGCCGATTCCTTGCAACCGATTTAGCTCGTGGCGCTGCCCACGACCTCCTTAGATCGACGCAGGAATCTCCGCAGTCGAGGATTCCCCTGCGATTCCAAAGCGGACAATTGACCTATTGACAATTGCGAAACTAATGTAATTTTTGCGGCTATTACGCACCAAAAAGCAACTGCTCCGTGTGGATGCCAGCATCTGCCAAGGAGGTTCTATGCCGCCAGAAAGCAAAATGATAGAACGGTTTGGCTGAGCTCTTGAACAAGAGCCGGATATGCTCGAACGTTTGCCGGCATCCAGGAACGACTGGCGAAACCTTTAGCTCGACGAGAGACAGATCTTTGCGGCGCTCCACCAGCTATTTTTAATACGTAACTG